>ULTK01048872.1_pt1 | contig 69317 bp, 66 predicted proteins | sample 1957551 | NCBI WGS metagenome assembly ULTK01 (sample SAMEA4835733, study PRJEB28245) | human gut metagenome | biome: gut microbiome; material: fecal sample | place: Denmark | collected 2008
TGCAACAGGAAAAGCAACAGAGTCTATCGCAAGACAGCCTGAGGCTAAAAAGGATATAAGAAGCTCACTGCTTCTCGGCTGCGCACTTGCAGAGGCAACAGCTATCTACGGTCTTATCGTAGCTATCCTTATCATCTTCTTCCTGAAGTAAGAGAATAAGCGTAGAAAAGTAAAAGAATAAAAACGGAGGTATATATCATGTTAGTAGCAATTGGTGCGGCTGTAGCCGTTATTACAGGTATAGGCGCAGGTATCGGAATAGGTCTTGCAACAGGAAAGGCAACAGAGTCTATCGCAAGACAGCCTGAAGCTAAAAAGGATATAAGAAGCTCGCTGCTTCTCGGCTGCGCACTTGCAGAGGCGACCGCTATTTACGGTCTTATCGTAGCTATCCTTATCATCTTCTTCCTGAAGTAATAAAACAAAACATCTTTATGAAAGGAGCATAGCTATGATAAGTCTTGATATAAGTTTGGTATGGGTAATAATAAATCTGCTGGTACTGTATCTGCTCCTTAAAAAGTTTCTTTTCAAGCCCGTGTGCAAAATGATGGACGAGAGGTCTGCAAAGATACAAAGCGACCTTGACGGTGCGGCACAGGCTAAGGCGGACGCTGAAAAAATAAAAGCTGACTATGAAGCTGAGATAGCCGACGCACACAGTCAGGCTGTTGAGATAACAAACAAGGCTAAAGCACAGGCTGGCAGAGAATGCGACCTTATGCTTGAAAATGCAAGAGCCGAGTCTGCTAAGATAATGAAAGAAGCTGAAAAGTCCATTGCAAACGAAAAGGAAAAGGCTATGGACGACGCAAAATACCAGATCGCAGACCTTGCTATACTGGCGGCTGCTAAGGTCATTAAGAAAAATGTGGGAGGCGACTCCGACAGAGAAACTGTTGATGAATTTCTCTCCGAGGTAGGTGCTGCCAAATGATCTTTTATCCCGAGGAAGTCTGCGGCAGAGTGCTTTTTGAGCTTTCGCCAAAGGCTGAGAGCGTAAAGGCTTCAAGAGAGCTTTTTGAAAGCTGTGACGAGCTTAAGGACGCTCTTGCAAGCCCTGCTGTGGAAATAAAGGAAAAGGAAAAAGTTATAGACAGGCTTTTTCCTGAGGACATGAGAAACTTTCTCAAGGTCATGTGTCAGTGGGGTCACATGGATAACATCATGGACATTTTTGACGCATATGACGATGAAGTCCTCAAAAGCAAAAATATACTTAAAGCTGAGCTTTACTGCGTCTGCCCGCCTGAAAAGGCACAGACGGATAAAATAAAAGAAACGCTGAAAAAGAAATACGGCGTGAGCGATGTTCTGCTGGAAGTGAATACCGACGAAGCCCTTATGGGCGGCTATCGTCTTGAAGTGAACGGGGTCGAGTATGACAAGAGCGTTCAGGGTATGATAAAAGCTTTGCAGAACAGGATATCAGGGAGGTGAACGGCTTGGCAGGTTCAAGCAGAAGCGATATTATCTCGGTGCTTAAAAGTGAGATAGCTGACTTTGAGGCGAAAACTCAGGTCAACGAAACAGGCAGGATAATATCCATAAATGACGGTATCGTAAATATTTACGGTCTTAATCATGCAATGTATGGTGAGCTTGTTGAATTTGAAACAGGCGTTAAAGGAATAGTTCAGAATGTGGAGAGAAAAACTCTCGGCTGCGTTCTTCTTGGCTCTGACCATGGTCTTACGGAAGGTTCAAAGGTAGTCAGAACAAAGAAAAGGGCAGGTGTCGGCGTTGGCGAAAAGCTTCTGGGCAGAGTTGTTGACGCTCTGGGCGCTCCTATCGACGGCATGGGCGAGATAGAGTATGACGATTATTACCCTATCGAACGTGAAGCCGCAGGCGTTTGCAACAGAAAGTCTGTTACAGTGCCTCTGGAAACAGGTATACTTTCTATCGACTCAATGTTCCCTATCGGCAGAGGTCAGCGTGAGCTTATCATAGGCGACCGTCAGACAGGTAAAACTTCCATTGCTCTTGATACCATTCTTAACCAAAAGGGCAAGGATATGATATGCGTATATGTGGCTATCGGACAAAAAGCTTCCACAGTTGCAAAGTTCGTTGAGGATCTTAAAAAGCATGGTGCTATGGATTATACCATAGTTGTAACAGCTATGGCCAGCGACCTTGCGCCTTTGCAGTACATATGCCCATACGCAGGCACAGCAATGGCTGAATATTTCATGGATAAGGGCAAGGACGTTCTTATAGTATACGATGACCTTTCAAAGCACGCAGTTGCATACAGAGCAATGAGCCTGCTTCTGAAACGTTCTCCGGGACGTGAGGCTTACCCTGGAGATGTATTCTATCTTCATTCAAGACTTCTGGAGCGTTCATGCAGACTTGACGACGCTCACGGCGGCGGTTCTATCACTGCCCTGCCTATAATCGAAACACAGGCGGGCGACGTTTCCGCATATATCCCTACAAACGTTATTTCTATCACAGACGGACAGATCTTCCTTGAAACAGAGCTGTTCTTCTCAGGCGTAAGACCTGCTGTAAACGTTGGTCTTTCAGTATCCCGCGTAGGCGGTGCGGCACAGACCAAGATAGTAAAGAAAGTATCAGGCAATCTGCGTATCGACCTTGCACAGTTCAGAGAAATGGAAGTGTTCACACAGTTCAGCTCTGAGCTTGATAAGACAACGCAGGAGCTTCTCGACCATGGTCACAGGCTCCTTGAGATACTTAAACAGCCGCTCTATCACCCTTATTCAATGCACGAGGAGGTAATTATCCTCTGTTGCGCACAGCACAAGCTTTTGCTTGACGTGCCTGTTAAGGAGATAAGAAAATTCACTCTCGATATGCTTTCCTACTTTGAGGCAAATCACAGCGATATCATTGCCGAGATAAACGACAAAAAGGTCATGACAGACGAGCTTGACGCAAAGATAGTTGCTGCCGCAAAGGAATTTAAGCAGGGCAGATAAAGGCTCTGCACCGAAAGGAGGCATAAGGCATGGCAGGAATGAGAGAGATAAGAGAAAGGATCGCAAGCGTAAGCGAGATCATGAAGATCACAAACGCTATGTACCTTATCTCTTCCTCAAATCTGAAAAAAGCCAAGAAAAGGCTTGAAAACACCGAGCCTTACTTTGAAAAGCTCCAGTCTACCATTCACCACATACTGCTCCACACACCTGAGTTCGAGCACAAGTATTTCGACCAGCGTGAGGAGAAAAAGCCTGAGGACAAAATGATAGGCTACATAGTGGTAACAGCCGACAAGGGTCTGGCAGGAGCTTATAACCACAACGTTTTAAAGCTTGCAGAGCAGGAAATGGCTAAGCACAAGAACACCTGCCTTTTCGTTGTGGGACAGATCGGAAGACATTATTTTTCAAGAAAGAACGTGACCATCGACGCTGAGTTCCTTTACACGGCTCAAAATCCTACCCTTTACAGGGCGAGGGCGATCGCCGAAACTGTCACAGATCTTTTTGAGAGAAAATATCTTGACGAGGTTTATGTTATTTACACCAAGATGATAAATTCCATGGATATGGAGCCTGAGATGCTCAAGCTTTTTCCGCTGGAGCGTGAGGACTTTGAACACCCTCTGCAAAAGCAGGATCACGATATCGTAACATTCAGACCAAGTCCTGAAAAGGTAATGGATCATCTTGTGCCGAACTACATGAAAGGTCTTATATTCGGCGTTTTGGTAGAGGCGTTCTCCAGTGAGCAGAATGCCAGAATGACCGCCATGAGCGGTGCTACCACAAGTGCTTCAGAGATGATAAAGGAGCTGTCATTGCAGTATAACCGAGCAAGACAGGCGGCTATCACACAGGAGATAACCGAGATCGTCAGCGGAGCAAATGCTCAAAAGGACGAGAGTTAAGGCTTTCGGGAAAGGTGTTGAGATTAAAATGGAAAAAGGAAAGATCGTTGAAATAATGGGACCTGTCGTTGACGTTGAATTTGAAAACGGTAAGCTACCTATGATAAAGGACGCTCTTACTGTACAGCTTGACGGCAAGACAAAGGTCATGGAAGTGGCTCAGCAGCTTGGCAACAACACTGTCAGAGCTATCATGCTTGCTTCAAGCGACGGACTTGAAAAGGATATGGAGGTCACTGCCACAGGCGCTTGCATAAAAGTTCCTGTAGGCGACGCTACCCTTGGAAGAATGTTCAATGTCCTTGGTGAGAGCATTGACGGCGGCGAGCCTGTCAAGGCTGATGATTATTGGGAGATACACAGAGAGCCGCCAAAATTTGAAGATCAGAAGCCTGCAACAGAGATCCTTGAAACAGGCATAAAGGTAATAGACCTTCTTGCACCATATGCAAAGGGCGGTAAAATAGGTCTGTTCGGCGGTGCAGGCGTTGGTAAAACTGTGCTTATTCAGGAGCTTATCACAAACGTTGCCACAGAGCATGGCGGATATTCCATATTCACAGGCGTTGGAGAGCGTTCAAGAGAGGGCAACGACCTATGGCACGAAATGACAGACTCAGGCGTTATCAAAAAGACAGCCCTAGTGTTCGGTCAGATGAACGAGCCTCCTGGATCAAGAATGAGAGTTGCTCAGACAGGACTTACAATGGCTGAGTATTTCAGAGATAAGGAACATCAGGACGTACTGCTTTTCATAGACAACATATTCAGATTCGTTCAGGCAGGCTCTGAGGTATCTGCACTTCTTGGCAGAATGCCGTCAGCCGTTGGTTATCAGCCTACCCTTGCGAACGAAATGGGCGCTTTGCAGGAGCGTATCGCTTCCACAAAGCAGGGCTCTATCACATCTGTTCAGGCTGTATACGTCCCTGCGGACGACCTGACAGACCCTGCACCTGCTATCACGTTCTCGCATCTTGACGCAACAACGGTGCTTTCAAGAAAGATAGTTGAACAGGGTATCTATCCTGCCGTTGACCCACTGGAGTCAACTTCAAGAATACTTGAGCCTGACGTAGTAGGTCAGGAGCATTACGAAGTTGCAAGAAAGACTCAGGAGCTTTTGCAGAAGTACAAGGAACTTCAGGATATCATTTCTATCCTGGGCATGGAAGAGCTTGACGACGCCGACAAGACGGCTGTTTACAGAGCAAGAAAGATACAGAAATTCCTTTCACAGCCTTTCCATGTTGCAGAGAACTTCACAGGCATAGAGGGCAAATATGTTCCTCTGAAAGAAACAATCAGAGGCTTCAAGAAGATAATAGACGGCGAAATGGACGAATATCCGGAGGCTGCATTCCTTAACGCAGGCACTATCGACGATGTTATCGAAAAGGCTAAACAGCTTGAAAACGAGTGATGACCCTCACCGAAAGGAGAAGCTGAAATGGTAAAGACATTCAAGCTTGAAATACTTGCCAGCGACCACGTTTTCTATTCGGGAGAATGTGACGAGCTTATATTCCCGGGTCAGGACGGCTCTTTCGGAATACTGCCTAATCATCAGCCCATGTTAACCTGTCTTAACGCAGGTGAGCTGCGTTACAGAACGGGCGACCAGTGGCACTATGCGGTGGTAAGCGACGGCTTTGTGGAGATAATGCCGTCATATGTGACGCTTCTTGCGGACACCGTTGAACGCCCTGAGGAGATAGACGAAAAGCGTGCCGAAGCCGCCAAGGAGAGAGCTGAGGAGAAGCTCAGGCAGAAGCAGAGCATTTCAGAATATTATCACACGCAGGCAGCTCTCAGCAAGGCTGTGGCAAGGCTTAAGATATCAAGCAAGTATAACAAGCACAAGATAAATATTTAAGTTCACAAAAAGTTTACATTGAAAGTATAACAGACTCTTGACAAAAGGTCAAGGGTCTGTTATAATATTAGAGCATTCGTATCTAAAGACAGTTGGCAGCAGGAAACTGCGGAAGTCCAGCCGAGGAAAGGAATAGCAAAGTAATTATGACTTTGTATCTCTTTTGTCTTGCGACGAAAGGGATTTTTCTTTTGTTAGTTTACGGTTTGCGTAAATTAGTTCAAAGAGGTGAAATTGAAATGCCAAGCGAAAAGACATTGTCCGCAAAGAAGGAAAGAGTTGCACAGCTCGTTGAAATGCTCAAGAACTCTGCTGCAGGCGTACTCGTTGATTACAAGGGTATCACTGTTGAAGAGGATACAAAGCTCAGAAAAGAGCTGAGAGAGGCTGGCGTAAGTTATTTCGTTGAGAAGAACACTATCCTGAGATTTGCTCTTAAGGAAGCTGGTCTTGACGGTATCACAAACGTACTCGAGGGTACAACAGCTATCGCTATCTCTAACGACGACCAGACAGCTCCTGCAAGAATACTCGGTAAGTTTGCTGAGGACTGCAAGGACGAAAAGTTCTTCCTCAAGGCTGGTTACATTGGTGAGGACGTTTACGACGAGGCAGGCGTTAAGGCTCTCTCGAAGATCCCTTCAAGAGAAACTCTGCTCGCACAGCTGGTTGGTTCCCTTCAGGGTCCTATCCAGAAGCTTGCCGCAACACTTCAGGCTGTTGTGGACAAGGACAACGAGGCTGCATAATTTATATGCCGCTTAACGAATGGGCTTTGACCCGAAAAATTATTTAATAAAAAGGAGATTTTTATCATGGCTTCAGAGAAGATTATGAATTTTGTAGAAGAGATCAAGAAACTTTCCGTTCTCGAGCTTTCAGAGCTTGTTGACGCTATCCAGGAAGAATTCGGTGTAACAGCTGCTGTTGCTGCTGCTCCAGCTGCTGGTGCTGCTGGCGCTGCTGCTGAGGAGAAGACAGAGTTCGACGTAGTTCTGACTTCATTCGGCGATGCTAAGATGGCTGTTATCAAGGCTGTTAAGGAGATCACAGGTCTTGGTCTTAAGGAGTCTAAGGAACTCGTTGAGAGTGCTCCTAAGGCTATCAAGGAAGGTGTTTCAAAGGCTGACGCTGAGGAGATCAAGACAAAGCTTGAGGCTGCTGGCGCTTCTGTTGAGCTCAAGTAATTCTGAGTTTACACAAATAATTAAAGGACTTCGTAATGAAGTCCTTTTTTTGTTGAAAAAATTCATAATGAGTGAAACTGTTTTGTATAGGTGGAACAGCTCAATTTCCGCTTTGGTTTAGAATATCTAGCCCAACAGAACTGTTATACCGCCTGACTGATTTGTCAATAGCGAAGCTTAAACATATACAAATAAGTATGTGATATGTATATTTATAAATAGTCGAATTTTTTTAAAAAAAAGCCTTGACAATAGAAAAAATAAATGCTATAATAATTAAGCTGAATGACACGGAACACAAACAAAACGAAAGAGTTCAGCGAAAAGAATAGCAAATGCGGCAGTGCTGGAATTGGCAGACAGGCACGTTTGAGGGGCGTGTGTCCTTGACGTACGGGTTCAAGTCCCGTTTGCCGCACCAAAGATTAAGTTCAAAGTTCGTAGGGTATTTATTCTGCGAACTTTGTGCTAATATCTAAAAAAGAAACAAACTTGCTTGATTGACCAAAGAGCATTAATGATTAATACCCTTTGGTCAGCCAAGCATACCGCTTGACCGAGTGTATGTAAAAACAATCCGTAATCGTATTGATTTTTTTGCTTACGCTTATAATGATTTTTCCCTTTGGCGCACGAAACCTCTGCGGTGACATTCAAACAATGGGACTGCATTGTGGCAATGTCGGCACGGGGTTGACACCCTTGCTTAGTTACTTTCACAGGTAGCTCGGCTCCACAGAGCTTATACTCGCTGCGGTTGCTCTGACCAACCGTCACGGCGTAGTTGTTAGTGATTTCGCCAAGGTTACACATCATTATGTCTTATTTTGAGTCCAGCCGAAAGGTCCTAAAGCCTGACGGGGATGTATTTGCATAAAAATAAGAGTGCTTCACAGTCCGCTAAACGATGAAACACTCTTGACATTATCGAAATTCTGTGTTATAATGAACGACAGAATAAATCGCATTCACTTAATGTTTTCACCGTTGCTCGAACAACTGTGATTTCAGGGTATATAGCTTCCTGCAAGAAGTTATATACCTAAGTGAGTGCTTTTTTAATGCACTCACTTTTCTTATTTCCTATTTATTATACCACATATTTCAGCATTTGTCAAGACTTTTGTTAAAAAAATATGGATAAAGCAGAAAATTATAGGGGAGGTTACATTTTGAATAAGTTTGTAAACACAAAAACAGGAAAACTTTACACTGCATATTCTATCAGGGAGATAGGAGATAAATATGTTGTTGTTTTCAAAAAAGGCGGAAAAGAGTATACATATGACCGATACACCATTAATTTGATGACAGGGTGTGATTTATCAAGTACCAACGATGTTCCAACATCCACTGGTAAACTTATTGTATATTCATATGACAAAACTTGCTACAAATGCGGAGAAAAGACTCAAATATTGACCTATATCGTATATACGGGCAATATTCTTGATAACTTCACATATCCTTGGGATAAAATTAAAGCTCTTAAATATCAAAACATAGAGTTACACATGATAAACGAGGATATTGAATACTATGGAGTTGAGATACTAGGCGAAGTATTCTCTTTTGATGAAATCATGGTAAACAAATATCCCAAAAGGATCTCGGTTGCATACAGCAAAACTCTAAGACGCAGCTATGCGATGAATATATGTGAGCATTGCAAAGCGATACAAGGAAAGAATTTTGTTTATGAGGATGTTAATCGTTTTATCAGAGATATGACACCACTTAACGTTTTTGATACAATATCATTTCCAATTACAAATGATTTTCTGAAGAAGTGTAAAAATCATTACATCACTCCATAAGTCATTAAAATACAAACGCCTGTGAGAATTTGCACCCACAGGCGTTTTTGTCCATGGACAAAAAAAGCTCAAGCCGCAGACTATGCCACGGCTTGAGCTTTAAAAAAGTTAAGTTAATCCATTACTACAACGTCTTCATCGTCATCATCATATGACGGAACTTGCTTATATTCTTCAGGAATATTTGATACACCAAAAGACGGAGCTTCTGTTTTTGGGTTAGGATAAATGCCTGCGCACTGACTTATCTCAGAATTAGAATAACAAGCCATTGTGATTACAGAGTCGGCAATTTTGACAACACAAATGCCCTTATCGATATCTGCTTTTTTCAAAGCTTTCCAACACACTTGCTCAATATCTGCTTTGGTCGCTTCCTCGCTATATTTTTCACGCTTTATAGTATCGTCTTGTCCCTCTGTTTCCATGGCGTCAGTTACATCGAATGTGTATTCGCCCTCTGTATATTCACCGCCTTCAACGATAACATCAGCGTATCGACTATTCACTAACGTAAAAAGTGTCTTAGCGACTTTATTATTGCTTTTCAGCAATTCATCACTATTTTCCAAAACAGTCGAAGATGAGTCTTTATCTTCGGTATCAGAACTTGAAGAACCGCAAGACGTACAAATAGAAAACGTAACTCCTAACGCAAGTATCATAGCTAATAATTTTTTCATTTCAATCTCTCCTAATGTAATTTTTATTTGCTTTAATCATAACATATGTCAGGCATTTTGTCAACCTTTGGAAGTCATTCTCTCTTGTGTTAAAAATGAACATTCGTTCACACAATATCATTATTGTTTTTATATTTAACGCATGAAATATATCCAACTTGTGGTATAATATCCATTGGGTTTATAATAAATTGTCCACGGACAAAAAAGGGAGATAGCTGTAGAATAATCAATGAATTTTTACGATAAGCAAAATAATGAGATAATAAGATTTTTAATGGAGCAAAATACTATTTTACAAGAGCAAATTCGTATTTTAACAGAAAGCTCAAAGCAGAAAGATGATATTATATCAGAATTGACTACTATTATTTCATCTCAATCAGTACAAAAAACAGCCGAAGAAAACAATTTTGAAAATATTCAAACAGACACACAAATGACAGTTAAACACTTAGCTGACGAATGGTATACAAATTACGCTGAAAAAAATCATCGTGAAACAACTCGCAATTCAGAAAGATTAATCGCTAATCGGATCAATCATGATCTGGGTGAGAACAGTCTGCAAACTATTTCGACTATAACTATCCAATCATATGTTAATAAGTTATCTGAAAAAGGTGGTAATCTACGCACAGGAAATCCATTATCACGAAAAACTATAAAGAATTACATGACGTATCTTACGAATATTTTTTCGTATGGGGTGAAATACGGATACATAAAAGACAACCCTTGCTCAGATGTTAATATACCTAAAATCAATGGCAATGGCGAAACAATGCGTCCGAAAGAGATTAAAATCTACACCATTGATGAAGCTAAGATATTATTAAGCACATTAAAGCACGTTACATTCAAATATCAAATATTCTTTACACTGGCTATGCTGACAGGACTACGCAGAGGTGAGATACTAGGTCTTGAATGGAACGATTTTGATTTTGATAAATGCAACGTCAGGATAAAGCGGACTTCAAATTACACGCCAAAAGAGGGTATCTATACAGACGTCACTAAGACCGAAAAATCACAACGTTTTATTAAAATACCGAAAGAACTATCAAAGCTACTGAAGCTCTACAAAAATTCTCAGCAATTTGATTTTCGGAACAGAAAAGGAAAAGGCTTAGACATTGTCAAAACGGACAGGTTATTCACGCAGGCAAATGGCAAGCCCATGCACCCCAATACGCCTTACAAGTGGCTTGAGAGGATGTGCAAGAAAAATGGTTTACCCTTCTATGGCGTTCATACGTTCAGACATCTCAACGCCAGTCTGCAGATAAATGCTGGCATAGACGCTGTAACTGTATCAGCGACACTAGGTCACTCAACCCCAACTACAACGTTAAACATATATAGTCATTGCTTTGAGGAAAGCAAGACGAAATCAGTCGACATTGTCAATACTGCTCTCGGTGGTTTCATTTGACATCGTATCTATCAGCTCAATATTGGCAACTTGGTATAGTGCTTCCATTGCCGCCAAGTCGGTTATTGATATACCAAAAAGCTTTGACAAAACAATAAAGTGCCGTGTTATAGCTTCCGTAGATAGGCTTCGCCCGTCCTCTATGTTTTTGAGATAGCGGTCTTTAACGCCAAGCTCTTTAGCAACGTTTTCTCGGGTAAAGTGCATATCTGTACGCAATCTTATCAAATATTCTCTTCTCAACATAAAAAAAGTCCTCCTAAAATTATCTAAAAAAGGCAAAATGGCAAATTTCAAAAATATCAAAAGCCATACATATTACTACATATTCTGAACTAAGTAATATAACAGAATTACTCTATCTGACCTTTTTTAGATATTAATACAAAGTGGGTTATAAATATGAGGGTGCAAATCAGGGACTACCCCCATAATAAAATAAAATCGGCTTATATAATAAAAATTTTCGCAAAAAGGATTGACAAATCCCGTTCGAGGTGTTATTATATAGCTGTTTGAGTTGTGAACTCCCACGAGAACACAAACCATTTGAGCAGGACCTATTGGATCTAGGTCCTGCTTTTTTTATGCAACCTTGTTTACGAGTGATTATGAAGTATGTATTGTCCGTATAATCTCCTGCTCTAGTTCGTTTGAGCTGTTTGCGCACCATGGACCTGTCAATAAGCACAGCTATGACCTTTGACACTTCTGCCCTACTCAGCCTGATGAGCGCAGAAAGGTCATTAAGCGACTGATAAAAACGTGATATATCATTGCACATAAGCTTGCAAAAAACTGCATATATGAAAAAAAGCTTAGGCTTCAGGTCAGAAGAATAAGCTTTTTTGTTGTTGATATAGAAATAGTTCTTAGTCAGGTCATAGAGCTTTAATGAGTAGTGATATGCCCCTAAACGCCCCTCAGAGCCGTCCAAACGATATTTATGCGTAATTATACCCATTTCTTCAAGACGGCACACAGAGCGTTTTACGCTTGATACAGAGCATTTGCAGGAAGCAGCTATAGTTTCCTGCTTAATGCAAACTTCATAGCCGTTGCTGCTACGCTTGGTATGAGAGCTGACAAGGCTATATAGTTTGCAGGCTACGGCAAAATCTGTGTAATTGCTTCTGAGGTCCGTTATAAAGCTGTTTGGTATACGCATTTTCTTTCCTCCTTTCCAATATATTTAGGCAACAAAAAAAGGACCTGAAATTCAGATCCTTAAGCATATGTATTGATTACCTTTTCAATGAATTATCTTTTGTCAGGTCTAATGGTTCGTCAATTCATAGCTGTTGCCAAGTCGCAAGCAATCAAGGTTGCTATATTCACAGCTCTTTGCAACATCATAGGATTGCACAAAATCAAAGTAAAAATTTGTGAAAAATATATCCGCTATTTGTTAAAGTTAATCTCAATGTCATGTTTAAGCAAATCGTATTGCTTTCTGGATATGATTTTCTTTGTAAATGCCTGATTAATGAGTTTTTCCACCGCTGGCTTATTTTTAGCTTCAATAAGGCGGTTGTACTCGCCCTCTGCGCACAACTCGGAACGTGAATTTATTATCTGCAATGCTTCAGTGATCGGTGACGGAGCTGATAACCTCTTATCCGTGTAGTCTGTCGAGCTTGCTTTTGTAACAGATTTTTTTCGGTTTCGGTAAATCTCTTGTCGCTTGTTGTCCCAACGTGTCCGTGAATGACCATCGGAAGATATATATGCGTCAAGCTTTATCTTGCCCAGTTCCACAATGTGCGCATTATCACAAGGTATCTCTGTCCATTCACGTTCTTTAGGATTATCACTAAAGGGCATTTTCCTATATATCTGATTTTCAAAACAGATAGGCAGCACCATAGTCTGACTGCCGTGGCTGTACGTTTCGGTGAGCTTCTTTATTTCAGCAGGATCTTTTCGCTTAACAGCCTTATACATATATCCCTTGTTATCTTTGATAGGGATAAAAAGCTTCTGCCATATGCTATCGATAGGATATATCGTTTCTTCAAGACTGTTATACCGAAAATCCATGGTCTTTGCTATCTCTGCTATACTCTGAACTTTTATTCCAAGCTTGTAAAATGGGTCAAAAACTGTTTTTATAGGATAACAACGCTGTCTTTTAGTGATAGCTGTTCCAAATGGCAATTCGGATAAATCTTCAGGGCGTATGAGCGGTACGCTATCCACAGAACCTGCCTGATGAGAAAGAAAACTATGCAAATCACCGCTGTATGTAGTATATTCTATTGTCCTGTCACCCAAGGCTGACGAGAAATATTTGTTTGTATCTACGTCTTGAGAATTTATATACACCAAATTACCTGTATTGGAGCGTATAGTCTTGGCAGCATTATTGTACTTTGTATCGAGCTGATTAAGGTCCTGAACAAACAGGTCAAAAAGAAGATTACGTCCTGCACCAACTGTTATCTTTGTATCCATGTCAGGGATATTTACCATGTTTCCAAACTCATCAAGAATGAAATGAACTCTCTGCGGTAACTTCTGCCCGATGAATTTGTTAGCATAGTCAACGAGTGCATTATAGCACTGATTAACGAAAAGCGAAGCTATAACGTGACGGCTTTTCTTTTCTTCAGGGACTATCATTATCACTGCCATAGGGTGGTCAGGGTCAGCGAGTTCCTCAAAATTAATTTGATTTCCCGATGTAAGTCGAGATATTCCACTGTCAGAGCCGAATATGGATATATCTGATGAGAGCGTGGTAAAAATACTTGCACGGCAGTCACCCTCTGCAAATCGGGATGTCGCATAAGACGCTTTTGCCGCAGAGCCACGAGGCAGTGATTTAAAAAGGCTATCAAGAGCATTCACATTTCGCTTCTCGCCATTGACTATCTGCACCTCATTTTCCGTTCCGAATTCAACAAATAGATTGTATATTGAATACATGGAAACATTAGCAAGATTGCCATCGTCATAACCCTTTTCAAGCAAATATAAAATCATCGCAACTAAAAGCGATTTAGCCGATTCAGGCCAAATCGGCTGAGATTGTTCATCGGCTGTGAAGACCGTTGCTAACGATTGCACTTCGTCTATAGTTTTGTCGAGGTCCTCATTATTATCTCTTGCCTTTTTGTATTCATCAATGGCTTTTTGAAGCGGATTCCATAACGATGACATATTTGTATCACGCAGATTTAGGAACACTACTTTATAGCCGTTTTCCCTCAGCATAGCCGTGCAGTTTTCAGCTATCTCGCCTTTAGGGTCATTTATGACCATGGAGTGTTTAGCCTGTGACATTGCGATGTGCCTTATCATAGGCATAACGAACGTCTGACCTTTACCTGAACGAGTTGTACCAATGATAAGGCTGTGTATCGTTTCAGCGTCTATGTAGAACTTTCCGTTTTCCTTTGCAATGATGATTCCTGACTTTTTAGCCGACTTCATTTTATCACAATCAAACGAATATAAAACTTTTTCCATTTCTTTAGTATTCATAAAACGCTGCTTGCCCTTTATAGTCTTGTTTTCATTTTTTATACGCCAATGTGTTTCAGAACGCAGTGCAAGCATTATGCCTATGAAAAATGATATCATAATTATCATTGGTAACGGAAAATTATCTGTTGTAATAAAATACGTCCACTTCAAGCGGAAATATTCCACCGCTGTTATACCTTTACGCTTTGCATTTATGAACGTCAGGGATAGGTGGAAATAATTCAGGCACAAGTTTATTACAAAATATATCAGACCACCAAAACCAAACGCCTTTAAAAGCCGTACCTTTATTCTGCTTTTATTCAGTTCATCAAAATCATTGTTCATTGTATTTCTCCTAATCTATTGAATAGCTATAGCCGTCCATTTCATTTACAATATTATTTTCATAGTCATATTCTTCCTGCAACTTCTTGATGTGATAGTCATACTCGCTCATTAGTGACTTAACCGAATGCCAACATACATTCATGGCTCGTTTAGAACGAACCAAAGCTTGCTGTGCGCTGAAACTGCGGAATTTTCTCTTGTTGTTTTGCTTTCTCAGCCTTGCCTCTTCACGATTTACTGTAGTCTGAATTATCATTTTTGCAAATTCATTTCCTTTAGCCGCTGATTTTTCGAGATAATATAATCCCTTGTCACGACGTTCTGTCTTGAAGCAAAGCATACCATATGAACATTGTGCATATGGGTCATCGAAGTCAGCCGCTTTTTTCAGCCAACGTTCCGCCTTTTTCAAATCGTCCTGGTTGCTTGTTTCTTTATTCTTTTTTAGATACGCTTTTCCTAGCTTGTACATCGCATACACGTTGTTATCCTCTGCCGAACGAAGCAAGTGTACCTCTGCCTTTTCGCTGTTGCCTATATCTTCATAATATTTACCCAATCGGTAGTTTGCTTTATCATAACAGCGACTGTCTTTTTTCTCTGCGATCTCGCTGAGTATCTTTATTCCATTATCAATGTTTTCTTTATCATCATAGTTGTCAAGCAAAAGCTTCCCAAGCTGATAAGCAAATGTATCGTTCGATTTGCTATGCTTTTTCAGGCAGCTCTGAGCCTGAAGCAATTCATTTTTACTCAGATGTTCTTTGAACTCCTTGTATGCCATTTTTTCTTCTTTTTTAGATACGGCTTTTTCCATATCTGTAAAGTCACTTTCTTTAGCATAATTTTTATCAAGTCTATATTGCAATTTTGCAAGTTCCTGCAGGAGCTTGTTTCCTGCCCTGTTATAAAAATCGTCAAGCTGATTATTTGAGTATTCAAAATAATCAGAGTTTTCGCCATAAAATCTTTTGTACTGTTCGTCTGCCATTTTCAACTTTTCAACGTATTCATCAAACTCTGCCTGAAGCTTTTCGTTACAGCTAATAATTTTATCAACACACATATCTATCCTGCGCTGATACGGACGAACTTTTACATTGTCATACTGCCACGCTGAGTGTGGCGGTTTTGGTGGAAGAAGCTTCAACAGTTCTATCATTTCTTTGGACGCTACTATGGAAGAAGAAAACTCAGGTATGAGATTTTTACGCTTGAAAGCCGTAAGCTCAGGTGTCAGCTTTTTTGTCATAATTTCATTAGCAACTGTAGACTTCATTTTCTTAAATGCGTCCTGTTCTAAAAGGTCCTGCCCTTTACCTTTGTATGTTACTTTTCTATCCTCTAGGCGGTGATATTCAAGCAAAGTATAATGAACATGGATATTGTCTGTATCCTCATGAATAGCCGCATACCAATAAGTGTTTTCATTTTTTAGCTTGTTGCTTTTGTCAATCAAGGAATTGATTCCTTTTCTTGCGATATCCATAAGCTTTGCTCGGTCAAGCACTTCACCTATCATCAGACCATTATCAACTAAAAACTTATTATCGAATGACAAATATCCAACATATTTAGGACAGCCCTCTGATTTACTCTGCCTCTCATAATCTCTGTAATTATCCATTTGTTTTTCTGTGAGCATTGAGTAATTAGTATCAAAGACACCATTCTTATTCATGTAATCAATATAGTCTTTATTTACTGTTGCCTGCGACTTAAATGTTTTCTCTTTTTTCGGAAGAAATTTTCCGTCCCTGTTCATATAAGACATTCCGTCAAATCCTTTGGCTATTACCCACTTCTTACTCGTAGGCTGTATCATATCAAGATGAAAAACTACCGCAGGCGTTGTGTGCTTCTTTTTCAATGTATCACCCCTTTTTCTTCTTTTTTAGATACGCCGCCGTTAGCGGCGGTTTGCTTTGTCCACGGACAAACGTCGCATTTTTGCTTCGTAAGTTTCACATGAGCCTTGCATCGCTTTGCTCACCGCTGCGCCCTCAACCATAGTATCCGCAGACGTGAAAGGAGCGTCCATGAAATTGCATTGAGAATTAACTCCGTCACGGACCTCATAACACATCTTGTATATATCCTCAATACGATTATTGTACTTTGCCATTTGAATGCTGACCATTTGTATTTCTCTCAATAGATCGTCTTTGTCTTTTACTGCGTTTGTATTTGACCTATCACCTTTTCCTGCACCAAAGTTTTCAGACATTGCGTCCTTTTTTATAAGCCCACGACGAACGCACTCTGCGTCTATCAGGTATCTTATACATTCACTCGCTGAATGTATTTCAAGGTCACTCATAAGCAGGCTGAGATTTCTCTCAGCGGTATCAGAAAACGAAAATGTTTTTAATTTTTTTGGCATTGAATTTGCACCTCCAACTATTGATTTTCAGGGGAACTTGAATGAATGAATTTTGCTCAGAACATGAACGAATAACCTCAAGGAGCATAAAGGGAGTGGGTACACTCCCTATGTGAAAGCTCGGTAGTACCGAGCTTTAAGTGAACTTAAAGTGGGACTGCTTTTTTTAAAAGTTAAATAACTTAAATACCTCTTTTTAAGCAATGTTAAATAACTTAAATACCCCTTTTTCTGACAAATTAAATAACTTAAATAACTTTTTCACTTGAAAATTTCCACATTATAGGATAGACTATTTAACTTAAATAAGAAATTTCAGCTTAAAATCAGCAAAGTTAAATAACTTAAATAGCGTTTTCCCCTTAAAATTTCCTTGCAATATTTGTTATCTAAAAAAGCATGAAGATTTTTGTTCAAAAATCAACGCTTTTTTTGCTTTTCAGACAGCTCAATAAGAGTCAAAAGTTCGTTAGTTTTTAACGTATCATAGTCCACTTCATTGTATTCTGGAAGCATGAAAGTTTCTAGTGTTTCAGTTATTTTTCTAAGCTTTATGATAGTTACATACATATCCTTTATTACTTCTGTTGAAGTATCGTCAAGTTTCTTTATCTCATCTTTGACAATACTGCGGACAACATCAGGAAGAATATCAGATACAAAGCTGTCACTTGCTTCAACGTATTTTTCAATTATTTTGTTGACTAATTTGTTTCGTGACATTTCTTTTTCAGCCGCAATTTTATCGACTTTACTCATCAAATCACTAGACAAACGAATATCTGGCATAATTTTTTACACCACCTTATTCAACTTCTTCACTCTCAGACAAGCGAGTGAAATATTCATTTATGTTGCCATATTTTTTAAGAATTTTATCTGTCAGAGCATATTTTTTTATATTGAAATAATCAGGTACTATGTACATAAAAAAGCCTTGTTCATAGGAATATGGATTAAGTTCAAATGAAACCATAGTGTCAACTAGATTGCTCACTTCTTCTCCTGTCTGACTATAAGATTTAAGATATGAGTGCTTATTTTTCTTAAAAGTTATCTGTATTTTTGTATAAGATTTATCGAAAAACTGACACTCGATTATATCTTCATAACGCACGGTCAATACCTTTTTAGGCGTTGCCCCGACAGAATAATACGTCAGCACCATGTCATTCTCTGTAGCTTGTATCATGAGATTATGAGTGCCTATTTTCTTTGTTATCCCTTTAAGAAGTATCACTGTTGCGCATAAAAAAATCACTGCAACAAGTAATAAATATGTGTCGATAAAATTCAGAAACGGCAGACAGTAAAGGACTAAAAAAGCCATGCTAATGCCAAAGCACACGATAACTTTCTTTCGTGCGCCATTGGTATTTGTTGTTCTTTGCGCTACCATTTCTTTGAATCTTTCCATGTACTCAGGCGCAGGATACTGATAAATATATTCGTCATTCATTGTATTTCTCCTTTAATTTACTGTCACCATACAGCTTGCTGTTATGGCACTGTTGTCTGCAACACGGACAGTTATTATAGCCTTTCCACTGCTTATTCCATGCACATTTCCGTTGCTGTCTACCTCCGCAATATCAGGTCTGTTACTTTGCCAAATCACTGATTTATTCACAGCATTTGACGGACCTACAACTGCTTTAAGCTGTGCCGTTGAACCTACGTTTATCTTAACATCATTGTACTCATAGATTGTTTCTATCTTTAAAGAACGTGCTTTTATGACCGCTGTTGTAGTTGTTGCAGGCGGTTGATATGGTGGCTCTGTCTGTGCAGGCTCATCATGATAGTATGGCTGTGTTTCAGTATATGTATTGTCATTATGATAGTTATCGTTACCGCCACTTGGCTGTGCTTGTGTATCCTGCCAATCGTGATTATCTTGTGGATTTACGTCAACTTTTTTAGTCGATGTCACTGTAGATGTTGTGACCTTTTCAGTTTTCTTTTTGTCAGACTTGCTCTCTGATATACTATCTGTGGTTGATGAACTTTCACTGCGCTTATCCTCTTTTTTATCATTTTTCAAATCTGATTTAATATCCTTTTTGGCTTCTGTAGTTGTAATTTTTTCAGATGTACTATCTGTCTGTTCTTCAATAACAATGCTCATATCGTCCTGATTATCGTCCTTGCTGTCTATCACTCTGACGTCCTTTTTGTCAAACATAAAATACTGTTCTTTGACTATCTCATCATGGTGTTGCCCCTTTATTACATCACCAAATTCGTCAACTGTGTCAGGCTCGTCATAGGCAGCGATCGTACACTTTAACTCGAGGTAAACGTAGTCATATCCCGAAGGAATATCGGATACTGTTATTATCTCTGTAAGGTCATTTTTCTGTGAAACAGTATACTTTTTCAGCATATCTTCTGTATGATATTTGCCATTGTCATCATAGTATCTCAGCGTGTAGTTGCTTATCTCAGGCTTTGAACTTATGCTACCTGAATAGTTGCTTTCCTCTTTTGCCGACAATGCAAAGTAAAGCTCTTTTTTATCTTTAAGATACGTTGCATTTGATATTTTTATATGATAACTACCCATTGCAACTATGCTGTTGTAGTCTACAGTATGGCGCACATAGCGCATAGATTGCACCATAGGTATGATTATAATAACTGCCATAATAGCTATTGAAATGCTCAGAAATGCTATATAAATGGCGTTGTTTCGCTTAATCTTATCCATACTGTACTCACCACTTTCTCACGTTGTACTTGTCACCAAAACGCTTTGCGAGGTTTTTTACTAGCCTGTTTACTGTCAAATAAAGATACTCGCTATCTGTCAGTTTAAAGCCGAAATATTCAATGACTTCCCTTGTGAACGTTTCGATAAATTCTTGCGTTTTTTGCTCAGAACGATACATTTCATCAGCTAGATTTTGAGGACTCCAATTAAGAAGATACATTCGATTGAATATGCTGTCTACTATCTCGTCCCTGTCCTGAGAGTTACCTATGTACATAAGGTCACACTCTGTAGCAGCGTTCTTACAGTGTATTTTGTTCTTGCCTGAGCCTAGTGACAGCAACATTTCTCCTGCTTCAAAATTGTCCGTTGCATATAACTCAGACATAGTAAACTGACCGAAAATGTTATGAAGAATTTCAATACTATCAGATGATTGCTTGAGCAAGAATTTATACTGCACGAGCTGAAATATCTTCTTAACTGTATCCACACTCTCACCAGTGTCGGACGGCATAAAGTCAAGAATTGATTGTGTTGCATACCAAAGTCCTGCATCATATTTTCTTGAGCGACGCTCAAGTTTAAGGATAAAATCAGTACACAATGTGTTTTTGGTATTGATGAAACGATGAGCTTCATCGATAAGGCAGATAACTCTGCGGCGGTCAAGAAGATTTACAAGGTTATTGTTATGAGCAACGTTCTTGCAAACCTCAGACCACATCAACGAGAGTATATTGAAAAGCTGTGCGTTATACACACTCTCGTCCATTTCCGACAATGCTTTCACATTAAATACTATAAGATTTGAATTGTTTATCTCAATGTTTGTATGCGAATCAAACATTGTTCCATATGCACCCGAAACAGATAATTCTTTCACGTACATAAGCAATGTTTTATACAAAGTTATCTCGTCTGCTGAGAGCGTTCCCGAAGAGATCTTTGACATTATAACATCAACAACGTCAGAAAATATCGGAAAGTTTTCTGGCGAAAGAGAGTTTACATCAGTGTATTTTGTTATACCCTTTTTTTGATAAGTTTCTACAAGGGCAGTTCTAAAAGCTGTCATAACATCATAGGTCATTGTCGGAACGTATTGATACATGAAAGTGCATATTCGTGATATTTCAGATATAAAATTTGTTTCGATAGCACTTTCTTTGGAGAGGAGCTGTTGCTGTGTATCATCATCGTTTTCTTCATCAAGCTTGTTTTCGCTTTGCCAATCGATAACTGTCCTTATCTGCAGAGGGTTTATAAAGGCACGTCTATCCATTGTAATGACCTGACCGTCATACATCATAGCAAGGTCCTTATACTCACCTTCAATATCAATAGCGAAAACTTTGTTGCCGATTATAAGCTGATTTTGCACCATTAACTTAAGCGTTACAGACTTACCACCGCCCTTTACTCCACAAAGTATCATATCATATGACGAGCGGTATCTGTTACGCAGAAACGAGTCAAGAAAGACAAGTCCGTTTGTCTGCGTATAGCCCATAAACAATCCATTATCATCAATGTGTTCCTGATAATAAAACGGAAATTCTTTGGCGTATGTATCATAGATAGGCATTGGCGTTTGAATATTATTGCCCTCAACAATAAGTCTTGTAAACTCGGTAAACATCTGATTTTCAGGGACGTAAGAACGTAGTCCATTGTTTGTAGCCAACTCTTTCTGCACTACTGCAACACGCTTTTTCAATGCTGACAGGTCTTTATTGAAGATATAAAAACGCAGTGTCATATACACCATGTTTTCAGCACCATTCACTACTGAATTATATATCTCTTGTATCTTTGCAAGTTCTGTCTGAGTATCAATGTTATCAGCCATGCCGAGCCTAATTGCCCAACGAGAGTTAAGCTCGTCCATTGATTGCTTCAACTGTTCCTGAACATCATCACGAGCAGCGGTACACACGTCCCACATAGATACTATGTCACTATATTTCTGTGATACAAGCCGTGTTAAAGCAAGTGGAGCAAGCAATGCAGGAAAACTTTTTATGACAACTGATGTCACATATGTGTTGTTCACCTTAAAATAATTCTGACCGAATTTTACTGTGTCGGGCAGAACATAAGCATTGATATTTTGATAATCAATATCACGATTTTCATAGTCCGAAAAGCTTAAAAGCGTTCTCATAAAGCTTATTGTTGTGTCAAAATTGCACAGAGCCATAGATGTATCAGAAAACGCATTGCAGTATTGCTCTACCGCTGCATAAAGCATATCAATATCGTTTGCATAAACAAACATATATGCAAGATTACTGCGGTGAGTTCTCTCCAGATCATCTATTTGTCGGAGCTTCTTATCGAGCATTGCCCTTGTAAATGGGTGCTGTGTTTGCGTTTTTTTGTATTCCAAGAACTCACGTTGCCTTGAAAGGTCAGGTTTTTTGTGGCTGAAAATATATTTATGTGGCAAGTCCAAAAGCTGAGTTGCACTACCGAAAGCATTAAACGCTGATATTTTATCGTCATTGGAATAGTGCATGATATCAATGCCGTAAATAGCCACAACAGACATATACTTTCCAACGTTATTATGCTTTAACCTGAACACATAGTTAGCCGCAAGATTTGTTCTTCCACCGCCAACTGTTGCTAGATCCTGCTCTGTCAAGCGGAATGAATTGAAATCTAAGTATGTACAAAGGCAATTCTTTGCATTCATTTTTACACGCTTATTTTTCCTTTTTTCTTTTCTTAGCTTCACGCTTGTCCTCCTCCTTTTTCAGATAATCAGCACAATCCACATTTCCTGAGCCGTAGTATGTTTTTTTCTGAGCAAAAAACCTCAGAAAATCGAGCAAGCTTCCTCCAAAGCTCTTGCGAGGGTCTGAGGGAGAGCCTGCCGTACATATCATAAATATGACTAAACAGAACACCACAAATACATATCTCAACGAGCCAAACGCCATTCCTATGACCATTGAAGAAAAGAAAACAGCTATTATGCCCAAAAAGCGATACTTTGTCAGATATTTTGTCAACATGACCTTTGATTTTGTGGTTTTCGGTACTAAGCCTGCCCTAATATCATTCATTTACTCTTCCCCTTTCTAAGTTACAAAGGGCAAGCATTACGCCTGCCCCGATTTATTTTCTTTTATTTTCATCACGCATTGCTTTCTCAGCAAATGTTGGCTGTGTTTTTTCTGCTGCTATAGCTGTATCTGCATAGCTTATTGTATTGCTCTCTGCATGATACTGCCTATCTGCAAATGTTTGAGTATTATAGCTACCTGAATTAACAGCTTGTGCTGATGAAGCACTTGTATCAGTGCCAAAGCTTCCACCCGAAGTGCTTATGCTAGGTGTAACTGCACTAGCTGTCTGTGAGCCATCCATGCCTGCGTTAGAACTGTCCGAGCCAAAAGAGCCTTGCGCCACAGCATTTTCAGATGAACTATTATCGATGTTTGACGAAAATTCACCACTTTCACCTTGCTCACCCTGTTTGCCATTTTCACCTTGCAAGCCGTCTTTTCCGTCCTTGCCGCTTGTACCAACACCAAGTTTTTCACCCATTCCCATTGCCTTGCCTGATAAATTCTGTCCTGCACTTTTAGCCACTTCTCCGATAGGTTTGTTAGCAACTTCTCCTGCTTTACTGCCTACGGCTATGCCATTAGCAGCTGCGCCCATAACGCCATTATTACTTCCAAAGCCGCCTACCATACCGCCGACACCGCCTGCGACAGCTCCGCCAACAGCACCGACAGCACCACGCATTCCTTTTTCGGCTTTATTGTCACTGTTTCTAGCATTAGCCATTGACGCTTTCGCACCACTAATACCACCTGAGATAGCTCCTCCGATACCGCCTGCAACTGTGCCACCCGCTTTTGAAATTCCTTTGCCTGCTATATGACCTAGAGTGTGTCCTGCACCTGAAGCTATCTGTCCTGCGGAACGCAGACCCATAATAGTTGATACGCCCGACTTAACGCCTGCGTCAATGCCAAGAAGATGTACCACTAGGTCAGGTCCGTCAATTACAAATTTACAGCCTGCAACTGTTATGAAAATAACAGCTATTGGGTTTGATAACAGTGATGAGTCCTGAATTTCTGTGAGTATAAGTATATACAAACGTAAATCAAGGACAACTATTATCACGGATAGAAAACAATTAAGCAAATTCAGTATGACCTTTTTTAGCCGTCCTGCGCCACCCATATCTGTTGCCACAACTATTGGTGCTACTATCTGTGCAAACATTATGTCGTACAACAAGGACGCAAGTTTCAGTCCTGCAAAGATAAGACACACTGCCGTTATTATAAGCATGAAAAGCCCCCATAGAAAATTCACACGATAGAAGTGATTTTTTTCCGTTAAGTGACCGACAGAAACATATTGCCACATTTTATCAAACTGTGCTGACATATCTCCGTCACTAAAATCGGACGCTTCTTTTAATTGTTCAAAACTACCGCCACTATGATGTTCAAATCCATTATCCGCAAAATCTTCGATATTGGAAATGTTAAGTATTTGAATAGCACTCATTGTGTTTCCGTAGAAGTCTAACTCTCTAAATGCGCCTTTACTCAACCTGTTTATAGCTTCCTCAAAAGTATCGGAGTCTTGGCAATACATTATCATGGAAGCCACTTGACTAGCTTGAATATTTATGCCACGATTTTGAAGTTCGTGGGCGGCATTTTCCGCTGCTTCACGGATTAAGTAGCATTCAAATGACGCTTGATAATATGGAGCTTGTGAGGTTATAACGTAATAATCTGTTGAACGTCTGTTATCTCCCTCTCCTCGTGTTATTGTTATTTTATATGCGTTATCATCATCTTCTTCCGTATCAGAATTGTCTTGTACTCCAGCGTTAGCCTGTGCCCATGCGACACGCTGTTGCCAAAAAGCATAGTCATCGACAAGGTCTAACAGTTCAAGTTTATGCTCAAAGGTCAAATCATCAAATCTGTATGTAGGAGTCACATCATAATGGTCTGCTGTTGTAACTGTCCTATATTGCGTTTTTGAAGGATCTAAACCTAGATTAATATTCATTGAGTACACAGTGTTAGGATTTACACCAAATGACGACACTTGACTTTGTTTTACCAATTTATTTTGATTTATGCTGCTATTCACGTTGTAAATATTGCTTGCGAGAATATACTCACCTATCGTCCTATTTGTTGCAGTATCTTTTGTTGTATTATCCTTTGCAAACTGCACACCCACAGCTTTAAGGTCACTAAATGATGAAACGAGTATCGGCAATGCGATAAGGAAAAACAGTGACGTCAAGATATTTCGTACATAGTCTGTTATGTGTATCTTATCTGCATTGACGATGATAAGTATTCCTATAAGCACCACTGTCATTCCTGCCAACGCCCACGCTATAGGGTATATAATAGTATCTATGTTAAATACGTCTTTTATAACGTTGTAAAGATTAAAATTCAGCACCTGATCCACAGCTTCTGAAATGTAATCCACAACATATGCAAGCCATTTCAGCAACGTATACTCAACATTCTGTACCATTTCTCCGTGCCAAGTTTTCTTGACGATTATCTCCTGCACTTCAGGCAGAAGTGTACGAGGGTCAGCCGCAAATGCAAGTATGCTCAATGACATTGTGCTTATAAGCAGTGTTATGAATACAGAAAACGCATATTTTTTCGTTTTTGATACTCTCATTATATTCTGACTCCTCCTGTACGTTCGATATAAAAATCGAAGTTAAAAAAATCACCATTGTATAACCTTTCTCTCATAATTATCCGTCCTTTCTGATTCTAATGCACTGTATGCACCGCTATAGGCTCAAAGCTTAAGACCCATAGCGGTACATACAATATGTACCGTTCGCTCCGCTTATTTGATAAAAAGCATACCGCTCGATGTTGCCGCCTGAAAATCCTGAATGATAGCAGGACCAAAGCCGAGTATCGCTAAGCCTCCAAGTATTCCTATAAATACACCTTTTGTTTTGCTCATACCGCCATTGCCACCGCCAATAAGCATGATACCTGCGACTATCACTGCAAGAACTGATATGGCATAGCCAATATACTTAGCAGTGTCGCCCAAGTCATTGATCCACTTGAGCAGACCAGACAGGTCAGCAAGGACTACAGCCGCCTTGCCATTGTCATTCACCTCAATAGCGTCTGCACTTGCGGATACAGCGTTCATCAACATCATTGACAATGCGGCAACTGATGATGAGAGCGTTGCACCAATTTTCTTCATCTTCTTGTTTTTCATAGAAAATCACTCCTTGAATTTTTTTGTATCAGCGTGACCGCTGAGTTGTATTTGTAACAGCAACTTCTTCACTGTTATCAACTGTTCTCTGTTCTGTAGCTTTCTCCGCTACAGTTAAATAGCTGACAAGTGTTTCGTTGTAGTCTTTGCCCAATTTAGGAATGTGAACTGTAATGTTATACCTGTCAGCATACTTCTCATTTATTTTTGCAATTCCATTTCGCCCTGCTTCGTCATTATCTAAGCAAAGCACAATGTTTTTTATTTCAGGATATCTTTGCAGATATGATTGCAATGCAACATCTGATGTTCCCGACAGTGATAGCCTGTTTTGCTTTTTCCAAACATCATAATCAGGTTTTTGCCCCAATCGTTCAGCCCTTTTCTTTTCAGATATGACATACATCGTTGCATGACTTAGCAAGTCAACTGGAGCTTCAAAGACATAAACAGTATCTTTGTTACTCTCAGGTGTCAAATATGTCAGATTGAAACTGTACTCTTTTTGACTTCCACTTACATTTTTGGGTTTGCGCTTATAAAAGGTATTCGTTATCTTGCTCTCGGCAAACTTTGCTTCATTCTTATCATCAAAACCCACAAACACAACATTTTTGTATTGATCCTGATATATGTAACTATTTTTAATACAATAGCTGACTATATGAGAGTCTATCATTCGTGTTTTCGTGAGATAAGCGGCAGCGTTTCTATACGTTTCGCTTTTAGGTGGCAAATGAAATTCTTTTGGCTCATTCTTTATTTCAGGAGCTTTCACAAACTCCGTCTTAATATTTCCCGACAAGTCTATAATTGTTTCAAATGCTTCTTGAACGCCCATGCCGTCTATTTTCATAAGCCAGTCGATGCAATTAAGCCCCTTAAGTTTTTGCGAATTCCAATACCAACGTTGTCTGTCACCTTGAATAATCAAGCTGTCATGCTCATTACATTGATATACAGAGCCTACTCTTATAAAGGTAAAACCCTCTTTTCGGGATAGAAAGTCAAGCATATCCGTTTGCCGTGCATCTGCCATTTCTTCAGGAGAATAGCGTATGAATTTCTTGCCCGAACCTATGTACTCACGCCGTATTGCCATTGAGTTTATCCCCCTTTTTAGAATATAAAGCAGAATTTTTAAGCCTTGCCAACTCAATTATTGACTTTAGCGATTTACGCCGTCTATACTTCTCTGCGTCACTTTCCACTAAATTCATTATTTTAGTGATATAGTCTGTATAGAGCTTGATAGCATAATCAATATTTTCAACGCTCTTAAAGTCAATAACGTCCATATATCCATCAAATGCGGTACAATCTTTTATTTCTGAACGAATAATTCCTAACGCTTTATGCTCACTGCCATAGTCCGCCACTAAGTACTCAGCTATATATAATCTGCTCAATACTCTATCCGCAAAAGCAAGTGAAAATGCTTCTGCACTTTTGTCCACGGACAAAATCTTGCAAGCATATGGCTCTTGTCTTGCAGTTCTTTTAAACTCGTCTGCTGAACTGCACCCGAAATAGCTGTTAAACGCATTTTCATCGATATAAAATATCTTTGATAGTCGCCTATTACAGCCTATCTGAATTTTATACAATAATTTTCACCTCCGAAAGAAAAAAAGCCCCTGACAATCAATCAAGGGCTTATATCTTAAATTCTTCTATTGCGTGAAGCAGCAATATCTTCATCGCCAAATGGAATACCAAGCTTTTCAGAATAGAGCTTTCCGACAGAACTTAAAGTTTGATATGTCTGATAATCATAGTCAAATGTTCCTACCTTAATATGCTCTCCGTTTGATTTAACTCCTTGCAATGTCAAAAGCTCACTATCTTCCTCCAAAACTATTGCACGGCACTGTTTAAACGTTAAGAACATCGTATCATCAACCGCAGGAATATCATCATCAACGATTTTTCTTGCTTTTTTAGATTTTTCATAGAATCGGTTATCACCCTGAACGCTCTTAACGTATTCCTGTAGGCTACCATATTCCAAGCTCAGGTTATCATCATCGTTGTAAATCTTCTCTATATAACTCTCAGGAACACTATAGGTGAACTTTGCAATTATCGTTCCTGAATTATCTCGGATGTAGCTCTTGTCGATAACAGAAGTAACAGCGTCTTGTTTGAAAACTATATCCATATCCCCTGAGTTATCATTCAAGCCTATTTCCGATGTGAGCTGATTGAGTTCTTCTCTCTTTTCCTGATACTCCTTTAACTTCGGAAACTCTCGCTCTGCTATCTCTTTTGACTTCTGCATATTTTTTTGAGCTATTTCCAACTCTTCCTTATGTTTCGACAACAACTGTGGCATATCAACGTCTATAGCATTGTCAATGTTATCAAAAACATCTGTGTTCGACACGCCAAGAGAAGTAAAGAGCGTTGCATTTTCGTGCGAAACTATTGTCTTGAAAGAGCCATATCCGCCAAGTGATGAATACTGAATTTGTATTTTAAAGCCTCTGTAATCACACACATCAATAGGCTCTTCGCCACCAACTTTTCGCAATGCTTTTACAGCCTTGCCTGCTTCTTCCCTATCTGTTATCTTATTATCAACTATTTCTATGCAGAAATTCTCAGAACGTGGATATTGCTTTGAATACTCTACTGCATTATCGAATATCTCGATAAACTTCTCTGCTCTTTTTATTTGCGTAGGAATAGTGAATGTTATTTCTTCTCTTGCTTTCATTCTATCAGCTTCAAACTCTGCCTTTTCACGGCGCAGATTATCCACCTGAGTTGAAAGCTCGAGCTGTCTTTTAATACGAGGGTCACCTGTTGCCAAAGATTTTATCTCAGCGTAGTTCAATGCCGCTTCGTCAACATCATCTATCGAACGTCCGAGCGGTTTATTTGTCATAACTTGGGATATAAACTTCTGCTTATACTCAATTGTCTGCCACGAGTAACTATCGAATGTACCCTCTGTTGCATAACGGAAAATTTCGACCTCCTTGCAGTCATTTCCCTGACGGAGTATACGTCCCTCACGCTGTTCGATATCAGACGGACGCCATGGAACATCTATGTGATGAAGTGCGCATAGTTTTTTCTGAATGTTTGTGCCTGCACCCATTTTCTCCGTAGAGCCGATAAGTATACGCACTCTGCCCTCATTCACATCTTCAAAGAGCTTTACCTTTTCCTTATCATTTTTTGCGTCATGAATGAATTTTATCTCTTCTTCAGGAATACCAAGAGCAATAAGCTTGCTCTTGATATCATCATATAGGTTAAAACCCTTTGACGGCGTAGAGCGGTCAAGGAAAACTACCTGTGTCAGGCTATCATCTTTTGTTTCTTCCCATTTGTTGAAGATGTTATTTACCGCCATATTAACCTTGCTGTCAGGATTATCTTCCACAGTTGGGTCGACAAGTCGCATATCTAACGCACACATCTTTCCGTCATTGGTTATTTTCAGCATATTATCCTTGCTAGGGTCAACTCGTTTTTGATGAACTTCCTCTGCTCTTTCACCACAATCAAAGATAAATAGTTTCTGTTCCTCTGACGGCTTAGTCAGGCATATCGTATACTTGCCGTTTTTCAGCTTTGGCACTGGTAACTTCAATGTTTCTGCTGTTTGGATATCTGCCACTCTGCGATAGATACTCATCAATTCAGGCAAATTTTTAAACGTTGAGCAACGTTTTTTGGCTCTCCACGAGTTACCTGTAGGAGATAACTCTATATTTGTTGTCACTTCTGCAAAATCGGCAACCCATGAATCGAAATGCTGTAGACCTTTTTCTCTGAGATAATCAGGCTCGAGATATTTTTTCATGACATACATTTCAGTAAGTGAGTTTGAGATAGGCGTACCAGTTGCAAATACAATGCCACGATCCAATCCATTCTGCTTTTCCTTAATGTACTGAATTTTCAAGAGCAAGTCCTCACTTCGTTTGGACTCAGTCGTTTGTATGCCTGCAATCCTTGACAGCTTTGTGTTTATGGAAAGATTTTTGAAATTATGTGCTTCATCAACAAAAAGTGCGTCAACGCCAAGGTTTTCAAAATAGATATTATCGTCCTGCTCAGTATCAAATTCAAGATTTTTAAGTCTTGTTTCTAACTGCTTCTTCTTTTTCTGAGCGTCCTTAACAGAGAGATTATCGTCATCATAAGAACTCTGGATAATATCAATAAGCTCATCTATCTGCTGTTGATAGTATTCTTTTCGCTTTTCAGGCGAAATTGATATCTTTGCAAAAGTTGAATAGCCCATTATTACTGCGTCATAATCTCCTGTTGCTATTCGATTAACAAACGCCTTTCTCCTGCTTTTCTCAAAATCCTCTGATGTTGCAAGAAGAATATTTGCGTCAGGATAAAGCGTCAAGAACTCTTTTCCCCACTGTCCTATCAGATGATTAGGAACAATAAACAGCGGTTTATTTGCAGCACCTATTCTCCTCATTTCCATGGCAGCGGCTGTCATTTCAAATGTTTTTCCTGCACCGACAACGTGAGCAAGTAATGTGTTTCCACCATACAAAACTCGTGCAACTGCATTTTTCTGATGATCCGCAAGCTCTATTGAACTCGTCATTCCTGCAAAAAACAGATGTGAGCCGTCATACGTTCTTGCACGTTCTGTGTTATACTTTGCGTTGTAGATGTTTTCAAGGTCCTGCGTTCTATATGCGTCTGTCCATACCCATTCTTTGAATGTTTCCTTGATTTTCTCAGCCTTGTGATTAGCAGCTATGGTTTTTTCTACGTCTTTTTCTCTGACCTTATTTCCTTTATCATCATAGACCAAGTGACCCAGCTCATCACGCTTATCACGCCATACTGTGCTATCTCTCAGATTAAGAGAGTTTTCAAGTATGTACATAGCATTTATATCCGCTGTTCCATACTCCGTGCTTGTGGACGAGTGATAATTGCCATTGACCTTATTTGAAAGTTTCCAATTTGCTGTTGCAGTGTTGTGTTCAACAACTGTACCAATGCCGAAAACCTCTTCTACAAATTGCTCTATATATTTTTCAGGTATCCATGATGAGCCTATCTGAGCTAGTATATCAACTGCTTTGATTTTTTCAGGCTGTACCTTTTCAAGTGCTTCAACGTTTACTTTCAGCTCAGGAAACCTTGATGATAGAAGTTTTGCTTTTCTAAGCTTTTCGACCACATTTCCCGACAAGTATTCGTCTGCCGTCAACCAACCATCAGTAGACTTAATTTCAGCAGAAAACAATTCGTCAGGGTCACGATACATAAGTATGCCGTTAAGTCTGTTAATGCACTCGTCTACTTTATATCCTGTTATTTTTGATATGTGATTAAGGTCAATATATCCATATTCCGCAAGTGTAGCCTGAAAGCCGTCCTCAACTGTATCACAGTGAGTTATTTTTATTGACGGACGTATTGTTCTTTTCAATAAAATATCTGACTTTTCAAACTTTGGTGTTTCAATGCTCTTAAGAAAATCGAGATTATCGTCCCTCACATATCTGAGAGTGTTGTAAACCAGTTTATTGTTCGGGTCAGTTATCTTGCCGTATTTTACGGAGAAATAATTATACTTGCTTTCAAGATTTATTCTGATTTTCTCGTAGTCCTCGTCCGATATATCTGTATTTTGAATGTTTACAGCATACCTCAAATCTTTGGCAAGGTCTATCGCAAGAGTGAGCATTCCCTTTTCTCTTTCTGTAAACGCCTTGCCGCTTTTCCTTTTTGCTTCTACAAGAACGCTTCCGTTTCTTTTATAGATATTATCATTAATTGAAACGTAAAATCCGTCAGGAATGTTTTCAGGTGCAGGCAATGCTTCTTCCTGTTTCTGCGTATCGTCTGCTTCAGCGGCTACTGGTTTGAGAGATAATTGTGTATAGCGCACATCTGTATTATTCACTAGATTTTCAACACACTCTGACAATGCGTCTTTCAGACTTTTATCTGAAAAAGGGTCAACTGTCATTTCAGGACCATAAGGACCTGACTTTATTTTTAGCTCTCCACATATCATTTCAGGGTGATTGATAAAATACTGATTTATACGCTGACCATCTTCATTATATCCGGTATCGACCCATTCACTGAGTTTTGTCTGTGGAAATGACCTCTTCTTCAGAAAGATTATATCACTGACAACTGTTGTGCCTGCATTAGCTTTAAAAGCCGTATTCGGCAACCTTATAGCACCGATAAACTCAGCTTTTTCGTCTATTTGCTTTCTGATTTTACTACTCTGCTTATCCATTGTTCCTTTTGACGTGATAAAAGCTATCACACCATTTGGACGGACCATTTCAAGCGTTTTTAGGAAGAAATAATCGTGTATCATAGCATGGTCATGATTATACTTCTTATCGACTACACTATAATCACCGAAAGGAACATTGCCGACTGCCACATCGAACGTGCCTGCTCTGAGCTTTGCGTTTTCATAGCCACACACCTGAACTTCTGACTCAGGGTAGAGCTGTTTTGCAATCCTGCCTGATATGCTGTCTATCTCCACCGCAGTAAAGAATGACCTATCTGCAATATTCTCAGGCGCACAGCCGATAAAGTTTCCAACGCCTGCGGCTGGCTCAAGTATTTTACCGCCACTAAAGCCAAGCTCTGACAACGCTGTATACATTGCGTTGATAACAACAGGCTGTGTATAGTGGGCATTTAGTACCGAGCCTATGGCATTTTGATATTCTTCTTCCGTAAGAAGATTTTTCAGTTGTTCATACTCCTGCGACCACGAGCTATTATTTTTATCAAACGCTTCAGGGATACCGCCCCAACCAACATACTCCGACAGCACTTGCTGTTCATCTTTGGTTATGTTGCGATTTTCTTCTTCAATCTTTTTTAGAAGCTGAATAGCTGTCACGTTTCTATTGAATTTCTGCTTTGGACCTCCAACGCCTAGCTGTTCGTCAGTGATAACAAAATTTTCAGATAAAGAGCCGCTATTGACTGAGCCTTCATCATCTATTTTAACAAAGTTGTTAGGCTTAGTTGCCAATGCTTCAGACTCAACTATCTCCTTTTCCCTCACCGCTTCAAACTCGGCAATGACCATTGACAGGTCCTCATCATGAGAAATAGGATACCAACCTGTATTATAGTCAAGGAGCGTAACTGTATTTTTCTCTTTGTCGATTTTTGAAATCGTGTAATGACGTTCGCCATAATCTATTTCATCACCAACTGCAAAAGGTATCTCAACTTCCGTATCTTCCAATGTCGAATTTTCAAAGAAAGAGAGTTGTTCTGCATTATTTTCCTGCTGCATACCCTTGACAATATTGCGACTTTGGTGTATAATAACATTAGAGTCAAGAGCGTTTAAGCCCTGCGAGAATTGTAGTCGCAGCACACTGAACAGTTCTTGGCTTTTTTGTTTGTTTATATACAAGATATTATCTGCTTGTAACTCTAGTTCCAAATGTCTGTCAAAGTTTTCTCTTCCATATACACTTGTTATAAAATTTGAGTTTACTCTTCTAAGATTATAATTTCCATTACCACTTGGACGGACACTTACGATTATAGGATCATTATCAATATCAATTTCTGATGTTACAACTACTAAACTATCCTGTCTTGATAATGAGTCATATATCATTACTGGATCTGCAAGCCATTCAGGTAGCTTTTTTATTTGTTCTGTAGTTAAGCCATGTGTATGCTTTTCCAAATCTTTTGGTTGAACAACTTTTTTCAAATGTTTTTGCGTATAAAGCATTGGAAGTTGCTCACAGCCAACGTCAAGCAATATCTGAGGTGTATCACATACCTTCAAGTCATTGTATCGGTTTGCATTTCCTGCAAGTACATCATCAACCTGTTCTGCAAATGATTTTTCAGAGCTAATATCATTGACTTCCTTAACATTGTCAGGGTCATTATCAATCATTTCAATATGCTTTATAATGACATAATCATCATCCGTTTCAGCTCCGAGAAGAAGTGCTTTTGCCGTTGACTGTATAAAGCTTTCTTTGTTATATACAGCGTCATAGTCTTTCAGATAATCAAAAAACTGATTTTTTTGATTATCTGAAAAAGAGGAAATAAACTTGACAGCTACCCTATTTTCTAGGTCAACTTCAACTGCGTACTCACCGCTCTCTTTGTCAATAACATTAACAATGTTATCTCGTTTTTGCTCAATGATATACTCTCTCGATACACCATTTTCGGAAATAACGATCGTATTGTCCTCATTCTCATTTTTGTCCATGGACAAAACATTCGCAAATGTTATCTCTTTTCCATGTATGTTTATGGCTTTGACAGGTCTATACGCCTGAGTTGAAATATTATTGAACCAAGTATCTACAAAAGAATTGCAATTATCCTGTTCGTCACTGTCTGGTTCATACGTTTTATATATGCTCATGCCGTCCTGTTGATATGAAATTGCAGTAAGTGTTTTATTTTTACTATCAATATCAAACACTATTTCAGGGTCAACCATTAAATCGCCATTCTGATCATAGTAATGTGCCATTGCTACAGAATTGCTACCGATTTTGTCTAAGGACAAAGTCATAAATCCTAAGTTGCTTTCAAGCTTGAGATATTTATAGTTCGTCAGAAAATCAGGAAACAGCTCGACAAACTTTGAATACAGTCTTTGCTGTTTCATCGTGCTTGCGGAAATAATATTACCACGGTATTTTTCAGTTTCTTTTTCTTCTTTTTCAGATGTTGCCTCTATGGTGTTGCTTATGGCATACTCGTTATCCCTGATGAGCTGCTTAACATAGCCACAGGCAGTACGCCAGTTTACACAGTATAGTTCCGCTCCATTAGCGTCAGCAAAGACAACGCCCTTGGAAGTCGCAGACCATTTGACTACATCAGGCATTTCAGCAAGCTCGATAGGGTGTGAACCTTTATATACAGCATAGGTATACCGCATAAGCACCTTAGCTGACTTGTTGATGTTATAGAACTTGATAACTGCCTGCTTATTAACTTTTTTATAATCCGCCTGAAAAATCTGTTTAAGCACTGTTTCCTGTTGCTCAGCGGTAAGCGTCAGACGTTCAGCTTTTTCAGGAACTTCTACAAATTCATTGTAGTCAGGCTCAGGCTCTACCGTATCATCAGGCTCAACAACATATCTATCATCTTCTTTTTCAGATATATCATTTTCCGTTTCGATATCAGCATTATCTGTCACTGTTGTTTCTTCAACTGTGACTTTCTGCTCAAACTCTGAAATATCATCATTGACAATCGGCTTACGCATAGCCTGTCTGCCCTGAGCTTCTTCCAGTGACACAGTTTTTACAAGCTGTTTTGCAGTTCGGCAAAAGACATTGACATAGACTGCCGCAACAGTACCTACAAGCTCCTGAGCATTTTCATTGATTACAGGGAAGTTTGAAAAATCGTACTTGTACTGTTCTTCAATGACGTTTAATCTTTCGCATACTGTATATGTAACTGTTTCTGCGATCAGCTCACATAATTCCGTTGAAAGCTGTCCTGTTGGTGACTTCGGGTGTGAATACACTGACTCAAAAACATAGTCATAAATGTTATTATGAAAGGTTTTCTCGCCACGATCCGCTCTTGTTTCACTACCATTCTTTTCGTACATCTTATCCAACATATCAAAGATATACTCATTATATGATACGTTGTATTTCCACGGCTTGATATCTTTTCCGTTAGTTTGAGATACATCAAACAAATGTTTCTTTATGCCGTTTTTGTCATAAATGGTCATTGACCTTGTACCACCATTGATACGAAGTCCAATATTGCTCCATACCTCAAATGGAGCTACAGCCGTAGCATTTCTGTTAATATTGTAAATCTGAAGCTGTTCATCATATGGATAGGCATATAGATTAGACGCAAACTTATGAAATTCGAGCCATTCCTGCAAATTAAATTTTTTCATCTTTTTATAAATCCTCCGCAAACAATTCTCTAAAAAGAGTAGCATTTATATGGGTTGTTGCGCAATAAAAGAGCCGTATAGCTTTATAACGGCTTTTTTTATATTATCTTCCTAGACCTCTGCTTTCACCTGTCATGTCAAGCACTTCGTCTTGTCCTCTGCTGTTATCGTATGAGTTCATTCTTTTCATATTTCTCGTATAATTCAGACCATTCACAACACTGTCACGAAGTTCATTGTAAGTTTCCGCCTTTACTGGGTGAAAGAACTCCACATACTCATAGCCTGACGTTTTTTTCTCATTTCTGACCTTACGTTTGGGCGAGTCAAAATATTCACCGCTTTTGCCATTTCTGACCTGAACATTTTCAAGCACAAAACTGTCAGAAAAAATCACAGAGCCAACACCCTCTATATCTTTAACGGAACTTTCAAATATTCTTGCCAAAGTGGGCTGAAACCTGTCATTACCGAACTCCACTGTTGTATACTTGCCATCATTTTTACTGAATGAGTCCATTATAGCCGAATTTAGCACCTTTCGGCTCTCTGCGGTGATAGGGTGAAAAACTTCCTTAAACTCCTTAACATATTCACCCTTATCATTGATAACATAATTTCCGTTCTGGTCCTTTGTACGAACCATCAGTGACGGCAATGCAATAAAAATCTCATTACTGTCTTGCCTTTCCATTATCTTCACCGACTCAAGCACATAACTGTCATCAAACTTTACTGTAGCATAACCTCTCAACTGAGGGCTATTATCGTTAGTATAATGCGTTGTTCTTACTGAAATTTTCATTGTAATACAGACCTCCTATAGTCTTCTTCCTCTTTTTTGATAGTTTACCTCCTGCTCCAACTGCCACTCATCACAATCAAAGTCAGAATATTCGTCCACCACTGCGACATTATTCAGTATACATAAACCTGAAACATAGTTTACACAATTTTCGCAGCACTTGATGTCAAGGTTTCCACAGCTAGTAAACTGACTTATTTTTCGTTCTATTTCAATCACACTTTACACTCCCCCTTTATAGCAATTTCTTTAGCACAGTTATAACATATATGCTTATTTTCTATTTCAAATGGTGCATTAACCTTGCCACAGAAATAGCAATTATGATCCTGTTCATCTCTGTCATTGATAACCAAGAATTCATCATCAAATAATTCTCCTACAAGTGTCTTGTTTTTATCATAGGATTTAAACATGGTATCCGTTAAATCCTGCGGAATAAACACCAAGTAACGATTACCACTCAATGAAACTGCTGACGCATAGCCTGTGTCTAACAGATGTATTTTTTGCGTTTGGTAGTTTTCAGACCATTTTTTCATTTTCATCATACACTGCCTGCACACTGGTTTGCCGTTACATAGTATTCTGCTATGTGTATGCTCTCCGCACACTGCACAAGTATCTGGATTACGCTCATATTTCAGATAGAGCTTATATCCGTCTGTATAAATCTCAACCTCTTTGCAAATTCTGTTTTTATCTATAATTCCTTTTCGTATTCCTGCAAACAGCATTTTTTCTTTATCCTTTTTTGCCATTCACGCCGACCTCTCTTTCAAGAATATTTAAGAGCCGAAAAGCTCATTATTCTTTTCTCTTTTCAGCTAATATAAAGATCAATCCCATAAGTGCAGGAAGTATCATGATCGGTAGTATTCTTGCCTTAATATACTCTGACGGAGTTGACCAATCTGCTTTGTTATTGACAACAATTATCGAGTTGACTGCATTTACGATAATAAAAGTGATGTTGTAGAAATTACGCTTGATTAGCTTTTTCATTTGAATATTCTCCATAATTTTTATATAATAAAAAGAGCGTATGAATTTCTTCACACGCTCGTGTTTGCGATTATTATTGCTGTGTGTCATTTATAACTTCGGTGAACTTATATGTTCCAATAGGAAGTCCTTTTATATTGATAACTCCACATTTATCAGCAGAAATATACGGGAACTCCACAACTTTTCCGTCAGAAGATATTCCCTTCAAGTTATACATCTGTGGTCTATCACTATTCCTTTTATGTAGTTTTGCAAGCTTTGAGAAGAAATGTTTTTTGAGTTTTTTCATTGCTTTTACTCCCATTCTATAGTTTTTATTGAATACCCATATTTGCTTAGATACTCCAAACACGCCACATAAGGATTAAGAAAAATATCTTGTGGCAATGCTTTTTCATCAATAGTGATTTTATTTATTTCCTGTATCACATCGTTGAATATCGATTTTAAAATTTTTTTATAGGAAACGATAGCTGCTGTCTTAAACCACAAAAATGTGTTTTCATTTATTAAAAGACCAATTTCTATGCTATTGCCATTTTTAGAATAACAGTTTCTTCGTATTCCGAATACTCTTTGATTACTTTGGGGTCTGTAAAAAATAATCAGGCTTTCTTCGTTTGTTTCGGCATACACGGCATGAAACCCATTCTGCTTGAAGTGTTTCTTTAATTTACAAAATAGCTTTTCAGAAAGATTTAATTCCTTTGGCTTAAAAATTCTTATTGTTCTTATGGTATCATATGAACTGCAATTTCTTTCCCATGTTTCTAAATCATCAATAACAAGATCCGCCTGTTCCGCTGATACCGCAAAATCTTTTGGGTACATAGTCAAAAGCATATTAGTAAGCTCACTTGTGCTAAAGCCAACAACTTCGTTCGCATATTCCTCAAAAAAGAGTCCCATAACATATGTTAGCAAGTATGGTAAACTTACAATATCGTATGAAGTTTTGAGAACAGTTTTTGCCTTGTCACCATTTCTTGAAATGGTAAACCTTAATTGTTTAGAATTTGACAAGAATCTCATCCTTTCTCTAGGAAAATGTTCTTTTGGAAAATCGACTGATAGTGCGTAACATCTTCTGTGATTTTTCCCCTGAAAAGAGTTTTTTTATTCTGTTAATATCGGTGTACATATATCCATCACTTTCACAATAGCCGCCCTCATCAATAAGGTCATAGTATGTATAAGGTGTATCAGGATTAGTGTTGAGGTCAAAAGCTGTAATATGTTCCTTCCTGACACTAAAGCCATACATGGTTACAAGCTTGTCTACGATATCATCAACGGACGCTGCATTGTAAAAGTAGATAACGTATCCGACAAGAAGCAGCATATCTTCGCCCTTTATTTCATTACTGCAAATCAGAGTTCCTGTTTTGTTATCGTCTGCTATAAAGTATCTATACTCATTCATTTTTTGCTCCATAATCTTTTTCCTTTGTCACGACTATGACATTAGACATAGGGTCAACAACTATCAGCTTTTTGCTTTCATTGCATAAACGCTTTGGCTCGATACAAAGGCAGCGTCCCATACCACTGCGGCGGTCTTGACGGCGTTTTCTGCAAGACCTATTGATCCTGATCTTCATCAAGCATTACCTCCACATATCTTCTTACATACTCCGAATTTCTGTTAGGATAGTCATCACTCTCCATCAAAAAGTGATAGCCGTCCTTTTTCAGCTGTTCGGAAAACTTCTCGACCTCATCGGGTAAACCCTGTATTCTTAGTTTTATCATATTTTATACCTCCTCGTTTTCTTATATTTTGCAAAAGACTAATAATACTATAGCAGTAACAGCACACCCTATTATATATGTATTGCGTAACATCTCAATTTGGCTGAAACAGCTATCGCCATGATCAGAAAGTTTATGAAAGGATTTTTTTATGTAATTTATATTTGCAAGTATTATCAGTGCTTTAACAAAGAACCAAGAAATGAATATTTTAATTTGCATTTCCGAGTTTGTTTCAAACGCTACCCTGATACCAGTGATAATGCCTGCAAATACAAACAGCGAAAGCATTAATAGCTTGAAATTTACAAATTCATAGTTGTGCTTCATAAATACCTCTTGACCGATTTGTCTATAACATTTGTACTTTATAAGTAGTTTTTCAAGATAGAGCTGAGTACGTCATAAATAGTTCTTTTATCAGAAAACCAAAAATGTGCATATGCCATTTCAAGCCGTAATTGTACAAGAGGAGGCTGTTTTTTTAATGTAGAAGTTGAAATACTCATAATATCAGCTATTTCAGGCAAAAGGGAAGCATAGCTTTCCTTAGAACCCCAATCATAGTCAGAAAGTAATTGTTCGATAAAATTGGCAGTATCAGTTTTTGCTTTATTAAGTATTTCTTTTACCTTTATCTTATCATTAAGAGCATAATATAACATAAGGTTTCTTTCATCATACTTAGCAGAAAATTGAATACCCGACAGGCTAAGACCATTTAAAATACTATTTGCGTGTGATGTTTTTATCATTAGAAACTGCCTGTTTGGTATTTCTTTTGCCACCTTACAATCATAATTTAACCACATTCCCTTTGAGAAATCTTCGATTCCTTTTATTTTCTCATTATTCATATCTCTCCCCCCCCAGCGCCTGCCCCGTTGCAGGCGCTTTCTTCTATTTAAACTGCTTGCGCTTTGTAAATAAATATGCTATACTATTTAAAAGTCTGAATTTTTAGCGAGTTAAATTTTTGCCAATAGTCTTTGTAGTTTTTTTATCATGATTTTTAAAAATTTCTCAAAACGTGCCGTATCTGCGGCTGTGGCTTTGTAGCGTTTAGGAACATCATGATGTAGTTTAAATGTTAGTCCTTTTCCTTTTTGCCCAAGTTCCATGTATTATTTTTCTCCTGTCATGCTTATTAACTGATATCCATTTTCTTTTAAATATGTGGTGATGACAGCTTCTTGATTTTCAAAAAACAACTGCAATGAATTGTCTATCCAATAAGTATCCGTGTCGGGGTCATAAAAGATTGTAAACCTGTAGTCCTCAGCTGCCTTATCTACGCCTTTCATTTTCGCTATCATTTTATCAAAATTGTTATCGCAGCCGTCATAAAATGAGACACCGAGCTTTTCATCATCGCCTCTTTCAAGGCAACCAAGGTCAAACCACTTAGAGTCATCACTTTTATGTATGACGTATATCTTTGTGCTTTTATAATTTGGATAAAATAACAGCAGTTGTTCATGCTCATTAGCCGCATGATATGTCAAGTAGCTCTTACTTTTATAGTGATTTTCCAATCTTTTAAATATGCTCATTTCTCAACTCTCCGAATGATTATTTCTTTTAAGGTGTATCTCCCTGTTAATGCAGCCCTTAAAAGTATCAATATTTGTGAAACAAAAAATACAACGTACAATAGTACTATAAATACATTGTATTTTTGAGGTATAGACCATTCGTTTGAAAAGAAAGAGCAAAGTATTGCAGCTATAGCAATACTTTCAGCAAGAATAGTCAACTCATCTATTAAAATGGACTTTACCGCATATATAATTTTTTCCTTTTTACTAGGATACCTGACTTTAAAAGTTACATCATGGAGTTCATTTTCGTTATTCATCTTCATTTCCGCCTATCTTAGTTTTTCCGCTATAAGTGATTTCCCCATTATGAAACTTGGCTATAATGTTTCCCTCATATGTGTATTTTTTCGAGAATATATTTATCAATATAGCACACTGCATAAAGCAGAAAATTGAAAACATAACTATCATAAAATCATCGTTACCACAGTGTTCTTGCGGTAAGATCCATCCGTTCTCAAAACAAACACATACTAGAATAGCTGAAATGATACTTTTGCCAAACAATCGAATTTCATCTTTTAAAATAGATGTTACTGTATAGATTACTCTTTCTTTTTTGACTGGATACTTGAAATTAAAATCGATATTCATATTATTCATTCCCGTCCTCCCAAGCCCCTGCCCAGTTGCAGGGGCTTTCTTCATGTATGATAATCAATCCCCTTTACTGCCTTTTTCAGACAGTATCAATTACCTTTCTTTTTTCTTGCGTGAAAACAGAATAACAGCCGCTCCTGCGAGTATGACAACTACACCGCCAAGAACTGTTCTTCCGTCAATGTCATTGTCGGAAGAACCAGTGTTTGGCGTGTCAGGAACTTTTTCATTGAACATATCTGCGTCCACTGTCTGAGCGTAAGTAACAGTGACCTGTTTTGAGTCGGCAACAAGATAGCCATAAGGTACTGTGCTGCCGTCCTCAGTGATAGTGTATGTGCCAACTGGAACGCCCTCAAACTTCGCAAGTCCGTCCTTGTCGGTGACGGCTTCAATGCGTATCTCTCTGCCAGTATCGGAAACTCCCGAAAGAATAAAACGAATGCCCTCGATGTTCGTCATGCCGTCTGTCTTCTTGTGTACTTGAACTGTTCCTGTCTGCTCGTTATTGAGAATATTTTCATCAATAGTCTGAGCATACTCTACCTTGACTTCCTTCTCGTCAGCCACAAGATATCCATATGGAACTGTTTCCTTATCCTCGATAATTTTGTATGTACCCACTGGTACGTTCTCAAAAACTGCTACGCCGTTCTCATCAGTTATCGCAGGAATATCAATCTCACGTCCTGTGTCAGATGTACCTCTGAGATAGAACTTGATACCCTCAATATTCTTCTGCCCCTCTGTAGTCTTGTGAACTGTGATAGAGCCTGTCTGCTCGTTGTTGAGTATCGTTGCGTCTATTGTCTGAGCATACTCGACCTTGACTTCCTTTTCATCAGCTACGAGATAGCCGTATGGAACTGTTTCCTTATCCTCGATAATTTTGTATGTACCCACTGGTACGTTCTCAAAAACTGCTACGCCGTCCTTATCGGTAGTCGCAGGAATGTTTATCTCTCTGCCGCTGTCTGATGTACCCTTGAGGTAGAATGTGATACCCTCAACATTCTTCTGACCCTCTGTTCTTTTCTGAACCTTGATAGAGCCGGTCTTTTCCTCGTTAGTGACCTTGACTTCTGCGGTTGTGTTGTACTCGACAGTTACGGTCTGCTCGTTAGCTACAAGGTAAGCCGCAGGAACTGTTGAGCCGTCCTCTGTGATGACATACTTGCCGATAACAAGCTTATCGAACATTGCTACGCCATTTTCATTTGTTGTCGCTTCAAACTTCAAGTCCTTGTTTGTATCAGAAATGCCTGTTGCAAGGAACTTAATGCCCTCGATATTGAGATTACCTGTTGTTGTCTTAGTGACCTTGATAGAGCCACTTTTCTTCTTGTTTGTCATTTCAGCCTTGACGATATCATCGTTTTCTGTTATTTCGAACGGATACGGAGTATCGTCAATTTCATAGATATCTGGTGCTGATATCTCTCTGTAGAAATATTTGCCTATAGCAAGCTGAAAATGTGCAATGCCGTTCTCGTCCGTTGTGCCAGTTATGACCTGTTCTTTATTTTCATTAAGAATTTCAAAGGTGCAATCAGGGATAAGCTCTCCTGTTGAGATGTCAGTTTTTGTTATCTCAAAAGGAATAGTGTTTTGCTCGTTGTCAAAATCCACAACGAACTCCGCCTGCTGTTCAACAAGCTTGATAGTCTGTGTAGGCTCATCAGAAATCGAATAGCCCTTTGGTGCTTCAATTTCTGTCACTGTGTAGCTATAGCCCTTGTAGAGAGCCTTTGTTGTTTCAGCTATGCCGTCTGCGCCTGTGGTAATGGTGTCGATAACTGTTCCCTTTGGATACATACAATAGCCATTGCCAACGTAGATATCCTCGGCTGCTGCCACTTCAAACTTTGCGCCTGCAAGGTCAGCTCTTGTTTCAGCGTCACGCTTGTGAATTGTTATCTTGCCCTTGTCAGGAGCAGAAGCCCTGTTGACGAACTCCGTTTTAGCCGTCTTGTCAGCGGTAACAGTGATAGCTTTCTTCGATGATATCATGTAGCCGTCTGCCGTGGATATTTCTCTCCATTCATAATCGCCTTCTGGCAGACCTGTTACATCAATATCACCCTTGCCGTTTGGCGTAAGGTCTGTAGCCTGAGAAGCGAGGTCAGTGAAGCTGTAGCTTCCGTCCTTTCCAGTTGCCTTTACAAACTTATAGCTGTCACCGACCTTGCAAGCAAGCTGAAACTTAACGGCTTTGTACATATCCGCTGTGCCTGTCTGCTTGTTGTCAAAGTAATCTGTGAAGCTCTTGTCAAGGTGAGCTGAACCTATTGGTGTTGTTATTTTCAAATAAGCCTTAACAGGGTCTTTGTCCTCGTAGCAGCTTACCACCATTTCCTGAACGTCTGAGCCGCCCGAAAGGATAAGAGGTGAACACTCGTCTATGTGTTCAACATACTTGCCCTTTGTCTTTGTGAGCGTGAAAACAACGTTTTTCAAATCTTTCTCATTGTCTGCTGTGATAGTCATATTTGAGCCTGAGTGTGTAACAGTCACTGAGTTCGGCTTTGAAACGCTGAACTGTGAAAGACTGTCAAGCTTGAGCTTTGCTGTCCACTTGCCTGTCTTGACATCATATTTTGCAGGATATGAAGCTTTGTCGAGCGGCTTGCCGTAAGACGCCTTTGACGTACCACTAGGAATATTGTAGTGTGAAAGCATTTCAGACTTCATCTTTTTGTAGCAATCGACAAGGTCACTGTGATGAGCAGAAGCATTATTGCCATTGTAGTAATAGCTGTTGAGAAGCTTTGTTTCGTTATTTGAAAGACCTGTTGTGCTTTCATCAAAAAAACGTGCAGAAACCGCCTGTGACATAACACTTGACGCACACAGTTCGGTGTCCTTAGAATAGCCGTACTGAGTTTTGCCTTTGTAACTGTAAATACAGAACTCTTTTATCTGATACTGCATATCATCAGGAATATGACCGTTTTTCATGTAATCATTAAGTGTCTGCTGCTTTGAAACTGTTCCGCTATTATGCAGCTTATCAAAGTTAATGCAGTAAGCGTAGTTGTTATCAGATGTTGTGAAATACGGCACTTCTGATGCAAAGTATCCAGTGAAGTGAGTGTCATTGTATTTCCCTGTTTCAATATCATAGCCATTTGGCAGACCTGAGCCACGGAAATCATAGCTCCATGTTGACAGCCACTGCTGAGTGGCTTGGTTTTTGTCGGAGAATGCACTGGCTGTTATGCCTTGTGTAAGAGCCGACAAGCTGAGCAGAAATGCAAGTGCAACACTGCTCAGACGTTTGAAAAGACTTTTCTTTTTCATTTGTTTTCCTCCTAAAAATTTTTTATATATCTAAAAAGCCCATAGGACTTGAATTTCCGCAATAAAAAAAAGCAATCCGAAAGAAAATCGAATTGCTTTTAAACTCTATTCAGTTTTATTTATATATCAGTAAAGGAGGTATATTTCCCATGCAGGCTTGCCGTCACTGTTAATAGCTGAGCCGTCACCATGCCATTGCTGATACACAACTATATGTGCTTGGTCTTTGCCTATTCTGTCATATAGAACATCAATGTGTCCTTTTACTTTGCGATAAAGTTCATCATAAGACGAATAAGTATCAGGCGAAACAGTGTCAGGTGTTCCCCATGAGCTGTTGTCAAGATTTCTTGTGGCTATGTTGTCCCACATTTCCTGCTCGGTATAGAAGATAGCGTCAAAGTCACAAGTTTCATTACTATATTGTTGAAGTTCCTTAACCACTCTGTCTATATCATTCTGTGTCAGCTTAAACTTTGGCTTAGAAGTTGTAGTCGGCTTTGGCTTCGGGGCTTGCGTTTTCTTTGCCGTTGTTGTGGTCTGCCTTTTAGTCGTTGTCTGACGCTCTGTCTGTCTTTCTGTCTGACGTTCCGTCTGCTGTGGCTGATAGCTGTTGTTATTGTCATTGCTGTAGCTATTGTTGCCTGAGCCGTTGTTTGCGGTGCTGTGGCTATAGCTCTGACCGCCGTTATTTACTGTTCCGCCGTTGCTTGCCTTAGAGCTGTTCGTCTTTGCGGTGTTCTTTGGATCAGTCGATGATTTAGAGCTGCTTGTGCTTGCAGACGTTCCCGTTGTGGTAGTCGAAAGGGAAGCTGTTTCCTCACTCTGAGAGGTCAGTGTGGCTTCTGTTGTGGTAGTTGCCGAAGCTTCTGTGCTTGAAGCCGTTGTGGTTGCCTTTGGAGGGGCTGATGATGTGGTGTCTGTGTTGCCACAGGCGGTTATGCTTATCATTGTCGCACTGATTATCAAGGCGGCTATCGTTCTTGTTATATCTGTTCTTTTCATTGTGGAGTCCTCCTTTTTTAGACTTGACATATATCTTAAAGTGGTGTATACTTATATATAGAAAAGGTAAACCGTATAGACGGTTGACCTCATATGTAATTGTTATTAAAAAATAACCGCTACTTTTGCAGAGGGGCGGTTATTTTTTTATGCTTTTTATCAGCTCGTTGAGAGCGACAATCAGCACGATAGTCAAGACAAAGAAAGCTAAGTCCATTCTATCACCTCCCGAATATCCTATTTTGCCTGAGCCTTTCGGCTGACAATATTCAGACCATTCCGTGTGGGAGGACACCGCCTACCGTTTAAGTTTACCTTTTCCAAACTAGATTATATCACAATCATTTCTTTGTGTCAATTTTTCATTTTGTCCGTGGACAAATTTAGCTGAAATATCCTGCCTGCATATTTAGCGAGTAAATATATGTATCATTAATAAATTCCTCAACCATATGATTGATCCAGAACATATAGTGTGTTCTGAGCATTTCTATTGGTTTTTCTGAGGGCAGTTCTCTCTGCGTATGAAGAAGTGGATAGTAAAGTGACAGCCAGTATCTTTCAGAGTTGCGGTCAAACCTTTTCCAAAAATCTTCTTCGCTGACTTTCATCTCAAAAAGCATATTCTTGAATTGTATCTCGAATTTTTTCGATGTGCGTAAAAAAGCTTTTCTTGAGCCACTGAAATCATGGTTCTCACCCATGCCGTCAAGCTGATTATAGTATGCTTTGAAAATCTTATCATAGTATGCTTTCATTCGTTCAAGACAACGTTCTTCTTCGGTCATTGCTATGTGCTGTGGCTGTTCCGTAGCCGACCAAAACTCCTCACCGACAAAATCTCTTATTTCGTCAATGGTGTAAAGAAGCATTGTTTTTTTATCAAACTCAGGGTCATTGAGCTTTTCTTCCCCTTTTTTGATAAAATCATCAACTTCATTGCTCGGTCTGATAAGGCTCTCTATCTTCGCTTCATCAAGTTCGGGCAAGTTTTTATAATACTTATAATCTTTTACCATTGTTATACCTCCCATATGTTTTCTACACCTATATTATACCATACAGCAAGAAAACACGTCAACGGCAGAATAGCCAAACTTTCGCACCAAATATTGTGCATTTTTGAATTGATTAAAACATTTATAAGCTTGTTTTCAGGGAAAACTCTCGAGAAAAAAAGCACTGAGATATATTATCCTCAGTGCTTTTATTATGTAAATCACATTTGTTTTGCATCAAAATATCTATTTTCAACTGTCGAATCAATAACCTTTACTCTTTGAACATTCAGCCAACCTTTAAAATGGTTTTTCAGCTTTTCTTGTAATGCACTCATTATCATTTTTTTATTTCTCGTTTTCATATTAAAATCACCCTCAAGATACAGGATGACCGATATTTCACAATTTGGCATTACAACACAATTGAACGATCTAACAAATTCTGACGAAATACACTTAGGCTTATTAAACTCGTCAAAAGTTTGTGATGCAGTCAAACACGCCAAAGTGCAATTCACTTTTTGAGATACCTCGACATCAAAGCTATTCTCATTTCCTGCGTGTATTCGGTATTCATTTTCTTTTTCATGACCCATGCAGTTCTTCACTTCAACGAAAACTATTTCCTTATCTGAAAAAGCAATAAAATCTACGCCTTTACCTTCTTTTATTCCATTAGTATATTTTTTATAGTATTCTGTTTCATCAAATTTAAAAGCTGTAAATTTATCTTTAAAGCAAAAATCAATGTTACTCTCTATCATCCCATCATGTCCTGCTCTCTATCGTAAAGACAATCAAATTCGTCCATAATGGCATTATGTTCAATATCGTCAAGGGTATTCCCCGACTCATATCTGACATTGCCTTCGTCATTTCTATACAATGAAATAAATTTTATCTTTGCTTTTTTATTATCATTTGAATACGATGAAATCAGGTTAAAAGCTTGTTGAACAAAATAGCTATGCGTAGTTATAAATACCTGAACGCCCATTTTGGCTAGCTCAACTAAGGTATTAGCAATGTGATAAATCATTTTAGGATTCATATTTGTTTCAGGCTCATCCCAAAAAAGAATGGAGTTTTTATTCAAGCTGCCCGATAAAATAAGATATGTCAATGTTGAAAGTTTTCTATAACCCTCAGACACAAGTCCCATTTCAAATTCACCCTGACCTCTGACCTTAAGAAAAAAATGGTTATCCCGCTGTACAACGTTGCCATTCACTATCTCAGAAACATTTGAAAGAATGGTATTCTGTTCATCTGTGTTTTTTCCTTTTTTTAAAGGAAGCAACAAGAGCTTGCAAAGGTCATAGTACGTTTCTTCAAAATCAATATGATATCGCTCATAAAGAGAGGGAAATACTCCTGTTGATGAAATTATCTCCTTGGGAGGAATAAATATAGGAGTAAAATTATTTTTTCCTTTACTAACGTCAATATCAAGATGATTACTTTGACGAGAAGTGAAACTAAAATTTAAATAATTATCTTTATCAAATTTTATACCAACATTTGCCGCACCTACGCCTTGGTGACGATAAGCTAATCTACCAATAGATGATTTGTCAGGGCGAAAAACTCCAACCATCTTTTCAAGAAGGATTTTTTCAAGTTCTTCTTTATTAGCATGATCATCAGCAATAAGTTTACTTGACGAATACAACACTTTTATCAATGCTGTTTTTCCAGTACTATTTTCGCCAAAAATAACGTTTATTCCTGATGAGAAATCTATATTGATTTTATCAAAAAGCATAAATTTTTCTGCAGCTATACTATATATTTTCATATGTTTCACTCCATTTGTAAAACTGTATACAATTGCATTATTGCCAAAAACTACAAATTTATACTTGCATTTTTCGTTTTTATAACTCGATTATATCATATTATAAAAACGTTTGTCAATACAATAAATAAATTTTGCATTTAAAAATAGCGTTGTACGATTTTGTCCACGGACAAAATCACAGTGATCTCGAGCTATTATTTGTCATGTCAAGCGCATCGTCTTTTCCAATTTCTTCTCTAACATAATCAGGGACGCTCACCAGTTCATCAAATTCAAGATTACCCAAAATCATATACATTTTGTCTTTACTTTCTCCAAAATATACTCCGCTGTCAAATTCGCTGTTATTATTATACCGCTTCACCAACTTCATTTTTTCGAGGTCAACAAAAACATTAATCGGAAATTCAAGTATCTCATCGGTAGTGTAGGCTATCGGTATATGAGAAAGGTCAGAAAAATCTGCGTCATTTTCAAATTCGATTACAGTAAATTCATTGATAAGTTCTTTGGCAATGCTGACCATATCCGCCCTTCTTTTCATTGTTTCAATCTCAGCTTGTGATAAATCATTCTTTACGGACTCAATTTCATTTTCAGTAAATACAGCGTATTTCAGAATTTCGTCCTTAAAGATATCTTTTTTCGCAAACTCCAAAAGAGCCTGATTAATACTGTCAAAACCGATCTGTTCACAGCAAGCGAGTTCTTCTTTTAGCATTGTAAATCGAGTCTTATACTCGATATCAATCGGTGTAAAATCAAGAATATCCTGCTGTTCACTGTATCTTTTTTTTACTTCCCAAGCACAGGTATCAAGGTAGGCATTTGTTTATTCTCCTTACCGATTTTATCTGAAAAAGGAGAATAAACAAATGGAAATTCTGCGGCTTTTACACCATAATGCTTAAAATAGTCGATGATATCATCACTTGAAACGCTTTGCGTCAAACGTCCTGCGATATACTCGTCATCGTCCTTAATAGTACAACACTCATAGCTATCATCAACGCCCAGCTTTTTGATATATACTTCATCACTTTCTTCCGTATAGCCATTAAAGTCCATTGTTCTTTTGTGTTCAAGAAAGCAATCATCAGTTATCCAAACTCTGTGAGTTGAATATGAGTAATAGAGAAACTTAAACTCGTGAGAATAATCATTTTTAACAAGGTCCTTGTTTTCTTCAAAGAAATCTTCAAAGGACTGTCCCGAAGTCTGAAATTGCTTGATAACGTCAAAACTATGTAATGTATTATTAACGTCCTGTTCTGTCATATCTATTCCCCTCTATCGTCTTCGTCATTCTTTTCATCATTCTTGATAGCAATCTTTCTTGCAATCCTTGAAAAAGAGATTCCTAATGCTATATATACAGGTATGCATATCATAAACTTATAGTTTATATTTACCGAAACATTAAGCTTATCTACAGCAAAGCCAATCATGAAATTACTAAAGGTATTCGCTGCTAAGACAATTCCAAATATAATTCCTAGTGCATAAAAAGATATCGATATACTTTCAAGCACCTTAATCATAAGTTTATCACCAAAGAAATATTTAGCTAACTCCCAAGTCACAATAAATGCAGCTGGGGTCATATAAACCAAAAAGCCTGCCATTAACTATCCTCTCCTTTTTCTATCTTTTTTAGTCTTTGTGTCCCCCATACGCAGATCAACAATGAGGTGACAACTGAGAAAATCGCAAAAATTACTCTCTTATAAAAAAACTCCCATGGTCCTGAATACGGCATACCATAGCATAATATAACTATTGCCGATACAAAATTAGCTAAGAGCGAAAGAACATATACAGGAAGCATTTGCTTTACAGCACGTTTCATTAAAGCGACCTCCCTGACTTACTTGTGAGGTCAAGGACTTCATTTTGCTCTTCCTCTTCATTATCTAAAAAAGAAGATAGCTGATTAAAGTCCATGTTTTCGTCAAGACTTTTTTCTTCGGGATAATCTATTTCTATGCTTTCCTTGGTAATGCGATTTTCTGAATCATCTTCAAAGTTTTCACACATCATTTTCTGAGTTATTTTGTTCAATTCATCATATACTTGTTCTAACTCAATCTTGTTATTCCTCAGATTGGCTGATGAGATTTCTCTTTTCTTAACTTCAGAATGTCTAAAAACTTTATTCCAAAGATTAGGCTTTATATCTTTTAAATTTTCCATGTCAGCCTCAGCAGAGCTAATTCTGCCTTTGATTTCATCAATCTTGCTTACAACCCTAACACTTGACTCGTAATCTTCAGTGTCGATAAATTTTAAGGTTAAATCAACTTTTTTCGCTATTTCAGGTGGTAACTTGACCGCCTGAATACCTTCATACCTTTTTGGTGGCTCTTCACCAATAAGCCGATACAATTCATCACACGCTTCCGCCTTGAAGTAAATGGACTCGTGTAATGAGGGAACGTCCACGGAAGGTTTCTCTACTTTATAGAAAACACAATCCCAAATAACTTTGTGATTTGCATCTGCATCCGTAGTTATTCTAGGTTCATCAAAATCCGCTTTTATTCCATTCATATGTATGGAAATAGGTATATCTTCAGTTTTCAAATACTGAATACCATTAGTATGTGAAAGATATGGTAAAACGCTGTTATATGTTTCTTCAATATGCTTAGAATAACAATCATTACACTCTATGCAAGCCGCAACTTTATCGTCAATAGTTTTTAACTCTTTTAGATTGCCGTGATTTTTGTAATATTCACTCTTGGCAGAGTAAAGCTTTATTGCCGCTGACAACTTCTCTCTCTTTTTTGACATTTCTTTAATTTCAAACAGACTATCAGCGATTCGCTTTGGCTCATCAACCACAGGATCGTGTCGCTTTGCAAGATATTTTACATCATCTTTTGACATCAAACCTTTTTCGTAGTCCTGCTTAATGCTCTCTGCACTATCATAAATCTCATTAATAACATTTTTTCTCCGTTTTTCGTCTATCAAACCTAGCTCGACACACTTTACAGCTGCCTCTCCGACACTTGCATAGCCCATTTCCTGAGCATTATCAAGATTTTCTCTCAAATAAGACTCAAATGTTCCAATTGTAACATCAAGCCCACCATAAGGGGAGATTTCGTCATATGCACTCAATTCAGCTAACGCTTCTTCTGCCTCTCGAATACAACTTTTGAGATATGCTTCTTTAATGTATTTCTCGCCAAACAAATCGGAAAATGTTGAAAGTATAAAAGGACTTTCGGAAGGTTTTAAATCTTCAAGAAGATAGTTTTCTATGGTGTTCGTTTCGACAGGCAATTTCAGACTCTTTTCCCAACTCATATTGTCTATCGTGTTATCTGGATCATAAACCTTAACTAAAACGATGTCTTCAGTTTTGGCAGTTCTATCACCAAAAGTATCAGAGCCAAATCTACGTTCTATGTAGATTTTTTCAGACAGCCAATGACGTTCAATATGTTTGCTATAATATGGCGTATCCATATCGTCCGTATAGGTTGTCATTACTAAGTCTTGATTTTCTTCAAAAAACTCGTGAAATGATTTTCCCGACGCCTGAAATTGCTTTATAATATCCTGTTCTCTCATATCTATTTTTCTCTTTCTATCTTTATCTTCCTAAACCTCTGTTCTGACCTGTCATATCAAGAGCTTCACCTTGCTCTTGGTTATCTAAAAAAGAAGATAATTTTTTAAATCCAATGTTGTCAACATAATATGCCATATTTCCTATCTCCACAACATCACTTATAGACAACGAATGACCCATGAAAGTTTCTGGCATTGTTTCATACCTATTGAATTTTGAGTAAATATTCTCAAGTTTTTCATCGATAGAGTTACCTTTTATCTCAGAAATCTTCCCCTCATAAACAAGGTCATAATCAGTCTTATTAAGATTAATGTCAATTGCTTCTATCCTATGGTAAGGCTCAAATCTTATTCCATGATATTTTTCTCCATCTTTTAACTGATATATTTTATAGTTTTCAGTTGAAAACTCTCTTGTGTGTCCTGTCCTACGCTCATCAATAAGTTTTTCATATACCATATGTTCTATCTTTGAAATTGCAGGCTCATAAGTATCATTCCAATCCATAGCCATTTCAGCACTTTCAATAAACTGTTCTTTATCAGATGAACTCATATTCTGTACATAATTTGAAACGAGCTTATCAGCATAATCATCAGCAGCGTTATCTACTACATCTTCTATAGCCATGTTGTAGTCCTCAAGGTGATCGTCCATTTTCTCGTAACGATAGATAACGTCATCAATAAAAGTGGTACTGTTTTTGAGAAAATCTTTTGAAAGGTCAATGTTGCCTATTTTCAGACTATTCATTTCGTCCAAAGCGTTGAGTATATCCTGCCGTCTATCGTCACTCTCTTTGATATAGTATGCCTGAGATATCTCCGCAGGCGTTAGCTCGATACCGACCCTCTTGCCGTCAATAACACGCTCGATAGTCATTGTATCGGTAGTGAGCTTTTTGTACACATATAATGTAGCATAGCAGTCGCCCAAACTGTTGTGTGCTTCTTCATGCGCAGACCAATTATAGCCATAATAGCCTGCGGCTGTAGTGAGTTTCTGCCATTTGTAGCTTCCTCTTTGGTCATTCCATTCTCCATAAATTGGCGCAAACATTTTCATAGCGTCAGCATATTCTGCTGTGTTTAAAAACTCTGCTCCGTTGTGCTTTAGAAAATCTGCGTCAAACCTGACATTGTACCCAACGATTTTATCATATCTTTTTAAGATATCATTAATCTCGGAAATCACTTCTTCTATAGTCGGTGAGTCGGCTACCATATCGGGCGAAATATGATTAATACGCTCCGCTTCTGCCCACTCAGTATGCTGTGTGGGTTTTATGTAGCTATCAAAAAGAACTGCGCCCTCATTATCAATGATAGACACCTGAAGAAGCTCGTCCTCTGCTGCGTTCAAACCTGTTGTTTCTGTATCGATCACAATATAGTTTTCTTCCATTATTAAACTACTCCTTCTTGCCTCTTGAGCTATCCTCATACTTGTCACCTATTTCATACTCATCGTATTCTGTTGGTGTAACATCTATCCATTCCACACTTTCTTCGTCTTTTCCATCCACGTTGTCGATGAAACTAACTTTAAACTGGTATCGTTGATGTGTTATAAACGTGCTTTTTGTGTATTCCTTGTCTATAATTGTGCCAACAGTACTATAATTTATAATACTTTTTAATTCGCTGTTCATGACAGAAATTCCCAAACACATCACAATTGTAATAAATAATAAGACTAACCACGATTTGATTTCTTTAGGCATTATATCAATCCTTTCTACCATATTATTCATTATGTGTCAATTATCTGCTATTCTCCGCTAAGTATTTTATGATACACAAAAAGCGTAGCATAGCAATCGCCCAAGCTGTTATGAGCTTCCTCATGCTCAGCCCAATCATAATCATAGTACGCTGCCGCTGTTGTGAGCTTCTGCCACTTATAATCTTCATGATACACACTGTATTCACCGTAAATTTCAGCAAATTGTATCATCACATCTTCAGTACGAAATGCATTGTACTCCTCATCTGTTATGATATCGCTTCCCATGAGAAATCTCAAATCAAAATCAACGTTATAGCCGATTATCCAATGTGCCTGCGATAATATCGCATATAGTTCAGCGGCTTTCTCGTTTATATATGGTGCGTCAGCTACCATTTTAAGCGAGATATGATTAACGCTTTCTGCTTTTGACCATTCTTTGTGCCTGAGTGGCTTGAAGTAGCTGTCAAAAAGAACGTTTCCCTCCTCGTCAATGATAGATACCTGCAATAGCTCATCACGAAAAGGGTCAAGTCCTGTGGTTTCTGTATCTATCACTATTGATTTAGGATACTCTTTTTTCGGATAAAGCTCTTTTGTTTTCTCGGTTAATTTCCATATCAAATCTCGATAAGGTAATAAGGCAGCTTCAACCGCTTCATCAAATATCTTCTTCTGTTCCTCTTGGCGTTTCTTTTCCTCGGCTTCTTTACGCCACTTGCGGTTAAGTCTTGCCAGCTTATTTTTTCTGTCCCTCTCAGGCTGAAAAAAATCCTGCAACTCTTTTTCTGTTGCAGGCACTACCTCGTCAGGGCTATAGTACACATATGAAGTTTGACAATTCCTATTTGCCCAAAGCTCAACGCCTTTAGCGTCCTTTTTCGGTAGCTGTCCTAAGAGCGCCCATTGACGTATAGTTTTGTATTTTTCATATTCGGGACAATAGTTCTTAGCTTTCATATCATTACCTTCATTACTTAAATGGAAATCTCGAATCTCATCTTGATTGCTTCGAAGTAGTATGGAGTATAGTTGCAGTTAAAAATATTGTCAGGAGCATAGTATTTGCTCGGCACATATTTTTTCTGTCCGTTCTTGTCGATATAGGCTTCAGGGGGATCTGAGTCATACACTGAACCGCTCCAAAGGTTGAATGCCAAACGTGTTGTTTTACTGCTTGTGCTTGTCTGAAACGGCTTATTCAAACCCTCGAAAATAATAACATCTTTTTTTTCATCATATAGTGCGCTTATATGTTCACGAAGCACGTTATCCATTGTCAGAAGATATGCAAGCGACAAGTGATAGCCGTCAAGATAGGGCATTTTCTTGCAGAGTTTGTTAAACAGTTCCTCGTGTTCGTCATCATAAAAAATCATTTTTTTCCTGCCTTTCTTTACAAAAAAAGGGCACCTGAAACTCAAGTGTCCTTACGTTTGTATTCGATTTTTTGTCCGTGGACAAAAGCCATCACATTGACATTCCGCTAGTTATTGTCATGCTCAGTCCGTTATTTTCAGACCTCTCCTTTACTCTTTCTGCAAAGCCATTAAGCACTATAGCATGGCTATGGCACAATGGCAAGATTTTGAATTGCTCAAAATCTATATCATTGTTTTGCAGAAAATCATTAGCCCACTCGACAACATCACTGTGATATCTCATATCACGTCCGACCTGATTATGTTGCTTGACAACGAGTGCCATTGTGCAGGCAATATCAAATGCCGTGTTAGTCTCTATCAGCTCATCATATGCACTGTCAAGGTCATAATGATAGCCGTCTGCATTTCTTGCAATACAACTGTCAATATCTTGTGATATCGACATTACTCTGTTTTTATCTTCAAAATTGAAATACATTTGCCGAAGCTCCTTTGTAGCCTTAATTGCTTTTTCCTGTGTTTTAAAATCGTATTTGAAACGCCAATCTATTGTGTAGTTGTCTATGAGAGGCTTAGCCACCGCAGAGTAAACGCCAGTGTTAGCCGATATAATGCAGGCGGCATTATCTGAAAAAGATAGGATTTCAAAAAGTTCTCCACTATAACCTTGATACAACTCAGCGACTTTCATCGTCTTATCCTTGAATATATCGTAGGAATTGACTTTCCGTCAACATCAGTGACATATTCAACGTTAGAGAATGAACAAGTATATCCAAGTTCATGCGCCCATGCAAGCACTTCTTTCTGCTTGTGGATAAAACATCTCACTTTGCCAAGCTCATTTGGATCAGGCTTAAAGCTGTCCTCATTCATCATTTCTGTCACCTTTTCAGCCGTATAGCGTCCGACATACGGCAACTTCTTATATGGTCTGAAAGCTATCTCATCATTGATAAGACCAATATAGCCGACCTCAAACATCATTTCTTCCTCATATGGATATCTTGCATATACAACAGGCTCTAAAGGTCCACGAAAAACGAACGTCATAGAGCCACTATGATGTTCATCGTCCTTGAAGTATGCGGCTCTGTAGCCCTCTATTCTTGACTTGTTCTTGAACTTAGAAAGTTCAAAGTCTATTGCTCCGAGATGATGTTCAGCCATTGTTCTCAACTTCCTTTCTGCTATCTTCACTCTTGACCGCAGGAGCGACTGTTTTTTTCAGCGTAAAGCTTTCCTGAGCAAACAGCTCTCGTACAGCTCTAGGGACGTATTTTCTATACATGACCTCAACAGCTTCGTTGATTTCTTTTGCGAGTTGTTCGTCAAAGTCTGCACTGTCCATGCCCTTTTCCGCCATGTAGTGCCTTATCAGAGTTATCTTTGTTTTGTCGATATTGTCTGCAAAATTAAATTCGTTCTTCATTATTTTAATCTCCCTTATTCAGATTTCAGATTGTCCATGGACAATTCTGTGAGTTTTATAAGTTCATCGGCTACCTGACGCCATGTCAGTTCCAGTCTTGTTGCGCCATTGGCGTTGAGTATACGATTGGTGAATTTAATCAGCATTGTATCACCGCAGAAGATGGTGTACTCTCCGTCAGGTGTTCCATAAGACATATTAATGCAATGATTTCTCAACTGTGTAGCAATGTCAAATGCCGATACATTTCTTTCAAGCATACGTCTGATATCATACTTTCTCGATATTCTTATCACAGCAGTATCGACCTCTACTTGCATTGATTTGCCGTCCCACCTAACAGGCTTAGCAACTTCGTTACCGCCCTCCTGCTGTTCGGTCATATGCTGTTTTAATAACTTATATATAAGCTCGTCCAACTCTTGCTCACTCATTCCTTGAATGAGCAACGGATCAACACTGTGTATTGTGTTATAAACAGAGCTTTTATAGACCTTTTTAGTCTTTGGCGGATTAAGAGCCTTGTCGATATCATCAACTGTAAAGTCTTTGTTTTGATCCGCAAGCTCAATAACCTGTTTTGCCGCCTTTGGTGTCAAAGCTTTTTCTACCTTTTTTAGATAGCTAAAAAGCACTTTCTGCTGTTCATCATTCAGAGCGTCTATTATCTCAACAGCGTGTATCGACAGCATACCAGTATCGACCAACGGCTTAAGCTCGTCAATAAGATTATTGATATGAATACACCGATATAACGTTTTTGGTGAAATTCCAAAAAACGTTGACATTTCCGTTACAGACATATCCTCACCGAAACGCTGTCTGTATCCATTGAACATATTACATATTTCTGTAGGCTTCTCACCTTTACGCTGTATATTTGCGTGACAAACAGCCTTAAAAGCTTCTTTGTCATTAAAATCACAAACACGGCAAAGGATAGTTTTCTTTTCAAGTTTCTGGAGTGCAATGTATCTCTTATGACCTGAGAGCAACTCATACTTTCCACTGTCAAGCTCTCTGACAGTGGCAGGCGTAAGCTGTCCCATGCTCTTGATAGACTCTGTTAGTCTGTTCAGTTCTTCTTCGTCAATGTTAAAAGGCTGTGCAACATTATTGTCGCTATAGAACTCTATATCCGTGAGCGGTATCTCCGCATTATCTTTGACTATTCTGCTTTCCTCGATAACAGTATCTTCTATCGGAGCTTTTGTACGGCTCTGAGATGTTGCTAGTATCTTATCAAATTTCATATGCTCACACCCTTTCCTCAATTTCTGCTGCAAGTTCCTTGTACTGGGCTGACACCCTGTTACGCTGTGCTGAACTCAGCACCACAGCTTTTTCTTTCATCGGTGACTCAGCTACAGCCGACATTTGCTCTATGTATGTTTTGAATACCAACTCACCGTAGGTATTGTCAATCATTTCTTTTGTATTTTTGCAGATATTAGTTCTGCTGTACATCGTTGTAACAATTCCAAGAATGCTAAGGCTGTCATTCAGTTCTTCCTGAATTTCCTTGACCTGAAGTATCAAATTGGGCAAAGCCCCAAAAGACATAGGCGAAGCCTGACAAGGTATAAGCACATGGTCTGCGGCAGTCAGAGCATTGTCAAGCATGACATTAAGGCTTGCAAGGCAATCAATTATAACGTAGTCATAGTTCTCTATGATTTCCTTGCCCTTTGCAAACGCTCTTTTCAGCACTGTTTCCTTAGACCTTACCGAAATGAGGTCTTTCTCAAGCTTGTTCATGGCGTTAAGCTCTGAGGGTATGAAGTCGATTTTGTTGACATCATTATGTACGATATAATCTGAGATATTGCAATCACGCTTGTTGATAACGTTATACATCAGTCCTGCAATATTCTTTTCAGCCGCATAACAGCCAAAGAACTGTGACAGTGACTCCTGTGGGTCAAAGTCGATAAGCAGGACCTTGCGTCCCCTGATAGCAAGTGCAACACCTGTGTTGATAGCTGTGGTAGTCTTTGCAACTCCACCTTTCTGATTAGCTACTGCAATAATTTTTGTGTTCTTCATGAAACATCGTCCTTTCAGATATCTTGTGTTCTTCATAATAATCTAAAAAAGCATAGAAAAGGCAGATGAAGAACACTAAATCTGCCTGTCAGGGAGCTACCCTGTTCTATGCCATGATGATGAAAACATCATCAAAATCATCACCGACAAGGTTAGTGACAATTTTCATGTTGCTTTTTTCATCGATATCGATCCGCTACTTATATACTTTAAGATACTTTAATTACTTATATATACTTATATATACTTAGGGAGGTCGCAAACAGCGTAGATACGCCATTTCAAGCGTTTAAAAACCACTTTTTCCTAACCGTTCGACCACCTTTTCCTAACTTTCAACATCAAAAGCCACCTTTCCCTAATCAATCGACCACTTTTCCCTAACTTTCAACACACCTTTATGTTTTAGAGCCACTTTTTCCTAACTTTAAAAACCACCTCGTTAGGAAAAGGTGGTTTTTAAATCGGGGTGTCAGGTTCAGCCCAACTTTCATTCCACTCTGTGCTTGTTTTGATAATATCATAGTAATCATCACACGGCAGAAAACATTCGCTTCTGCCGAGAAGAATGAATGAAACTCCCTCAACTGCTCTTCCATTCTTGTGATACTTGGCTGTCAGCGTGAACTCTGATGTATCAGAGTTGTTTATTTCAAAAATAGCTTTGTTAAGACACTTTTCCTTGAACTGGCTGAATTTTAAAAGCTTATCCTCACAGCCTACAAGCTGTCTGAGCCGTTCAATAGAATACTCAAACTTGTGCCTTGAAAAGAAACCCGCTTTGAAGTCGGAAAGCAATATCTCATAGAGCCTGATGGCATAGACAGATTTGAAATTCAGGATACTGCCTATCTCATACTGCGTATAGAATCCTTTTTGTTGCAAAACGAAAGGCTTAACGTCATCGTTAAGCCTGATCGTAAGTATTCCATTGTTGCATGAGCAGGAAGAAATAAGGTTGATTTTTAACCAATTTTCACGATTTCCCTTGCCACCTGTATTGATCTTGATAAAAGCCTGCATAAGCTTATCCGTAAGCTCATTAATATCGCCATACATGGACTTAGGCTTCATTCCGAGATACTCCGCAAGGTCCGTTATCTTGCAAGTGTATGTTTCCAGACCCTTGTCTGAAGGCTTTATCTGTGAGATTAACAGTCGAAAAATCTTATGCTGCCACAGTGTCAACACATCCTGCTTGCCCTTGACCATGCTGTTTGACATGACTATTTTGAAGTCCTTATTCAAAACCAACGCATTGCCCATGATTTTCTCTCCCTCTTTTTGTCACTTATTTCCTCGAAAGACTTGAGTGTTCAAGTCCCGTTTGCCGCACCAAGTTAGAAAGCTTGCAAATCCTTTATTTACGAGGGTTTGCGAGTTTTTTGTTTTATGACAAATTATGTTTTGGTCATTGTTTGGTCATTATGGTCAAAAAAATAAAATATGTGAAACTTATCGAGCAGGCTTAATGAGATCCCGGCTTTTGGGGTGGCAAAGTCGTGAAAATATGCAAATCACATTCCATATTGTTGCTTTAAAACAATTTTCTTGATATTATTTGCCGTTTTCTGTTGAAATATAACTAAACACGTGGTATAATATATAATAAAATGATATATTGTTGTTATAATGATTAATCGGAATTTGTCGAGATGATTTGCTCTATATTTTAATATGACTATCACCTTAACTCAGCAAACTCTCAAGTCTGCACTCAGGGCAGTTAACGCACGCCAAAGCCAGATGCTCGAACAGGTTTTCATGATATGAGCATCTGTTGAAGCGATAGCAAAACTCATCGAGATAAAGCTGAACATGCTTGCGTTCCATACCATGATAAGTGCCCTCAACAAAGGCTTTTGCATTTGAAATTATGGTGTGCAGCCATTTAAGCATGTTCTTATCAGGTGCAAAAGTCTCGTAGCTGTGGAAGTATTTCTCAGCCAAAGGTTTGCGGAGCGAGCGGTAATTATCCGTTTCTACTCTCGAAAATTCTGCAATGTTTTTCTTTGCAAATTTGCCGATGGTCACTCCTCTTAAATCAAGCAAAACCTTCATTTTTACGTACTTTGGAGCACCATTTATCGTCTTTGAAACAGCGACCATGATCTTCATTTTTGAAGTACCTCGACCACGCTTTTTGCCATGATCTGACGTGCCGATATAGGTATCATCTAGCTCAACAATGCCGTCAAGAAGATACTTATTTTCTCGATTTGACATAGCATTTCTTAGCCTTTGCAGAAGAAACCAAGCGGTTTTGTAGAACAATTTCAGCGTTTGCGACAGATACGAAGCCGAACAGCCACGCTTGTCATTTGCAAACAAAAACATTGCCCAAAGCCAGTATGTAAGCTTAAGATGAGTTTTATCCATAACAGTTCCGCTTGTCACAGAGGTCTGATGACGACAACATTTGCACTGGCATGTGTGACGTTTTTTGATGTGATATAACTCTGTACAGCCACATTTTGGATAAACAAAACCTTGTGGGAAACGCAGTTCAAAGAGAAACTCACGGCATTTATCTTCCGTGTTGAATTCCCTCTGAAAATCTATGATGCCGAGCTTGCTTTTGTGGATTTTTCTTTTAGACATAACGATTTTGCCTCACTTTTCGTTGTTATGCCTATATTATATCATACTATCTGTCCGTTTGTCTGGATTTTTGCTTGCTGAGGAAAAGTGATAGTCATATATTTTAATAAAAAGATAAGTAAAGTGTCTGGATATTAAGGAGGTTATGACGCATAAAATGAGTATAGCGAAATTACCAAGTGGACACTATAGGGTTCGTATTTGGGCTAAAAGAAAACTTTACGGAAAAGTTTTTGACACATTAAAAGAAGCAGAAGAATATCAAAGCTTTATTATTAGAAATAGAGATATGATAGGAAAAGCTGAAAATGTATTTAATGAAGATCTGACAATTAGTGTTAAAGTTGATAATCTCTTAGATGGATATGGAAAGATAAAACAGCAATATATAAATGATGAATTATGTAAAATAGACAAGATGTCTGGAACAGCATTTGAAGAATACTGTATTATGTTATTAGAAATATCTGATGTGCTACCTAAATCAAATTATTCAAAAACTAGAAAAAGTGGTGATTATGGTGCAGATATTATAATTAATCATTGTAACAAAGTGAAAGTAAGCGTTCAATGTAAAAGGCTCAAAGATAATCCTGTTAGAATCGAAGCGATTCAAGAGGTAGTTGGTAGTAAAAAAATCTATCACACAAATAAATGCATGGTTATTACAAATAGTAGATTTACAGAAAATGCTGTTTCACTTGCATTAGCTAATGATGTATTACTAATTGACAGGGAAAGACTAATCAAGTTGATAGAATTAAAGTACGAGAAATGTAAAAAAATTAATAGTGGAAAATACTGGAGCAAACTATGTGAAGTGCTTAGTTGATTAGATCAATAACGTGTATAGATATATTCTGAGTTATCTCAATAACATTTCAGATAACTGTATCATCAAAATTCCACCACCCCACCCATTCCAACCAAAGATGGCAACCTGATGACTTATACCACAACCAAAGTACAAGCCTTAAAGAGCTATCCTACATATCAGTTTTATGCACAGGCTGACCAAAGGTCGAATGATACTGACAGCGTATAAGTACCGTTGATTTCTCTGCAAGGTATTGCTCCGAAGAGATATGTCGCAAACTGTTTTGGGTTTCGCTTTCCACACGGAACTTGCAACGTTGCATATGTTCATCTTTTATTCAAAGGCGTTTATCATCGGAACTTATCACAATGCGAATCCGGTTCAGTTGCAGCTGTATCTTTATGGATTCTGCTTTAGCTTCAATCGCAGGAGGCAGCGGTAAAATGACCAGCGGATGAATGAGTGGTTTGGTGAGGAAAAGGGATAGACGTAAAATATAGTAACTGTTAGGAGCTTGTAAATGGATCTGTATGAAATTGTGCCGGAATATTTGTTTTCTGTGCTTGTGTCAAAAAATAAAAGGCTCTATGTAAATTCGCTTTTTGTCCTGCTTGATGCGTTCAAGACGCATCTTCAGATCTCAAAGGACGCGTTAGTCTCAATGCTTATAGCTGCTCTTGAGAATGAGATCATTTCTGCAGATCTTTCTGATGAGGCTCTGCTCGAAAACGAATATTCTCTTTCCGGACGAGCACATTTTATTGTACGGAAGCTAAAAACAAACGGCTGGATAACCATTGAGACCGAAAGTGATTTTATTGATTATGTTACCCTTCCAAATTACAGTATAAAGATCATACAGACCCTTTTTGACATTACGCATATCTCCGAGCAGGAAAACTTTACTTATGTTTACTCCACCTATTCATCTCTGAAAACTGCAAATGAAAACAGAGAACCTTTTGAGGTATATGCTGCTCTGTGTGACAGTGTTGTCAGGACTGAGCAGCTTGTGAAAAATCTGAAATCAGTCTATCACGGTATTACTGCATACAATCAGCAGCTGCTTGATCTTATCAATGTAAATACTGTGCTGAATCTGCACTATGATAGGTTCAGACAGGAGATAGCCGAAAAGATACTTCGTCCTTTGAAAATTCGTGATTCGGTTCCAAAATATAAACGCCCTATCGAGATCTTTTTAAAAAGCTGGCTTGTGGATGATGATCTGCTGAATGCTCTTGCTGATTTTTCTTTTCATAATGGTAAATATGATTCTGTCGAGCAATGTCATGAAGATATCCAAAAAAAAATATACTATATCATTGATACATACGAGCATCTTGAGAGAGATTATATAAATGTAATAGATCAGAAGAACAGGGCATACACAAGAGCCACTACACAGAAGATAGACTATCTGTTGAACTCAGATCAGTCTGTAAAGGGTAATCTTATCTCTGTAATGAAAGCTATTTCAGAAGAGGAAACTGCTGAGGCTGTTCTTGAAATGATACAGGATTCCTTTGAATTGTATGAGCTGGGTTATTTGTCAGAGGAAAGCTTGTATGACCGAAAGAAAGCTGTGCGTCACGAACGTGTATATGATGTAAAGATAGAAGACGAGAGCGAGGAGCTTAGTGTAAAAGCAAGGGCTGCTGCTATAAAACTGCTCAATAGTAAATACAGCCAAAGAAATGTTCAGGCTTATGTTGAAAAGCTTTTTGACGGGAGATCGGAGGTCAGATCAACGGAGGTAGATGTTGCCGATGATGAGGCATATATAATGACCATGTTGGCTGTTGCTTATGCAGGGGACAGAGAAAGCGGATATACAATAGAGATAGATGAAAGCAGCGTAAAAAAAGGCAGATATGAAATACCGGATATCATATTCAGAAAAAAGGTGAGATCATGAGCTTTGAGGATAGTTTACAGATAATTGCAAATATGTATGATAAAGAAAAGGCTGAATTTACTCAAACAGCTAATTATCTCCTTTCGTCTACATATATCCTGAGAGAAGATAATAAGAACAGAATATCAAAAACATATTTGTTTATCGACAGGCATTTTGAATTGTTTTACGAAATTTTCAGCCTTATTGGCTGGAAGATATACCGAAACAAGGAACATGGCGTTATTTATACATATAATGAATCAGCATCAAACAAATTGAGGCTGGACAAGCTGAGCACAGTTATACTTCTGGCTCTGCGGATCATCTTTGAAGAAAAACGTGTAACAGCAAGTTCAAACAACAATGTTGTTGTCACCGTATCAGGGGTATTAAATAAAATAGTAAATGATTTTTCGATCATTAAGAAAAAACCTTCGCAAAAGGAATTAAAGCAGAGCTTTGGAACTTTTGAGGAGCATAATCTGATCTATAAACTTGGAGAGAGCTTTTCGGATATGGATTGTAAAATAGTGATATTACCCTCAATTCTGTTTGCTGTATCTAATGAAAAGTGCAAAAATATATGTGAAAAAATAAAGGTTGAAAAGGAGCAAGAGGATGAAGAAGCTGAACAGGTTGCTGTTGATTAATTGGCATTATTTCTCAAAACAGATCGTTGATCTTGGAGATATAAACTTTCTGACAGGTGCTAATACAGCAGGAAAGTCAACAGTTATTGATGCTCTTCAGGTTGTGCTTATGGGTGAGACCAGAAGCTCAGCGTTTAACCGTGCTGCCAGCAAGAAATCCGAAAGAACACTAAAGAGCTATCTTATAGGCTCGATGGGTGAAGATGTTGAGAACGGAATAAAAAGCATAAGAGGCGGTAAAAATTTTACTTCTTATTTAGTTGTTGAGTGCTATGATAATATAAAAGATGAGTATTTCTGTTTTGGTGCTGTGTTTGACGTATATTCCGACGGTTCTGATATAAAAAAGAGATTCTTTTATCTGAGAGGCCGTTTGCCTAACGAACAGTTTATAAGCGGTGGATATGCGATGGACACAGTGGAGTTGGTGGAGTATTTCAAAAGGAACTATCCGCAAAGGCATCAGATAACGGGAACTATACAGACTTATCAGGAGCTTGTCCTCTCAAAGCTGAATGTGCATGACAGAAAAATGTTTTCTATGCTAAAAAAAGCTATATCATTCGAGCCGATCAATGATATAGAAAAATTCATCACAGAAAATGTCTGCGATACGGATGATGAAAACGATATTGATATTGCCGCTATGCAGGAAAACATCTCCTATTATATGAGACAGGAGGAGCTTGCAAAGGTATTTGAAAAAAAGCTGGAAGCACTCGAACAGATAAGAAATGCATTTTCTGAAGTAAAGAGGTTTTTTGCTCAGAAAAAACGTCAGCAGTTCCTGATCGATTATGCAGCATACGAAACAGCTGAATCAGAGCTGAAGAATGCAGAAGCCGAGTCAGAGCAGTATGATAAGGATATACAAGAATTTTCTGAAAGATACAGGGCACTTGAAGGGATTATAACTAAGCTGGAGCAGAATAAAAAGGAACTTGAACACGAGAGAAACAAATATCGCCTTGAAAACAACGTTGACCGGTTGGAGGAAGACATTAAACGCTATGAAACTGCACTTAAGGAAGCAGACAATAAGATAGGTTCGTTTGTGCTGTCTGTCAGAAGAAACTGTGAAAAATGGCTAGACATAATATGCTCGGCTCAGGCAGCGGTGGCTACACAGGAATTTGACGAGCTATGCAGCAGACTGTGCGAAAGCATTAACAGACTTGAAAACATCAGAGAGGACAATATAGGAGATCATTCAGTTGGCTTCTTTAGGGACATCAGCAGTCAGTACAACAGTATAAAGAGGTATGCTTCCCCTGTGTGGGCTAAAACGGCCGGGAAATTGATCAAAGTCAGACAGGATAGACAGGAACTTGAAGCTGTGATAGAAAAGCTTGAAAGTGGGATAATGCAGTATCCTGAAAAGGCACAGGCTTTTAAAGATGCTGTTGCATACGGTTTATATAAAAAGTATGGTCATACCGTTATTGTTGATTTCTTTGCAGATCTGATAGATGTTAGTGACGATGAGTGGCACAACGCTGTCGAGGGCTATCTGAACACTCAGAGAATGAATCTGATAATCGAGCCTGAATATTTCAGAGATGCCTATAATATCTACAAGGAAAAGCGGCACGAAATAGGTGCATATGAGTACAGGATAGTTGACTGTGACAAGGTATTAAAGGCTAACAGAAACATAGTACAGGACAGTCTTTCCGATGTCGTTTCTTCTGACAACATATATGCCAAAGCCTATGCGGAATACCTTATGGGCTCAGTTACAAGATGCTATGATGATAAAAAGATAAGGGAACATAAAAGATCTGTAACAAGAGAATGTATGATATACAGCGGATTTTCTGTAGGTTCTCTGAATAAAAATGCATATTCAAGCCCCTATATAGGAAGGGATTCTCTTGAGAAACAGATCGCAATAAAAAGGAGAGATCTTGAAGCTATAATAGCCAAAATATCAGACCTTAGTTCGATAGAAACAGCACTAAAGCCTATCATAGAGCAGGACTGGTTTTTGTCTGATGAGTATATTTCATCTACCGTCAAGGGCATTTTTGACATTAATGAAAGGAGAGCAAATGACCGCACAGAGCTTAATAAGCTGCATCAGTTATATGAGAGCCTTGACCTTTTCTGGATAACAGAAATGAATAATAAAATCGAGAATAAAGATATTGAAATAAAAGCTGCTTATAAGGATAAAGAGGAAACAGCTAAGTTCATAAGCGATTATAAAAATGAAAAGGAACGGACTATTACGCAAAAAATACCTGCAATAAAACAGGAGATAAAGCGGTGTAAAGAGCGGATAAATGAACGGTATGATGAAGAGTATATCAGTTCCATAAAGTCGGGATATTATGATGCCGAACTGAAAAAGCGTGGTACACCTCAGGCTGTAGCAAATGGATTCGAGTCGCCATTGAAGCAAACAGAGACATTACTTAAGGATAAGTGTGAAGATGTTATAAATCTCAGAAGCGAGTATAATAGAGTTCAGAACATATCATTCTCATTCAGCGATCCATTCAATAATAATGATTACGAAAATGAATACGTGAAGATCAAGGACACAGAGCTCCCGAAATATCGTGAAGAGATAAAAAAGGCAAAAGAGGACGCTATGGCACAGTTCAAAAGTGATTTTCTCTATAAGCTGCAGCGTAATATAAACGATGCGATAGACCGTATTGATGAATTGAACAGAGCTTTGAAAAATGCACGCTTTGGAAATGATACTTATCGTTTTAAAGTCGAGCCTGCACCGGAATACAGAGAGTATTATGATATGATAACGTCCGACTTGCTGATGAATGGTGACAATACTTTGTTTTCTTATGAATTCACAAACAAATATCAGAGCACACTCGATAGTCTTTTTTCTCAGATAATATGCCTTTCGGACAATGACCGTGAGAATGCAGCCAGAAACATCGAAATGTTCAGCAAGTATACAACATATCTATCTTTTGATCTTTATTCAACGGATATAAACGGCACAACAGTCAAGCTGTCCAAATCAATGTCCACCAACTCAGGCGGTGAAACTCAAACTCCGTTTTATATTGCTGTGCTTGCTTCCTTTGCACAGCTTTACAAGGTGAACGACAATAAGGAAACAGGCAATACTTTCAGACTGGTCATATTTGATGAGGCATTTAGCAATATGGACAGTGAAAGGAGCAGAGAGAGCATTAAGCTGTTAAAGTATTTTAAACTACAGGCTATAATTTGTGCGCCTTCTGATAAAGCAGCCAATATTGCTCCAATAGTAGATTCTACGCTTCTTGTCAACAAAGAGATGGGCAAAAACGGATATAGATCAAGCATTATAAAATGGACAAAAGAAATGAGTGACAGTTATGGATCATCGCAAACGGATACTTAACGACCTGCTAGATAAATATGAAAAGAGCACTCAGACTGAATTCAAGCGGCGAATAATGATCGACTGTACAAGGTCAAATTATCTGGACATTACCGACCCTGAGCAGAAAAAGCAATTTCTTAATGCGGTCACAGAGCTGTCTGAGAAAGAGCTAATCTTTTACGATTGGGAGCGCAAGGGGTATGTAGTGAAAAACGTCTGGCTCAATATTGATAAGGCAGACGAAGCGTATGCGTTTATCGGAAGAAAAAGCACTTATTCTGCTGCCAATGAGCTTGCTACATTGTTTGGTGAGTATCTTGAACGAATAAATACTGCGTGGATCGCTGATTATCTCAGCAGACAGATCAGTGAGATCACCGAAAGATCGAAGCTGGTAGAAAAGTGGCAGAGCGATATGATGCTTGTTAGGAATATTCTCAAAGCACTTGATGAGATAGACAGACTTATCAGCAGTATCTCTATGCGGGCATTCAGTATACGCTTGTTTGCTGACTCTAAGTTTTTTGAAAAAAACATTAAAAAATATATCGTTGATATAGCATCAAAAAATGAGCCTGAACTTGAAGCTATGGACGAGCTTTCAGAAAGAGAGATCCTTGCACAGATCGGTATTATTATGATGCCTGAGATATTTGAATTCTGCGGGGATATGACCATAGGTTTTGCAGATGGAGAGGTAGATTATTCACCTATCAGAAGCGGCTCATGTATAACAAGTGACAGCGTGAAGGATATCCGATACATAACACTTGACAGCCGTATTTCAAGAATCTTGTTTATCGAGAACAAAACTAATTACTCAGAATATTGCCTTAACTCGAAACTCTCTGACGAATTGGTCATATTTCATGGCGGATTCTACAGCCCGGCACACGGAGTATTTTTCCGTTTTATAGCTGATGCAGCCGAGAAAAACGATATCCCTGTTTTCTTTTGGGCAGATATTGATTACGGCGGTTTCAGAATGTTTA
>ULTK01037638.1_pt1 | contig 62563 bp, 55 predicted proteins | sample 1957551 | NCBI WGS metagenome assembly ULTK01 (sample SAMEA4835733, study PRJEB28245) | human gut metagenome | biome: gut microbiome; material: fecal sample | place: Denmark | collected 2008
CTGCATGCAGGCAGGCTGCTGCTTTCCGTAACCGTTCCGCTGTCATCACCGGTATCGGTTTTTACACCGAAGGTAATTTCAGCGCGGTAACTTTTGCGGTCTTCCGCAGCGTATTCCAAAAGGCGCGTTGCCGAACCTGCAAAAACAGGCAGCACCCCGGCAGCATCAGGGTCAAGCGTGCCGGAATGCCCGATTTTTTTAGTGTTCAGCACCCTGCGCAAAAAGCCGATAACATCATGGCTTGTCATGCCGCAGGGCTTTAATACATTAATAATTCCGTCCGTCATAAGGCTTTACCGATAGCTTCAAGCACTTTTTGCTTGGCTTCTGCCAAAGGCAGTTCCACCGTGCATCCGGCAGCCCTGATATGGCCGCCGCCGCCAAAGGAAAGCGCTATTTCAGCCACGTCAGTTTTTTGTGAACGCATGCTTACACGCGTAACAGACGGTTCCACAGCTTTAAACAATACTGCTACATCAACACCTTCAATATAACGTGCAAACGAAATAAAATTGTCAGTGTTAACTTCTTTATCGTATAAATCGCTGTTAATTTCAATAGTGCTTACCGCACCGTCATTATAAAAGCTTAAGGTTTGCAGTACCTTGCCAAGCATTTCTATGTTGGCTCTGGTATGCGTTCCGAGAGCGTCCGAAATTTCGTTCGGGCGCGCGCCATATTCCAGCAGTTTTGCTGCCGCACGCATGGTTGCCGGTGTTGTATTGGCAAAGCGGAAAGAACCGCAATCCGTATAAATAGCCGTATAAAGGCAGGTTGCCAAATCTTTATCCGGCGTAACATTCAGCTTTTCCACCAGTGTGCACAAAATTTCGCCGGTAGCTGCGGCTTCCGTATTAAGGTATAAATAATCAGCATACTGCGTGTTGGAAATATGGTGGTCAATATTAACCATGGCATTATACTTAACAGCCTGTGCAACCTTGCCGATTCTGTCCAGCGAACTTGCGTCAAGCACAACCAAAAGGTCTGCAGCAACAGGATTATTTACATCCGGTTTTACAAAACTGTCAAGCTGCGGCAAAAAGCCAAATGCCTTGGGCACATCATCATCTACCATAACTGTAACTTGCTTGCCGGCTTTTTCCAGTGCCATTTTCAGCGCCAGCGTTGACCCCAAAGCATCACCGTCAGGGCTCACATGCGGGCACAATACAAAACTTTCACTTTTTAAAAGCAGCCCGGCAATTTCTTCAAGCGTACAATTTTTACTCATGCGGGGTTTCCTCTTGTTTAATTTTTCTCAGCAGTTCTTCAATATGCGCGCTGTATTCCATGGAAGTATCCTTGGCAAAAATCAGTGCCGGTGCAAAACGCAGCCTGATTCTTTTGGCAATTTCCGTACGCATATAGCCCACGGCTTTATTAAGCCCCTGCCATGCTTCTTCCTGGTCTTTTTCCGTTCCGTACAGGCTTACATAAACTTTGGCCTGGCTTATATCGTCGGTCAGTTCAACGCCGGTTACGGTAACAAATTTAATGCGCGGGTCTTTAATATCCTGCAGCAAAATTTTGCTGAGTTCCTGCTTAATTGCTTCCTGTAATTTTTCAACTCTTAATCTTGCCATAACAAGTACCTATTAGTCAACGGCAACTTCTTCCATGGAATAAACTTCAAAAATATCCCCTTCTTTAATATCGCGGAATTTATCAAGTGTTATGCCACATTCAAAGCCTGCCACAACTTCTTTAACGTCATCTTTAAATCTGCGCAGGGAATCAATTTCGCCTTCATGAACTACAATACCGTCGCGTACTACGCGTACTTTGGAAGAATTGGTAACTTTGCCTTCCAGTACATAGCAGCCTGCAATAAGCAATTTGGAAATTGTAATCAGCTGGCGTACTTCCACGCGTCCCTGAATAACTTCTTTAAATTTCGGCGCGAGCATGCCTTTAATAGCTGCTTCAACGTCGTTAATCGCATCATAAATTACCCTGTAAGTGCGTACGTCAACCTTTTCGGTTTCGGCAGCCTTGCGGGCATTCGCATCCGGGCGGACATTAAAGCCAATGATAAGCGCATTGGCAGCAGATGCCAGCATTACGTCGGATTCGGTAATGGAACCAACGCCGGAATGAACTACTACTACTTTTACTTCGTCATTTTTAATATTGGAAAGCGACGATTTAAGTGCTTCAATCGTGCCCTGAACGTCAGCTTTAACAACAATATTCAGTTCTTTCAGCTCGCCTTCCTGAATACGCTGGAAAATATCATCCAGTGATACTTTGGCATTTTGCTGCATTTCTTCGCTGCGGCGTTTTGCAAGGCGTTTTTCGGCAACGCTTCTGGCTGTTTTTTCGTCAGTGCTGTCCAAAATATCACCAGCCATAGGCACTTCGTTCAGGCCAAGCACTTCAACAGGTGTTGAAGGCAGCGCTTTTTTAACTTTTTCGCCGCGGTCGTTAATCATAGCACGTACTTTGCCGTAAGCAGTGCCTGCAATAATCGTATCACCGATGCTTAAAGTACCGCGCTGAACCAAAACGGTTGCCACAGGGCCGCGGCCTTTATCAAGCTGCGCTTCGATAATGGTACCGTGTGCAGGAAGGTTCGGGTTTGCTTTTAATTCCTGCATTTCCGCAACGAGAAGAATCATTTCCAGAAGTTCAGGAATACCGGTTTTCTGGTGTGCGGAAACCGGAACCATAATGGTATCGCCGCCCCAGTCTTCCGGAATGAGTTCATGTTCTGCAAGCTGCTGTTTAACATGGTCGGGATTAGCTCCCGGGCGGTCCATTTTATTAATGGCTACAATAATAGGAACCTTGGCTGCTTTGGCATGGTTAATAGCTTCGATAGTCTGCGGCATAACACCGTCATCGGCAGCTACAACCAAAATCGCAACGTCGGTTACCTGCGCCCCGCGGGCACGCATTGCCGTAAATGCTTCGTGGCCCGGGGTATCAAGGAATACAATCTTTTTGCCCTGATAGTTAACCTGATAAGCACCAATGTGCTGGGTAATACCGCCTGCTTCGCGGCTTGTTACATTGGATTTACGGATAGCGTCAAGCAATGAGGTTTTACCGTGGTCAACATGGCCCATAACCGTAATTACAGGCGGGCGAGGCACACGTTTCGCCGGGTCATCTTCAACTTCCGGAATTTCGGTCGGGTCTTCTTCCGGCGGCAGCGGAACTACTTCTACATCAAATTCCGTGCCAACAAGTTCTGCTGTTTCAAAATCAATATCCTGATTAATGGTAACCATTACGCCAAGCATAAACAAGGCTTTGATAACTTCATTAACTTCGCGTTTAATGAGATTTGCAAAGTCTTTAACATTAATGCTTTCGCCAACTTCAACGCGGGACGGTCTTACAACCGGTGCCTGTACTGCCGGCTGCTGCGGTTTGCTGCTGCCGGGGCGTTTTTTCATCATATGGTCGCGGCTGTGCATGTTCCGGCTGTCGCGGCTTGCATACTGGCCTTTAATCTGCGGTTTTTCATTGCGTTTTTTGTTAAACTGCTGTTTGCCGCCCTGCTGGCCGCCGCGGTTCTGGTTTTCAAAACGGCTTTGCTGCTGTCCTGCGGCACTGCGGTTCTGCTGGGAACCCTGCCCGGACTGCTGTCCTTTCGGTCCGATAAAAATACCTCCCTGCGGGCGCTGAGGACGGTTCTGCTTATTGTTTTTGCCCTGCTGGCCCTGCTGCAAATTACCCTTGCCATGCTGCTGCATCGGCTGATTATTCTTTTTATGGTTTTGGTTATTCTGGTTATTATTGTTTTTAACCTGATTTTGATTGCGCTGTTCGTTATGCGCAGGAGCAGGTTTATTACCGGCGTTCTTCGGTTTGTTATCCTGCTGGGGTTTATTTTTTTCAACCGGTTTAGGCTGATTCTGCACCTGTACTTTAACCTGTTTCTGGGCACTGGCTTTATTAGCGTCATTTTTTGCCGGCACTGCCTTCGGAGCATTGTTCTGTGCTTTTTGCTGAGACGCAGGCTTTTTCTCCGGCTGAACCGGCTTTTTGGCAAAGGCGCGCACTACCATTTCTTTGGCAACGTCATCCACCGTACTTAAACTTTTAACCTGAATGTTATTTTTTGCCAGTACATCAATTACTTCCTGGTTGCTTTTTCCCAATTCTTTAGCTATTTCATATATTCTATGCTTACCCATTCATCCACCTCCAAACTTAATCGTGGCACTTTTTCTGTATCATTGCTGCAAAATTATTATCCGTAATTACAACGGCCGTACGCGGGGATTTACCTATAGCCGAACCTATTTCCGCACGCGAAGGCCCTGTAATAATATTAACACCGGCCGACTTTGCAAGGTATTCCAGTTCCCTGCGGGATGTTTCCGCCGCATCAGAAGCAATCAGCATCAGTTTTGCCTTGCCGCCGTTTAAAGCGCTGCGTACCGCAAAATCCCCCGCTGCAACTTTACCTGCCTTTTGCGCCAGCCCCAATGCAAAAGCTACCTGTCTATTGTCCATCGGGCAAATCCTCCAGCAGTTTTGCATAAACTTCTTCCGTTACGGTTTTTTCCAAAGCACGTTCCAGACGTTTTTCCTTAACGGCTTTTTTTATACATTCCCGGCTGCGGCAGACATAAGCTCCGCGCCCGGATTTTTTGCCTGTTAAATCAAGCGATATTTCACCTTCCGGAGAACGTACAATGCGCAGCAGTGACTTTTTGTCTTTCATTTCACCACAGCCGACGCATTTGCGCTGCGGCACTTTTTTAATCTTCTGCTGCTTCATCAGCTTCACCCCCGGCGCTTTCAAAAGGCTCTTCCTTGCTCTGGGTTTCGCTCTTTATATCAATTTTCCAGCCGGTAAGTTTTGCTGCCAGGCGTGCATTCTGCCCTTCTTTGCCAATGGCAAGAGAAAGCTGGTAATCAGGCACAACTACACGGCAGATTTTTTCACTTTCCAGAATTTCCGTGCTTACAACCTTGGCAGGAGATAATGCGTTGGCAACATACTGAGCGGGGTCATCGCTGTATTTTACAATATCAATCTTTTCGCCGCGCAGCTCATTTACGATAGCCTGTACGCGCATGCCCTTCTGTCCTACGCAGGCGCCTACCGGGTCGATGTTTTCGTCTTTGGTGTAAACTGCAATTTTGGAGCGCATGCCCGGTTCGCGCGCAACAGATTTAATTTCCACCAAACCGTCATGAATTTCCGGCACTTCCAGTTCAAACAAACGTTTCAAAAGGCCGGGATGGGTTCTGGAAACCATAATCTGCGGGCCCTTGCTTGTTTTGCGTACCTCTAAAATATAGGTTTTCATTCTGTCATGGTATTCGTAAATTTCACCGGGAATCTGCTCGCCAACCGTTAAAACAGCTTCTGCTTTGCCCAAATCAATGTAAACATTTCTGTTTTCCATACGCTGAATAACGCCGGTAACAATGTCGTTTTCGCGGTTATAATATTTTTCAAACACCATGCCGCGCTCTGCTTCGCGGATACGCTGAACAACAACCTGTTTTGCATTCTGTGCGGCAATGCGGCCAAAGTTTTTCGGCGTTACTTCGATTTCCACAATATCGTCAAGTTCGTAGCGCGGGTCAATTTTACGTGCATCTTCCAGAGTAATTTCATTAGCACTGTCTTCAGCGGTTTCAACAACATGCTTTTGTGCATATACATGCAGCTCGCCGCTGGTTCTGTTTAAATCAACACGTACATTCTGGTTGCTGCCAAAATTCTTTTTATAGGCAGTTACCAATGCTTCTTCAACAGCTTCAAACAAAATAGAAGGTTCAATACCTTTTTCCTTGCCTAATTCCTGCACGGCCATAATAAAATCTGCGTTCACTTTTCTTACTCCCCCTAAACCTTAAAAATCTATGTGCGGCCTGATCATGGCAATCGTTTTTCTTTCAAATACAACCGGATTCTTGCTTTCGCGTCCTTTAAGAACAGGTTTGGCGCTGATGGTATTTTCATCATGCGCTGTCAGAACTGCAACTATTTCTTTGTTCTTTTCCCAGGGCGCAAAAAATTTAATATCCACTTTTTTGCCGTAGAAACTTTCAAAATCCTTGTCTTTTTTTAGCGGACGGTCAATACCCGGTGAAGAAACTTCCAGATAATATTTATCCCTGATAGGGTCACGCGCGTCCAAAATTTCCGTCAGCTTTTCACTTACCATCTGGCAGTCATCAATCTCGATGCCGCCCGGTTTATCAATATAAATACGCAGATACCAATCTTTTTCACGCACATATTCAACATCAACCAGCGAAATATCTGTCCCCTGCAAAATTTCTTCGGCCATGCCACTTACCAGTTTTTCAATCTCTGCACTCTGCATAATTCACCTCCGCTTTTTCTTAACCCTAATAAGAGGAAAGAGCGGGTAAAATACCCACTCTCTCAAAAGAAGTCATAATTTTTCTTAATATATTATACCATTATATGCCTTTAAAGACAAGTTATTTGTATCATTTTAAACATTAAAATTAACAAATCAGCCTTTTAAATATGCCAGAATTTCTTCAGCATTGGTATCTGGCTTTGCTTTCGGATAAACTTTTTCAACAACGCCGTTTTCATCAATTACAAAAGTGCTGCGTACAACGCCCATGCTTACTTTGCCGTACATTTTCTTTTCCTGCCATACGCCGAAAGCCTCAATAGCTTTACGCTCCGGGTCGCTTAACAAAATAAAAGGCAGTTCCTGTTTGGCTGCAAAATTGCTGTGCGATTTTACGCTGTCTTTGCTGATACCAATAACTTCCACACCAAGATTTTTATATTCGCCGTAATTGTTGCGGAAAGCACAGGCCTGGCGAGTACAGCCCGGCGTAGAATCTTTCGGGTAAAAATATACAACTACTTTTTTGCCTGCAAAGTCGTGCAGCGATACCAAATTGCCGTCTTTATCTTCCAAAGTAAAATCAGGCGCTTTCATTCCTGCTTCGAGCATTCTTTATTCCTCCTCTAATATGAATATATCTGAATTTAAAACATTTTATGCTTTCAAGCTTGCAATTGCTGCGGCAGTATCTTCCGCACCGTACACATAGCTGCCTGCAACCAGAATATTGGCACCGGCTTCGCGTACAATTTTACTGGTTTCGGCATTAATGCCGCCGTCAACCTGTATATCGCATGCCAGCCCTTTTTCGTCAATCATTTTACGCAGCGCCGCAATTTTGGGCACAACGCTTTCTATAAATTTCTGCCCGCCAAAGCCGGGGTTTACCGTCATTAAAAGCACCATATCGGCATCGCACAAAACCTCCTGCACCATGCAGAGCGGCGTTGCAGGGTTAAGTGCCACACCGGCCTTTACGCCCTTGCTTTTAATATATTGCAGGCAGCGGTGCAAATGTTTGGTTGCTTCTGCATGAACAACAATCATATCCGCACCTGCTTTGGCAAAATCATCAATATATGTTTCAGGGTGTTCTACCATTAAGTGGCAGTCAAAAAACATATCCGTTACTTTACGTATTTTGGTTACAACGGGAGCGCCAAAAGTAAGGTTAGGCACAAAGTTGCCGTCCATAACGTCGATATGAACCCAATCTGCACCGGCTTTTTCAATTTTTTTAATTTCGTCCGCCAAAAAGGCAAAATCAGCAGATAAGATAGATGGTGCTATTTTAATCATCTTTTACCACTCTTTTCTTTCAGTAATTTTATTTCGTCTAAAATTGCAACATAAGATTCATAACGGCTTGCGGCAATTTTACCTTCTTCTACCGCATTTTTCACGCCGCAGACCGGTTCATGCGTATGCGTGCACGGAACAAATTTGCAACCGTGCTCAAAATTCTTAAATTCACGGAAATATTTATACAGTTCGCGCGTTTCGATATTTTCCGCAAGCAAATTGCCAAAGCCGGGCGTATCGGCAAGGTAGCCGCCGTTAAAAGGCAGAAGCTGGGCATAACGTGTTGTATGCCGCCCGCGCCCGATTTTTTCACTTACCTTGCCTGTCTGCAATGCTATGCCGGGCTGCAGGGCATTAAGCATGGATGATTTACCGACACCGGAAGGACCGGCAAATGCGCTGATTTTGCCGTTTAAATATTCTTTCAGCGCTTCAAGCCCTGTTCCGTTAAAAGTTGACACAGTAAAAACAGTATAGCCTGCCTTACGGTAAACTCCGGCAATTTCTTCAAGCTGCGCTTCACTTACAAGGTCTGTTTTATTAAGGCATAAAACGGCTTCAATACCAGCACGTTCGGCAAACGCCAGCATTTTATCTGCCAGCAAGTAGCTGAAATCCGGGTCTGCGCAGGCAAAAGCTATTACAATGCAGTCAAGGTTAGCCATTGCCGGCCGTTCCATAAAATTGCGGCGCGGCAAAATAGTTTTAATCATGCTTTCGCCGTCAGGATTTTTCTCAAACTCAACCATATCTCCCGTAACGGCGGAAAAACGCACCTGTTTCATTTTACCCTTTATTTTACAGGTAACAATTTCTTTATCAGGCGTTTCAACATAATAATACCCGTTAAAATTTTTTATAATGCGGCCTGCTGTCAAAGCTGTTTCTCCTCTATAAGTTTATTGTCACAGTAGAATCTGGCCACGGCGCTGCCGCTTACTTCAACTTTCTGGCGTATGCGCACGCCTTCACGTTTGGTGCCTTCATAAACTACTTTTTCGCCGTCGTCATCAACCACAACAATTTTTACTTTTTGTTTTTTCGCTCCGTCAGGCACTACAAATTCGGCATATTTATTCTGAGATGCCGTACCTACGCCGTCAGAAACACGCAGCACAACATCAGTGCTGTTCAAAACTTTACTGCCTTCTTTAGGCGTAATGCTCAAAACAGTACCGGCAACTTTTTTGCTGCCCACGCTTTGTGCGGTAATATTTTTAAAACCGAGTTTTTCAAGCGCCGTCATGGCTTCGCCTGATGCTTTGCCAACTACGGAAGGAATGGTAACTTCTTTCGGTTTTTCGGAAATTACAAGATTTACTTTTTCGCCATGGCGTATTTTTTCGTTAGCTTTAGGGGTTTGTTCAATAACAAGCCCGCTGCCGTCTTCGCGGAAAACGGTTTCTACTTTGCCAAGCGCAAGTTTTTTGCGTTCTATCATTTTGCGTGCGTCGGCAAGATTTTTACCTGCAAGGTTTGGCACTTCCACCATTTCAATACCTTTGCTTACAGTTAAATAAACGGCGCTGCCTTCCTTGCGCATTTCATTCCCGGCAGGGTCCTGCTCAAGCACAAGCCCCGGTGTTACTTTGTCGTCGTAGGCTTCCTTCAGTGTTATGCTGAAACCTGCATTTTCCAGTATCTGCTGCGCTTCAACAACGGTTTTGCCGGTTACATCCGGCACTTTTACAGTTTCACGGCTAAACACGTTGCCTATAAGCAGAAATACTGCCGATAAAACAACTACAACAGCCGCAAGCATAATTTGCTGATGCCGTGTAAGCTGGGTTTCTTTCATTTTTTGCAGCCAGCTTTTTTTAGCTTTCGGTTTTGCAGGAGCGGCAGGAACTGTCATTACAATGGTTTCTTCCGGAACTTCCGTTTCATCTGCCACCAGTGCAGATTTTTCTTTAACTTCGTCAACAAAGCTGTCTGCTTCGGTGTAATCCTCCGCTTCGCCGTTTTTCTCCATTTTATTTTTGATGGAATTTAAATCCTGGCGCATTTCTTCCGCGCTGGCGTAACGTTTGGTTAAATCTTTGGCAAGCGCTTTATCTATTACATGCTGTAAACATAACGGCAGCCCATCAACGTAAGTGCTGAGCGGCGGCGGCGTTTTTTCAACATGCATCATGGCAACGGCAACTGCCGTATTGCCGTCAAACGGCACATGCCCAGTAAGCATTTCGTAAAGCACAATACCCAAGGAATAAATATCACTCTGGGCAGTTACAGGCTTTCCGCTTGCCTGCTCCGGAGATAAATAATGCACCGAGCCAATTACCGAATTGGTATACACCATCGTCATATTGCTTATCATTCTGGCAATGCCAAAATCAGCAATTTTGGTGTGCATATTTTCCGTTATTAAAATATTGTGCGGCTTAATATCGCAGTGAATAATATTGCGCCTGTGCGCATGGCTTAATCCCGCAGCAATATCTTCGGCAATGCAAACAGCCTTATAAGGCGAAAGCCTTCCTTTTTCTTCCAGCAGGTCTTTTAAGGTTTTGCCTTCCACATATTCCATAACTATAAAAGACTTGCCTTCTTCTTCGCAAACATCAAAAATATTTATGATAGAAGGGCTGGAAAGCCGTGCAGCAGACTGTGCCTCATGCTTAAACTGGTTAAGAAGCGTTTTGTCGTCATTGAACTGGTCGCGCAGTATTTTTATGGCTACCTGCCTGTTAAGCAACAAATCTTCAGCCAGATAAACTTCGGCCATTCCGCCTGAACCAATGTGACGCAGGATTTTATAACGTTGTTTTAAAATTGTTCCGTTGTTCATTTATATCTCCTCCGCACAAAAGTCTATTAAAATAACCGAAACATTATCGCGCCCGCCATTATTAAGCGCAAGTTCAATTAAAGCATCCGCCGCTTTTTCCGTATTTTCTTCCTTCAAAACGGCGGCAATTTCATCATCGGCAGCCATGTCTGAAAGCCCGTCGCTGCACAAAAGCAGCCTGTCTCCCGGCTCTGTTTCAAAGCTGAAAACATCTGAATCAAGCCCTTCATCCGCACCGACAGCCCTTAAAATTACATTGCGCTGCGGGTGGCGGCGTGCTTCATCAGTTGTTATATCGCCCTTGCTTAAAAGTTCAGCCACATAAGAATGGTCCTGAGTTATCTGCTTAAGCAGGCCATTGCGCCATAAATACAGGCGGCTGTCGCCAATATTTAAAGCATAGGCCTTTTTGTCTTCTGCCAGATACACGGCAACCAGAGTTGTGCCCATGCCTTCGTAATCAGGCATTTTGCATACCAGGCTGCGCAGATGGCTGTTAGCTTTGGAAGCAGCTTCTTTTAAAGCCGTACACAGAGCTTCTCCGGTAAGCCCGGCAAAATTCTTTTTTTCTTCTTTTAAAACTTTAATTGTTTCCACGCTGGCAATTTCACCGCCGGCATAACCGCCCATGCCATCAGCGATGGCAAACAGTTCCGGTCCGTCCGTTAATAAGGCATCCTCATTAGCAGTACGCACAAGGCCGGTATTTGTTTTACTGACCGCTATCATACAGCGCCCCCTGAATAAATCACTTGTTATCGTTAAACTTTGCCCGCAGCTGTCCGCAGGCTGCATTAATATCTTTGCCCATCTCTTTGCGGATGGTGGCATTAATTTTATTTTTCTGTAAAATTCTTAAAAATCCTTCAATGCGTTTTGCCGGAGGGCGTTCAAAACCTTTTTCCGGTACCGGATTGGCCGGAATTAAATTTACCGATGCGTGCTTAAATTTTAAATAATTGCTTAAAAGCTGCGCATCCTCCGGGCTGTCATTTTTATCTTTTATTAAAATATATTCATAAGTTACCTGCCTGCCGCTTGCGCGCGCGTATTTTTCGGCAGCGGCAATGACGGAAGGAAACGGAAAGCCTTTATTAACAGGCATCAGCTGAGTGCGCACATCATCTTTTACGGCATGCAGCGAAACGGCAAGATTAATTGGTATATTTTCTTCCGCCAGCCTTTCAATACCAGGTATAATTCCGCAGGTAGAAACCGTCATATTACGGTAACTCATAAAAGCCGCATCCTCACGGTGCAGGAATTTTAAAGCACCCGTAACCTCATCATAGTTAAGCATCGGCTCGCCGCTGCCCATAACTACAACGCGGCTTACCTGCTGCGGGGCTATCATAGCGTTAAACAAATAAACCTGCATAATAATTTCCGCACTCGTTAAATTACGCACGCAGCCATTTAAACCGCTGGCGCAGAAAGCACAGGCCATGGCACAGCCAACCTGGCTCGACACGCAGACACTGTAACCGTAATCGTGGTGCATTAAAACAGTTTCCACGGAATTGCCGTCCTGCAATTCAAGCAGCAGCTTTTCCGTAAGCCCGTCCGACGACTTCCAGCGCGTTAAAATATTTATACTGGCAGGCATAACCGTAAATTTTTCATTTAAAACTGCTATATCTGCCTTGGAGAGATTGTGCATCTCCTCAAATTTAAAAACACATTTTTTATAAAGCCACTGGTAAACCTGCGAAGCACGGAATTTTTTCAAACCTGCTGCCACAAACTCCTGCTGCAATTCTTCCGGCGTTAAGCCAAAAATTTCTTTTTTCATAATCACAGCTCCTTGTGGCGCATTACGCAGATATAAAAGCCGTCAACATTATCACGCTGCGGCAGAAGCTGCATCTCATTAATTGTTTCGCCGGTCAACGGATGCCTGAACCCGGCATATTCAAATTCCGTATTGGCATTTAAAAACTCACTGACCAGCAGGTTATTTTCTGCCTGCTCCAAAGTACAGGTACTGTAAACAAGCCTTCCGCCCGGTTTTACGTAACGTGCTGCATTTTGCAGAATGGCTTTTTGCAGCGGCGGGAATACTTTTAAATCTTTTTTATTTTTACGCCAGCGTGCTTCTGCTCTGCGCCTTAATACGCCAAAACCGCTGCAAGGCGCATCCACAAGGACACAATCCGCACTGTCTGCCCATTCCGGTTTGAATACAGAAGCATCCATCAGCACGGGTTCTATAATATCTATGCCAAGCCTTACGGCATTTTCTTTAATTAACTCCATTTTATGCGGATGAATGTCGCAGGCATAAATTCTGCCCTTATTTTGCATAAGCTGAGCAAGGTGAGTTGTTTTTCCGCCCGGCGCAGCGCATAAATCAAGCACTGTCATCCCCGGCTGCGGGCATACTGCATGCGCAACAAGCATGGAGCTTTCATCCTGCATATAAAAAGCATCAGGTGCTTTTTCCATTAAAGCATTAAGCCCTGCGGTTTTGGTGCAGATTATGCCTTCCTCGCACCATTTGGAAGGAACAGCTTCAAACCCTGCTGCCTGCAAAACTTCCAAAAGATTGCTGCGTGTTGTTTTAAGCGTATTGGTTCGCAGGCTTAAAACAGGCGGCAAATTATTGTAATCCAGTAATTTTTCTGTTTCTTCTTCGCCAAACTGCTTTAACCAGTGCTTAACAAGCCACAGCGGATGCAGTTTTGTTAAGGCAAGGTTTAAAGCTGCATCGGCAGATTTATCAGGAAACAGTAATGTTCCCGCTTCCCTGCCGCGCACGGCAGAACGCAGAATGCCATTTACGAATTTTGCCGCACCGGCATGGCTTGCGGCTTTGGCAAGCTCCGTACTTTCATTGCATGCTGCCGAAGCCGGTACTTTATCAAGATAAAAAATCTGATAGAGCCCCATGCGCAAAATATTTAAAATTACCTTGTCAATTTTTGCCAGAGGCCTTGCCGATAACTGCGACAAAAGCCAGTCCAAAGTACCTTTTGCTTTTATAGTACCATAGACCAGCTCCGTAATGAACCTGCGGTCCCTGTCGTCTGTTTTTTTCGTGCGCAGGGTTTTGTTAAGGGCAATATTGGCATAAGCGCCGCCATCAATAACGGCACAAATTACTTCAAGCGCAATCTGCCTTGCAGTATCTTTTTTTATTTTTTTATTTGCCTGTCTTTTTTCTGTCATCTGCTTCCTCTGTATCTAAAAAGTCTAAAATAGCTGCTTCTACTTTCTTAATATCAACCCGTGTATTAAAACATGGGCCAAACGGTCTTTCGTTTAAAACGCCTATAACCGGCAGCGGAAAAACATCCTGTATGCCGCTGGTTAAATCGCGCTCACAGGCAACGGCAATTATTGCTTTCGGGCGTATTTCTTTTACCATCTGCCTTGCCAAAGTGCCGCCTGTTGCCACGCCCATGTGAATTCCGTATTTATGTGCCAGCCCAAGCATTCCACCGACACAGCAGCGTCCGCACTGACGGCAGTTTTCGATATTGCGCGTAATTTTATGGGCGCAGGTATCAAGCTGAATGCAGTGCGGCGTTAAAATCATAATTCTTGATGCCGGCACTTTTATTTTATGCTGGCGTACCAGATGATTGCTTACTTCAATAAAAGACTGTTCTATTCTCTGGCGCGGTATGTTAAAAATGCGCCCCAGCCCAACAGCAAAGGGAAACAGCATATTAACGGCTTTCCAGGCCCAAAAATAAAATGTTTTGATGATTGGAAAGCCTAAAATTGCAAGCACAATGGCGCTGACAGCTGCCAAAAGTGCTATTGCAACCACAATGCCAACGCTGCCAAAAAGCACCGGCAGTGTGGAACTGATTTGTGCAAGCCCCGGCAAGGCCACGCGCCAGCATAAATAAATAAAAACCGCTCCCAAAAAAGCACTGGCCAATGTCAGCGAAACAAATATGCGTTTTTTCGGTTTCAAAACACTTTCCATTGCTTTACTTACCTCAACCTAAAATATCACCTTTATTAATGCCGCGGCCATTGCAGAACACCGCAGCAGGCATACGTTTTTTCGATTCCGGCTGTACTTCTGTTACAAGAAGAACGCCGCTGCCGCAGGCAACTTTAAAGCCGTTCTTTAAAACTTCGGTAACTTCACCTGCTTTGCTGCCGCTGCCACTGGCAACTTCCGCACGCCATATTTTAAGTTTTTTGCCGCCGGGCAAATTAGTAAACGCACCCGGAGCAGGGTTAAAGGCACGTATTTTATTATGAATCTCCGTCGCAGGCAGGTTCCAGTCAATGGCTTCCATATCGCGCGTAAGCAAATGTGCGTAAGTTGCTTCAGCATCATTTTGCTTAACGGGCGTAATTTCGCCGCGTTTTATTTTTTCAACGGTTTCAAGCAGCAGCTTGCCGCCAATTTCCTTTAAACTGTCATGCAGTTCGCCCATGGTCATTTCCGGCGTAATCTCAACTTCCGCTTTTGCAAGCATATCGCCGGTATCCATGCCGATATCCATCTGCATAATTGTTACGCCGCTTTTGGTTTCGCCATTTAAAATTACATAATGTATCGGCGCAGCCCCGCGGTATTTAGGCAAAAGCGAAGCATGCACGTTTATGCAGCCGTACTTCGGCATTTCCAGAATTTCTTTCGGCAAAAACTGGCCAAAGGCAGCTACTACAATTAAATCAGGCGCAAGGCCGCGTAAAAGTTCAATAACTTCAGGCGTTTTTACGCGCTGAGGCTGGTAAACTTCATAGCCTTTTTCAAGCGCATATTCTTTTACCGGCGTCATAAGCATTTTCTGCCCGCGTCCTTTGGGCCTGTCAGGCTGCGTAAATACACCAACTATTTCATCTGTGCCCTGCTCTGCCAGTGCCTTTAAACTGGCAACGGCAAAATCAGGGGTTCCCATAAATACTATACGCATCATTACTGCTCCCCGTCAAAATTCTTCGGCATCAGCACTTTAGCCTTGTCTATAAACAGCACTCCGTCCAAATGGTCAAGTTCGTGCTGAATGCAAACTGCCAGAAGCCCGTCTGCCTTAATAAGCATTTTACGACCTTTACGGTCATAATATTCGCAATGCACAATTTCCGCGCGTTCCACTTCGCCTTCGTAATCAGGTACGGAAAGGCAGCCTTCCGGCCCAACGGCAGAACCTTCACGGTAAGTAATAACAGGGTTGATAAGCTCAATCAGCCCTTCGCCAACGTCAATAACAACAATGCGTTTTAATACGCCAATCTGCGGCGCCGCAAGCCCGACGCCGTTAGCGGCATACATGGTTTCTGCCATATCGTCCAAAAGACGCAGAGTTTTTTTATCCATGCGTTCAACTTCCTGTGCTTTCTGACGCAGCACAGGGTCTCCGGCAACAAGTATTTTTAATTTACTCACAGTATCCTCCTAAAATTCGCTCTCATAATAATTATTATATCACAAAAAATGTTATACGGGCAATTTTACAGCACATTAAACGGGTCAACGTCAAAATAAACATTTTTCATGTCACGGTACGGCGACTGCCATAACGCTGTTTTAAATATATTTATCTGTGTACTTTTTACCAGCACGTTAACTCGGTATAAATCGCGCACCTTGCCAATAATACCGGCAAACGGGCCGAATACTTCCGCATCGGTATTTTTTGCCTGCCGCTCCAGAAAATCAGCTATTTCCTTAGCCGTTCCGTTAGCGCGTTCTTCGTTTTTATCCCATACGGTTATTTTTAAAAACGCCGCATAAGGCGGATAGTTAAGCTCCTTACGCCGCAGCAGTTCTTCTTCCGCAAAGGTATCGTAATCCTGTGCCGCCGCAAGATGGACAGTCCGGTTATCCGCATCGTACACCTGCAAAATTACATGCCCCGGCTTATCGCCGCGCCCAGCACGCCCTGCGGCCTGTGTAAGCAGCGAAAACGCTCTTTCGTAAGCACGGAAATCCGGCATGTTCAGCATGGAATCTGCCGAAAGCACGCCGACAAGCGTAACATTGGGTATGTCGTGCCCTTTGGCAACCATCTGCGTACCAATCAGCACATTATACCTGCCGCTTGAAAAAGCATTTAAAATTTCTTCATGTGCAAATTTGCGCAGCGTGGAATCCTGGTCCATACGCAAAACTTTTACTTCCGGCAACGCCGCAATCTGCGCTTCTGCTTTTTGCGTGCCGGTGCCGAAGAATTTTATGCGCCTGCTGTGGCATTTGGGGCATTCTTCCGGCACAGGCATGGTGTTGCCGCAGTAATGGCAGCGCATGGCTTTTCCTTCTTCATGGTAAACCAAAGCCACGGCGCAGTGCGGGCACATAATGGTTTCACCGCAGTCACGGCACATCACGAAGGTTGAATAACCGCGGCGGTTTAAAAGCACAATTGCCTGCTCTCCCGCCGCAGCAGCACGCACAAGCTCCTGCTGCAAAGCGCGTGACAACACTGAAAAATTTCTTTCCTGCAATTCTTTGCGCATATCAACAATTTGTACCTTTGGCAGCGGCTGGCCGTTTGGGCGGCCAGTTAAACGCAGATGCTTAAACCGCTTCATTACGGTGTCATAATAACTCTCTATTGATGGCGTTGCGCTGCCTAAAACTACCGGTATATTAAAATATTTTGCCCTGTGAAGTGCTACTTCACGGGCATGATAGCATGGCCTTTCTTCCTGTTTGTAGCTCTGGTCATGTTCTTCATCAATAATAACAAGGCCTAAATTTGTAAAAGGCGCAAAAACAGCCGAACGCACGCCTATTAAAATCTGCGCTTCGTTATTCCGTATTTTATAAAAAACGTCTGCCCTTTCACTTGCTGATAGTTTACTGTGCACAACGGCAATGCAGCCTTTAAACCAGCTTTGAAAACGCTTTACTATCTGCGCCGTCAGCGCAATTTCCGGCACAAGTACCAGCACCTGGCGTCCTTCCGCAAGCGCTTTTGCCGTTAAATTAAGGTAAACTTCCGTTTTGCCGCTGCCGGTTACGCCCTGCAACAAAAAAGTTTCCTGCCGTTTTTCTGTAATTGCTTTGCTTACGGCTTCAACAGCCTGTGCCTGTTCTTCCGTTAAATCAAAACTTTGTTTTAAAGTGTTATTACCGGCATAGCTGTTGCGCAAAACGCGCTGCTCTCTGCGGCTGCACCAGCTCTTTTGCAGCAGGGTACGCAAAACAGCAGCACTTACACCTGCTGCTTCCAACTCCTTTGCGCTCAGTTCACGCTCTGCCTGCGCCAAAATTTGCAGCGCCGCCATCTGCGCCTTAGCGCGGTTGCTGCCTTCAGCCAGCGCCAGCCTGCCGCTTTCCGTTATGGCATAACAATACTGCATTTTTTCTTTCAGGCGGTTTTCCAGTTCATAATATAAAAGCCTGCCGTTTTCATCATAAACAGCATGGCGCTTTATACTGCTTTTGCCGGGAATAAAAAGGCGCATTGCTTCTGCCAGCGGGCACATATAATATTCTGCAAGCCAGCGGGCTGCTTCCAGCATTTCACCGTCAAACCACGGCTCAGTACCTATAACTGCCTGAACCTCTTTATATTTTTCAGGCTCCGGCAAATCGCTGCCTGCTTCGCCAACAACAAATCCTTCCGTTGTCTGCCGTGCAAAAGGCACAATTACGCGCCAGCCTGCGCCTATATAGCCAAACTGCGGCGGCAAAGCGTAAGTAAACTGCTTAAACAAATTTTTAACAGGTAAATTTATTGCTACGTTAACGTATCTCATACAAAACTCCAACTAAAACTTTACCTATTTATTTTACCATATCCTGACAAATACTTTAATAAAAAAACTGCACCTCCTAAAGTCTAACTTTTTGGGTGCAGTTCAACACAGTTTAAAATTTTAAATTTTACAGTCCGGCCTGTTTTCTTAAAGTTTCTGCCTTATCGGTATGTTCCCACGGCAGGTCTACATCGGTACGGCCAAAATGCCCGTAAGCAGCAGTCTGCTTGTAAATCGGGCGCAGCAAATCCAGCGTTTTAATAATGCCGGACGGGCTGAGAGAGAAGTTCTTTTTAATAAGTTCGGCAATTTTGTCGTCGTCAATTTTGCCGGTGCCGAAAGTATCTACCAAAACGGAAACAGGCTGTGCAACGCCAATGGCATAAGCGAGCTGAATTTCGCATTTATCGGCAAGGCCTGCGGCAACAACGTTTTTAGCTACATAACGTGCTGCGTAAGCTGCGCTGCGGTCTACTTTCGTGGGGTCTTTGCCGGAGAAAGCACCGCCGCCGTGACGGGCCATGCCGCCGTAAGTATCAACTATAATTTTACGTCCGGTAAGGCCGCTGTCGCCCTGCGGGCCGCCGATAACGAAACGGCCGGTCGGGTTGATGTAATATTTGGTTTCGGCATCAAGCATTTCTGCCGGTACAACCGGTTTTACAACAAATTCCATAATATCGCGGCGGATTTGTTCCAGAGCAATTTCCGGAGCATGCTGCGTAGAAATAACAATCGTATCAATGCGTACAGGTTTGCCGTCGTCATATTCAACGGTAACCTGGGTTTTTCCGTCCGGGCGCAGGTAAGGCAGAACGCCGGTTTTGCGCACTTCTGCCAAACGGCGGGAAAGTTTATGTGCCAAAGAAACAGGCAGCGGCATATATTCCGGGGTTTCGTTAGTGGCATAACCGAACATCATGCCCTGGTCACCGGCGCCTACTTCGTTTTCATCGGCCTTGCCTTCTTTGGCTTCCAGAGATTTATCAACGCCAAGCGCAATATCCGGCGACTGTTCGTCAATGGAAATCAAAACACCGCAGGTATTGCCGTCAAAGCCATATTTAGCACGGTCATAACCGATATTAATAACGGTTTCGCGCGCAATTTTAGGAATATCAACATAGCAGCTCGTAGAAATTTCGCCGACAACATGAATCTGCCCAGTTGCAACTACGGTTTCGCAGGCAACACGGCCATGCGGGTCCTCTGCCAGAATAGCATCAAGCACAGCATCAGAAATCTGATCGGCAATTTTATCAGGATGCCCTTCCGTAACAGATTCGGAAGTAAATAATTTTCTCATTCTGTTCCTCCTTATGTAAATAAAAAAGCGCCCTCTGTGAGAGCGCCGCTGATTATACCGACATTCTCATCTCTCGATTAACTCGCAGGACTTAGCACCGTTTGCACTAATGCAATGGTTGCTGCGGTTTCATTGGGCCAATCCCTCCACCAGCTCTTGATGAGTAATATTAAGTTACTATGATATTATATCCAATTTATGTAAAAAAGGCAACAATTATTTCCTTAAGCGCAGAACGGTGTTCAAAAGTTCTTCCGCAACATCGTACTTGCTCATCTGCGGCAGTTCTTTAATGCTGCCGTCCGGGAAAATCAGTTTTACGATATTGGTTTCGCTGCCAAAGCCCGCTCCCTGCATTGTTACATCGTTGGCAACAATCATATCAAGGTTTTTCTTGGTAACTTTTTCTTTGGCATTATCAATAAGGTTCTGGGTTTCTGCTGCAAAACCAACAAGGAACTGCCCTTTTTTGCGTTCACCCAGCGTTTTTAAAATATCCGGGTTCTTATCCATTACAACCGTTAAAGCATCATCGGTTTTCTTTTTAATTTTCTGCGCTGCCACATCATGCGGGCGGTAATCGGCAACAGCCGCCGCCTTGATAACAATGTCGCAGCCGTCATAAACGGCAAGGCACGCATCCATCATCTGCTGCGTTGTTTCTACATTTACAACTTTAATGTTCGGCGGCGGTGTAAGCGCGCTGGGGCCTGTAACAAGGGTTACTTCTGCTCCGCGTTCTGCCGCTGCCTGTGCAATGGAATAACCCATTTTTCCGCTGCTGCGGTTGCCTACATAACGCACCGGGTCAATGGGTTCACGCGTACCGGCAGCAGTTACCAAAACTTTAAGGCCGCGCATATCGCCTTCCGTTTTTGCAAAAAAGTTCTTCACAAAATTAACTATATCCGCAGGTTCAGGCAAACGCCCTGCGCCAACAGCACCGCAGGCAAGCACGCCGCTTGCCGGAGGCATCACCACAATGCCGCGGCTTTTAATTTTGGCAATATTTTCCTGCGTGGCAGGGTTTTCATACATATGCGTATTCATGGCAGGGCACACAATAACCGGTGAATGTGCCGCAAGCAGCGTTGTCGAAAGCAAATCATCGGCAATGCCGTATGCCATTTTGGCAATGATGTTGGCCGTTGCCGGCACAACCATAAACAGGTCGGCCCAATCGGCAAGGGCAATATGTTCAACGTTAAATTCCTGATTGGCATTCCACATGGAAACAGCAACTTTATTGCCGCTGATTTCCTTAAAAGTCAGCGGAGTTACAAACTGCTGGGCATGTTCTGTCATAACGACACGCACTTCTGCACCCTGTTTGCGCAGTTTGCTCACCAGGTCAACGGCTTTATAAACGGCAATGCCGCCTGTTACACCTAAAACAATTTTCTTACCCTTTAACAAGGCCGGCGCCTCCCTCATTTACCCTGATTGCGCTCATAAGTAATGGTATCGTTTGCAATTTCCTTCAAGGCAATGCTTACTTCCTTTTCCGGAAGGTTCTGCCCGGGCACAGTCAGTTCGCGTGCGCGTTTGGCAGCCAGCATAGCCAGAGTATATTTGCTGTCAACTTTTTCTGTTAAATAATCAATGGAAGGATCTACCATAGACATTAAAATCACTCCTCTTTTCTGCAATGGCAAATTTCGTCAATAATAAAATATGTACGGGCGGCGCGGTAACGTTCTGCTTCCATAACGGTCAAAACCTTCTGCGTAGCCCTTTCGGCAATGTCATTAACTATAATATAGTCATATTCACTGGCGTAAGCAAGCTCGCCCGTGGCGGATGCAAGGCGTTTTTTGATAACTTCCTCGCTGTCTGTGCCGCGTTTGTAAATACGCGAAGAAAGTTCATCCAGAGAAGGAGGAACAATAAATACAAACACACCGTCCGGGAAACGCTTTTTAATCTGCAAAGCGCCCTGAATATCAATTTCCAAAATTACATCTTTGCCCTGATTAAGCAAATCCATAACATAATCGCGCGGCGTGCCGTAATAGTTGCCGTATACTTCGGCATACTCCAGAAGGCCGCCCTCGGCAATCATGGTTTTAACTTCTTCAACAGTTTTAAAAAAATAACTTACGCCGTCAACTTCGCCCTCGCGCGGAGCGCGGGTGGTTACAGATACCGAATAACCAATATCCGGCAGCTTTTCACGCAGCATCTGGCAGATTGTACCTTTACCGGCGCCGGACGGACCCGACAAAACCAGCAGCAATCCTTTTGGTTTCAAAATAAGCCCTCCCCTGCTCAGCCGTTATTCTTCATCTTCGTCATCGCTCTGTACAAGCCTGTTGGCAACGGTTTCCGGCTGTACGGCCGACAAAATAATATGGCCGCTGTCAGTAACAATTACCGCACGTGTTCTGCGCCCGTAAGTTGCGTCAATAAGCGTGCCGTTATCACGCGCTTCCTGAATAATTCTTTTTATCGGCGCAGATTCCGGGCTGATAATAGAAATAATCCTGTTGGCAGCAACTATATTGCCAAAGCCTATGTTAATAAGCTTAATATCCATAAAGCAGCCTCCTTTTATTCGATATTCTGTATCTGTTCCCTGATTTTTTCAATTTCTGCCTTAATGTCTACCACCAGCTGGGCAATGGTGTAATCATTGGCCTTGGAAGCAATAGTGTTGGCTTCACGGTTAAATTCCTGCACCAGAAAATCAAGCTTTCTGCCCACCGGCTGATTAAGGTTAATAATTTTGCGGAATTGTTTGATATGGCTTTTCAGCCTTACAATTTCTTCCGTAATGCTTGTACGGTCGGCAAAAATGGCAACTTCCTGCAACAAGCGTTCCGGCTCTACAGTCTGGTTATATTTTTCAAGCAGGTCGTTAATGCGTTCGCTCAAACGTTCCTGGTATTCTTCCACAACCTGCGGCGAACGTGCTTCTATCTGCAAAAGTTTTTCTTCAATCAGCGCGGCGCGCTTGATAAAATCGCCGTAAATATTGCCGCCTTCCGTTTCGCGCATGGCAACAAGGTTGTTAACAGCCTGCTGCAAAGCCTGTTCAAGCTGCGGCCAGATGGTTTCCACGTCAAAAAAGCCTTCTTTAACGCTGATGACGTCCGGGCAGCGCGCAAGGTACAATACCTCTGCCTGCTCGGCCAGCTTGCAGCCGCCGATACCGGCAGCTTCGGCAACTTCCTGCAAAGCGTTATGGTACGCTGTTGCCAAAGGTCTGTCTACTTTAACGGTGCAGAGCCCGTCATTTACATAATCTGCTGTGATAAATACATCTATGCGCCCACGGTTAATACTGCGCAAAATAGTTTTGCGTATCCTGTCCTCCAGGGGATTTAAAAAGCGCGGCAAACGGATAGCCACTTCATTGTAACGGTGATTTACCGTTTTCATTTCTACCGTTGCCGAAAACTTTTCATCCTCATATTCGCCGCGGCCAAAACCAGTCATACTTTTAAGCAAAATAAAACCTCCCGCCGCATTTCTAAATTAGTAAAATTGTTGTATACTTATTCTTGAAATAATATTATACCCTATTATGACTTCATAAGCAAACGAAAAACGCAAATTTTTAAAGAAAAAAGGAGAATTTCCATGAATTTGGAAGGTATTACAATAAATATTCTCACAAGCCAGCTGCAGGAAAAGCTGCTCGGCGGCAAAATATACAAAGTTTTTATGCCTAACAAAAGCAGCCTTCTGCTGCTTGTTAAAACCGAAAATGCCGTTATACCTTTAGCTGCCGATTTTTCCGGTGCTTCGCCCTATTTATATATGCCTGATAAAACGCCGGAACGCCCTGAAACCCCGCCTGCTTTCTGCATGCTTCTGCGCAAGCATCTGGAAGAAGGGCGCATTACCAAAATAACGCAAAGCGGCCTGGACCGCGTTATTACAATGGAAATAAGCAGCATAGGCAGCGCAAGGCAAATTATCAGCAAACAGCTTATTTTTGAACTAACCGGCAAAAACGCCAATATTATTTTTGTAAGCGAAGGCGTAATTTTAGACAGCCTGAAACATATCGGCAAAGCGTTAAGCAGTTACCGCCAGATTCTGCCGGGGCTTGCCTACATTGCACCACCGCCGCAGGGCGGGTTGGATATTTTAACATCCGCCCCGGTAGATATTGCCGCAGCGGCACAAAACCTGCCCCTGCCGCCGCAAAAAGCACTTATTGCAGCTACAACCGGCATTGGGCAGTATACGGCAGGCCAGCTTTTAAAATTTGCAGGCATAACTGCCGAAAGCGGTATTACAAACGCAAATACTGCCGCTTTGGCAGATGCCATTGGCACCTTGCAAAAAAATATTGCCGCTGCAAAAGCCGGTACTGCGCCTGTATATGCCATTATTACCCGCACCAATACTGTTAAAACAATTCTTCCGTTTAAACCTTTGCAGCTTACAGGCGGCGAAACCGTAAAAGAATTTGCCTCGTTTAACAGCGCCGTTGCCTTTGCACAAAGCCTTACGTCTGTTCTTTTACCGGAACAGGAGGTTTTAAACAAAACAGTAAATGCGGAAACCGAAAAGCTGCAGAAGAAAATACTGCTTTTAAAGGAAGAACTTGCCGCGGCGGAAGATGCCGAACAGCAGCGCATTATTGCCGATACCTTAATGGCAAATTTGTACCGCATTGCCAAAGGCAGCAGTGAATGTACGCTGGAAAATATTTATGACGGCACGCCGCTGGCCATAAAACTTGCGCCGGATTTAACTGCTAACGAAAACGCACAAAAATATTATAAGCGCTATAATAAATTAAAACGTGCGCAGGCAGAAATTAAAGAACAGCTGAAACTTACGGAAGATGCCGTTGAATATCTTGGAAGTATCGACATTGCCCTTAAACTTGTACAAACAAGGGCAGAAGTTGCTGAAATTAAGGCAGAACTTGCTGCCGCAGGCTTTATAACCGTAAAAAATACCAAAAATAAAATGCCGCAGGCAAAATCGACACCAACAATTATTAAACTTTCGGAAGATACGGCTTTATATATCGGCAAAAACAACAAACAAAACGATTATGTTACTTTTTCAATCGGCAGCGGCAATGATTTATGGTTCCATACCAAAAACATTCCCGGTTCGCATGTTATTTTAAAAACAACTCTGCCGCAGGCAGATGAGAAAGACATTCAAACTGCGGCAACGCTGGCAGGATATTTCAGCAAAGCCCGCGGCGGCAGTAAAATACCCGTAGACTGTACCTTGAGAAAATTTGTAAAAAAGCCAAGCGGTGCCAAGCCCGGCTTTGTTATTTACACTAACCAGACAACATATTATGTAACGCCAGAAGAAGAAGCAATAAACAAATTAATAAATTAAACAAAAACTGCACCAAAAGCTATGATATGCACAATAGCTTTAACGGTGCAGTTTTTTACTGCAATAAATATTTATTTAACAAGTCAATGTCAAAAGCATATTCTTGTGCTGTCTGTTTTGTTATCTCCCCTGTTTTTGCCAAATATGCCAGCGCGTAATCCATGCACTGCATTCCCTGCTGCCTTCCGCTTTGCATATAACTTGCAAGCTGATGTGCCTTTCCGTCACGCAAAAGGCTGCGCACAGCCTGCGTAAAGGTTAAAACTTCAAAAGCTGCCGTTCTTCCGCCATGGCAGCCCGGAACAAGCTGCTGCGCTATAACAGCCTGTAAATTTTCTGCAAGCTGCGCACGCATTTGCTGCTGTTTTTCCGGCGCAAAAAAATCCAGCATACGCGATACTGCCAAAACAGCACTGCGCGTATGCAGCGTTGCAAGCACCAAATGCCCTGTTTCGGCAGCGGAAACTGCACCGGCAGCAGTTTCCGCATCACGCAGCTCACCAATCATAATAACGTCAGGGTCCTGGCGCAGTGCCGCACGCAGGCCAAATACAAAACTGGCGGTATCACTGCCAACCTGCCGCTGGCTGATAATGCTTTTATCTTCCGTAAACCTGTATTCAGGCGGGTCTTCCAAAGTAACAATATGCGCACTTTTATTACGGTTAATAAAATCAACCATAGCCGCCAGGGTTGTGCTTTTGCCGCTTCCTGCCGGGCCGGTTACCAGAATAAGCCCGCTGCGCTGCATGGCAAGCTTCTCCAAAACTGGCGGAGCGTTCAAGTCTGATAACGATGGGACTGCACTTTTTATTATTCTTACGGCAAGTGCCGGAAAGCCATTCTGCAAATATCCGTGCACCCTAAAACTTCCTGCACCAGCAATACGGCAGCAAAAATCCGCTTCTGTTTCATTAACGGCACAAGTTCCGTACTGCTTAATAAAAGATGTAATTGCGTTTTCGCTTACAGCAGGTAAATTCTGTCTGTTTAAAACGCCGTTAATTCTGAATACCGGCACTCCGCCTGCTTTTATATGCACGTCCGAAGCGTTTTGGCGCACGGCTTCCTTTAAAATATGTTCCAGCATTTTTACTCCTTAATGCACGGCCTGCAAAACTTCCGCTAAAGAAGTGTGCCCTTTTAAAACTTTTTGCACTCCGTCGCTGCGCATACTTATCGCGCCGAATTTTTGTGCTTCCGCAAAAAGCGTTTCTTCCTGCGCCTTGCCCAAAATAAATTTTTTCAGTTCCGGCACAACAGGCATTACTTCCTGCAAAGCCATACGCCCTAAATAACCAGTTCCGCGGCATTTTTCACAGCCGCTGCCCTTATAAAGCGTTAAATCATCCCCGCCAGTAATGTTTAAATAAGCCTTTTCTTCCGCATTTGCGGCATAAGCAGTTTTGCATTGCGGGCAAATGCGCCGCACTAACCTTTGCGCAACAACTCCGCGCAGGGCAGATGCAACCAAAAACGGTTCTATACCCATATCGACAAGCCGTACCGCCGCTCCCGCGGCATTATTGGTATGCAGCGTACTGAACACCAAGTGCCCTGTAAGCGCTGCACGTATGGCAGTTGCTGCCGTATCAAGGCTGCGTATTTCCCCAAGCATAATAATATCCGGGTCCTGCCGTAAAATGCTGCGCAGCCCGCTTGCAAAAGTCAGCCCGGCCTTTTCGTTTACAGCAACCTGGTTTATGCCGTTAATGCGGTATTCCACAGGGTCTTCTATGGTTACAATATTGCGTTCACTGCTGTTAAGCTCTGCCAGCGTGGCATAAAGCGTTGTGGTTTTGCCGCTGCCGGTCGGTCCCGTTAAGAGCACTATGCCGCTGCCGTAATTATAAAGCCTGCGGTAAAGCGCTAAATTTTCCGGCGTAAAACTTAGTTCATCCAAATTCAGGGCAAACTTTTCCCTGTCTAAAATACGTATAACTATTTTCTCTCCTAAAATAGTCGGCAGCGAAGATATCCGCAAATCAATATTTCGTCCGTCAAGTTCCAGCTTAATGCTGCCATCCTGCGGCAGGCGTTTTTCGGCAATATCCATGCCGGCCAGCACCTTTATGCGCGAAACAACAGCCTGCATAAGCGTTTTATTCATTTCGGCTTCTTTGTAAAGAACGCCGTCGATACGCATACGCACACATGCACTGTTTTCCCCCGGTTCTATATGTATATCGCTCGCGCCGGATGCAGCGGCTTTGACAATAAGGCTGTCAGCCGCCTTTACTGCATCAGCGTTTTCATCTTTTTTAAACAATGTCCGTTCTGTTTGTATTATCAACTTTTTCTCTCCATTACAAAAATTTGCAGCTTTATTATTATAACCAGCAAAAATAATATCTTCAAGTAAATTTTTATGGTATAATATTGAACCGAAATTGCGGATACCGGAGGTTTATTGGAGGAACAGCTTCTGGAACACATTAAATTACAATGCCCGCCGCTTTTTTTATGCTTAACGGCAGGCACAATGCTGATTTTAAGCGCTTTGCAGTTTACGCTTACAGGCAGTGCGCAAAAATCTGCGCCGGTAAACAGCCATGCAGTTTATACCCCCATTCAACTGCCGCCGGCTGCAAAAAGCATCAAACCGCAGCGCAACCCATTTCTGGCTCCGGCCGCGCCGGATATTAAACGCCAAACCGTTACATTAACCCCCGTTTTAAAAGGAACAGTGCAAAACGGCAGCACAACCATGGCGATTATAGAATTTGCAGGGCAAAGCAATTACTATCAGCCGGGCAGCAAAATTAACGGCTTTACAGTACGCAGTATCACCCCAAACAGCGTACTGCTCTCAAAAGGTTCCCAAACGCTTATGTTAAAAGACGGAGGAACAGCCCATGACTAAAATTTTTACTGCTCTTTTAACTGCTTTATTAATTGCGGCTTCGCCTTTGGCTTATGCAAACGGTATTACGCTTAACGTGCGCGACGGCCAGGTACGCGATGTACTCGCTTCTGTTGCAGCACTTTCCGGCAAAAGCATTGTTGCCGACAGTTCCGTACAGGGCACGGTTACGCTTAACCTTAAAGACGTGCCTTTTGACACCGCACTGCGTATAATTACTGCTGCCAAAGGTTTAAGTTACCGCCTTACCGGCGATGTTATACTGGTTGGCTCTGCCGCAGGCATGGAAAAATTTAACGATACGGCCAGTATTATTAAACTTAACTACGCCAAAGCGGAAGAACTTAAAACGGCACTGGCACCGCTTATTGGCACCAACAGCAAAATAAGCACCGATACTGTTACCAACAGCATTATTTTTACCGGCACCCCCACCGACGAAATGCGCCTGCGCAGCGCAGTAGCCGCGCTTGATACTGCCACGCAGCAGGTAACGCTTGAAGCCAAAATAATTGCGGTAAACCGCGAAGACAGCGAGAACCTCGGCATCAGCTGGAACTGGGATAAAATACCGCAAAACAGTAATTACTACGGCAATGCCAATGATAACGATGATTCTGATAACGAAAATTTTGGCGGCGTAGTACATTTTGGCGCTAATTATGAATTCCGTTTTAACGCTGCTTTAAACGCCCTTTTTGCCAAAGGCAAAGCCAAAATTCTGGCAACACCGCGCATTATAACCATACCCGGGCGTGAAGCAAGTATATTTATAGGCGATCACATTCCTGTTACAACGGAAAAAATTGAAAACTCCGTTACAACCAACACTACTGATTACGTTGATGCCGGTATTAAACTGCAATACACGCCGATAGTAAGCAGCGATGGTATGATAACCTCGGTTGTGCATACGGAAGTAAGCACCCCCACGCTTATTTCCGAACTGAAAAACTACAAAATAACCAGCCGCACAGCCGATACTACCGTCAGGATGCGCGACGGTGAAACTCTTGTAATAGGCGGTTTAATCAATGAAGAAGAACAAAAACGGCTGCAAAAAGTACCGTTTTTATCAAATATTCCGCTTTTAGGTGAACTGTTTAAAAACCGTACTACCAGCAAAACAAAAACCGAAGTTATTATGATTTTAACGCCGCATTTAACAAACCCTGGCGAATCTCCGGCAATTTACGATACAAAATTGCTGGAAAGCGGCAGTATTTTTGATGATAACAACTAAAAATGTTATAAAAAAAGAGCGGCTTGCCGCTCTTTTTATGCAAAACAGGCATTATACAAAAGTATAATGCCTGTTTTAACTTTTATTTTTCCAATATCAGCAAAGCCACTGTTTCAATATGCACCGTCATCGGAAACATATCCACCGGCTGTGCTTTTACTGCTTTATAGCCGTTTTCCGTTAAAAAAGCCATATCACGCGCTAATGAAGCCGGATTGCATGATACATAAACAATTTTTTCAGGTTTTACTCCGGCAATGGCCGCCAAAACCTTTTTATCACAGCCTGCGCGCGGAGGGTCAAGCAGCACAGTATCCGGCTTTACGCCGCTTTTTAACAGCGCCGGCATTTCCACGACAGCGTCGCCGCAAATAAACTCTGCATTTGCAATATTATTCGCTTTGGCATTTTCGTTGGCGTCTTTAATGGCAGGCTCAACAATTTCTATGCCATACACCTTGCGTGCCTTTTGTGCCAGATACAGCGAAATAGTACCTGTACCGCAGTAACAGTCAATAACTATTTCTTTGCCGCTCAGTGCAGCAAAATCCAGCGCTGTGGCATAAAGCTTTTCGGTCTGCGCGCTGTTTACCTGAAAGAAAGACAATGGCGAAATATTAAATTTTAAATTGCCAAGCCTGTCTTTAATTGTGCTTTTGCCATACAGAACACGGTTTTTTGCACCCATAATTATGTTGGTACGCTTTTTGTTAATGTTCTGCACAATGCTTTTTAAACCGTCTACTTCAGTTTTAAGCATTGTTACAAGCTCGCCTGCATGCGGAATATCATAGCAGGCTGTAACAATTACAGCCATAACTTCACCGGTTTTAGCACCTGCACGCCCCATAACATGGCGTACAACGCCTTTGCCGGTAGTTTCGTCATAAGCAGAAATATTAAACTGCTGCATCCATTGGCGCACAACCTGCATAATTTTATTGTTAGCCTGTTTTTGGATAAGGCAGTCATCAATATTTATAACGTTATGGGTTAAAGCAGCATAGCAGCCAATTTGAATTTTTCCTTCCGTTTTAGCCGCCGGGAACTGCATTTTATTGCGGTAATGCCACGGATTTTCCATGCCCAGCACCGGCAGCACTTCGCAGCCGGTAATATGCCCAATACGCTCAATGGCATCTTTAACCTGCTGCCTTTTAACGCTTAACTGCCCTTCGTAGTTTGAATGCTGCAATTGGCAGCCTCCGCATTTTTCATAAAAAGCACATTGCGGTTTAACGCGCTGCGGAGATTCTTCCAAAATGTTTAAAATTCTGCCGGAAGCATAGGATTTTTTTACCTGAAATAATTTTACGGATACTTTTTCTCCCGACAGGGCACCGTGAACAAAAACCGTAAATCCATCAGCCTTGCCCACGCCTTCGCCGCTGCTGCCAAGCCCTGTTATATTTACTTCAATTATATCGTTTAATTTAAATGGTGGTTGTTGTTTAGTCATTTCTGCCCCTGACTTTTATTATAAACTGCCATCCTGCATCCAATACAGCCTTACAGGCAGGTTGGAAGCACCCGGCGGCGACCAGATAAAGCTGTATGTTCCCGGTTCCAAAACGCCAAGTTTAAGCAAATCGTCGTAGCTGTCGCCTATTGCCACTTTATCCTGCGGCAAAGGCAGAATTTTTTCTTCACCGGATTTTTTCAGCACGCCGTAACCGGCAAACAAACCGCCCAGCGGATTTAAATACATTGCCGCCGGTTTATTGCCGCTGATTGTAAAATTAACAGAATATACAATGCCATAATTACCGTAGTTCACAGCATCTTTGCCTGTTGTGCCGTCCTTGCCGCGCGCAAAGCCCTGTTCTTCGGATGCCAGTTCAAGCATATACACCTTGTTGTTATCAGTATTCAGCGGCGCAGATACAGTGTAATTCCAGTCCGCATCGTCAAAAGTACCCCTTAACGGATGCTCGTCCATAGGCTGAACAGGTGCGTATTCATTGTATAAATCCAAATCTGTTTTTTCGTCGCACATAATAACGCTTACCTGCACAGGCTTATCGGTATGCAAATCAATAGTGCCTACCAAAAGCTGCGCCGGTTCAAGCACATAGCCCTTGCCGGTTAAAAGTTCAGCATTTTTGCCAAAGCCAAGTTTTCCTTCCGTTTTATTATGAACGCCGGAAAAATATTTTTGCTGGGTTTCCTTGCCAACCTTTAAATAATGCCAGCCCGCATTGCCGATGCTGTTGTTGGCAACGCTGTATTTAACCGGGCGCATTTGTTCGTTGCTGAGTATAACGGCGAGTTTTTTATTGGTTTCCATCGCATTTACATGATGAAAGAAAATCCTTACATCACCGCTTACGGTATCGCGGTACAAAACGCCGTTTCTGTAAACCATTTCCGGGCTGTCAGAAAAAATAAGTGTTGAACCAGAAGTGGTTTTCTGCGCTGTTACTTCTGTATAAGTTTCAGGCAAACCGCGCCCTGTAATAAGTTCATCAGAAGCAAAAGCGTTTAAAGGCAAAAATGCCATACAACTAATTGCCAGAGTTTGAAAACATTTTTTAAGCCTCACGATTAACCTCCAATAGATGTTTACTGTTTATTATAACACAAATACTGCAATTGTATTTTATTTTTGCAGTTCAGAATTTAAAAATAAATTGTTTCTGTCAAAACCACTTTCGCATTAATAAAATAAGGTGTCAGAAACACCATCAATACCACTCGTATATGACTACACCCCAAAAGCTTAACTTTTGGGGTGCAATTCACTCAACCGGCGATTTTGATTTATATTCTGTTTTTATACATTTTTTCGTAATACTTCTGGTATTCTCCGCTGATAATTTCCTGCCACCAGTCTTTATTAGCTAAATACCATTCGATAGTTTTGGCTATGCCGTTTTCAAACTTTGTCTGCGGCAGCCAGCCGAGTTCATTGTGTATTTTGGCCGGGTCAATTGCATAACGCCTGTCGTGACCGGGGCGGTCTTTTACAAAAGTTATTAAATCCTCGCTTTTGCCTAGTGCCTTTAAAATAATTTTTACTACATCCAAATTGCTCTTTTCGTTATGCCCGCCTACATTATAAACTTCTCCCTCTCGTCCATTACGGACGATTAAGTCTATTGCACTGCAATGGTCTTCAACATACAGCCAGTCGCGCACGTTGGCACCATAGCCGTAAACCGGCAGTGCTTTATCATGCAGGGCATTAATAATCATTAGCGGTATTAACTTTTCAGGAAAATGATACGGCCCATAATTGTTGCTGCAGCGGGAAATCGTCACCGGCAAACCATACGTTCTGTGGTATGCCAAAACCAGTAAATCCGCACTGGCCTTAGATGCAGAATACGGGCTTGATGTATGCAGCGGCGTTGCTTCTGTGAAGAACAAATCCGGCCTATCCAACGGCAAATCACCGTAAACTTCATCCGTACTTACCTGGTGGTAACGCTTAATGCCATACTTACGGCAGGCGTCCATTAACACACCCGTGCCGATAACGTTAGTTTTTAAAAACAGCTCCGGCTCTAAAATGCTGCGGTCAACATGGCTTTCAGCCGCAAAATTTATCACAACATCAGGCTTTTCTGTTTCAAACAAGCTGTAAACAAGGCTGCGGTCAGCAATATCGCCTTTAACAAACTTAAAGTTCGGCTGCTGCATTGCACCTTTTAAACTACTTAAATTGCCAGCATACGTCAGCTTATCCAGACAAATAAATTCATCCTCCGGATGATGCTTAAGCTGATAATATATAAAATTGCTTCCTATAAATCCGGCCCCGCCGGTGATGATGAGTTTCATAAATACACCTCAATTAACCAAATAAATATAGATAGAAAAATCGTTTATACCATATTTTCCCTTTATAAATTATAATTTTACTATCTTTTTAATATTTCTCAAGCAATTTAGTAAAAAAGATGCTATTTCATAAGGAAGATACCTTGTAAAAATGTAGGCAATGCGCTGACTTGCAGTAGGAATTTCTGACAATAATGTTCTTTCTCCAGTCTGCCTATCCATCCAGCCTTCTGCTTCCCAATTGATAGTGAGAAAATGTTGTTTTCCCTCTACAAACCTAGTAATACAATTAGTAAGTCCATTTTCCATTGAAACCCAAGAATAATCTTCTCCCAAAAAGCCTAAAATCTTGCTGTTATCAAAAGTACGCGGATAAAGTCTGTCGCAGTATACTTGCCAGTGATTTGAAAATACTTCAGAAAATTCCTTTGAATTATTTAGATATTTAATTTTCATTTCCCGATTCGTAATCTTTTTAAAAGTTTTCTGATATATATTTGCTACTTCACTCCAAGTCATAAAATTAGGTTGTGTAATATGAAATATTTGTCCCAAAGCACTCTCTTTTCCTATAATAGATGCAATGCCTTTAGCAACATCATAACCATAAGTCATAGTAGTTATGGTATCCGCAACATCTTTAGTAAATACAACCGTTCTGCCTTGTATAGCACGGTAAAGCCAGGCTTCTTTTTCCATTGTACCAAGCTGCAGCCGTTCGTCATTATAAGTAATATAGGGACGGATAATTGTCCAGTTTTTTTGTTCAGAATTTCGCAGAATATTTTCTTCACGCGCTTTAGCCAAAGAATATTCATCTGTTTTTAGATATATTTGATCCTTGGTAGTATCTAATAGTCGAGGTGTTTCCTCAGTAATTTTTTCTCCATGAGCATCAGCATATACACGGCTGGAACTAAAAAATACATACTGCACAGCAGAACTCAGCAACAAAGAATGTCGTTTTCTGAAATGTTCTGTTGAATAAATCATAAAATCCACAATAACATCCCAAGTTTTTAATGCAAGAACTTTTTTTATCCAAACATCATCCTGTGCATTACCTTTGATATAGTGCACATTCTCTTTATCATCATAATCTTTTCTAGATGTGACAAAAATCTCATTGCTGCTTTGTTCACATAAAATTTGTACCAAAGCTAATCCCATAGCACCAGTGCCGCCTAAAATTAAAATGCGCATTACTCACTTCTCCATATATCAAATAACAGTTCTGAAATCTTATTACATTTAGTACCTGATATTTCTTACATTATCTCCCCAGCAGTTTTTTTACTACACTAACCCCTTTTTCTCCTAATACTTTCTTAACCACCTGTTTAGCCTCACCTTTTTTAGAAACAACCAAATGGCGCATCAAGTAAATTGCATCACTTTCATCTTTACTATCTGTAAAAATTTCAAATAACATAGGCCTATCCGTAATTTCTGGTGTTAAAAATCTATCAATATTTTTTAAATAGCTCTCTTTAGAATCTGCTGATAAATATTCATATCCCATGTCTTCTGCGTAATGGCGAATAAGCCGATGTGATTTTTTCCCAAAATGACCAGCTGCTGCCATATAAGCATCTGCGTCTTTACCAAATCGTTCTGCTGGATGGTTATAATTACGGAATTCCGTGCCACGTCCATTGTTTATCAGCATTATTCGCACATTATTACTTACATGACGGTTTCCTAAAGAATTTATGTCATAAAAAAAAGCTAAGTCTCCAACAATACCAAAGTGAAGAATGTCTTGTTGAGCCAAAGATGCACCAATCAAAGAAGAAACATTTCCATCAATTCCAAATCCGCCGGTATTAGAATAACCTAGTACGCTTTCCGGAATTTCAAAGAAATTCCAAGCACGCAACGAATTTAAGATACCAAAATGAATAATACTATTAACTGGAATTTTAGAAGCCGTTTGCTGAGCAATCCAAACATTAGAAAAAGGTAAATCTCCTATGCTATGGTAAAGCATATTTTGTACATCTTTACATTTTTACAAAAAGCCACTACTTTTGTTACTGCTATCAGCAGCAGCATAGTAATTAAAAAATACAGCCTCTTCCATTTGAAAAACCTTTGTCAGTTTTTTATATGTATCACGAATGACGCCATCAGGATTAACACGCCAAATTTCATTTGAACTAATTTCAATCGAAGCACCAGTAATATTTCCAATATCAATAAGTAAATCAACTGCTGTTTCATCAAATACGAATAAATCCTGAGATGCCATTAATGGTGCAAGCACATTATATTTTCCCCGATAATTACTTGTATTATCAGTAAATACAACAGCATTGTACTTTTGGCAAAAAGCATCCACCGCTTCCGTCAGTGCAGCACTCCATTTACTATGGTTTCCAACAAATACACCAACTTTTGCAGCATTTATTACAGGCATTTTATCGCCAGAACAATACCGTCTAATTACCTTCACCGGTTTTAGCTCTTTTTCTGAAAAATCCTGACTATATTGTGTTTCCAAATTAATATGCACTGGTCCACCGCCATTATGACGAAGTTCTAAAAGAGCTTCATTAATTCTTACTCCGGCAGCCCATTCATCTTCTTGGCTATGAATAGTTGTTAGCTGCATACTATAATTAACCAAATCTTTCATCTGCATACTACGGTCTAATACCTGCTGCATATTTTGACCAATACGCCCAAGATGTTGGGTAGCAGTAATAGCTAATACTGGTATTTTTCTATAATACGCCTCTGTTAATCCTGGAACATAATTACGAGATGCAGTAGCACCCGTACAAGTTAAAACTACCGGTTCACCAGATTCCTCTGCCATTCCGCACGCCATATACGCTGCCGAACGTTCATCTACACATGAATATACCTGAAAGTAATCATCGAACTGGACACTAGCAACAAAATTTATATTAGATGTTCCAGGACTAGCAATTACCTTTCTAATATTATGTTGTTTCAAAAGATAAATCAACATCTGAATATTTCGTTCGCTGCTGTATTTTCCTATTTGATTCATTATAAATCCTCTCTTTCTAAATCTTACTTTTCAAAATTTGAAAAAGTGTAGTACGTTCTGAAGAATTTATTCCTATTATCAAAATAAGAATACCTGTAACTAAAATAACTAATAAAGATTCTAAACAAAAACACCAGAATGGACACGATATCCATTGCTGCAAATCGATCCAATAAGCAAATAAAACAGATGGTACTGTAACAATAAAAATAAATTTAATAACATTCTGCAAAAACATCTCTAGCTGCATGCCATATAGTTTGCTTTGCCAAACAAGATATGATAAAACCATAATACGCAAAATTATCAACATTACATATACCCAAACTGGCGATAGCTCAGCATAAAGTATCGCATAAGATATCGGCAGACTTGCAAGATACGTAATTGTTAAAAATATCTCATAAACTTTGATATGACCTTCAGCCAATGTGCCATAAAGTAAAGGCCCTGATAAGCTGCTTATTAATGAATCAATAAGGGTTAATTCAATAAAAACAGCTGTATATGAGGGTGTTTCTCCAAGCCAAATATTTAAAATATAATCTATATTTTTTATTAATGGTAAACTCAACAAAAAAATCAAATAATAAGAAAAACGGCTGCTGAGACAAATCAACTGACACATTTTATCAATTTGCTCAGAAGCATATAATTTTGTAATTTGTGGTTGTACTGCCTGAATAAAATTATTCACAAAACTACTTACTGCGCCATTGACACTGTTAGCCAGCCCTCGCGCCGCATTAATAGTTGTTCCCATAAATAAGTTTAAAATTATACTAATTCCTTGCTCCTTTAAAACTACAGCTCCATTACCCAAAAATGCCCACTGTACAAATTTCATCATATCTTTCAACAGCAATTTATCCATATGCCAGCTAAACCGGCATTCTACAAATTGTGATTTGCAGTACCACATATAAAGCACACGCACAACTAATGCAGCAGTTACCGTCAAAAAAGAATATGTAATCAATTTATCAAAAGTAATCATTGGTAATATAAGAACTATAGCCAGTTTAAGAATCACTTCTGCAAGTGCAATGTAAGCAAAAGCCTGCATTTTTTCATGGGCTACAATAAGTGATGTATACGGAACACTAAGTAAATTAATATAAAAAGAAATAGCTGAAAATACTAGTACATATAAGGCTGCCTCAATTCGTTCAGTTGGAAGTACCATCATGTCCTGCACATACCAAAAACCTGAACATATTACTGCTATGAAAATGGCTCCACCAATGAGCAGCATCAACCATACAGAAGTTGAATATACTAAAGTAAATTTCTCCTTATCATAGTTTCCCATAGCATATGACATATAACGAGTAATAGCTACTACAAAAGATCCTGATATAACAGCAAACATAGCAACAAAACTGCCGATAAGACTGTATATTCCATAATCATCAGCACCTAACGTTTGCAGCACTACTCGCGAAGTATAAAGAGAAACAATCAATATCAAAATCTGACGCAAATACAAAAATAGTGTATTTCTGGCAATTCGCCGGTTGCTGCTTTGATATTTAGCAGTAGTATCCATTATCCGATTAACCTCGATCTTATATTTTAGTTTAATGTATTTTCATTTATTAATTACTTTATAAACACTCTTTCAAAATACTCTGCAGACCTTTTCCGCTCTTTTTCCAATACTTTATCCACATTAGACCAATCTGGAGAATCCATAGGTGAAGGAATTGTATAACTATTTGCTTTTGTACCTCTCCTATCTTCCAAACTAAATAAACTAAGAAGATTGTCAATACGTGAACCCATTTTTTCAGTGACATCACTTCCTAATCGGTTGCACACCACAAATGGTGTCCTATACAAAATTGAAAAAACCGTACCATGGAAAGAATCAGTATACATCAAACTGGCATGTTTGACTGCCCAAAGAAATTCATCCAAACCTGTAACATAGTGTTCATAAACTTTGTTATCTAAAAGATTTACAATCAATAAACCTGCTTCTTCAGCTACGCTTTGAATAATAGCGTCTGGTCTTTTACCCAAAAAATAAGTAAGAATATATTTTTCCCCATTATGCCAAGCCGGAACACGGCTTACCTCATCCCATTGTTGTGGCGAAAGTAATAAAGTAGGATCTACATGTACTTCTGCATCTCGTCCAGAAATTTTTTTCACCAAATCAGCTCCAGCCTGCTCGCGTAGAGATAATGCATGCAACCCTGCAAAACCTTCCTTATAAATTTCAATTTCGCTATCTGGAATAGTTGGCGCAGAGATGCTAGCCGCATAAGAAATACGCTTTTCAGAAGGAGCAAACATAAGAAAATTATCCTTTAAATAAGCATTGTCATTGAAGTAAGGATTCCACACTTGATCGCTTCCAGCAATGAAATAGTCATAATTATCTATTACATTTGATAAATTTTTTATATCTTTTCTAAAATGAATATACCGCTCCGCCCAATCTTTAAGCTTACCCTGCCTTACCATTTCATAGCCTATTATTCCACTAAAAAAATCTGTACGGAAATTTTTCCAGTTAATTAAATATTTAATAGGCTGCTTCCATGTCCATTTCCAATAATTTTTAGGCAAAAAAGTATCTTCGGTATGCCAGAGTGTATCAACTTTCGTTGCATACTTTAATAGAATCTGTTGCAAGGCATAGTTTTGCAACAAATTACCATAATTAGAATAACCATCCAATGTAATTTTTCCTATGCGCACTTTTTTCTCCTTATAAAAACATAAGCTGTTTACGTTCTCTTAAAGCATACTCCACTACATAACTAATTCCGAGTATAAGCCAATAACAATATGTAATATTAACCGTATTTCCAAAACCTGTAGCAAAAATTCCTATGTCTGCTAATGTTATAAATAAAATAGCATAAAATTCTTTTTCATTATACATTTTCCTGTACAATCTTCGCAAAAAGCAAACAAGTATATATCCCATAGGAAAAACAAAAAAGAAGATACCCAAAAAGCCAGTCTGCATAAATTGAACTGAATACTCACACATAAAAGGCGAACCAACATTTAATAATCCTTTTTCTTCAAGCGGTTTTATAAAACGATATTTTATCTCTCTATTTTGATCATCTTTAAATTTTTCATATAAGTATGCAGTATCTAATCCTGGTCCAACACCTAATAGTGGATGTTGTAAACCAATTTCTATGTTAGCTCTTGTAACACCTAATCGTACATGATTACTACCAGCACGTTTCCCTTCTCCTTCAGCATCAAACAAAGATAACAATGACTCATTCATATAAGATTCTATACCAACTTCGTTTTTTTCACTCAATGATAGATTTTTTTGTATAATTTTGTCTTTTCTTTCTGCTAACGGTACTCGTTCTCCAGGAATAGCAGGAACTTGATAATTCTGCAAAAAATATATAGAAGCTCCAAAGGAAAGAATCGCCCCCGTAACCAAACAAATAATAAAAGATAGAAATGCTCTATTTTTATTATAAATACCTACTAGCATCAGCAAAAATAATTCAATTAAAAGCAAAGCCGTTCCTGTTCTTGACTGCCCTAAATAAAGTTCACAAGCTAAAATTAAATAGAGTACCGTTAGTCCAATACGAACCATTCCATCTGATTCTGCAATTTTCCACCATAAAATAGGAAAAGCAAAAGCCATATAAATGGCAAAGTAAGAAGCTTCCAAAAAAAGTGATCTATTTCTTGCGTCTAAAAACATTGGAAAATATGTTGTTTCTGTATTTGTATGTAAAATTGGCCACATAACGGATATAAAATTCTGTGCCCACCATTGTCCGTTTTGGTAGCACATATCAACTACTCCATATGAGGCAACTACGACTAAGAAACCAACTGTTACATTTTTCAAAAGTTGCAATGCTTTATCAGTCTGGTTATGATACCAGCAGTAAATTATATAAGCACCGCCAAAAGTGTAAAAAGTATTTAAAATAATATTTTTTACACTTTTTACTACAAGCCAAAATAATAAAATTGTATTTTCTTCTACATTTATTCCTATCTTATTAAATAATCCCAATGCTATTGCAAATTTAGTATTATTTACAGCCTGTCCATAAAAAAACATATCCCAATAAGGATAAATAATAAAACCACATGTCAAAGAAATAAAAAGTATTACAATATAGATAATAATAAATTTTTTAAACTTATGCCATTCATAGAATACATTTCCATATTTCCATTGACAATACAATGTATAAAGAAGTCCAATCAATAACGGCCATATTACAAAATCACGTGAAAAAGGACCGCCAATAAACCCTGGTAGTGCGAAAATTTTGTTAGCTAGTTTAAATGGTGCTGAAATTAAAATTAATATAAACAGTAAATCAATAATCTTTCTATTCATTATTTTCTCTCCTAAAATAACACCATAGCCGTTCTTACTTGCATTAAAATGAAGCGAAAGTAAAAATTATTATGCATACTGCAAGAAAGACATACTTTTAAAATAATTATCTTTATTTTGAAAAATCATATCATAAAATTGGCATCGCAAAAATAAATCTTATAGTAAAAATCCAAGGAAAACTGATTACTCCATAACAATGCTTATCACCATGTTTGCCAGATTTTATACCATGAAAGTATGAAGTTATAAATTCTAAAATAGTTTTTTACTGCATCATTTCCCGTTAAATAAGATACTTTAATAAAGTAATAAATATTATAAATTAATGACCTTAAATTCCTTTCATATACCAAAACACAAAACTACTACCTATTAATTAAGTTTTTTATACAATTATAAAAATTAAAATTTATGCAAATTAATGTAGCTTTTATTTTTTCTTTTAGCTTTATATCGTTACTCAATAGATATATAAAAATATTTTTTTTTAATTGTTCTTTTAATTGCTTAAAAAGTTCCACATATTCATTTTGCTTTGCAATAATTATATAATTTATTGTAATATACACATTGCCAATTTTAACGGAATTAATTAAATCTGGAAAAAACTTTAATAAAACTTTTTCTCTTTCATTCCTAATTGTCAAATTTCTTTTTATTATATGCTCATCAATATTGTGCGTAATACTACTATCAATTTGCCTATAATTATATAAATAATCATTTAAATATACTATTCTTTGAGCAAAACTTACTAAACTGATCATCACTTCATAATCTTCAAGCATTTTTAAAGAATTATCAAATGCAATATTATTAAACAAATTTTTATTAAAAATTTTATTGCAAAGAAAACTTGGCATATTGCATTCTTCTGCAAAATGCCTAAATACCTCTTTTTTACCAATAATGCCATCATCTCTATTTAATAATCTTATTGAAGCAATTTTTTCTTCATCAACTATATTATAATTAAAAATTAAAAGATCCGCCTTATATTTTAAAATGTTTTTATTTATATTATATAGCATTGTTTCTGATACAAAATCATCAGCATCTATCCAAACTATATAATCCCCTTTTGCCATTTTTAAAAGGTTATTTCGGGTATTAGCCACCCCTTGATTTAATTGTTTTTCTACAATGAATCTTTTATCATTAATTACATTTTTTACTATTATAAGTATTATCTTTTGAACCGTCATCTATGATAATACATTCCCAATCTTCAAAAGTCTGTTTTTTAATTGAATTAATACAATTAATTATATATTTTTCTGCATTATATGCCGGTATTAATATACTAAATAACATAATTTAATAAATTCCTTTAATAAGTTTCAAAATAATAGCATGACATACTTATTTTAATATTTTATGCAATAATAATCTGAAAAATTTTTTTAATTTTTGAATATTTGTTAACCAACTGCCATCAAAATGATGTATAGTATATGTATTCTCTGTTATTGTTAAAACTCCCGTTTCAAAATCTTTAGGGCAGAAATATTCTTGCGGATATATGTATATACCGGCACATTTTTGTATTTGATTTGTATTTTGTAATCCGTGCTTTACCAAAGTTTCTGTAGTATATTGCACCACTGTTTTTAAGTTAAAACTACCGTCAGGATTTTTAAAATGTAGTGTATCATACAAATCAAGCATTTCTTTATATAGGCCGAGACCAGGGTTTACCCCAAGACCTAGGCCAGGGGCGACTGCTATAGCAGTCGCCTTATTTTTATCACCATCACGTTCACACCCCATAAAAGGTCCTTTCGCTATAATATCATCTAATGGCCTAATTATCTCTACATCTGTATCCAAATAGATACCACCATATTTATACAATATCCAAAATCTAGCATAGTCACTTACAAAAGCCCATTTCTTAGCTTCATAAGCTTCTTTACAATATTGATTCTGTGTTACATCAAAATTATTTTCGTTCCACTCTATAATTTCATAGTAAGGACAGTACTTTTTCCATGTTTCTATATACTTTTTAGCACTCTCTGGTAAAGGATTACCACCAAACCAACAATAATGTATTTTTTTAGGTATCATTATAATCTCCGTATTGTTTACTTTAAATAAATTTATTTATATGTTGATTTTTTTATAAATGCAAATAATTTAACTGGAATCAATCCTATCAATATCGGTTTAACTATAAATGGAATTCCCTTTAATAAAATTCCCATTGCTTTAAATCCTTTATATCTAACTATTGCTTCATCAATTCTATCTTTCATTGGTCTATATTTTTTATTTTTATCAATAATAGATTTATAACTATACAAATCTTCTTGGATATTGTACCCTTTTAAACCTTTGGCATACATTCTCATAAACAAATCATAATCTTCACATCGTTTTGTTTCTTCTGCAATACGATACCCCTTAACATACTGCAAAGATTTTTTAGTAAATATTACTGTTGGATGAGCAAAAGGACTATTCCATAAAAAATTTTCTTTATTTACTTTTTCCGGTACTTTTAATTTACCATATATGCCATTATTATCAAAAACAGTACAATTTGAACCTACAAAATCATACTCTTTATTTTGAATTAAAAATTTTAATTGTTTTTCAAATCTATCAGGAGTAGATACATCTTCGTCATCATCCTGCCTTGCTATAAATTCTCCACTTGCAAACTGTAAACAATAATTTAATGCACTTGCTAATCCACGATTATCTTTATAAGAAATAATTTTAATCCTTTTATCTAACGCAGCAATATAACTCAACATTTGTAATGTATTATTAGTTGACCCATCATTACAAATTATAAATTCCCAATTTTTATAGGTTTGATTTATAATAGATTTTACACTTTTTTCTAAGCTATTATAATTTTTACAATTATAAACACCCATTATTACAGATATTTTTGGCATAATTTTTATTTCCCAACTTTTAAATACAAATACTTTTTTTCTAATTTTTTACTTTCATTTTTTATATCAAAATTTTCAAGTAAACTATCTTTATGTTGTGCAAATTCTTCGCGTTCTGCATTTAGTATTGCATCACACCATTCTGTTTTAGACTGACGTAAAGAAAGCAGTTTTATATTATCTGTCAACAATATTTCATCAGTAACTTTATCAGAACAAATAAACGCTAAACCATTTGTTTGTACTTCAACACCTACGACAGGTAACCCCTCATATAAAGAAGGTAATACAAACACCTCCATAGCGTTATATAAATCAGCTACATCGTTTCTTACGCCTAAAAATATAACTGCTTTTTCGATACCTAAATTTTTAACTTTCTCCTCTATTTTCAGTCTTAACTTGCCATCACCTATAAGTAACAGCCTGACGTTTTCTTTTTGTTTTAATACTTCATTAAAAACCTCAATCAAAAATTCATGATTTTTGGTTTTTACAAATCGTCCTACATGTCCAATTACAAAACAGTTTTCTATACCAAGTTCTTTTCTTAACTGTTCTCTCTTTTTTCTATTAAACTTAAATTTTTCAAGGTCTATCGCATTATTTATAATTGTTACTTTGCCATTTGTTACTGCATTTTCACCATACATCCATTCCGCTGCTAATTTACTGCAAGCCCAATACTGATTCGCAAATAATCTTGCAAATGGGCGAAGTATTCTTTTGGCTATTGTTCTTATTCCTTCTGCAGGATTATCTGTTGTATGATTATGCAATATACGTACTTTCGCACCTGCTAAGTAAGCTGCAAATAAAGAAAATCCACTTAAAGAATTCATGTTAGAGTGGACAATCTCATAATTATTTTCTTTTATAATTTTATAAATTTCATAAGTATATTTTAAAATATTACTTTTGTAAGATGTTATTTCATATACTTTTCCGCCATAGTTTTTTACTTGTGTAATATATTGCGGCAAAGCACCTTTGTGTACTACAAAATCAAATTGTATTTTTGTTTTATCAATATTACGATAATAATTCATTATTACCGTTTCAACTCCGCCACCTACTACATCTCCTATTATTTGTAAAACCCGAATAGGCTTATCCAAACTTAATACGCACCTTTCTTGCTAAATACCACTTTAAATGTTTTATATAAAATTATTAAATCTATCCATAAATTCCAGTTTGTCACATACCAGTCTTCCATGGCTATTCTTTCTTTAAAAGTTACATCATTTCTTCCTGACACTTGCCAATACCCTGTTATCCCTGGTTTTGCAATTATAATATTTTTTAAAAGCTCTTTTTCCTCCTGATATTCGCTTACCATATATGGACGTGGACCTATTAAACTCATTTCACCTTTAAGTACATTAAAAATTTGCGGTAGTTCATCGATGCTTGTCTTACGCAAAAACTTTCCGCATTTCGTTACTCTTGGGTCATTTTCAAGTTTATGGTATTTCTCATACTCTGCTTTTGCTTCCGGGTCTGTTTTTAACAGCTGTTCTAAACGCTCTTTGGCGTCTACGCACATGCTGCGGAATTTGTAGCAGTTAAATTCTTTGCCGTTTTTGCCTATACGCCTGTGTTTAAAGATTACCGGCCCCGGTGAATCTTTGTATATCCATAAAGCTATTACTATAAGTATCGGGCTTACTGCTATCGTGCCTGTTACTGTAAGTACATAGTCAAAGATTGTTTTTATCCATCTGTTTATTGGCCTTGCAAGGTTATTTTTTAGCCTCAACAGCATCAGCTTTTCGTTAAACAGGCTTTCTGCTTCTATGCCGCCCATTGGCACGCCTACAAGATTTGGTATTACGCCCATACTTTTAACTAAGGGCTGTACTTTGTAGATTAGTTTTGTTAGTTTGCCTTGTTCTAAACCGAGAGCTGCTATAAAGACGTGATTAATATTATATTTTGTTATTACTTGTTCTGCGTCGCTGAATTTACCTAAGACAGGGTAGTTTTCAAGAATGCCTTTTTCTACTTTGTTGTCTTCTAAAAGGCCTATTATTTTATAGCCCATACCGGCGTCGTTTTTGATGCCTTGCACAAGTAGTTCTGCTGTTTTACCTGCACCTATTATTAGTATTGGTATTTGCAGCAGCTGATATTTTTCAAGTATCTTTTTAACTATGTAGCGAAATACTACAAGCAATATAAAGCTCAATACCCAAAATACTGCTATAAACATTCTGGAGGTTGAGCCTGCAATACGCGCTATATAGAGTAATATGATTATACTGGTAACAGCGTAGCAGCTGGTAATAAAGAGTTTCTGGATTATCTGCCAGAACTGCGCACGGCGGTTGTAAAGCTGTTCGATGTTTAAGAAGATAAGGTAAAGTAAGGGAAAGACTACCCAGAAGTTGAGCCAAGAGATATGCAGGCTGTGATTACCGGTATAAAAGTTACGGAAGTTAAAGGCAAGTTCTTCTGCACATACTATAGCGATGTAATCAACACATATTAATACGAATGGTAAGATAATATTGGTATACTTATTTATTTTTTGCAGATTTTCTGCCACGTTTTCTCACCCTGAGCTTAATTTTTATTTAAAACTTATCTATAACTTTATTTTGCAATCAGTTATTATGTATTATATCACTTTTAAAATAAAATTTCTACTATTGGTCTTTAACTTAACTCCGTTTTTACGCAAAAAAAGACTGCCTGCAAGCGCTTTTGCACTTACGAACAGTCTTTTAAAACCTGTAATTTAAATTTTAGTATTATTTTATTTTTAAGGGTACAGTTTATTTCTCACCCGTGCTCCCAAAGCCGCCGCTGCGGGTTGCATCGGCGCTGTCGCCGTCAGCCGTAAGGTATTTGTAAAAAATGCCCTGTGCCACGCGCTCGCCCTTCGCCAGGGTTACATCGCTGTCCGTCGTGTTATACAGCCCAAGCATAATGTGCCCTTCGTTGTCCTCGTTGTTGTAATAATCGGCGTCGATAATACCCACGTTATTCACCAGCGCCAGACCTTTTTTTACCGCCATACTGCTGCGGATATGCACGCCCAAAAACTCGTCGTCCTGCATGTAGGCTTTTACGCCTGTAGGCACCATTTGCAGCGTATGAGCCTTAATGGTAACGTCCTGCGGCAGGCAGATATCATACCCTGCCGCCATTTTTGTTTTGCGTTCCGGCATGGGGAAATCAACTTCTTTAAAGGAAGTAATTTTTTCAAAACCACGTAATTTCATAGTACACCTCATTATAAAAAATCCCGCCGAAAATAATTCAGCGGGATTTAGTTTTTACTTAAATTATTTGCTTAAGCCGCCTGCCAGCACTGCTTTGCGGGACAGGTTAATGCGGCCCTTCTGGTCGATTTCCGTAACCTTTACAACGATTTCGTCGCCTACGGAAACAACATCTTCAACTTTATTTACGCGCTCGGTAGAAAGCTGGGAAATATGAACCAGGCCTTCTTTGCCCGGCAGAATTTCAACAAAAGCACCAAATGCCATCAGGCGGGTAACTTTGCCGGTATAAACCTTGCCAACTTCTGCTTCTGCAGTAATGCCGTTAATCATATCGATAGCTTTTGCAGCTTCTTCGCTGTTAACTGCGGCGATATATACGCGGCCGTCTTCTTCAATATCAATTTTGGCGCCGGTTTCTTCAACAATCTTTTTAATGGTTTTGCCGCCGGGGCCAATAATTTTGCTGATTTTTTCGGGGTCAACATGGATGGTAGTAATTTTCGGAGCGTATTTGGACAGTTCTTTACGCGGTTCAGAGATGCAGTCAAGCATAATGCCCATGATGTGTTCGCGGCCGCGTTTAGCCTGTGCCAGAGCCTGTTTGAAAATTTCCTTGTTGATGCCGTCAATCTTAATATCCATCTGAATGGCGGTAATGCCGTTTTTAGTACCGGCAACCTTAAAGTCCATATCGCCGAGAGCATCTTCAAGGCCCTGAATATCGGTAAGAATGGTGAAATAATCGCCGTCTTTTACAAGGCCCATTGCTACGCCGGCAACCGGTGCTTTAATAGGCACGCCTGCATCCATAAGGGAAAGGGTGCTTGCGCAAACACTGCCCATGGAGGAAGAACCGTTGGATTCCAGAGTTTCGGAAACCAGGCGGATTGCATACGGGAATTCTTCTTCGGAAGGAATTACCGGCAAAAGTGCACGTTCTGCCAGTGCGCCGTGGCCGATTTCGCGGCGGCCCGGGCTGCGCAGCGGTTTGGTTTCGCCAACGCTGTACGGCGGGAAGTTATAATGATGGATATAACGTTTGGTAAGCTCTACGCCAAGTCCGTCCAGGGTCTGTGCTTCGCTGAGCGGAGCCAGTGCCAGTACGTTCAGAATCTGGGTCTGTCCGCGGGTAAACAGTGCGCTGCCGTGCGGGCGGGCCAAGAGGCCTACTTCGCAGGTTACAGGGCGTACTTCGTCAAGCGCACGTCCGTCCGGGCGGATTTTATCCACGGAAATGGTGCGGCGTACAATCTTTTTAACAAGTTTCTGGGTAATATAAGCAACGTCTTTGGCATTGTCAGGATATTTTTCCATAAATGCGTCGGCTATTTCAGCTTTAATGCGGGCAACGTTTTCTTCGCGTTCCAGCTTGTTGGCGTCCATCAGGGCTGCTTTCAGCTGTTCAGCGCCGTAAGCTTCAATTTCTGCGGCAAGTTCGGCAGGAGGTTCGTAAACAGGCACTTCCATTTTGGGTTTGCCAACTTCTGCCATAATTTTTTCCTGCCATTCAACCAGCTTTTTAATTTCTTCGTGGCCGAACCAGATAGCGTCCAGCATTTCGTCTTCGCTGATTTCCTTGGCACCTGCTTCAACCATCAAAATAGCGTCTTTAGTGCCTGCAACGGCAAGGTTCAGGCGGCTTACTTTAGCCTGTTCAATGGTCGGGTTAATAATGTACCGACCGTCAATCATGCCTACGCGCACACCGGCGATAGGGCCTTCAAACGGAATATCGGAAATGGAAAGTGCGCAGGAAGCGCCAATCATTGCCGGAATATCCGGTGCGTTGTCCGGGTCTACGGAAACGGCGGTTGCAACAATCTGCACGTCGTTATGGTAGCCTTCCGGGAACATCGGGCGGATCGGGCGGTCGATAAGGCGGCTGGTTAAAATAGCGGTTTCAGCCGGGCGTCCTTCACGTTTAATAAAGCCGCCGGGGATTTTACCCACAGCGTACATTTTTTCTTCAAAATCAACAGTCAAAGGGAAAAAGTCTACACCTTCACGCGGTGTTTTGGTACCGGTAGCAGCAACTACTACCGCAGTGTCGCCATAGCGCACCAATACTGCGCCGTTGGCCTGCTTGGCAATTTTGCCGATTTCCATCGTCAGCGTTCTGCCGCCAAGCTCAATGCTGTAACTATGCATTTTTTGTCCTCCTAATTTTCTCTCATTTTTGGTTTACCTGCCATATATTCTACAACATTTTTTATTTTCCTTCACTATTTTTTACAAAATTTTTTAATTTTTTTGCTTTTTTATGCAGCAAAAAGCCCCTGCCCGTTTTTACGGCAGAGGCTTTGGCAAAACTATTCTATTTTTTCAAACATATTGGCGCCCATACCGCACAACGGGCATTTATAATCGTCCGGCAAAGTTTCGCCTTCATATATATAGCCGCAAACCTTGCAGCGCCATTTATGCGTGCCAACATCCTGCTGCAGTGCAGCTTCTTCTGCCGCAGGCTGTTTTTCCGCGCCGGGAGCGATATATACGCCGCCCAAATCCGCACTGCGGTCAAAATATACGGTGTGCAGCATTGCCTCGGCAAGTTCGCTCAGCGGTTTGCCGTAAAAATCTGCGTACAAGGCTTTAATTTCCGGGTTTTCGTGGCTTAAACGCAGCTTCATGCTGCTGTCGCGCTTGTAAAGCCCTTCAATGCGTGCCGCACGCAGAGCGTCGCCTTTATACTCCTTGTCTTTGGGCTGTCCGCCGCCGCCGATGCAGCCGCCCGGGCAAGCCATAACTTCCACAAAGTGGTACTCTGCTTCGCCTGCTTTAATTTTTTCAATAAGTTTGCGGGCATTGGCAGTGCCGTAAACAACAGCCACTTTAACTCTGGTGCCTTCAATATCAACTTCCGCCTCGCGGATGCCGTCCATACCGCGCACAGGCTGCAAATCGTACAAAGCCTGCGGTGCATCCTTGCCGGTTGCATAGCAGTAAGCCGTGCGGATTGCCGCTTCCATAACGCCGCCGGTGTTGCCGAAAATAACGCCTGCGCCGCTCGCCTGCCCCATTAAATCATCATAGGCCGAATCTTCCAGCGCGGCAAAATCAATGCCTTCGTCTTTGGCAAGCATTGCCAGTTCGCGCGTGGTAATAACGTAGTCCATATCGCGCATATCTTCAATGTCAAGGTAACGCCCGGCCGCATTCATCTCGCCGCGGCGGATTTCAAACTTTTTGGCGGTGCAGGGCGTAACTGCCACGTTGACAATTTTGCGCGGGTCAATGCCCATTTTTTTTGCAAAATAGGTTTTAATGGTTGGCCCCTGCATGCCGATAGGGCTTTTGGCACTGGAAATATGCGGCAGCATTTCGGGATAATAGGTTTCTGCAAATTTAACCCACGCCGGGCAGCAGCTGGTAAACTGCGGCAGCGGCTTATTGCCTTCGGTAATGCGCTGTAAAAGCTCGCTTGCTTCTTCCACAATCGTCATATCTGCGGCAAAGTTGGTATCAAGCACATAATCAGCGCCAAGCCTGCGCAAAAGCGCAACCATTTTGCCTTCAACAAAGCTGCCGTCGGGCATGCCGAATTCTTCGCCCAAAGCAATACGCACGGAAGGCGAAGTGCTGAAAATAACAATTCTATCCTCATCACGGATTTCTGCCATTACCTGATACGCTTCTATTTTTTCAGTAATGCTGTCTGCCGGGCAAACATTGGCGCACTGCCCGCAGTTAATGCAGATAGGCTTATCACCCGTTGCCTTAAGGTCATAAGTTCCGCATACGCCGATATAATCGGTGCAGACGGTTTTGCAGTTTCCGCATTTAATGCACTTAAACTCCAGACGCTGGATGGAAGGATTATCCGGCTCGATGGCAACGCGGATATCCGTAAATTGGTGTTTACTCATAGCTGCCTCCTTTTGAATCTTCTTTAAAATAACTGCTGGTTTAATTATACCTTACAGCCAAAGAAAACACAACAGAGTGCTAAAAGAAAACAATTATTTTTTGTAGTAATATTTGTAAGCGGCAAAAATAAGTATTGCCACCGTTACCAGCACGGCAAGGCGTTCGTTGTGCTGCTGAAAATTAACAATATCGTGCCCTATAACAACCTCCAGCGCCGTTGAAGGAAACTTGCCTATAAGGTTGGCAATAATGTAATCGCGCGTAGAAATTTTACTTACCGCGCCAATCGCCGTTAAAATTCCGGAAGGAAAATACGGCAGCATTCTTGCAGCCGCCCTCCATTGCAGCCCTTTGCGCCCGCTCAAATCGTCAATCTTCATCAGCATAGGGCTTTTGGCAATCATTTTCTCTGCTGCACTGCGGAACAGATAACGCATCAGCCAGAAGCTGATAACAACGCCGGTTGTTTCTGCCAGCCACGAAATTAAAATGCCCAGCGGCAAACCGAAAATAAGCCCGTTGGCGGTAGAAATAAAGATGGACGGGAAAATGCTGCCCGCATTGATTAATACATCAAGCAGGAAGCTGATAAGCATTGCCCACGCCCCAAAAGAGCGGAAATACGCTGCCAGCGCTTCCACATCGCCGCTGACGGCCAGGGCAAACATTTTTTTTACTTCTTCACCGGCAAACAGCCACGTTAACAAAGCGGCCAGGGCTAAAATAACTGCCGCAGCCGCCTGTGATGCTTTTTCCGGGTTTTGATACCATTTTTCTTCCGGCATTGGGGCCTCCGTTACGAATTGAATATACGTTTAAAACGTTCGTCAAACTGCGCGTCCAGAACTTTGGTAATTTCAGCCGTCTGTCCTGCGTCTGCCAGCGTTTTTTTTGCAAGGGCGCGCGCTTCTATCAAAACATCTGTATCTTGAAGTATATCAGCAATATATAAATCAGGCAAGCCATGCTGCCGCAGGCCAAAAAGCTGGCCCGCACCGCGCAGTTTTAAATCCTGCTCGGCAAGGTAAAAACCGTCGTTAGACGTATGCAGCACGTTAAGCCGCGACAGTGTTTCCGGGCTGTCAGAATCAGTAAGCAGCACGCAGAAAGACTGCGCCTCGCCGCGCCCTACACGCCCGCGCAGCTGGTGCAGCTGTGCAAGGCCGAAACGGTCGGCGTTTTCAATTATCATCAGCGTGGCATTTGGCACGTTAACACCAACTTCTATAACCGTGGTGCTGATAAGCGCTTTTATTTTACCGGCGGCAAAATCTTCCATCACCGTTTCTTTTTCGGCAGGCTTCATTTTGCCATGCAGCAGTGCGCATGGTATATTCTTTAAAAAAGTGCGCTGCAATTCTTTATAAACCTCTGCTGCAGCACGCACGCCCGGCATTTCACCCGGCTCTATCACCGCACAGACGATATATGCCTGATGCCCGGCTTTAATCTGCCGCACCATGCCTGCGTAAACATCACGACGCTTGTCGCCGGTGTAGCACAGCGTTTTTATGCTCTTGCGTCCCGGCGGCATGCCCTTCATTACCGAAACGTCCAAATCACCGTACACCGTCAGCGCCAGCGTGCGCGGTATCGGCGTTGCCGTCATAACCAGAACATCCGGCTCGTAAGCCGATTTATTTGCCAGTTTGGCGCGCTGCTCAACGCCGAAGCGGTGCTGTTCATCCGTAACGACGAGCGCAAGTTTATCGAAAATAACGTCATCCTGTATTAAAGCATGCGTGCCTACAAGCACCTGCAAACTGCCTGCTGCAAGGTTTTCCAAAAGTTCGCGGCGGCGCACGCCTTTAACGCTGCTTGTTAAAAGCCCGCAGCTGATACCGGCAGGCTCCAGAAACGCCTGCAAAGTTTCGTAATGCTGCTGAGCCAGAATTTCCGTCGGTACCATAATGCAGGCCTGATACCCGTTTTCCGCAGCCTTGGCAAGCGCCAGCGCCGATACAACGGTTTTGCCGCTGCCAACGTCGCCCTGCAAAAGCCTGTGCATGGGCTTTTTATCCTGCATGTCAAGGCTTATATCCTGCCATGCTTTTTGCTGCGCTTCCGTAAGTTTAAAAGGCAGCTGCGCCAGCACTTTTTGCAAAAGCGTACCGTCAGGCGCCATTTTTATGCCGCTGCGCGTGCTTTTTACCCTGCTGCGGTAATACAAAAGCCCGCACTGCAATAAAAACAGTTCTTCAAAAATAAAACGGCTGCGTGCCCGGGCGAGTTCCGCAAAACTTACGGGAAAATGAATGTTTTTAACGGCTTCAAAACGCGGAGGCAATTTTTTGGCATTAATTATCTCCTGCGGCAGCGATTCCGGCAGGTAGTCTTCTGCCATGGCCAGAGCCGTTTTAACGGCTGTACGCACATTCTGCTGCGTCAGAGCGCCGCTTAAAGCATACACCGGCAAAATACCGGGTGCAGACGCGCTTTCGCCGTCTTTTAAAATCTGCACATAGGCATCTGTTACCATTTTTGCGCCGCGCCCCGGCTGCACCTTGCCGTCCACCAAAAGCTGCGTGCCCGGCTTAAAATTGCGCGTCTGAAAACGCTGATGCGCGAACATATACAGCTCAGCAAAGCCGGTAGCGTCTTTCAGCGTTACCAGCGTATAACGCATGCGCCTGGCCGATATTCTGTCCGCCACACGGTAAACCTCAGCGCAAAACAGCTGCTTTTCTCCGTCTGTTGTAAGCTCCGCTATTGTTTTAACTTTGCTCTGGTCTACATAAGTACGGGGGTAACGGTTCAGCAAATCGCCAATGGTAAAAATGTTTAAATTGGCAAAATCTGCCGCTTTTTTAGGCCCGATACCCTTTAATTTTATAATTGGCTCCTGCCACCACATAAAATCACACTGCCAATCTAAAAATAACTTGCTTTTAATTTCATTCTATGGTATGATACTTCTGTTAAATTTGTAACTGATGCTGGAATTACGTTAAGGAGGTGGGACTCATGGCATCCATTTGCGAAGTTTGCGGCAAAGGTATTCAAGCTGGTTGTAACGTCAGCCATTCCAATAGACATTCTAAACGCGCTTGGAAACCGAACATTCAGCAAGTAAGAGCCGTTGTAAACGGTTCTGTAAAACGTATTAACGTTTGCACCCGTTGCTTGCGTTCCGGTAAAGTTAACCGCGCTATCTGATTGTTACGGATTATAAAAGAAGCCTGATACCTTGGTATTCGGCTTCTTTTTTATTTAGCTGAGCGCCAATTAGTGCCGAGTAATAACGATGGCAATAATTGTGCCAGCGAAGCTACGCAAATTTTGCGATTGAATAATGAGCAAAATTTACGGGCCTAAATGCTGCAACTACATCTAAATTTTAATAAAAGTATCTTAATTAAAACTATAATACAGAAAACGGTATAACAAAATGTTATACCGTTTTATTTTTTATCTTCTTGAGCGGGCAACTTCCGCAGGTTCCCAACCTCGGCACTGCATAAAATCAAGCAGGCTGCCGGTAAAATACAGCGGCTTTGCCCTCAGGCTTTTGATATCGGAAGAACCCGTTAGCAGCATCAGCATACGCAGTTCTTCTTCGGCCTGCAAAATTATTTCCGCAGCCGCGTCCTCGCCTTTGTTTACAGCCGCTTCCAGCACATTACCGGCCATGCCGGCTATATCCGCGCCAAGCGCCAGTGCCTTTGCCGCGTCCAAGCCGCTGCGTATGCCGCCGCAGGCTGCAATATAGCCTTCGCTGCCACATACTCCGCCAGCTTCCAAAAGCGATTGGGCTGTGTTAAGCCCCCAGCCGTTTAAAAGCGCCGTACCGCCGTAGCGTTCAGCCTCAATAGCCGGAAAATTTGTACCGCCTGCACCGCCGACATCAAAACAGGTAAAGCCCGCTTTTAAAAGCTGCTTAACCTGCCGCGCCGCCATACCGCAGCCGGTTTCCTTAACTATTACGGGCACAGGGCATTTATCAAGTATGCGCTGCATATTGGCAAACAGTCCTTTAAAATCCCTGTCGCCTTCTGGCATAATCAGCTCCTGTGCAGGGTTTAAATGTATCTGCAAGGCATCGGCGTCAAGCATGCGCACAGCCTCCAGCGCTTCTTCCGGCGTAGCCAGCGCGCTGGTATTGGCAAAAACAATGCCGTCCGGGTATTCCTCGCGTACAACTTCGTAGCTTTGGTAGTTGGTTTTAGTTTTTACCGAACCATACTGCGAGCCTACCGCTATTGCCGCACCCGCTTTTTTTGCTGCACGCGCAAGCCGCCTGTTAATTTCCGTAACGGCGTCTGCCCCGCCCGTAACGGCGTTGATTAAAAACGGAGATAAAAAGAAAATGCCGCCGAACTGTGAGGAAAGGACTATATCCTGCGGGTTAAGCTCCGGCAGGCAGTTATGTACAAAATGTACATTCTCCAAACCGTTGGTGCGCGGTCCGTCACCAAGCTTCAGCGCATATTTGATATGGTCAAGTTTCCTCTGTTCACGCGACATTAATTACCACCGTAAAATTATTTTAAAGTTTCAAGCTGTTCGGAAAGGTCAAGAGTCAGTTCCGGTTTGTTGTTAAGGTAAGCACTGTATTCTGCTTTTTCTTTTTCTTTGGCAGCTTTGGCAATGCTCAGGCCGATTTTTTTGTGTTCCATATCTTTTTTGATAACTTTAACAACAACTTCCTGGCCTGCTTCAAGAACGTCTTCCGGTTTTTCAACGCGGGTATCGGCAATTTCGGATACGTGTACAAGGCCTTCTACTCTGTCGGTTACTTTAACAATAGCGCCGAAAGGCAGGAAACGGGTTACAATGCCTTTAACGATAGCGCCTTCCGGAAGTGCGTTTGCTTCGGTTACCCAGGGATCTTCCTGAGTAGCTTTAATGCTAAGGGCAACGCGTTTGTTTTCGCGGTCAATTTTCTTAATGAGAACGGTAACTTCGGTTTCTGGTTCGAAATCGCTTGCTTTTACATTGCGGTCCCAGGAAAGTTCGGTATTGTGAACAAGACCAACAAGGCCTTTGCCTACTTCAACAAACAGGCCAAAATCAGCAATGCGCAGAACTTTACCCGGTACAACCTGGCCTTCTTCAACGCTGTTGTATGCTTCTTCTTCAGCAGCTTCGCGTGCTGCTGCACGTTCTGCAGCTCTGGCAGCTTTAGCTTCGCGCCATGCCTGTGCTTTTGCTTCGCGTTCAGCGCGCAGCAAATCGCGGCGGGAAACTACCAGGCGTTTTTTAGCAGTGTCAACTTCAATAATTTCTGCTTCCAGTTCCTGGCCGATATACGGAGTGAAGTCCTCAACGCGTTTCAGTTCAACGTGGGATGCGGGCATAAAGCCTTCAACGCCTTCAACTGCAACGGCAAGGCCTACAATGTTTTTCTGGCGGTTTTTAATTACGCGCAGAACTTTAACGGTTGCCGGGCGTTTTTCGCCTTCAGCAAGTTCGGGAACGTTTTTCCATGCTGCGTCCTGCTCAGCACGGATTTTGGAAAGGCGTACAAAATCATCTTTGGAAGTGCCGGGAATAACCTTTGCTTCAACTTCGTCGCCTACATTAATTGTTTTTGCTACTTCTTCAGGATCTCCGGCAGCCCATTCGCTGTAAGCGATGGCGCCTTCTTTCATATAGCCAAAGTCTACATAAACTTCATCCTTATCTTTTTGAATAACAGTAGCCTTCACGATTTTACCGGGATAAATATCGTTGTTTTCCCAACTCTGCTCCAGCATACTTTCAAAAGATTCCATGTTTTCCATGTTTTCCATTACAAATAAAGCCTCCTTGATTAATCGGTCCGGCGTCGAAGCACCGGCCGTTATGCCAATTTTGGTGCAACCACGAAACATTTCCGGTTTTAATTCCGCAGCCGTTTCAATGTGGTATGCAATTTTACAGCGTACAGACACAATATCATATAAATGCCTTGTGTTGGCGCTGTTTTTACCGCCGATAACAATAAATGCATCAACTTTTCCCGCAAGTTCCCCCGCGGCGTTCTGACGCTCGCTTGTAGCCGTACAGATAGTTTTTTCTATTTTGTACTCTCCCGGCCTTTCTTTTTGAATTCCGGCAAGCAGTTCTTCAAATTTTGCCAGCTCAAAAGTAGTCTGAATCGTAACTCCATATTTATCTGCAACGGGTATACCGGCAATATCTTTATTATATTCTACTATTATAGCATTTTTTCCTGCCCATGCCGAGATACTTTTTACTTCAGGATGATTTTTTTCTCCGATAATTATAACAAAATATCCGTCATCGGCAAGTTTTTTTGCTTTTAACTGTGCCGCACGCACATGCGGGCAGGTTGCATCAATAATATTCAGCCCTTTTTCTTCAGCAGCGGCGTAAACTTCAGGCCCAACTCCGTGCGAACGGAAAATAACCGTATCGCCTTTTTCAAAGCTGTCAAGGCTGTCGCAGCAGCTTACTCCTCCTGCTGCCAGTTCCGCCGTAAGCTGCGGGTTATGTATAAGCGGCCCCAAAGTTGCCGCGTGCGTTTCTTTGCCGCACTCGCCGCGCGCCATATCCACCGCGCGCTTAACTCCATAGCAAAAGCCGCAAGGCTCTGCCACAAACACCTGCATGTTACTTCACTCCCTGCAGAGCTTTTATGTCTGCCGTTAATTTATCTGTCAAATCCTGCAAAATCTCTTTATTTAAGCCAACCGGCGGAAAAGGCACCGGCGTGCCGAATTTTACCACAACCTTGGGCCACAGCCTGCCGCAGCGCTTGATATCCGTACCGCTTACTGCCGTCGGCACAATAACGGCGCTGGTTTTTCCGGCCATCATCAGCGCGCCCGGCTCAAGTTTGCCAAGCTGCCCGGTTTTGCTGCGCGTCCCTTCGGGGAATATCGCCAGCACCTCGCCGCTTTGCAGAATTTCAATGCCGTGCTTGATTGCCGCCCTGTCCGCGCCGCCGCGGTTAACGGGAAACGCGCCCAGAGTTTTATAAATATAGCCGAGTACCGGCACGAAAAGTTCGCGCTTGGCCATAAAATGCACCTTGCGCGGTGCAGCAACGCCTATAACAGGCGGGTCGAGCAGGCTTAAATGGTTGCTTGCTATAACAAGCGGGCCTGTTTTGGGAATATTTTCTGCACCGTGTACTTCAAGCCGCAGAAAAATTTTAAACAAAATTCCCAGTACAACATCCAAAAATGAATACAGCATCTTATTTCTCCTGTACTGCTTTTAAAATATGCTCTGCCACTTCGTCTATCGTCATATCGGAAGTATCAAGAAACTCGGCGTCGTCAGCCTGTTTAAGCGGAGCAATTTCACGTTCGCTGTCCTGCTTGTCGCGGAAAGCGATTTGTTTTTCAAGTTCTGCCAAATCAACCTTTTCGCCTTTGGCAAGCATTTCTTTATAGCGGCGCATAGCGCGTTCCTTAACGCTGGCCGTTAAAAATATTTTTACCTGTGCATGAGGAAATACCACGGTGCCAATATCGCGCCCGTCCATAACAACGCCGCCGGCTTCGCCCATACGGCGCTGCTGGTTTACCATTTCCGCGCGTACGCCGCCCACGGCGGATACTTTGGAAACAACGGCCGTTACTTCCGGAGAACGGATTGCTTCCGTAACTTCCGTGCCGTCAACAAAAACGCGGTTGGCGTTTGCTTCGGGCTTAAAAGTAATTACCATTTCCTGCGCCAGTTTTTCTACAAGCTCCGGGCTGAACGGTTTGCCCGTTTGCAGAAACTTCCACGCTACGGAGCGGTACATGGCCCCGGTATCAATATAAATGTAACCAAGTTTGCCTGCGACCAGTTTGGCTATGGTGCTTTTTCCGGCACCGGCCGGGCCGTCGATGGCAATTACCGGTTTTTGTGCATTCATTTTATCCCCACCTGTTTTTATATTTGTGCGGCAAAGGTACCTGCGGCATAACCAGTGGAAAACGCCGCCTGCAAATTGTAGCCGCCCGTATAACCGTCGATATCCATTACTTCGCCTGCAAAAAACAGCCCTTTTATTAATTTTGATTCCATTGTTTTAGGGTCTATTTCCTTCAGGCTTACGCCGCCTGCCGTTACAATAGCTTCCGCTATCGGCCTTGTGCCGGTAACAGGCACCGTAAATGCTTTTAAAACATCAACAAGGCGCCGGCGTTCGGCTCGCGAAAGCTGGTTGACAAATTTTTCTTCATCAATAAACGCCTGGTCAAGCACCGGCGCAATAAGCCTCTGCGGCAGCAAATCCTTCATGCCGTTGGGCATTTGCTTGCGGCTGTACTGCGTAAAATCGCGCTGCAAACGTGCGTCCAGCTTGTCCTTATCAAGCGCAGGCTTTAAATCAATGGCAAGTTCAACCTCCTGCGCGCCTTTGGCAAAGGCTTCCGCCACGCATTTGCTGAGCGAAAGTATTATCGGGCCCGATACGCCGAAATGCGTAAAGAGCATTTCACCGAACTCCGAGCCTATCTTTTTGCCGTCCGCATAAACGGTGCCTTCTATATTGCGCAGGCTTAAGCCCTGCAATCCTGCAATGTAGGGCGAATCGCTTTCAAGCGGAACCAGGCTTGGTGCCAGCGGTACAATGGTGTGCCCCAATGCTTTGGCAAGTTTCACGCCGCTGCCGTCGCTGCCGGTGCCAGGGTAAGACGACCCGCCTGCTGCCAGAATAACGGCGTCGGCCGCAAATTTCTGCCCGTCGGCAGTTACAGCGCCCGTTATTTTGCCGAATTCTGCCGTAATGCTTTTTACTTTGCAGTCTGTAAGCAGCCTGCCGCCATAGTTTTTATAAATTTTAACAAGAGTGTCAACAACGTCAGCAGCCTTGTCGCTTACAGGAAACACCCTGCCGCCGCGTTCAACCTTGGTAGGCAGGCCGTTATCCTCCAGAAGCTGCACAATATCCTGATTGGTAAAACGGCGCAGCGCACTGTTTAAAAAGCGGCCGTTGCCGGGTATGTTTTTAATAATTTCCTGCAAATCGCAGTTATTGGTAATATTGCAGCGCCCCTTGCCGGTAATAAGTATTTTTTTGCCGGGGCGGCGCATTTTTTCTAAAATTACGGTTTGGGCGCCGCTCTGCGCTGCGGCAATGCCTGCCAAAAGGCCCGCAGCCCCGCCGCCGATAACAAGTACATTAACCATTAAGCTTTGCCGCCTTTTTTAAAGTTTCTGCCTCGTCCTCGTTAAGTTCGCGCATTTTGCCCTTGCTTAAGCCCTTTAAGCTGAGCGTGCCAAACTTAATGCGTTTAAGGTTGCGCACCGGAAAGCCGATATAATCGCACATACGGCGGATTTGGCGGTTGCGCCCTTCATGTATGGTAATATCAAAATACGTCATATTTCTTTCGTGGTCATATTCCAGAAGCGTTACCACGGCAGGCGCCGTCATTCCGTCATCAAGTTTAACGCCAAGGCGCAGCAAATCGAGCTTTTCCTGCGGCACAATGCCAGGCACGCCCACGCGGTAGGTTTTGTTTACCTCGCGGCTCGGGTGCATCAGCCCCTGCGCCAGCGCGCCGTCATTTGTTAAAAGCAAAAGCCCTTCCGTATTGTAGTCAAGCCTGCCAACCGGGAACACACGCTGCGGCAGATCTTTAACATAATCGGCCACGGTACGCCTGCCCTGCGGGTCGCTCATGGTTGTTACCACTCCGCGCGGCTTGTAAAACAAATAATATGCCTTACGCTCACGTTTAATGGGTTTGCCGTCAACGGTAATAAAGCATTTTTCATCAACCTTGGTGCCGAGTTCTTTAACGACTTTGCCGTTAACCTTCACTCTGCCGCCAAGTATATATTTTTCGGCTTCGCGCCGCGAAGCAACGCCGGCTGCCGCCAGCACTTTCTGCAATCGTTCTTCCATGTATTATACTCCGTCGTTTTGTGTATTGCTGTCTGCATCTTTCAGGCTGTCCAAAAGCGAAATCTGTTCAGGCCCGCTGCTGTCCTCATCCGGCAAAGCAGGCAAATCCTTCAGTGAATTAAGCCCGAAAGTAAGCAAAAATTTATCTGTCGTTGCGTAAAGAATCGGGCGTCCAAGCGCTTCCTTGCGCCCTGCCTCGCAGATAAGCCCGTATTCCAGAAGCGTATTTACAACGCCGTCCACCTTAACACCGCGGATGGCTTCCATTTCGCCGCGCGTTACCGGCTGCTTAAACGCAACAATGGCCAAAGTTTCCATTGCCGCTGCCGATAATTTTACTTCCTGCACGCGCTCCAGCTGTTTTAAAAGGGCATAATGCTGGGGCTTGGCGCACAGCTGATAGCCGCCCGCCACTTTGCGCAGGCATAAGCCGCGGTTTTCTTCATTATAACTTTCTTCAAGCATGGTTAAAAGTTCCCACACCTGCGGCTTGTCAAGCTGCATAATACCGGCAATCTGTGCTACCGTAAGCGGCTCTCCTGCCGCAAACAGCAAAGCCTCCAGAGAGCCCTGCAAATATTCATGAAACATTGTTTTCGCCCTCCCGGTGCAGGAATATGTATATCGGCGCAAAAGGCTCCGTCTGCGTTATATTTATAATGTTCAGCTTCAGCAGCTCCAAAAGCGCTAAAAATCCGGCTATTTTTTCACTGCGCGAGCCGGTGCTGCTGAAAACTTCTTTAAATTCCACTCCGTTTAAACGGCGCTTAAGCAGGCTGACAATTTCTGCCATTTTTTCCTGCACGCTGAACTCCTGACGCTCAATAAAAGCCGTGGTTTCGTGCCCGGCAGCCAAAAGCGCCAGCAGGCTTTTTACCAAATCGCCCGCCTGATACTGCGCAATGCTGCGGTTTATCCTGCCTTCTGCAAGCGGCCTGCGGTAAACGTAACGCTCCGCCGCCGTTTTCATTTCGGTAAGTTTTGCCGCACACGCTTTAATGCGCCTGTACTCAATCAGCATCTCCACCAGCATGGTGCGCGGGTCTGCTTCTTCCTCGTCGGTTTCAGGCGCAGGCTTCGGCAAAAGCATTCTCGATTTTATCTGCAGAAGCGTTGCCGCCATTACCAGAAACTCACTGGCAATTTCCATGTCAAATTCCGCCATGGCGGATAAATAAGCAATGTACTGCTCGGTAATTTCCGCTATGGGAATATCGTAAATATCTATTTTATCTCTTTCGATAAGGTGCATTAAAAGGTCCAGCGGGCCTTCAAAATCACTGACTTTTAAAGATAAATCTGCCATAAATTATACTGCCCGGCCTTTAAGCCCTGCCAATATGGCGGCAATCCCTTCGTTAATATCAGAAAAATATTCCTAAAACAGTGTTGACGAGCTCTAAATAAGCCAGAGCAAACGGCGTAATAATATAGCTGATAAGCCCGCTTGCCACAAGGGCTATAAGAATGTAAAAACCGTAACGCCCTACAAAGCTGTTATATTTGTATGCAGTCTGCGGCGGCAAAAATTCATCCAAAAGGCGCGAACCGTCCAGCGGCGGTATGGGCAGCAGGTTAAAAAAGGCAAACCATACGTTGTACTGCATAGTCCACAGCAAAAATGCGCTGACGCCGGGGGTTAAAACATGTAATCTCTGCATGGAAACCATAATCAGCGCCGCAAGAAAACATAAAAACAAATTAGCCGCAGGCCCTGCCAGGGACACTTTTATCATGCCTTCGCGCCTGTTACGGAAATTATTGGGGTTAATGGCAACCGGCTTTGCCCAGCCAAAATGGAACAAGGCCAGCATTATTGCGCCCAAAATATCAAGATGTGCCAGAGGGTTAAAGGTTAAACGCCCAAGATAACGCGGCGTAGGGTCACCCATGGCATCTGCCGTAAGGGCATGGGCATATTCATGTATGGTAATGGCAATTAAAAGTGCCGGTACCGTATAAATCATCGAACTAAAATCAAACATAAAACCCTCCACTAAAACAAACTAAACAATAATATTATTATAACGTATTTTTGTAAAAAAGAAAACGGGACTGTAACAGGCAGCCCCGTTTTTTGCAAATATTTTATTTACCGGTAAAACGCGGTGCGCGTTTTTCTTTAAAAGCGGCTATGCCTTCGCGGCAATCTTCCGTTGCCATGCAGAGAGTCTGGGCTACGGCTTCCGTATCAAGCACATCGTCAAGGCTCATGGCAGTGTTGTTAACATACTTTTTAATCAGCGCCAGCGAAAGCGGTGCCGATTCAGCAAGCCTTGCCGCCATTTTATAAACTTCGCCAGGCAGTTCTTCCGCCGTGCATACATGGTTCAGCATACCGAAGCGTTCTGCCGCAGCGGCGTCAATCAAATCGGCGGTAAACATCAGTTCCTTGGCGCGGTGTACGCCAACTGCTTTCGGCAAAAAGTACAGGCCGCCGCAGTCGGGTATCAGGCCAACCTTGGCAAAGCTCTGTGCAAAACGGGCAGTATCAGCGGCATATACCAAATCGCAGGCCAGCATCAAATTAACGCCTGCACCGGCCGCAACGCCGTTAACCATGGCAATAAACGGTTTGTCAATAGTTGTAATGCGTTTGGCAACCGCGCCCACTTTAATAATAAAGGCACGGCGGGCACCGGCATCGGGCAGTGCTTCCAAAAACGGCAGGTCGCCGCCTGCGCAAAAGGCCTTGCCGCTGCCGGTAAGCACTACGCAGCGGATTTCTTCATCCTGCTCTGCCCTGTCAAGAGCTTCGTGCAAACCGTCAATAAGCTTGTCATTCATGGAGTTCAG
>ULTK01056066.1_pt1 | contig 51312 bp, 42 predicted proteins | sample 1957551 | NCBI WGS metagenome assembly ULTK01 (sample SAMEA4835733, study PRJEB28245) | human gut metagenome | biome: gut microbiome; material: fecal sample | place: Denmark | collected 2008
TATTGATTTAGCTGGCGTATATTTCCTATTTTCATCAGTACAAGTTTGCGTACAGATTCTTTTACAAGGTAATATAAATCGAAAGCTAGGTATAGAAAATCTTCTTATGCTTCCGATTTATACTGTTCCGCCATACTGGTATCTTTATGTGCTTGTGTTTTTATATTTGTTGACATATTCTTTTTGTAATGTAAATTTGCGTAAATTATTGTTTATAACTTCTTGCGTTGCTTTTGTTTCACAATTTGTTCTTATTGATGCATTGAGTTACATAACATATTATATTATTGGTACTTTTTTTGTTGTGGGGGGTACTGCTCTACTTCGTGCCTAACTATAAAAAATAAAGCAAATATAATAATTTTACTTTTGTTAATTGGTTATTTGATGAATGCTTATTGCACTGGCTTTTTATTAAAATTCGTTAATGCAAATATATTATCTGTTTTGTCAATTTTGGCATTTGCGAATTTTAAATTACTAAAGACAAATAAAATTTTGATTATATGTGGTAAGTATTCATTGCCTATTTATTTGATTCATTGTTATTTTACTGCCGGTACAAGGATTATTTTAAATAAATTAAATGTAGATATTTTGCTAATATATTTAATTTTGGGCATAACCTTAAGTATTGCAGTTCCTATTGTATTATATAAATTTTGTTGTAAATATGAGTCTCTGTCTTGGATTTTTAAGCCAAGTCAACTAATGGATGACATGGTTAGAATATAACAGAAAAACGTTTACTAATATTGTATTTGGAGATGAAAAAATGAAAATACTTTTGATAAACCCGCCGTTTAAAACAGAATATGGTAAGTTTTCCCGCGATCAGAGAAGTCCGGCGATTACTAAAAGTGGCACTTTATATTATCCTACATGGTTAGCTTCTGCAACCGGGGTATTGGAAGAAGCTGGTTTTGAGTGCAAGCTTATTGATTGTTGCGCGCGTTTAATAAAAACAAATGAAGCGCTTGACATTGTAAGAGATGTCGCCCCGCAAATGGTTGTCATTAATACATCAACTCCAAGTATTTACAACGATTGCGAATTTGCAGAAAAAGTAAAAGAAATAAATAATGAAATTTATACTGTTTTAGTAGGTACTCATCCAAGTGCTGTGCCGGAAGAAACTATGAAAAATTGTACTGCCATTGATTTTATTGCCCGCCGTGAATATGAATTTACATTAAAAGAATTGGCAGAGCAGTTAAAAAATGAGCAGAAAGATTTTTCAAAAATATTAGGTTTAACTTACAGAAATGAAGATGGTGAAATCCGCTCTAATGCGGACAGGCCATTTATTGAAAATTTGGACGCTTTACCATTTGTTTCAAAAGTTTACAAAAAGCACGGTATAAAACCGGAAGACTATTTCTTTGCAGCTGCTGAATTTCCGATGATGATGATTTTTACAGGCAGGGGGTGCCCTAATAACTGCTTTTTCTGTGTATACCCACAGACATTCCATGGCAGGCAAAAGTATAGGTTAAGAAGTCCGGAAAACGTAGTGCAGGAAATAGAATATATACTTGAAAATTTTCCTGAATTAAAATCCTTAGGCTTTGAAGATGATACCTTTACAGCTGATTTAGAACGCACTAAACAAATTTGCCGATTAATGATACAAAAAGGATTTAATAAAAAAATAAATTGGTGGGTAAATGCCCGCGTAACTTTAGATTTAGACACTATGCTTTTAATGAAGAAAGCAGGGTGCAGATTACTTATTGCCGGTTTTGAAAGCGGTAATCAAAGTATTTTAAATGCAATGCACAAAGGTATAAAACTCGACTGGTCTAAACGCTATGTAGAAAATGCCAGAAAAGCGGGATTATTAATTCATGGCTGTTTTATGGTTGGTAATCCAGGTGAAACAAAAGAAACAATGGAAGAAACCTTTCAGCTTGCTTTAAAGCTTAATACCGATACTGCGCAGTTTTTTCCGCTGATGGTATATCCGGGAACAGATGCATACAGATGGGCAGAAAAAAACGGTTATATTATAACGCAGGACTATTCTAAATGGATAACTGATGATGGTCTGCATAGCTGTGTATTATCGTTTCCTAACTTAACTGCAGAAGAAATGGTAGCTTTTTGTGACCAGGCAAGAAAGCGTTATTATCTGCGCCCAGCTTACATAATAGCAAAATTAAAACAATTTATTATTTACCCTGCAGAAAGAAAACGCCTTTATAAAGCAGGTACTAGGTTTATTAAATTCTTATTCAGAAAGGATTAGTAGTTGGTAATGTGGCTGATAGCACTGCTATTAATATTTTTAATAATATATCCTTATGTAATTTATCCGGCAATATTATATGTACTGCCTAAAAATAGCGTTGCTATGCTGAAAAAGTTGCCAGAAATTACAAATATCTCGTTATTTATAGCTGCTTACAACGAAGAAAAAGTAATAAAAGAAAAGCTGAATAATTCATTGGCATTAGAAACTGCTAATGTTAACTTGGAAATAATTGTTGCTTCTGACGGTTCAACAGATGCAACGATTGCCATAGTGAAAGAATTTGAAAATAAATATTCAAATATAAAGCTGCTGGATTTTAAAGAGCGTCAAGGCAAAGTAAATGTTATCAATCGTGGGTTACAATTTTGCAAAGGAGAAATAATTTTATTCTCTGATGCAAATGCAATGTATAACAGAGAATGCCTGCAAAAGATATTACCGCATTTTCAAAATGAAAAATGCGGTTGCGTAGCTGGAGAAAAGCGTGTAAAGGCAATGGAAACAGACATTAGCAAAAATGAAGGATTGTACTGGAAGCTTGAATCAAAAATAAAACAATTGGAAGCTAAAGTAAAAACTATAATTGGAGCTGACGGTGCTTGTTACGCTATTCGAAAAAACCTTTTTTGTAAACTGCCAAAGGATACAGCAGTTGACGACTTTCTTTTATCAATGAAAATAGTAGAACAAGGTTACAACATTGAATATGAGCCAGATGCTTATTCCTATGAAGAAAGCGGTAGTAGTTTAAAACAGGAATTAAACAGAAAGATAAGAATTGCTGCTGGTAATTTTTATAACCTGCGCTATTTGAAAAGATTTTTTGCAGCAGATTTAGTGTCTTTTATGTTTGTATCGCACAAATTATTGAGGTGGATTTCACCAGCATTATTTTTGATGTTTAGCTTAGTGTTAACAGTTTTAGCATTAGAAAGCTTGACGGCGATGATTTTACTATTCTTTTTAATGCTTACTTACATAAGTGCGCTGATAAATTATAAGTATAAGACAAATATTTTGTTGTCTGATAAGTTATCCCGTTTAATTACATATTTTTATTTAACCGTTTATGCGCAGTTGATAGGTTTCATTAAATATTTAAGTGGAAAGCAAAAAGCTATCTGGAATACGATAAGAGAGTAGGAATTATAATTTTATGCTGAAAGTAGAAAAATTAGCTTTGTTTGATTTAGATGATACTTTACTAGAAGGAAATTCACATATTGAAGTTTTAAATTGTTATTATAGGACTAAATTTTTTAGTTCTATAATAACAAAAATTATTGGAAAAATATCAGAAAAGTTGCAGCTAAAGATTTTATATTATTTTTACAATAAAATACCAGAATATTATATACAAAATTTTTTAATGCCTTTCAGAAAAGATTTGTTAAATCTTTTATTAAAGATGCAAAAGGACGGATTTAGTGTTTGTATAATTTCAAATGCACCGATAGAACTTTTAACAAAACATGCGAACTATATTAATGTTCCTTTTATACATGCAGAACATTATAAAAAATATGAAACTCTAAAGAAATATTATGAATATAATTACTTATTTGTTTGCACAGATAATATTAGTGATATTGATTTATTAAAGCATGCAGATAATAATTTAATTTGTTGTAAAAAAAGAAAAAGAAAGATATTTAAAAAGACGTTGTCAAAAGCAAATTTTTATATGGTTGATTAATTGTGAGAAAAACATGAAATATTTAATACCATTTACTTATTTATTTGATACAAGACAGAGAGATATAATACATAAAATTTCATTCTTATTAGTTTGTTATTTACCATCATTGCTTTTCATTTATTTTCAAACGGCTATTGAGATCAACATTTTAGTAACTTATACAATTGGCTTTATATCGGTTTATTGTATATATGAAATAGGATATTTATTTAATGACATAATTACAATAAAGTTTGAAAATAATCCAACAATTAGATGGAATAATGACAAATTAAAAATTATAGAAAAGTATTTGCCTTTAATAGTTTTGTCAAAAGTAAGTTTATTATTGTTTTTTACTGCTTTTGTATATCATTCTTGCAACTATAGTAATTTTGCTATTTATTGCATTTGCTTAGGAATACTGGCATTATTTTTTGGATTGCATAATGTGTGTAGATGCCGTTTTAATATTTTGACAATGTTTATTATAGTAAGTATGAGATATTTAACGTTGCCTGTTTTGATTTTAGAAAAAATTTCAATTAAGGATTTTTTGTTCTTGATTTTCTTAATTCCGGTTTGTAGAACAATAGAATATGCTTCTAAAGAAAAATATAGATTGTTTAATAAATATTGGAATAATGAAATGAAAATAAGATTTTATTATTATATATTTCTGCTATTAATAATATCAATATTGTTTGTTTTTAAATATATGGACCTTTATGCAATTATTATGACTGTATTTTTTGTATTATTGCGCACTTTTAATTATTTTTATAAATAAGTGGGGTAAGCATGATTAATAATTTTAAATTATTTAGCAAGTTTATAATTGTAAAAATTATAAGGAATTTATTATATGTTTTTAGATTTTTTTCTATAAGAAATAACAGAGTATTGTTTCTTGCTTTTCCCTCTTTGACTTATATGTGTAATCCTAAATATATTCAACAATATTTATCAAAAAAATGCAAAACAGATATAGATTATATTTGGATAGTGAGAAAAACAAAAGATAAAACAATACCGCAAAATATAAAACAAATTAGATATTTGAGTTTAAAATATTTTTATTATTTATGTACTTCTAAAGTTATTATTAATAATGGATCAGTCATACCATATTTGCCACTAAGAAAAGATGCCTATACTGTTTATACATGGCATGGTGGAGGGGCGTATAAAAAAATAGAGCTTGATATGCCAATAGGTAAAAAATATTGGTTTAGGAAACGAATATTATTAGGCACTAAAGATGTTTCTTATTATCTTTCTTCTTGTGAAGGTTTTACTATAAATCAATCAAAATCAATAGCTGTTGATAGCAAACTATTTATAAATACTGGAATGCCTAGAAATGATATATTTTTTGATAAAAAGATCATACAAAGTTTTTATCAAAAAGTTAGAAAAAAATATTCTTTGTCATATAATACTAAAATAATATTATATGCGCCAACATGGAGAAATGATGGGTTTGATCATTATTCTAAATTGTTAAATAATAGTTCAAAAATATTTTCAGCATTAAGTAAAAATACAGATTTGATCATTTTATATAGACTACATCCTAATATTCATAATAAATTAAATTTAAATTCTCAACAAAATATTATTAATGTTGCTAATTATACAGATATGCAAGAGTTATTATGTGCAGCAGATATTCTTATAACAGATTATTCTTCTTGTATGTGGGATTTTTCTTTAATGAATAAGCCATGTTTCATATATGCTACGGATAAAGAAGCATATAATAAGGCTTGGACATTTTATACACCTATGTCAGAATGGCCATTCCCAATAGCGACTAATACAGATGAATTGATTAATAATATTTTAAACTTTAATCAAGAAGAGTATGTTCAAAAGGTAAAACAACATCATGAAGATTTAGGTTCGTTTGAAGATGGTCATGCTTGTGAACGTGTATGCAAGTTAATTGAAGATATTATAGATGGTAAGGTGCAAAAATAATGAACATAGCAGTAATATTCGCCGGAGGAACAGGGCTGCGTATGAATACGGCTTCAAAACCAAAGCAGTTTTTAGAGTTGCACGGTAAACCGATAATAATTTATACTTTAGAATATTTTCAAAATCATTCTCAAATTGATGGCATTATTGTGGTTTGTTTATCAAGCTGGATAGATTACTGTAAAGATTTACTGCAAAAGTATCATATTACTAAAGCTGTAAAAGTTGTGCCTGGTGGAAACAGCGGGCAGAAATCTATCTTTAATGGTCTTGAAGCTGCACATCAGATTAGTAATGATAAAAATGCTGTTGTATTAATCCATGATGGCGTGCGCCCGCTTATAAACGAATCGCTTATTACCAATTGCATAGCTGCTGTTAAAGAAAGCGGTAGTGCTATTACTGTATCACCGGCAATAGAAACAGTTTTAATAAAAAATGCTGATGGCAATATTGGTAATATATTAAAGCGTTCAGACTGTGAAATGGCAAAAGCACCGCAATGTTTTTACTTAAACGATATTTATAAATGTCATTTAAAGGCGCAAAAAGATGGAAAAACAGAGTTTATAGATTCGGCAAGCCTTATGCAGTATTACGGCTATAAATTGAATGCTGTGGAAGGCCCTATGGAAAATATAAAAATAACAACGCCCTCAGACTTTTATATTTTTAGGGCAATAATGGACGCAAGAGAAAATTTACAAATATTAGGAATGTGATAAAACAATGTGGACAGAAAATAAAATATTTAAAGAAGATTTAGAATATATAATTTCTGCCGGTTTTATTGATTGGCAAAAGTTAGATAATAAAACGGTATTTGTTACCGGAGCAACCGGGCTTATTGGTTATACTTTTGTTAGTGCATTGCTGTATAGAAATTTAAAATACAAAAGCAGTATTAAAATAATAGCTTTAGTAAGAAATATTACCAAAGCCAAAGAGAAATTTGCAGAACAGTTAAAACAGAATTTAAACTTGAAATTCGTTATAGGCAATGTAGAAAATCTAGCGCCGATAGATGATGAAATTGACTATATCGTACATGGCGCTAACCCTACAGCAAGCAGTTATTTTGTAGAAAATCCGGTAGAAACAATAAAGACTGCTGTATTGGGAACGAATAATATTCTTAACTTGGCAAAAGAAAAAAATATATCTAGCTTGGTTTATCTTTCAAGCATGGAAATATATGGTGCGCCGCACACAGATGAACGAATTGATGAAACATATGGAACAACTGTTGATACCATGAGCGTACGCAGCTGTTATCCTGAAGCGAAAAGATTAAGCGAAGCATTATGCGCAAGCTATGCTGGCGAATATAAAGTACCGGCAAAAGTAGTACGTTTAGCTCAAACTTTTGGACCAGGTATTGATAAGAATGATAATAGAGTATTTGCAGAATTTTTGCGTTGTGCAAGGCAAAAACAGGATATAGTTTTGCAAACGGAAGGTACAAGCAAGCGTTGTTATTTATATACAGCAGACGCAGTTACTGTTATATTAACAGTTTTGCTTAATGGTAAGACTGGAGAAGCATACAATGCGGCTAATAAAAATACTTATTGCAGCATTATGGAAATGGCACAACTTGTAGCGCATGAATTAGCGAATGATGAAATTAAAGTAGTTATAAATGTGAACGAAAATAGCAAACGTAAGTTTCCCCCCCCGCACAAGCTAAATTTAGATGTAAGTAAGCTTGAAAGTTTGGGGTGGAGAGCAACGAGAAGTTTGGTTGAGATGTACAAATTTATGTAGGAGTAAAATATGTTTAATATTGCATTAATAAGAGAAGACTTGACTGTAAAAGGAGGAGAAGAACGAATTGCTAGCACATTGAGCAGTGAATTATCAGAAAAATATAATGTGCATTTAATTAATTTGTATAAAAATAACGTTGCCTATGGAATATCAAAAAATGTTATATATATTGCTTTAAATCAAAGTAGAAATAAAATAAGAAAAAGCATTTTTACAGATAGTATAAAATTGAGAAAATATTTACTTAAAAACAAAATTAGAGTGATATTAGTTATTGGAAGAACAACTGTTTTACAGACAATTCTTGCTGTTTTAGGGACGAATATTAAAGTAATTTTTTGTCATCACCATGCAATAAATATAGATAATTATACAAGACAAATTAAAGAGAAAATTTACAAAAAATTAGTATATTTGTTTGTAAAATATAGAGCTAATAAAATAGTGACATTAACAAATACTGATAGAATTAATTATTATATAAATGGAAAACGTATAGATCCTCAAAGAATAATTAATATATATAATTTTTTGGATGAAAAATTATTAAACAAATTAGAAAAATATAATACGTTTTCTAAAAAATTTATTACTGTTGGTAGAATTGATTTCGCAAAAGGATATGAATACCTAATAGAAGTTGCAAAATTAGTATTTGATAAATATCCTGACTGGCAATGGCATATTTATGGTGATGGCGAAACAGAATATAAAAATAAAATTATTGATTTAATTAAACGAAATAATCTTCAAAGTCATGTAATTTTAATGGGAAATCGTTCTGATATTTACGATTTATATCAAAAATATTCTTTCTATGTGATGACCTCCCGTTATGAGGGATTGCCTATGGTTTTGCTTGAAGCAAAAGCTAAGAAATTGCCGATAATAAGTTTTGATATAAATTCCGGACCATCGGATATCGTACGTGATGGCGTAGATGGTTATTTAGTTATACCCTTTGATTGTAACACAATGGCTGATAAAATTTGTGAATTAATAGAGAACCCTGAATTAAGGCAAAAATTTTCTGATAACGCACATGGTAATATTGATAAATTTAGTAAAGAAAAAATAATGAAACAGTGGTGTGATTTAATTGAAGAAGTTACAAAATAAAAATATATTTAACCAAAAAATTATTGATATTTTATTTTTGATAATGTCATTTTCTTTAGCTTTTAATAATATACCTAAATTTATTCAAATGAACTTTATTGGGGGAGTATTAGGTAACAAGCTTATATTTTATCCATTAATATTTGGCTTTATTTATACTGTTTATTTACAAAGCAAAAATAAAATAAAATTTCAATATTTGGACAAAGCATTGAAATTTATTTTCATCTATTCATCTATAATAATACTTTCATTAATTTTTGGATTGTATAACTATCCTTATTATGATTTAGTAATTAATGGTCCTTTAAATCAAATAGAAAAATTGCCTAAAGTTTTAAATATTTTACAGCAATTAGGTATAAATATAGATGAAAAATTAATTGTAGCACTTTGGATGATAGTTAGAACAATAAAAAACTTATTATTAGAAATAGTATATACATTTTGTGGGGCATATATGATTTATTGTTGGTATTATGATAATTGGAAATATGGTTTTAAAATTTTTGTTAAAGGAATAATTGCTGCGTTATTAGTTATGTTCAGCTATAATTTAATTGAAGTATTGTATTTAGCAGGTAATTATACAGCAGAAAGTATTCTAAAGGAGATAACGCCTTATTTTCATACGATAAAAACATCTTTTGATTGGTGGCCGCCATTGTTGTGGAAAGGACAATTGCGTTCTTATTTTTCGGAACCTTCTAATTATGGTACGTATTTTGCAGTTGTAATGCCTATGTTATGGTATCTGTTATCTTCATATTCAAAAACAAAAAAATTTCTTGTCGCTGTTGCTATTATATTTTTTACATTTTGTTTATTTTTAACGCAGGCTAGAACGGCTGTCGTTTTGTTTATTGGAGAAATTGTAATTTTAATTATAGTAAATCTATATTTAAAAAACATAAATTTATTAAGGAATACATTTGTTATCATGCTAGTTAGTTCTATAGGTTTTTTTGCAAGTAACTTTTTTATTAATTCATTTGTAAATTTTAATAATGTTCAGCAAATTTCTCAGAATATGGATAATAAAAAATTAGAGAATAAGATTAAAAACGAAGTGAATAAAACAAACGAACAGAGTAATATAAAAAATATTAAAAAACAAGAATCTAATATGCTGTATAAAATAAAAAATGAAGTTAATATATATTTAGAAAAAAATGTACTTTCATTATTAAGTTCTAACAAGCGGAGTAATGGAGCAAGATATTCTACAATAATTGCAGATTTTAAAATCGGTTTAGATAATCCAATTTTAGGCGTAGGATCAAGTTTAAGAAATGCATATGTGCCGGAATATTTACCAGAAATGAGTCAAAATAATAATGAAGTCAATCTTTGGATAAGATTACAAAAGGAGAAAGGTATATTAAAATCAGGTTTCCCAAATTTATGTGAATATACTAATAGATTTGCTGAAACTGGAATTTTAGGATTAGGTATTTTTTTATTGCCAGCAACTGTATTATTGAAAAGATTATTAACTAAAATAAAAAATTATAATATAAATGCTGATTCAAATACTGTTTATGTTTATTTTACAATTTCATTTATTGGTATTATGGCTTCTGCGATAGGTTCAACAATAAACGCAACATATTTTTACTGGATTCTTCTTGGTTTAGGATATGCAATGTGTTTTGGAAAGGAAAATGATGTAGAAACAAATGGCGATACATGCAGTAGGCAGGAACATTAAGTATTCCGCAGTAAATTACATAGCTGTTAACTTGCTTAAATTTATTGTGCGTATGGTGTTTATTAAAACACTACCAATAGAATATCTGGGCGTTAACGGTTTGTTTACTAATGTACTTGCAATGCTTTCGCTTGCTGAGCTTGGTATTGGTCCTGCTATTGTGTATAGCTTGTATAAACCTCTTGCCTATGGTAATAAAGAAACCGTTAAAAGCATAATGAACCTATTTAAAAAGGTGTATATTGCTGTGGGCGGTATTATATTAGTTTTAGGTTTAATGCTGTTTCCGTTTTTAGATATTTTTATAAAAGAAGGGCAAAGCGTACCGCAGGTGCATTACTTTTATTTATTATTTTTGCTTAATACGGTAGTTAGTTATTTATGGACGTATAAACGCAGCCTTTTAATTGCTGACCAAAAGCAATATGTTGTTAATATTTATCAGGCGGCAGTGCAGGTTTTAGTTGCTGTGCTGCAAATAATTTTTCTGCTAATTTTTAAAGATTATTTGAGCTTCATCATTTTAATGTTGCTTGGAACAGTTTTAGAAAACTTCAGTATTGCGCATAAGGCAGATAAGGAATATTCGTATTTAAACGAAAAGGCAGAGATTTTAGATTTAGACATAAAACAGCAGATAGTAAAAAACACCAAAGCTATGATATTCCATAAAATTGGTGGCATGGTAGTATTTAGCAGCAGCAATCTAGTGTTAAGTAAATTTGCCGGGCTTGCGGCAGTTGGGTTATACAGTAATTACTATATGGTAATAGCTGCGCTTAATACTTTTGCTGCCAAATTTTTTGAAAGTATTACGGCAAGTATCGGCAATTTTATGGTGCTGGAAGGAAGCAGCAAAAAAATAAAAGCCTTTAAAATTACAGAATTTATAACAGCTTTGCAGGCATCAATTTGTTTTTGCGGCCTATATGTTTTGTTTAATTCGTTTGTAGAACTGTGGGTAGGCAAAGAATATTTGTTTGGTGAAGCGGTTGTAGCTGCAATGGCATTTTCTTTTTATTTAACATATATGCGCAAGGCTGTTTGTATGTTTAAAGATGCAACCGGGTTATATTGGAATGACCGTTATAAGCCTTTGGCAGAATCTATAATAAATTTAGCTGCTTCTATTTACTTAACAATACATTACGGAGTTATAGGTGTAGTGCTTGGCGGTATTATAAGTACTTTATTAACTTGTTTTTGGGTAGAACCTTATGTGCTTTTTTATAACGGAATTGATATTAAATTAAAAGATTATTTTATAGATTATCTAAAATTTACTGTTGTTACGCTGTTTGCAGCTTTAACAAGTAAATTTGTATATAGCAGTTTATTTACCAAAGTTACTTTATTAAACTTTATATCTGGTATTTTGAGTTGCATAAGTATAACGCTTGTTTTATGGTATGCAATATTTAAAAATAGGGAAGAACTGCAATATTTAATGAAGTTTGTAAAAAGCAAAATATAGCAAAGGTAAAAGTTGTTTTATGATTGAAAGAAATTTAAGTAAAAATTTTTTACAAGCAAATAAAAAAGCAGTAATTATTGTAGTTTATAGTCAAAAGCAATCCGGCAAAACAACACTCCTTAAAAGCCTTGCCTCACCTGACCGCAAGTACGCTGACTTGGCGGAGCCTGCTTTGCGCAGTATGGCTAACGAGGAACCGGTGCTGTTTTTGCAGCGGTATGTGCCGCCGGTGCTGATTGATAATATTCAGTACGCGCCGGAGCTTGTGCCGGTTATTAAGGATTATGCGCTTAAGCATGGCAAACTGGGCGATTTTTGGCTGATTGCGCCGAAAGAGGATGCGGAAGCCGTTACAGCTATTATGCAGGAGCTTGGCGATAAGTTTGCCTGCTTGGAGCTTTGCGGTTTAAGCAGTGCGGAGCTGGACGGGAGGGAAAGCACGCCGTTTATACCCGATATGCAGCTGTTGGCTGCTCGGATGCAGAACCCTGTACCGCACAGCGTGGTAGAAATTTACGAGCGCATTTGGCGCGGCAGCAAGCCTGCAATGTATAATGAAGGTGTGGACTGGCAGGCGTTTTATGCCAAGCTGGTGCAGGATATTTTGCAGCGCGACATCCGCAAGTTTATTCAGCTTAATGATGAGATGAAGTTCTACCGTTTTTTGTGCGCAGCGGCGTCGCAGACGGCTAAACTTTTAAACTATGCCGTTATGGCGAAAGAAACCGGCATCAGCATACCGACGGCGAAGCAATGGCTGGGCATTTTGGAACGTATGGGGATAGTTTACTTGCTTCAGCCTGCGGCGTTTGAGGGCGTTAAGTACGTTGTAAAAACGCCGAAACTGTATTTTACTGATACCGGGCTCGCGGCGTACCTTTTGCGATGGAGCGCGGCGGATGCCTTGGAGCTGGGTGCGATGAGCGCAGAATTTTTTGAAACCTGGGTTATTGGTGAAGTGTATAAAAGTTTTGCCAATAGCGGGCAGAAAGCGCAGTTGTACTACTACCGCAATTTTAATGGTAAAGAGGTTGAACTTTTAATTTTGCACAACGGCGTGCTGTACCCGTGCGTCATCAGCAAAAGCGCTCAGGTGCAAAAAATGTACAAGCGCTTTAATATAATAGAAGCGGCGTTTGGCGCCTGCACCGAAGTTAAAACGGCAATCGGTAGCGTCATTTGCCTTGTGCCGGAGTTCGGCATTGATAAAAATAACATTATGTATATTCCTGCGTGGATGATTTAAGCCTTGCATAAGCAGGGCTTTATTTTTGCGCTTAATTTTACCTACACCTTTGCTTGTGGTATAATATATTATTAGATTTATTGAACGAAAGGAACAAACATGGCAGATAAATTTTTAGTTATAGATGGCAGCAGCCTGATTCACCGGGCGTTTTTTGCCCTGCCGCCGCTGACAACACAGAGCGGTGTGCATACTGGTGCTGTGTACGGTTTTTGCAATATGCTTTTGCGCCTGCTGGCGGACGTGCAGCCCAAGTGGCTTGTGGTAGCGTTTGACAAAAGCCGTAAAACTTTCCGCACGGAGATGTTTGCCGATTACAAAGGGCAGCGCAAGCCGACGCCGAGCGAGCTTTCGGAGCAGTTTCCGCTGGCGCGCAAGGTACTGGAGGCAATGAACATTGCCGTGCTGGAGCTTGATAATTACGAGGCGGACGATATCATCGGTACGTTTGCCGTACACGCGCCGCAGGAAGCGGACGTGATTATTGTAACGGGCGACCGCGATGAACTTCAGCTTTTAAGCAGCCGCACAAGCGTATATTTTACCAAACGCGGTATTTCGGACCTTAAAATTTATACGCCGGAAGTTTTTGCGGAGGAATATGAAGGCCTTGAGCCGAAGCAGCTTATCGATCTGAAAGGGTTGATGGGCGATACTTCCGATAACATCCCCGGAATACCGGGCGTTGGCCCCAAAACGGCTCTCAAGCTGATTGGCGAGTACGGCAGCGTGGAAAATGTGCTCGCTAACGCCGATAAAATCAGCGGCAAAGCACTGCGCGAAAAAGTGCAGAACAACAAAGAATCGGCGCTGCTTTCAAAAAAACTGGCAACAATTTTTACGGATGTGCCGGTTGATGCAGATTTGGCAAATTATGAATTAAAAGCATTAAAGCCGGAGGCGCGCGAATTGCTTGCCGGGTTGGAATTCCGCAATATGTACGACCGTTTTAATACCGTTATGGGCGCGCCGGAAGGCGATTTCAGCCTGTTTGGCGACTTTGTGGAAGATAAGCCTGCCGGGTTGCCGGAAGAAATTGTAAAAAGTGCCGACGATGCGGAAGCGTTGTTTAAACTTATCGCCGTAAGGCGTGAAGTTACGCCACTTACTGTACAAATTGGCGGTACGCTGCCGGATTTATATTTTAAACGTGCGGAGCTTTTATGTGATGGGCGTGTTTATATTTTTGAAGGCGAGTGCCCCGGCTGGCAGCAGTTTTATGACTGGCTGGCAAATGAAAACAGCCAAAAAGCCTGCTGCGACAGCAAAGAAATTATTAAAACCGCTTTGTGCCTTGGTGTTGAAGCGCGCGGCATAACGGATGATATTGCCATTGCCGCATACCTTATTGACCCTGCGCGCAGCGAATACGGCATTAAAACCGTCGGCGGAGCGTACCTGACGCAGGAGTTTGCGCAGGAATGCAAAACCGTTGCCGAACTTGTGCCTGTACTGCGTGCCAAACTTGCAGAGCACGAACAGATAAAATTATATGAAGAAATGGAGCTGCCGCTGGCACGCACGCTTGCCAAAATGGAACTGGCGGGCATTAAGCCGGATGCAGCGCTTTTGGATAAATTAACCAAAGAAATGGCGGCGCAGATTGCAGCGCTTGAAATTTTGGCGGTAGAGCAGGCTGGAGAAAGCTTTAATTTAAAATCTACCAAGCAGCTTGGTGCTATTTTGTTTGAAAAGCTGGGCCTGCCGGTCATCAAAAAAACTAAAACAGGTTATTCCACGGACGTATCAGTTTTGGAGCAGCTGCGCAACGAGCATCCGCTGGTGCGGACGATTTTGGAACACCGCAAGCTGACGAAGCTTCACAGCACTTACCTTGAAGGGCTGCGCCCGCTGATTAATAGCGTTACAGGGCGTATACATACGCATTTTCAGCAGCTTGTTACTGTTACCGGGCGTTTGAGCAGCACCGACCCGAATTTGCAGAATATCCCTACCCGCACAGAACTTGGCAAAAAAATACGCGAAATTTTTGTGCCGGGCGAAGGTTACGATTACCTGTTAAGCTGCGATTATTCGCAGGTGGAGCTGCGCGTGCTGGCGCATATTGCGCAGGATGAACTGCTTTTGGAAAGCTTTCTGCACGGTCAGGATGTACACGCACGCACGGCGGCGGAAGTGTTTGGCGTGCCGCTGGACGAAGTTACCGGCACCATGCGTACGCGCGCCAAAGCAGTAAACTTTGGCATTGTATACGGCATCAGCGATTTTGGGCTTGCCAAGCAGCTTGATATCAATCGCGGCGAGGCGGGCAGATATATTGAAAATTATCTTGGACGCTATACCGGCGTTAAAAAATATATGGATGATATGGTGGCGAGCGCCAAAAAACAGGGCTATGTGCAGACGTTGTTCGGGCGCAGGCGTTACCTGCCGGATATTAACAGCCGCAATTTTAACCTGCGAGGCTTTGCGGAGCGCACAGCTATTAACACGCCGATACAGGGCACAGCGGCGGACATTATAAAAATTGCCATGGTGAACGTGCAGAAAATGCTGGAACAGGGCGGTTATAAAAGCCGCATACTGCTTCAGGTGCACGACGAACTTTTGCTTGAAGTTACTGCGGACGAACGCGAAGATGTCGGCGCACTTGTAAAACAAACTATGGAAAGTGCCGTAAAACTCAGCGTTCCGCTGATTGCCGACGTTAACTACGGCGTAAACTGGGCAGACGCCAAATAGGGAGGAATAATTATGGAGATAGTTGCTCTAATTTCTTGTACTAAGAAAAAACGTCAAGGGACATTTGAAGCAAAATATCTTTATGATGAAAGTCCTTTATTTAAGAAATCATATCAGTATGCAAAACAATATACAGATAAAATTTATATTTTGTCTGCAAAATATGGTTTGTTAAAAGATAGTGACATTGTTTCTACATACGATGAAACGTTAAATAAGAAAAATAAAAAAGAACGTGAAAAATGGGGAACTTTAGTAAAAAATCAATTATCTAATGAATTTGATTTAAAAAATACCAAATTTTTAATATTAGCCGGCAATAATTATTTACACCCTATTGAAGATATTTTTGAGTTAGAGCCAGATTTACCTTTGAAAAATTTAGGATTGGGGAAAAGATTAAAATGGTTAAATTCAAAAATAACGAAATGAATATTTCGTTTGAATTACATAAATTATTTAATAATCCTCAATTACCATTTTATGGATTTGAAGATTTATATAAGGTAAAATGTACAAATGGGATTTATATTTTTTTCGAAAAAGGCGAGATATATAAAAATTTAAAAAGAATTGTAAGAATTGGCACCAATAGAACTCAAGGACGTTTTTATAAGCGGTTAAAAGACCATTATGTAGCTAATAATAAAGATGGCAGTATTTTTAGAAAAAATATAGGGATAGCAATTTTAAATAAAAGAAATGACCTATATTTAAAAGTTTGGGATAAAGATACTTCTAATAAACAAAAGTTAAAAAAAGAAAATCCTACTCTTTTAAATGATGAATATCAAAAAGAAATTGAAGCAGAAGTATCAAATTATATTATCAATAATATATTTTTTACATATTTGGAAATAGAAAACAGGGAGATACGTTTATTATTAGAAAGAAAATTGATAGCATCAATTTGGAGAGATATTGATTTTAAGCCGTCTGATAATTGGTTAGGAATGTATAGCACAAAGAATTCTATAAGAGAATGTGGCTTGTGGTTAGTACAAGGTTTAAAAAGCGAACCGTTTACACAAGACGAATTTGAAAAATTCTATGAGTATGTTGCCAAACATTATAATTTAAAATAGGGAGGAATTACCATGCCGGAAATGCCGGAGGTGGAGCAGGTACGCAAAACCCTGCTGCCGCACATTAAGGGCAAAACCATTAAAAATATAGAAATTAACCTTGCAAGGCTGATAAAATACCCTTCACCGGAAGAATTTATTGCCGGTTTAACAGGCAAAACCATTTTGGATGTAGGTCGCCGCGGCAAATACCTGGTGCTGAAAACAGGCGAAAACCAGAAGCTGATTGTGCATTTGCGTATGACAGGCAGCCTGATTGCGCAGGACGCAGATAAGCCGGAACCGCCTTATGCCAAAATTAAGTTTGAACTGACGGACGGCGTAACCATGTGGTTCTGCGATATCCGCACCTTTGGCACGCTGTACCTTGTAACCAACAACGATGCCTACATCGATGGCTACGAAACGCTCGGGCCGGAGCCGTTAAGCGAGGGCTTTACGGCAGATTACATGCGCCCGGTTATAGCCAAAAGCAGAAAGCCTATAAAAACTCTGATTTTGGAGCAGACTTTTATCGCAGGGCTGGGCAACATCTACGCCGACGAGTGCCTGGCGTTATCCGGCATTTTGCCGATGCGCACGGCCAACACGCTGACGGACGAAGAAATTGACCGCCTGCACGATGCTATAAACAAGGTTATTGCGCAGGGCATTGCCAACCGCGGCACAACCTTCCGCGATTACAAAGACGGCGAAGGCAACAAGGGCGATAACCAAAACCATTTGCTGGTATATGGGCGCAAAGGCTTGTGCTGCAAAATGTGCGGCGGCGAACTTTTGGGCACTAAAGTAGGCGGGCGCGGCACAACATACTGCCCGCACTGCCAAAAATAAAACGGTGAAAAAATGAAAGTAATAGGTTTAACAGGGGGCATAGCCTCCGGTAAAAGTACAATTGCAAATTTACTGCGCAGCCTTGGCGCGCCTGTGTTTGATGCCGACGCGGAAAGCCGCGCTCTGGTTGCCAAAGGGCGTGCTGCGCTTAACGAAATAGCCTTTACCTTTGGCATTGAATACCTTACGGACGGCGGCGAGCTTAACCGCCCCAAAATGGCGGAACTTGTTTTTCACGATAAAGAAGCGCTGAAAAAACTGGAAGCAATCATCCATAAAAACGTACTGGCGGCTGCGCAGAGCTTTCTGGCGGAATGCCGCAGCAAAAATCTGCCGGCGGCAGTGCTTGATGTACCGCTTTTAATTGAGTGCGGCTGGTATAAAGATGTGGATGCCGTGTGGCTTGTTGCCGTAGACAGCGAAACGCAGATAGAACGTGCCATGGCACGCAGCAACATGACGCGCGAAGAAGTTAAGGCACGCATTGCAGCGCAGATGACACTGGAAGAAAAAAAGGCTTATGCCAGCCTTGTAATTGACAACAGCGGCACCTTTGCCGAAACGGAAAAAGCCGTTGCCGCAGCATGGAAAAATTTTACGGCGGAGGCATAAGTTGGGCAGGCGGAAAAAGAAAAAATTTATCGACAGATGGTGGGTAAAATTCTTAATGGTTGCTGCCGCCATTTTTCTCATCGGTGAAGCCAGTATGAAAATATGGAGCAGCGAAGCCGTGCAGACGCGCTTTGTTTATATGTGGCCCTACCAGAACGAAATTTTGGAGTACAGCTCCAAAAACAAAATCGACCCTTTCTTGGTTGCGGCAGTTATTAAAAACGAAAGCGGGTTTGACACGGAAGCCGTATCGCACGCCGGTGCCGTGGGGCTGATGCAGATTATGCCGGAAACCGGCGAATGGATTGCTGCGCAGATGGGGCTTGACCATTTTGACATGGAAGCTTTGCGCAGGCCTGAATATAACGTGCGGCTTGGCTGCTGGTATCTGGGCGAGCTGGAGTATGAATTTCAGCGCAACTGGGTGCTGATGATGATTGCCTATAACGCGGGGCGCGGCAACACGCGCGCGTGGATGCAGGAAAACGGCTGGAACTATGATTTTAACCGCATTGAAGACATACCTTACCCGGATACGCGCGAGTATGTAAAAAAGGTTTTGCGCGACCGCGACAAATATTATCTTTATTATAAAAATAAAATAAAAAACTATTGACAGATTGATTTTTGCGCGCTATAATTATCAATGTTGACGCGGTAGTGGCGGAACGGCAGACGCGCTAGCCTCAGGAGCTAGTGGGGGCAACCCCGTGGAGGTTCAAATCCTCTCTACCGCACCATTTAATTTAATAGCAATACCCCAATGCGGTTGTGGCGGAACGGCAGACGCACCATCTTGAGGGGGTGGCGGGGAGACCCGTGTGGGTTCAAATCCCACCAACCGCACCAAAAATGCAATGAAGCAGCTTGTAAAACAGGCTGCTTTTTTTATGCCCGAATGAATTAAACAATGGGCATTAGCTTAAAAGCGCCGGTATTTGTGCAGGTTATTTTTCTTTTAACTTGTGGACAAAGCATGCCTGCAATGGTATAGTATATTAGGTATTGCGCAGGGGCAGAAAAAAGCTGTCTGCCCTCAAAAAGATATTTTTGGAAGGTGGTATAATCAATGGAAAAATCTGTTAAGCAAAACACATCCACTCCTGTGGACGCGGATTATTCGCTGGAGGCCGTGCCTGATTCAGCACGCAAAGGCTTCTGGCAGATGTTCTTCGTTATGCTGGGGTTTACGTTTTTTTCTGCCAGTATGAGCGTGGGCGCCAAATTGGGTAATGGGCTCGATTTATCAGGCTTTGTATGGGCGTGCCTGATTGGCGGCATTATCCTGTCGGCTTACTGCGGTGTACTGGCTTTTATTGGGTCTAAAACCGGTTTGAATATGGACTTGCTTTGCCGCCGTACTTTTGGCAGCAAGGGCTCTTATCTTTCTTCTGCTATTTTGGGATTTACGCAAATCGGCTGGTTCGGCGTAGGCGTGGCAATGTTTTCCATTCCTGCGGCGGAACTTATGGGCATGAATGAATGGACTTTGACCATTATTGCCGGCCTTTTAATGACGGCAACCGCAGCTACCGGCATGAAGGCACTGGAAATTGTCAGCTATATTTCCGTTCCGCTTATTATTATTCTGGGCGTTTATTCCATGGTTACTGCTGCCGCAGAAGGCGGCGGGCTGGCTTACATTTTTGCGCAGTCTGCCGGGCAGATTACCCTGTTTACCGGTATCGGCTATGTTATTGGTTCTTTTATTTCCGGTGGTACTGCAACGCCTAACTTTATCCGTTTTGCCAAAAACAGCAGCATTGCCGTGTGGACTACGGTTATTGCCTTCTTTTTAGGCAATACGCTGATGTTCTGCTTTGGCGCGGTTGGCGGCGCTTATACTGGCAAGGACGATATTTTCTACGTTATGATTGCACAGGGGCTTGCCATTCCGGCTTTGATTGTACTTGGCGCCAATATCTGGACTACCAATAATAATGCTCTTTACACCGGCGGCCTTGCCATTTCCAATATTTCCAAAGTACGCATGAAATGGACTACCTGGATTTCCGGCATTATCGGCACGGCGCTTGCAATCTGGCTTTATTACAATTTTGTAAGCTGGCTCAGCATTCTTAACTGCGCACTGCCGCCGATTGGCATTATTGTTATTTTAGATTATTTCTTTAACCATAAAAAATTCGGCAGCGATTTTAACGAATATACCATTAACTGGTTCAACATTGCCGGTATTATAGTGGGCGCTGCCTGTGCAAACCTGCTGCAGTGGGGCATTGCCGCCATTAATGCCATGGTGGTTGCTGCTGTATTCTTCTTTATCGGCGAAATACTTGGCAAAAATAAATAATAACTGTAAAGAAAGGATGAATTGTTATGCTGCTGCAAAAACTGTATCTGGCAAATGCCACGGAAACGGTAGATATCCGCGTTACGGACGGTAAATTTACCGCTATTGCTCCTCTGCTGGAAGCGCTGCCCGGTGAAGAAGTGGTTGATTGCTGCGCCGGTAAAATGGTGCTGCCGCCATTTGTGGAATCGCACGTACATCTCGATACCTGCCTTACGGCAGGACGCCCGCACTGGAATTTATCCGGCACGCTGTTTGAAGGCATTCAGCGCTGGGAAGAATATAAGCCTTTTCTTACCAAACAGGAAGTAAAAGACCGTGTAAACAAGGCGCTCCGCCTGCAGGCAGGCAACGGCATTCAATATGTGCGCACCCATGTAGATATTAACGACCCGGAACTGACCGCCATGCGCGCAATTTTGGAACTGCGTGAGGAAGTTAAGGATTATATTGACATTCAAATCGTTGCTTTTCCTCAGTACGGAATTTTAAGTTACCCCAACGGCAAAGGCCTGCTTGAAGAAGCACTGAAAATGGGTGCCGATGCTGCCGGTGCCATTCCGCATTTTGAATTTACCCGTGAATATTCTGTTGAATCGCTTAACATCTGCTTTGAGCTTGCGCAAAAATACGGCAAATTGATTGACGTACACTGTGATGAAATTGACGACGAGGCCTCCCGCGGGCTGGAAACTGTTGCTGCCCGCGCTTATGAAACCGGCATGGGTGATATGGTAACGGCGTCGCACACAACCGCTATGCACAGCTACAATAATGCTTATATGATTCGCCTGATGCGCCTTTTAAAAATGTCCGGCATCAACTTTGTGGCAAATCCGTGTGTTAATGTTCATTTGGGCGGCCGAGCTGATACTTACCCCAAACGCCGCAGCATGACGCGCGTAAAAGAACTTACTGCCGAAGGCATTAATGTTTCTTTCGGCTCGGATGATATTTTTGACCCCTGGAACCCGCTTGGCAATGCCAATATGCGCGACCAGGTATTTATGGGGCTGTATACCGGGCATATGCTTGGCTATGAAGAAATTTGCAATTCTTATAAATTTGTTACCGAAAATGCTGCCCGCACCCTGCATTTGGGCGACGCTTACGGCATTGCGGTCGGTAAAGATGCAAACTTTATTATTCTTGACGCCAAAAACTGGTATGACGCATTAAACAATAATGCGCCGGTGCTGCGCAATTACCGCAAAGGCAAACTTATTGCTTCCACCGCGCCGGTAGATAAAAAAGTGTATTTCTAAGTTTGCGAACAGTAATAAAACAGCAAAAGTTGTACTAGCGAAGTTACGTAAATTTTGCGATTGGATAATGAGCAAAATTTACGAATCTTTAACAGAAAAAATCAAAAGGGTTATACTTTTCAGCATTGTTAAAATCTGTGGCTTCGTCGATTCCGTCCGGGCATGGCACCGGACTCTCGTAGGTTATTGTTATAAATTAAGCCGCCGCAGTTTTAACTGCTGCTTCACAGCATAACCCTTTTGGATTTTTGAACAAACTGGCTGCCAATAAAATAATTTAATAATAATAAAAGCCAAAGCATTGCTTAAAGTAGTGCTTTGGCTTTTTGTGTATTATATTACTTTTTGCTGTTTTTTACCTGCCGCCGTGTTCACGCTTCCAGCGCTTTATTTCATCAAGCCTTGCTTTTACGCGTGCTTCCAGCCCTTGCGTTGTTGGTTTGTAATATTCTGTGCCAACAAGCGAATCGGGAAGGCACTGCATGTTGGTAAGTTTTTCTTCTGTGTTGTGCGCATACTGGTAGCCCTTGCCGTAGTTAAGTTCCTGCATCAGTTTTGTGGGCGCATTGCGGATAACAAGCGGTACAGGCTCGGCCAGCATTTTGGCGGCGTCGCGCTTGGCGTGTTCATACGCCATATAAAGTGCGTTGGATTTTGGCGCGACTGACATATACACTACGGCCTGTGTTAAATGTACGCTGCATTCCGGCATGCCGATAAAATGGCAGGCGTGGTAGGCGGCAACGGCAATTTCCAGTGCTTTTGGGTCGGCAAGGCCGATATCTTCACTGGCAAAGCGTGTAACGCGCCGTGCTATGTAAAGCGGGTCTTCGCCTGCTTCCAGCATGCGTGCCAGCCAGTACACGGCGGCGTCCGGGTCGCTGTTGCGCATGGATTTATGCAGTGCGGAAATTAAATTATAATGTTCTTCGCCTGTTTTATCGTACAGCAGTGATTTTTTTGAGGTGCATTGTTCCAGCGTTTCGCGTGTTACCGTCGTTGCGCCGCCTGCGTCCATGTCGCCGTTTAATACTGCCATTTCTAATGTAGAAAGCGCCGTGCGCGCATCGCCGTTGGCAAAAACGGCAATCATTTCCAAAAGTTCTTCTTCAATGTTAATTTTCTGGGTGCCAAAGCCTTTTTCATCTGTTAAGGCTCGTTTTAAAAGCTGCACAAGTTCCTCTGTTTTAAGCTCTTGCAAAACAAAAACCTTGCAGCGGCTTAATAATGCGCTGTTAACTTCAAACGAAGGGTTTTCCGTCGTTGCGCCTATTAAAATAATGCTGCCTTTTTCCACAAAGGGCAAAAACGCATCCTGCTGCGCTTTGTTAAAACGGTGTATTTCGTCTACAAAAACAATGGTTTTTTCGCCGTAACGGCGGTTTTCTTCCGCCTTTTGCATTACGCTGCGTATTTCTTTAATGCCGCTTGTAACGGCTGAAAAATCAATAAACGCCGCTTTGGTGGTGTTGGCAATAATCCGCGCCAGCGTGGTTTTGCCCACGCCGGGAGGCCCCCAGAAAATCATGGAGGAAATCTGGTCGCTTTCAATTAAACGGCGCAGCACTTTGCCTTTGCCCAAAAGGTGGGTCTGGCCAACATATTCTTCAAGCGTTTTGGGGCGCAGCCTTGCCGCCAGCGGCTGTGATAAATTGTTTTCAAAAAGTGACATTGCTTCCATAATTTCGCCTCCCAAAGCCATTATAATTCGCCACAGAATTAAGCGCAAGCAGAATTTATCAAGCAATTTTACACAATTGTTTCATTAATGCAAGGATATTTGTTTGCTAAAACAGTTTAAAAAGTTATATAATTAAAATAACTTATACTTGCAGAAGGTTGGGTGCGTACTATGGACTGGCATAACCGTAATATGAAAATTTTAATCGGCATTTGCATTGCCGTTGTTTTAATTGTTTGTTACCGTATTTTTGATAATATACAAACGGAGCGTGCCCGTGCGGAAAGAATGTCGCGCGTGCAGGCGGTGGCGGTTGTTACGGCAAAGCCGGAGCGCAGGACGATTACCCCGCTTTTGGAGTTCAGCGGCAGCCTTGACCCGGAGTGGCAGGCTGATGTTGCCGCCAAGGTTGACGGGCGTGTGGAGCGTGTATATGTTAATGAGGGCGACCGTGTAACCAAAGGGCAGGTACTGGCGGAACTGGAACAGCGCGATACTGATGCTGCCCTGCGTGAAGCGCGCGGTAATTACATGGACGCGCAGACCAATCTCCGTAAGGCCGAGCGCGACCTTGAGCGTTACAGCGCTTTATATAAACAGGGTGCGGTTTCCGAACAGGTTGCCGACGATTATGCTTTTGCGCGTGACAACGCAGCTGCCAAGCTGGATGCAGCACGCGGTACCGTGCAGGCTATGGAATCGCAGTTCGAAGGTACTGTAATAACAGCCCCGGCTGACGGCATTATCTCCAAACGTTATCATCAGGAAGGTTATTACGCAGCAGCAGGCACCCCGCTTTTTGCCATTGCCGATATCAGCGTTTTAAAAACCGTTATTAATATTCCGGAAGGCAATATCAGCGGCGTATCCGTTGGCAACGAAGCCGAAATAGAACTGCCTGCCTTTGCCGGGCATAAAATTATCGGCAGAATAACGCGCATTGCCCCTGTTGCCGATTTACCTGCGCATACCTTTGCCGCCGAAGTAAGTGTTGACAACACCGAAGGGCTTTTGGCAGGCGTTTTTGCAACGGTAAAGCTTACCGCGCAGCCCAGGCAGAATGTGCTTACAATACCGGTTTATGCCATTGTAATGCGTGACGACCAGAAAACCGTATTTATTGTGGAAGACGATAACACCGTGCGCCGCCAGGTGCTTGACATTGGCTATACGGACGACAAGGTTGCCGAGGTTTTAAGCGGACTGAAAGGCGATGAAGTAATTGTAACCGAAGGGCACAACAAGCTGCGCGAAGGCAGCAAGGTAGTTACTGATAAGGCAGGTAATTAATTATGATAGAGACTTTTATCCGCCGGCCGGTTTTTACTACCATGTTTATTTTGCTGCTGGTAGTGTTCGGCATCCGCTGCTACCCGGAAATCGGCGTAGATTTGAACCCTGACGTTGATATGCCTATCGTCAGCGTGCGCGTTACTTACGACGGCGCTTCGCCGGAAGAAATGGAAACGCTTATTACAAAGCCGATAGAAAACCGCGTCAGCCAGGTTGCAGGCTATAAAACCATTTCCAGTACCGTGCTTGAAGGCTACAGCGAAACCGTACTGGAGTTTAACATGGGCGTAGACCCGCAGGCTATGGCCAGTGAAGTGCGCGAAAAGGTTGCCAGTGTGCGCAACCGTCTGCCGGACGATATCGACGAACCGGTAGTGCAAACGGTTGATTTAACCTCCCAGTCCATTGTTGCGTATACGTTTTCTTCCGAATCGCGCAGCCGCGGCGAAATACGCCGTTTAATAGAAGACAGCATTCTTGATGAAATGCAGATGGTTGAAGGCGTTGCCGAAGTAACTGCGGTAGGCGCCAGCCAGCGTGTAATACGCCTTGTGGCAAAGCTCGATAAATTAATGGAATACGGGATTTCGTTTCAGGATCTGCTGCAGAAGGTAGATGACGAAAACTACAATACGCCGGGCGGCAAAGCCAGAAACCACGACATGGAAATAACCGTGCGTACCATTGGCAAATACAGCAATATCGACGATATTAAAAAAGTTGTTATTGCCAACCATAACGGCAAAGCCGTGTACATTGGCGATGTGGCAGACGTTATTGACGGCTGGGAAGATGAGGACACCTTCGCCAGTGCCAACGGCGTGCCCTGCGTTATGACCTTCGTGCGCAAGCAATCCAAAACCAACACGGTTGATGTTACCGACCGTGTTAACGCCAAAATGGAAGAGCTTAAACAGCGCGTAATTCCGCCTGATATCAAGGTTGATATTGTGCGCGACCAGTCTACCTACGTACGCGAAAACATTGCTGACGTGTGGAACACGATTTTCTTTGGCGGTGCGCTGGCGCTGTTTATAACTTATATGTTCCTTGGCAACTTCCGTGCCACCATTATCGGCGGCCTGTGCATACCAACATCAATAATAGCAACCTTCTTTATGATGAAGGCAATGAATTTTACATTAAACAATATGTCGCTGATGGCGCTGAGCCTTGCGGTAGGCATTCTGATAGACGACGCGATTGTTGTAATCGAAAATATTTTCCGCCATATCGAAATGGGCAAAACGCCGTTTGTGGCAGCCAAAGAAGCAACGCAGGAAATTTCCCTGGCAATACTGGCAACGTCGCTGTCGTTAATGGCAGTGTTTGTGCCGGTTGGCAGCATGGGCGAAATTATCGGCCAGTATTTTAAACAGTTTGGTTTAACGGTTGCCTTTGCCATAGCGTTTTCCACTCTGGTAGCGTTTTCGCTTACGCCAATGGTTTCCGCCTACTGGCTGAAAGAAGAAAAGCCGGGTGAAAGCCACCGCAACAAATACGTGCAGCTGGCGCTTGATAAATTTGAAGCGGGCTTTCAGATTTTCCGCGGTTTGTACAGCGGCATTATGGAAGCGGCGCTGAACAACCCCAAAAAAGTTATTGCCGCCGGTATAGTTTCGCTGGCTATGAATATTGTGCTGCTGCCGTTTGTGGGTACGGAATACCAGCCGACGTACGATTCCGGCGAGTTTACCGTTAATTTTAAAGCGCCTATCGGCACCAGTATGGAAAAAACGGTAGCGCTGGCAACGCCTTTGCAAAAAGAAATAACGGCCATGCCGGAAGTAAAAATAGCGGCGCTGAATATCGGCAACGGGCGCAACCCGGTAAACCAGGGCTCTATTGATATCCGCCTTGTGCCGAGCAATGAGCGTGACCGCACCATGCAGCAGATTATGGATGACCTGCGTGCCGAAGTGCGCAACGTTCAGGGGCTGAGCGTTACGGTAGTGTCCAATCAGGGGCGCGGCCGCGGCGACAGCAGGCCGGTGCAGATTGGCCTGCGCGGCAGCGATATTAAACAGCTTAAAGAATACGCGCTGGAGCTTGCCGATTTGGTGCGTAAGGTTCCGGGCGCAACGGATGTCGATATTTCCGATTCGGACGAACAGCCGGAAATTTTAATAAGGCTTGACCAGGCGCGCGCCAGCCTTTTGGGGCTCGATTCTTATTCCGTCGGTGAAGTTGTGGAAATGGCCTTTATGGGCAAAAGCACCGACAACAGCTTTACAATCGGCGATAACGACTACGATATTATTTTGCAGCTGCCGGAAAGCAAGCGTACCGATATTAATGACGTTAAAAATCTGCGCGTATCTTCGCCGGACGGGCAGTTCATCCGCCTGGGCGACGTTGCCGACATAAGCCTTGGCAGCGGCCCGACGCGTATTGAACGCGAGGACAAGCAGCGTCAGATTGTTGTTTACGCCAACACGGTAGGCACATCTCCGGGCGAACTGATTGCCAAAATACAAAACGAGCTGATACCCGGCATGAATATGCCGCAGGGCTACAACTACAAGCTGATTGGCGAAGCCGATACAATGTCGCGTTCGTTTAACGAAATTGTTAAGGCCATTGTGCTGGCGGTTGTAGTTGTTTATATGGTTCTGGCGGCACAGTTTGAAAGCTTCAGCCAGCCGGTAATTATTATGGCTTCGCTGCCGTTTGCTGTAGTGGGCGCCGTGCTTGGCCTTTTAATGGCGGGGCAGACAGCCAACATGATGAGTATGATTGGCTTTACCATGCTTTTGGGGCTTGTTACCAAAAACGCCATTTTGCTTATTGACTATGCCAACCAGCAGCGCGAAAAAGGGCTTGATATACGCAGCGCAACGCTGGAAGCCTGCTCACTGCGCCTGCGCCCGATACTGATGACAACGCTTTCAACCATTTTAGGCATGCTGCCTATCGCCATGGGCATCGGCGAAGGCGCGGAGCTGCGCCAGTCCATGGGCGTGGTACTTGTTGGCGGCCTTATAACGTCAACCATGCTTACCCTTCTGGTTGTGCCGGTTGTGTATATGGAATTTGAAAAATGGAAAGAAAAATATTATAAACCTGCCGGATAGGCAAACGCATAATAAACGGGGCTCTGCAAATTGCAGGGCCTTTTGTATTATCTGTTACAAAATAAATGAAAATTACTTGTGCCTTTCCTCTTTAATCTTGTATAATAAATGTAAAGTATAAGTAAAAATTAAGTTAAACAACTTACAGGAGGGCTTATGGTTTACTTTTTCGGATTTTTGGGAGGACTGGCGTTATTTTTATACGGCATGCAGCTTATGGGCGAAGGCCTGCAGCGTGCCGCAGGCGAGAAGCTGCAAAAAATACTGGAAAAGCTGACAGGCGTTCTGCCGGTGGCTGTTGCGCTTGGCGCCGTTGTAACAGGTATTTTGCAGTCGAGCAGTGCCACAACGGTAATGACGGTTGGTTTTGTAAACGCAGGGCTGATGAATTTAAAGCAGGCCTTCGGCGTTGTAATGGGTGCCAATATTGGCACAACCATGACGGCACAGCTTATTGCCTTTAAGCTTACCGATTACATCACTCTGTTTCTTGCTATCGGTTTTGCCGTGCATCTTCTGGCAAAACGCCAGCGCGGCAAATATATCGGCCAGGTAATTTTGGGCTTCGGCATTTTAATGCTGGGCATGGAAATGATGAGCGATTCCGTAATGCCGCTGCGCGAATACCAGGGCTTTATTGATTTTATCGGCCGCTTTTCCGATAACCCGATTCTCGGCGTGGGCGTAGGCCTTGTAATGACCATGGTCATTCAGTCCAGCAGCGCAACAATCGGCGTTTTAATTGCCATTGCCAATCAGGGGCTTATTCCGCTGGAAGGCGCAATTCCCGTGCTTCTGGGCGATAATATCGGCACCTGCATTACGGCGGTGCTTGCTTCGCTGCGCGCCAATATTACGGCCAAAAGGGTAGCGCTGGCGCATGTAATGTTTAACTTTATCGGCAGCATTATTTTTATAACCTTTATGGGGCTGTTTATAAAACTGGTGCTGGCAATTTCCCCGGCGGACGATATTGCACGCCAGATTGCCAACGCACATACGGCGTTTAACGTGGTAAATACGCTTCTGTTTATGCCGTTTACAGGTTTATACATTAAATTTATAGAAAAATGCCTGCCGGGCAAAGGCGAAATTATTTCGCGCAAACCTGTATATCTTGATGAGAAAATGCTGGTAACTCCTTCTATTGCCATGGGGCTTGCCGTTAAGGAAATTGTGCGCATGGGCAATATGGCGCGCCATAATGTTGAAGTAGGCATGCAGGCACTGGAAGACAAGGACGAAAATAAAATTAAATACGTGCTGGAGCATGAGCCTGTAATTGATGCGCTTGAAGAAGATATAACCCGTTACCTTACCAAAATGAGCGAAAAGGAAATGGGCGCCGAGCTTTCGGCAATGCATACAAGGCTGCTGCACGCCTGCACGGATATTGAACGTATCGGCGACCACGGCGAAGCGCTTGCCAAAGATGCACGCCGCATGTTTGAAGACGATGTTAAATTCAGTGAAGAAGCCAAAACCGAACTGCGCGCTTTGGGCGAACTGGTTATGCAGGCCAGCGGCAAAGCCATGGAAGCGCTTGCCAATAACGATAAGGTACTGGCGCAGGAAGCGTGGGATATTTGCCGTCAGGTAAAAAAAGCGCAGAAAGAAATCCGCAAAAACCATATTGTGCGCCTTAACGAAAAACGCTGCGACCCTGTTGCCGGATTTATGATGATGGAAATTTTAATAAACCTGAAGCGTGTTTCCGACCATTCCAAAAATATAAGCCAAATTGTTTTGGGAATTTTTTAAAATTAATTAAAAAAACTGTTGACAAACAGATTTTACTGCTGTATAATTAATCTCGTTGTTGAGAGACGCGGAAATAGCTCAGTGGTAGAGCACCTCCTTGCCAAGGAGGGGGTCGCGAGTTCGAATCTCGTTTTCCGCTCCATGAATTGTCAGCCCGGCAGTTTACTGCCGGGTTTTTTGAATTTATTCAGAAAAGAATAATGATATATTGTAGGAATAGCAGTAAAATTCTTGTCAAGTACCGCTGGTTGTGATATTATATTATGAGCAATGTGTGTAAACAGCTGCATTTTTAACAATAAAACTAATGTAAAAAACATGCTGTAATAATCAGCACATATAATTAAGGGAGGATTTATTAATGAACGTAACAGTAGAAAGAGTCGGCAACGACGCAACTCTTAAAATCACTTTGCCCGCAGAGGAAGTAAACAAAGGCTTTAAAAAAGCCGTTGCAAAAATTGCAGGCCAGGTAAATATCCCCGGCTTCCGTAAAGGCAAAGCCCCCCGCAATATTATCGAAATGCACTATGGCAAAGAAGCAGTAAAACAAGAAGCATTTGAACTGGTTGCTAACCAGTGCTATACCGAAGCTCTGGAACAGGAAAAACTGATTCCGGTATCCGACCCGAAGGTTGAAGATTCCGTATTTGAAGAAAACAAAGATATGGAACTTACCATTAAAGTAACCCTCAAACCGGAAGTTAAACTTGGCGATTACAAAGAACTGCATGTAGAAAAAGAAGCAGTTGAAGTTACCGATGAAGCTGTTGAAGAACAGGTACAGGGCCTGCGCAGCCGCCATGCAAAAATGGTAGAAGCTGAAGAAGGCGCTGTAATTGAAAAAGGCGACTTTGCCATTATCGACTTTGCAGGCACAGTTGACGGCGAACCGTTCAGCGGCGGCGAAGGCAAAGGCTATCCTCTGGAAGTTGGCTCCAATTCCTTTATCCCCGGCTTTGAAGACCAGCTTGTAGGCCTTAAAAAAGGCGATTCCACCGATGTGGACGTAACCTTCCCGGAAGAATACTTTGTTAAAGAACTGGCCGGCAAACAGGCAATCTTCAAAGTAAACGTACAGGACGTAAAACGCAAAGAACTGCCGGAACTTACCGATGAATATGTAGCAGCAAACAGCGATTGCAAAACCGTTGAAGAACTGCGCGCAAGCTACAAAGAACGCATGCAGAAAGCAGCTGAAAACAATGCCCAGATTGCTTATGAAAAAGCACTGATTGACCTTGCAGTTGCCAATGCGGAATTTGAAGTTCCCGAAATCATGATTGAAGACCGCGTAACCCAGATGATTGACGAAATGCGCATGAGCCTTGAAGCACGCAAACTCACTCTGGAACAGTACATGCAGTACAGCGGCATCGACATGAAACAGCTTCGTGAACGCCAGCATGACGCTGCTGTTGAAAACGTTAAAACCGACCTCGTTCTTGACGCTATTGCCAAAGCTGAAAACATCCAGGTATCCATGGAAGATGTTGACAGCGAACTTTCCGCTATCGCTTCCCAGCATGGCGCAACTCTTGAAGACGTTAAGAAAATCATTAAATCCAATGGCACTATGGGCCTCCTGCTCGCAAACATTCTGCGCCGCAAAGCTGCCCATGTAATCATTGACAGCGCGAAATAATTTAAGCGCGGTTAAACCACAGTAAAGGGGTGTGACAATAATGAATTATGTGCCAATAGTTGTAGAACAGTCAAACCGCGGAGAACGCTCTTACGATATATATTCCCGCCTTTTAAAGGACAGGATAGTTTTTGTTACCGGCGAAATAGATGATACTATGGCCAATCTCGTTATCGCCCAGCTGCTCTTTTTAGAGTCGGAAGACCCCGATAAGGATATCCATCTCTACATTAACAGCCCGGGCGGCAGCGTAAGCGCCGGCCTGGCAATTTATGATACAATGCAGTACATAAAGCCTGATGTTTCCACAATCTGCATGGGCATGGCCGCCAGCATGGCATCCGTGCTTCTGGCTGCCGGTGCTCCGGGCAAACGCTTTGCCCTGCCGTACTCCAGAGTTATGATTCATCAGCCGCTGGGCGGCGTTCAGGGGCAGGCTTCTGAAATTGAAATCACCGCGCGCGAAATTCTGCGCCTCCGTGATGAAATGAACGGTATTTTAGCCAGCCATACCGGACAAACCAAAGAAAAGATTGCGCAGGATACTGACCGCGATAACTATATGTCCAGCCAGCAGGCCAAAGAATACGGCCTGATTGACGAAGTGGTATCGCGTAAACCTGCTAATGAAAAATAAAGGCTTTAAGGAGATACTCAAAATGAAATTCGGTGGGGACAATCACCATGATGCCCCGGTTTGCTCTTTCTGCGGCAAGCGCGAAGCGCAGGTCAGCAAAATGTTCAGCAAAGTGCTTGGCGAAGGTGATTTGTTTATTTGCGATGAGTGTATAAAACTCTGCAATGAAATGCTTGAAGAAGAAATGCGGGCAAGGGCTGTAAACCATACTGAAATTGCCGAACTGCCCAAACCCAAAGAAATAAAAGCAATTTTGGATGAATATGTAATCGGCCAGGAAGAAGCTAAAAAAACCCTTGCCGTAGCCGTTTACAACCACTATAAACGCATTGACTACGAACTTAACCATGTTCCCGGCGATAAGGATGTTGAACTGCAAAAATCCAACATTTTAATGCTTGGGCCTACCGGCAGCGGCAAAACACTGCTGGCGCAGACTCTGGCAAAAATATTGCAGGTTCCTTTCGCCATTGCCGACGCCACCGCTTTAACGGAGGCAGGTTATGTAGGCGAGGACGTGGAGAACATTCTGCTGCGTTTAATCCAAAATGCAGATTACGATATTGAACGCGCACAGCGCGGCATTATCTACATTGATGAAATCGATAAAATTTCGCGCAAGTCTGAAAATCCTTCCATTACGAGGGATGTTTCCGGCGAAGGCGTACAGCAGGCTCTGCTGAAAATTCTGGAAGGCACGGTTGCCAATGTTCCGCCGCAGGGCGGGCGCAAACATCCGCACCAGGAATTTTTGCAGATTGATACCACAAACATTCTGTTCATCTGCGGCGGCGCGTTTGACGGGCTGGAAAGCATCATCAGCGCACGCACTGGCAAAAAGAATATGGGCTTTGGCGCCGATATTAAAACCAAAGACGAAATCAGCCTGACGGATACCTTTAAAAAGGTATTGCCGGAAGATTTGATGAAGTTTGGTTTGATACCGGAATTTGCCGGACGCCTGCCGGTTGTTGTAACGCTTGAAGCACTGGACAAAGCTGCGCTGATTAAGATTTTGCAGGAGCCTAAAAACGCACTGGTAAAACAGTATCAGCACTTTTTGGCTATGGATAATGTAGAACTTGAATTTGAGCCGGATGCACTCGATGCCATTGCCGAAGAAGCACTGAAACGCAGTGCCGGTGCGCGTGGACTGCGCGCCATTATTGAAGCGGTAATGCGCAATGTAATGTACGACGTGCCTTCGCGCAGTGATGTTGTAAAATGTATTGTAACGGCCGATTCCATCCGCAATCATGCAGAACCTAAAATGATTGTGGCGGCAGGCTGAAAGAAAAATAATGGGGGAAGGGGATTTTAACCTTCCCTCTTTTTGGTTTTATGGGCCTTTTGTGATACAATTATAAGAGATTTGAATTTTAATATAAAATAGGGGGATGCTAATATAAATGGAAGCATCAGGAAAATTAATGCCCCTGCTGGCGTTAAGAGGAATTATCGTATTCCCTGGAATGACGGTAAACCTTGATGTAGGCAGGGATAAATCAATAAATGCGGTTAATGCTGCCATGCAGCTTGATAAAAAAATACTGCTGGTAACTCAGCGCGATGCCGAAACAGCAGACCCGAAACGCGAAGAACTGTATAATTATGGCGTTGTTGCCGAAATTAAGCAGCTTTTAAAACTGCCGAGCGGGGCAATCCGTATTTTAATTCAGGGGCTTGAAAGGGCAGAACTTACTTCGTTAATTGACGCGCCTTTTAAAGATACTTACCTTGAAGGCTTTGCCATGCCGGTAGCCAGCGTTGAGCCGGAAGAAAATTCCGAAACCGAAGCCATGCGCCGCGTGCTGCTGCAAAGCTTTGAAAAATGGCTTGTTACCGGCAAAAAAGTAACCACCGAAGTTATGCTTAACTTTAAAAACATAACTACCGCCGGTGAAATTGCCGATATCATTGCCGGTTATTTAACAATCAGCATTGACGAAAAAGAAGAACTGCTGGAACTTGCCGATGTAAAAGAGCGTATGCACAAGCTGCATACTTTTTTGTGCAAAGAACTTGAAATTGCCGAACTCGAAAAGAACATTACGCAGGAAGTACGCAAACAAATAGAAAAAAACCAGCGTGAATATTATCTGCGCGAGCAAATTAAGGTTATTAACAAAGAACTTGGCGAAGGCGACGAACGCCAGGCCGAAGTTGACGAATACAAAAAGCAGATGGAAGGCCGCGACCTGCCGCCCGAAGTAGCAGATAAAATTAACAAAGAGCTTGACCGCTTGTATAAAATGCCGCCGATGATGGCAGAAAGCGGCGTTATCCGCAATTATGTGGAAACGCTTCTTTCTTTGCCGTGGGGCATTTACGGCAAGGATAACTTTGATTTAAAACATGCCGAAAAAGTGCTTAACAAAGACCACTACGGCCTTGAAAAAGTTAAAGAGCGCATTTTGGAATACCTTGCGGTGCGTGCTCTTACCAAAAGCGGCAAAGGGCCTATTCTGTGCCTTGTCGGGCCGCCGGGCGTGGGCAAAACTTCGCTGGCGCAGTCCGTTGCTCGCGCTATCGACCGCAAATTTACACGCATGTCGCTGGGCGGCGTGCATGACGAAGCCGAAATCCGCGGCCACCGCCGCACCTATATCGGCGCAATGCCGGGCCGCATTATTCACGGCATGCAAACCTGCGGCGTTATGAACCCGGTTTTCCTGCTGGACGAAGTAGACAAAATGTCGTCCGATTTCCGCGGCGACCCTGCTTCTGCACTGCTTGAAGTTTTAGACCCGGAACAGAACAACACCTTCAGCGACCATTATGTTGAAATACCTTTCGACCTGTCGCAGGTATTCTGGATTGTAACGGCCAACACCGTGGAAACAATTCCGCCCGCACTGCTCGACCGTATGGAAGTGGTGCAGCTTTCCAGCTATACCGAAGATGAAAAGGTAAAAATTGCCGAACTGCATCTTTTGCCGAAAGAACGCCAGAATAACGGCTTAACCGCCAAAACGCTTTCCATAACGGAAGATGCGCTGCGCATGATTATACGCGGCTATACGCGCGAAGCAGGCGTGCGCAATCTGGAACGCAAAATTGCGGCAGTCTGCCGTAAAACCGCTCTGCGCATTGTTAACGGCGAAGCCAAAAGCGCAAAAGTAACAGCCAAAAATTTACATAAATATCTCGGCAAGGTAATTTATCTGGAAGACGATGTAAGCCTCGAAGCAGCAGCCGGCATCTGCACCGGCCTTGCCTGGACCCGCGTCGGCGGCGAACTGCTTAAGGTAGAAGTTGTGGCCTGCAAAGGCAAAGGGCATCTTGCGTTAACGGGCCAGCTTGGCGATGTTATGAAGGAATCTGCCCAGGCGGGTTATACCTATATCCGCTCGCGCGCAGATGAACTTGGCCTTGACAAAGATTTTTACGAAACTACCGATATTCATATTCACCTTCCGGAAGGCGCAATACCTAAAGACGGGCCTTCGGCCGGCATTACCATGGCAACGGCAATGATATCGGCATTAACGGGCCGCAAAGTTAAAAAGAACCTTGCCATGACTGGCGAAATAACGCTTTCCGGCAGAGTGCTTCCGGTTGGCGGCATTAAGGAAAAATTCCTGGCTGCTCACCGCTACGGCGTAAAAACCATTATTATGCCGGCTAAAAACGAGCAGGATTTGGAAGAACTGCCCGCAAACGTACGTGCAAAAATGCACTTTATTCCCGTAAAACATATGGACGAGGTGTTAAAAATAGCATTGGAGGATTAAACGCGATGAACAAAGGAGTTTGGGACATAGTCCGTGCGCAGTTTGTCACGTCTGCCGTTAAGGCAGAACAGTACCCTTCGCCGCAAATGATTGAAGCCGCCTTTATCGGGCGCTCCAATGTCGGCAAATCTTCTCTTATTAACTCGCTCTGCCGCCGCAACGGGCTGGCACGCGTAAGTGCCACCCCCGGCAAAACGCAAACAATTAACTACTATTTGCTGAACGCCAAACGCAATGTAGAAGGCGGCGCCGATACAGCACAGTTTTACCTTGTCGATTTGCCCGGTTACGGATTTGCCAAAACAGGCAAATCCAATAAAGATTTATGGTCCGGCTTTATCAGCAAATATCTTTCAGGTTCGGACAACCTGGCATTAGTATGTCAGCTGATTGATATCCGCCATAAGCCGATGGAAAGCGACATAGAGTGTTACCACTGGCTGCTGGGCTGCGGCCTTAACGTGCAGATTATTCTCACTAAAGCTGATAAGCTTTCCAAAAATGCAGCCATGGCCCAGAAAGCCCTTTTTAAACGCGAACTTGGGCTTGACGACAGCCGCATTATAACTTATTCGGTTACGCAGAACACTATGCGCAGTGAACTTATTAACCGTATTATGACGGCACTGGAAAACCACAGATGATTTTGTAAGCGCACAGATTGTAGGGAGTGGTTTGTATGGGGATTTTTGACATAATACTGCATGTAAGGCGCCTGATGATGTTCGGGCTGGCAGTGCTTATAGGCTTTCTTTTTCAATACATGGCAATACCTATACCGTTTTTGCTCGGCGGCATAGTATCATCCATGTTCTGGAAAGTTATAGGCGCACAGGTATACTGGCCGCGCCAGTGGCGCGAACTGGGCCTTTGCGTAGCCGGTTACGGCATTGGGCGCAACTTTACGGCAGAAACCATGCACGAGCTTTCCATGCAGTCGCTTGGTGTGCTTGAAGCAACCGGCGCCGCCGTAGGCACTTCGGTTATTATAGCGTGGTGGACATCACGCCACAGCTATGCCAATCTGCAAAGCTGCGTAATGGGCTGTATGCCCGGCGGGCTTACGCAAATGATGCTTATGAGCGAAACCGACAAGCGCGTTGATTTCAGCGTGGTAATGGTAATGCAAACCCTGCGCCTCATGAGCGCCATTATCATCGTACCGTTTCTGGTAGTGCACGGCCTTGGGGCAGAAATAAAAGACACCGTACTTCCGGCAGCGCAAACAGGCGGCTACACCTGGCTGTGGATGGTGCCTATCGCAGCAATTGGCGCTGTTGTTCTGCAAAAGCTGCATATACCAACGCCGCGCCTGTTGGGGCCTACGCTTGCCGCGTCTGCCTGCTCATACTTCTTCGGCACTTTTCAGCCCGTGCCCGACCCTCTCATGACGGTTGCGCAAATAAGCATCGGCCTGTACATGGGCATGCTGCTTGACCCTGCGCGCATAAAAGAAACCGCCCGCCTTATGCCGTTTATAATAACAGGCATCTTAATAATTATTGCTGTCAGCGTTGCCATGGCCTACTATCTTTCCGGCATTTACGGCTTTTCGCTTATAACCGCCTTTTTGGCAATGGCCCCCGGCGGCATTGCCGAAATGTGCCTTGCAGGCATGAGCATGGGCGAAAACGTTTCGATAATTTTAACCTATCAGCTGGTTAGAATGCTTATTTTAAATATCACCGTGCCAATGGGGCTGACGTGGTACTTTAAAGATAAATAATATCAAATAGTATATTGTAACGCAAAAATAAAAATGGTAAATTTTTACCAAAAGGCTTGACAACACTATTAGTAATAGTTATAATTAGGGCAACAAATCAATATTTCGTACAGGTACAGTAATTGTTTAAATGTTTATCGGTGCAAATCCGATGCGATCCCGTCGCCGTAACGGCAATAAAAGCCGGAGCCGGTCAGCCAGCCTGTATAAGCATCACTGCTTGACCTGCGGGAGACAGGAAGGAGATGTTTACTAACCAACCGGCTTTGTTTATGTGAGAGTGGCAGGGCCTCTTGATTGTAATTATCTGAACCCGTCTTTTCGTTTTGGAAAGACGGGTTTTTATCTTGCCTGCGCAGGTTGGAATATTGATTTTTAAAATTCATTTAACATTCTCAGATACTCATTCTCTACTCCTCTTGCAGTGCCCGTTGGGGTGTAGGTGCTGCTTTGGCCGCCGTGCTTTTACGGCGGCTGTTTTATTTTGCCGCAAAAAGTTGAGCAAAACCTTTTTTGCTGTTATACTTAAAACAGAAAAAATATTTTCAGGAGGTTTTAAAATGAAAGTAATTTCTACCGAAAAAGCTCCGGCCGCTATTGGCCCATACTCTCAGGCAATTGAAATTGGCGGCATGCTTTTTGCTTCCGGGCAGATTCCCGTTGACCCTGCTACCGGCGAAGTGCCGGAAGGCATTACCGCACAGGCAGAACAAAGCTGCAAAAATGTAGGCGCAATTTTGGCAGAAGCAGGCCTTGGCTACGAAAACGTAGTAAAAACCACCTGCTTTTTGGCAGATATGGCAGACTTTGCCGCCTTTAATGAAGTTTACGCAAAATATTTTACCGGCAAACCTGCACGCAGCTGCGTTGCCGTAAAAGGCATACCCAAAGGCGTACTTTGCGAAATTGAAGTAATTGCCGTAAAATAACAAATTAACAAAAAAAGGTTGTACCGCATGGCAAACGCCATACAGTACAACCTTTTTATTTTTATCTCGTAGTAAATAACGGCATGAAAAAAACCGTATAACACGGTTACACGGCTTCCTTCTGACTTAAAATCACATAGGGGAGACCGATACGGCCAAACATCAATACTCCGTGCTTTTATTATACAATTTTAAAGTTTTATTTGCAAGTGCCTGTACAGTGCTGAACGCCGTACAGGCTTTTTATTTTGCTTGATAAGCGGTTTAAAAATTATGGTGCGTTTCGCTGCAGGGGTTAATATGCACCATGCAGTGCTTAACTTCCGGAAACTGTTTTTCTATCTGCTCGTGAATGTTTTCGGCAATGGCGTGTGCTTCAACAAGGGTTAAGTGGTCGTCTGCGCTTATTTCCACATCCACATATACGCGCGAGCCAAAAATGCGCGTTTGCAGTTTGTCTACATGGTCTACGCCTTTTTGTGCGGCAATAAGCTCCTGCATTTTTTCAACTGTTTCTTCGTCGCAGCTGCGGTCTACCATACGGTCGATAGCGTCGGTAAAAACATCGTATGCGCCTTTAATAATCATCAGGCAAATGGCAATGGCGGCCAGCGGGTCAAAAATGGGGTAGCCAAGCATGGCTCCGCTGATGCCGATAAGGCTGCCGACTGAGGTTAGGGCGTCATTGCGGTGGTGCAGGGCGTCTGCCAAAAGCGCGCCGCTGTTTATTTTTTTTGCTACGCTGCGGGTGTACCAGTACATGCCTTCCTTGCTTATAATGGCAAGGGCTGCAACGGCAAGCGTTATGCCGTCCGGCGCGGCCAGTTCGCCTTCTGCGGAAAAGTGCAGTATTTTTTGTATTCCGGCAAAGCCGATGCCTGCACCGGCCAGTGCCAGAAGCGCCGACATGATGATGGAGGCAACACATTCCATGCGTTCGTGCCCGTACTGATGTTCCATATCGGAGGCTTTGTGCGATATTTTTATGCCGGCCATAACAATAAGGTTGCTGAAAATATCAGACGCCGAATCGACTGCATCCGAAACAAGGGCGGCCGAATGGCCCAAAATGCCTGCGGCAAATTTGGAGGCTGCCAGAAACACGTTAAGGGCAATGCCTTTTTTTACCGTGCTGAGGGCAAGGGTTTGATTTAAAGATTGGTCTTGCTGCATTTAAATTTCTCCTTAAAACAAAATACATCTGCGGAACTACTCCTGTCCCGCAGATGTAGGATAATCTGCTGCCGTAAGGCCCGGCCGGTTTTACGGCCTGATCAGCTTGTACTGTAGTTGCAGTGCAAAAAGATTAACTAAATTGTAATAAGGCTTTGTTTTTTTGTCAAGTATGTTTTGTAAAAGTTTATTTACAAAAAAGTTTACTAAAACTTATTGACAAAACTTGTTAGCAGTAGTAAACTACAATTTGCAAAGAAAGTTAGAATAAACTAACTTGAAAAGCAATATAAGGTTAGCTCCGGCTATACAGAAGAAGGGGATGGTTCCAATTATGCCGTTGACTTTTGCCGCAACCGGCGAGGTAAACACCATTAAAGCCGTACGCGGAAGAAATGAAACAGTACGTTTTTTGGAAAGCATGGGGTTTGTAGAAGGGGCAGCTATTACCGTCGTATCCAAACTTGCCGGAAATTTAATCGTCAATGTTAAAGACGCGCGTGTTGCTTTAAACAAAGATCTTGCTTCAAAAATAATGATTTAACGGAGGTATGCCATGAAAACGCTTAAAAATGTTGAGTGCGGCCAGACTGTTAAAGTAAGCCGGCTTGGGGGAGAAGGCGCTGTAAGACGCCGTATTATGGATATGGGCATTACCAAGGGCACAGAAATTTATGTGCGTAAGGTTGCGCCGCTCGGTGACCCTATTGAAGTGACTGTAAGGGGATACGAGCTTTCGCTGCGCAAAGGCGAAGCTGAAAACATTGTGATTGAATGATTTGAGGAGGGATTGAAGTGGCTGTAAAAATTGCATTGGTTGGCAACCCTAACTGCGGCAAAACAACCATGTTTAACAATTTAACCGGCGCGAACCAGTATGTTGGCAACTGGCCGGGCGTTACTGTTGAGAAAAAAGAAGGCAGGCTAAAAGGCTACAGCGATGTAATTGTTACCGACCTGCCGGGGATTTATTCGCTTTCTCCGTATACGTTGGAGGAAGTTGTTTCCCGTAATTATATTATTAATGAACATCCTGATGTTATTTTAAACCTGGTGGACGGTTCCAACATTGAACGCAACCTGTATTTAACAACCCAGCTGCTTGAAATGGGCGTGCCTGTTGTTATTGCGCTGAATATGATTGATATTGTCCGTAAAAACGGCGATAAAATTAATACTGCTGCGCTTGGCAGAAAACTTGGCTGCCCGGTTGTTGAAACTTCCGCTTTAAGCGGGCTGGGGCTGAAAGAAGCTGCTGCCAAAGCCGTTGAAATGGCCAAAGCCAAAAATGTTGAGTGCAAACCCTTGCATTTTAACGCTGATGTGGAAAAAGCGCTGGAAGAAATTAAATACATTATGGGCAGTTCCCTGCCGGAAACCGGTGCAAGATGGACGCTTGTTAAATTGTTTGAGCGCGACCGTGAAGTATGGGCTAAATATAATCTGCCGGATGTTATTCAAAAGCAGCTTGAAAAAATTATTGCCGGCGTTGAGGAAAAGCTTGATGACGACTGCGAAAGCATCATTACTAACGCCCGTTATGATTACATTACCGGCTTAATGGCCGATTGTGTAAAAAAAGTTAAAGTAGGTATGACTACTTCCGATAAGATTGACCAGATTGTTACGAACCGCATTTTGGCTCTGCCTATTTTTGCAGCCGTAATGTTCTTTGTTTATTATATTGCCGTTACTACAATAGGCACGGATGTTACCGACTGGACCAATGACGTGCTGTTCGGCGAAATGATTATGCCTTCCGTACAGGAAGCTATGGAAAATGCCGGTGCTGCCGAATGGCAGGTATCGCTGGTGGTTGACGGTATTATCGGCGGCCTTGGCGCACCGATTGGCTTTGTGCCGCAGATGGCAATTATGTTCTTTTTGCTCGCATTGCTTGAGGACTGCGGTTATATGGCGCGTATCGCGTTTATTATGGACCGTATTTTCCATAAATTCGGCCTGTCCGGCAAGAGCTTTATTCCGTTCCTTATTTCCTCCGGCTGCGGCGTGCCCGGTATTCTGGCAACCCGCACTATCGAAACTGAAACCGACCGCCGTATGACGATTATGACGACAACCTTCATTCCCTGCGGCGCTAAATTGCCGGTTATCGCTTTGATTGCCGGTGCAATTATGGGCGGCGACTGGTACATGGCACCGATTATGTACTTCATCGGTATTATCTCCGTTGTATTTTCCTGCCTGATTTTAAAGAAAACAGAAATGTTTGCAGGCGACCCTGCACCGTTTGTTATGGAACTGCCGCAGTACCATATTCCGGCTGCTAAAAACGTATTGCTGCATACCTGGGAACGCTGCTTTGCCTTCATTAAAAAGGTTGCAACCGTTCTGTTCCTTGTCTGCGTGGTAATGTGGTACTTGTCCACCTACGGCATTGGTGCTGAAGGTTACGGCATGGTAGAACCTGAAGACAGCTTTATCGCTTCCATGGGCGGAGCAATCGCCTGGATTTTTGCACCGCTTGGCTTTGGCGAATGGCAGGCTGTTGCGGCTTCTATCTCCGGCTTCGTTGCTAAGGAAGCAATTGTCAGCACTATCGGCGTATTGATTGGCGTTGGTGAACTTGCCGAAGACGATGCAAGCCTGTGGGCAGCAACCATGGGCATGTTCCAAAACCCGATGGCGGCGTTCAGCTTCCTGGTGTTCAACCTGCTTGACAGTCCGTGCCTGGCAGCAATTACCACCATGAACAAAGAGCTTGGCAGCCGCAAATGGCTGTGGTTTGCCATCATCTTCCAGAACGTATTTGCTTATGCCATGACCTTTATGATTTACCAGTTCGGGCTTGTGCTTATCATGGGCGAAGCTTTTACAGGCATGACTGCTGCTGCCTGTGTGGTTGCACTCATCATGCTGTACATGATGTTCCGCCCGGCGCCGAAAGCAAAAGAATCCCTGCGTTCGGTAAATGCCTAATTAAAACCTTTGTGATATAATAATGTTAAAACGTAAACTGCGCGGGCTTTGTTCCTGCGCAGTTTACAGCGTCTTTTAAAGAAAGGAGCAAACAGCTGTGGCTACATGGATTATCAGTGCTGTTTTACTTGCTGCAATTGTTATGGCGGCGCGCTATTGCTGGAAAAAATTCCGCCGCGGCGAATGTATAGGCTGCCCGGGCGGGGGCTGTTCCGGCTGCGAAAGCGGCGGCTGCTGCCCTTGCCACGAACCTGCCGGTAAAACAAAATAACTTTATAAACCTGTTCTGCGCTTGACAGCGCGCCTTGAAATTGATAAGATATTAACTATCAAAATACTGTTAATAACTATGAACGGAAGTAGTAAAAGCACAGGCTTTTGCAGAGAGGGCGCGCACGGCTGCAACGTGCCTAAAGCAATGGCTTTGAAGTAGTCCGGGAGTTGGCAGGCTGAACTGGAAGTAAGTTTGCCCGTAAGCGTGCGTTAAGCGTTTCAAGGTGTCCGGCTTTGGCCGGGAAGATAGGTGGTACCGCGATTTTGTCGTCCTGTTTGTAATAAACAGGACGTTTTTTATTACTTTTGCAAATTTATGACTGGAGGAATAAACATGACAGAAGAACACAACATCCCCAAAGTTTATGACCCCGCTTCTGTTGAAAAGAAATGGTATGAATTTTGGGAAAAGAACAGATATTTCCATGCAGAGCCGGAACCGGGCAAAAAGCCGTTCAGCATTGTAATTCCGCCTCCGAACATTACCGGCAAGCTGCACATGGGCCATGCGCTTGACAACACTTTGCAGGATATTTTAATCCGTTGGCACCGCATGATGGGCGACAACACCTTGTGGATGCCCGGTTATGACCATGCCGGCCTTGCTACCCAGATTAAGGTAGAAGAAGTGCTGAAAAAAGAAGAAGGCAAAACCCGCTTTGACCTTGGCCGCGAAGAATTTGTAAAACGTGTTTGGGCTTGGAAGGAAGAATACGGCGACCGTATTATTAACCAGTTAAAATGCCTGGGCATTTCGTGCGACTGGGAACGCAAGCGCTTTACCATGGACGAAGGGTGCAGCCGCGCCGTACGCGAAACTTTTGTAAGCCTGTTTGAAAAAGGGCTTATTTATAAAGGTACCCGCATTACCAACTGGTGCGTTAACTGCCATACCGCTTTAAGCGATATCGAAGTTGAACATGAAGATACTCCGGGCCATTTGTGGTATTTACGCTACCCGGTTGTTGGCGAAGAAGATACCTATTTAACCATTGCCACCACCCGTCCGGAAACCATTCCCGGCGATACCGCGGTTGCAGTTAACCCGGAAGATGAACGCTATGCAAAACTTATCGGCAAAACTTTGCGCCTGCCTGTTTTGAACCGCGAAATTCCGATAATTGCCGACAGCTATGTTGATACCAAATTCGGTACCGGCGCTGTAAAAATTACTCCTTCGCATGACCCCAACGACTATGAAATGGGCCTGCGCCATAACCTGCCGGAGATTGTTGTTATCGGCAAAGACGGCGTTATGACGGAAGAAGCAGGGCCGTTTGCCGGTTTGGAACGCTACGAATGCCGCAAACAGATTGTTGCGCGTTTAAAAGAAGAAGGCTACCTTGTTAAAATAGAAGAACACAGCCACGCAGTTGGCCATTGCCAGCGCTGCCATAATATTGTAGAGCCGCTTGTTTCCACGCAGTGGTTTGTAAAAATGCAGCCGCTTGTAAAAGCTGCTGTGGACTGCGTTACCGACGGCCGTACCCAGTTTGTGCCGGAACGCTTTACCAAAAACTATACCGGCTGGATGGAAAATATTCACGACTGGTGCATCAGCCGCCAGATTTGGTGGGGCCACCGCATTCCTGTTTGGTACTGTGATGACTGCGGCGAAATGAGCGCCAGCCGCACCGACCTTGAAAAATGCCCGAAATGCGGCAGCACGCATATCCATCAGGACGAGGACGCACTGGACACCTGGTTCAGTTCCGCCCTGTGGCCGTTCTCTACCATGGGTTGGCCGGACAACACCGAACTGCTTAAACAGTTTTATCCTACCAGCGTGTTGGTAACCGGTTACGATATTATTTTCTTCTGGGTTGCGCGTATGCTGATTATGGGCATGGAATTTATGAAGGAAATTCCGTTTGAAAAAGTATTTATCCACGGCCTTGTGCGCGACAGCCAGGGACGCAAGATGAGCAAATCACTCGGCAACGGCATCGACCCGCTGGAAGTTATTGAAAAATACGGCGCCGATACCCTGCGCTTTATGCTTATTACCGGCAACACTCCGGGCAACGACATGCGTTTTTACTGGGAACGCGTGGAAGGCACCCGCAACTTTGCCAACAAGATTTGGAACGCATCGCGCTTTGCGCTGATGAATATGGAAGGCTACGACAAAGATGCTGAACTTGCGCCTTATACGCTGGCTGATAAATGGATTCTTTCGCGTTTGCAGGATACCGTTAAAGACGTTACCGGCCTGTTGGAACGCTTTGAGCTTGGCGAAGCAGGACGCGCCATTTACGATTTTATCTGGAGCGAAGTTTGCGACTGGTACATTGAAATTGCCAAACCGCGCCTTTACAACAAAGAAGCTGCGGCTGAACGCGCAACCGCGCAGCATGTGCTGGCAACCGTGCTGGTATCTGCCATGAAGCTTTTGCATCCGTACATGCCGTTTATTACCGAGGAAATTTACCAGTGCCTGCCGCACGAAGCGGAAAGCATTATGATTTCCAAATGGCCTGTGGCTGACGAAAGCCTGGTTGACCCCGAAGCAGAACGCGGAATGAACGCCATTATGGACAGCATTAAGGCTATCCGCAATATGCGCGCCGAAGTTAATGCCAACCCGGGCAAGAAAATTCCGGCAATTATGCTTGTAAGCGAAGATTTGCGCGAGGTTGTTGCCCATAACGACAGCTACATTAAACTGCTGGGCGGCATTGATAACCTTGAGCTGCGCCCGCTTAACGGCGAAAAACCGGAAAACGCCATGGCAGCCGTTGTAACCGGCATTGAAGTATACCTGCCTTTAGCCGGTTTGATTGATGTTGAAAAAGAAACCCAGCGCCTGAGCAAAGAACTTGCCGCAATGGAAAAAGATTTGCAGCGCGCGGGCGGCAAACTGAACAATGCAGGATTTTTGGCTAAAGCGCCGGAAGACGTTATTGCCAAAGAACGCGCTAAATATGAAGAATTAAGCGGTAAAATTGAAGCCGTGAAAAAACGTATGGCATATTTGGCAGAATTAAAGTAAAATTAAATAAAGGGTTGAAACGGCACGGCAGTTTTGGCCGTGCCGTTTTGCATATATTAACATAACCGGGAGAACAACAATGAATTATAATGAAAGTTTGGCTTATTTGGACAGCCTTGGAAAATTTGGCATTAAACTTGGCATGGAGCGCATTGAAGCGCTTTTAAAAGAACTTGACAATCCGCAGGATAAATTTAAAAGCGTGCATGTAACGGGAACCAATGGCAAAGGTTCCGTAAGCAGCATGATTGCCAATATTCTTTTGGCAGGTAATTTAAAAACCGGCAAGTTTATTTCGCCGCATCTTGTAAAATACAACGAACGCATCAGCATTAACAATAACGATATTACGGACGAGGCTTTTGCACTGGTTATAAGCGCCGTTAAGCAGGCGGCAGACAGCATTGTTGCCAAGGGCGTGTGCGAACAGCCCACTCAGTTTGAAGTTTTAACGGCGGCTGCTTTTTTGCATTTTGCTTTGGAAAAAGTTGATTATGCCGTTATAGAAGTAGGGCTTGGCGGCCTGTGGGACAGCACTAACGTAATTACGCCGGTGGTAAGCGTTATTACCAATGTAGCGCTTGACCACTGCGACAAGCTCGGCACTACCATTGAGCGTATTGCCATGCAGAAGGCAGGCATTATAAAAGAAAAAGTGCCTGTGGTTACGGCGGCTGCGGGCGACGACGCCATTGGGCCTATCCGCGCCGTAAGCATGTTTAAGCAGGCGCCGGTGTATATTTACGGGCGCGCTTTTTGGGGCGAAGAAAAAGAAAGCACGATGGACGGGCAGACCTTTACCCTGCATGCAGGCGATGTTTACAGCAGCGATTACACCATTAAACTGGCCGGTGAACATCAGATTGCCAATGCTTCTGTGGCAATAGTGGCGGCAAAACTTGTTTCCAAGCAGGATGACCGCATTAACGAACTTGCGCTGCATATCGGCGTTGCCAACACCTTCTGGCCCGGAAGGCTGGAGCGCATTGGCGAAAAGCCGGATGTTATTTTAGACGGCGCGCATAACCCTAACGGCGCGGAAGCTCTGCGCAAGGCGCTTGATAAATTTTATCCGAATCAGAAACGCGTTTTTGTTATCGGCATGATGGGCGATAAGGATATGCAGCATGTTCTGCACACCATTGTGCGCCCGATGGATTTGGTTTATACCGTACCGGCGGACGGCGGCGAACGCGCTGCAAAGCCGCAGGAGCTGGCAAATATTATCGGCGCTAACGCCGCGCCGCGCAGTGACGTTTATGAGGCATACCTTGAAGCGGTTAACGAAGCCGGTAGCGGCGGCGTTGTAGTTATTTGCGGTTCGTTATATTTGGTAGGCACGTTTAAAACAAGATTAATGGAAGAAAAGGCAAGGTGCAATTAATGGGCGGCGTTGCCAAATACCACAGTGCAGAAAAATATGTATTTTTGCTGCTGCTTTTTACGGCGGCAGTAATACCGGTAAACCAGGTGTTTACGCTGCTGATGGTGGCGGTAACTTTTTTTGCCGGGCTTGCGGTGGCCGTTAAGTACCGCAAATTAAAGCGCGTGCCTGTGCTGCCGCGCGTGCAGCAGGGGCTTTTGTACCTGCTTTTGGCAATTACCTGGTATTCGCTGCGCTTTTCGGCAGATAGTGCCGTTTCGGCCTATAATTTTGGCTACGTTGTGGGGCAGTACGTGCTTTTGGTATGGCTTGTGCTGCGCTACGGCGGCGACGGCAAACTTGATTTTGACTGGCAGAAGCCGCGCGAATGGCCGCGCCCTTTGCAGCTTTTGGCCGTACTTTTGCTGGCAGGCTTTGCCAACGGCATGCTTGGCATTTACCAGCATTTTACCGGCGTTGTGCCTACCGACCCGTGGGTAGACCCTTCGCAGTTTCCGGAACTTAAAACACGCGTTGTCGGCACTTTAATTAACCCCAACATTTTTGCCGGTTATCTGGTGCTGCTTTTAAGCATAGCCGTGCCGTTTATAAAAATAACAACAGGTAAAATACGCGGCTTTTTACTGGTGCTGGCAGCAGTGCTTGGCATAAGCCTTGTTTATACTTTTTCGCGCGGCAACTGGGTGGCCTGCGCCTGCGCCATGATTTTTTACTTTTTGTTTTTCTGGCGCAAATGGCTCATTCCGCTGGCAGTTTGTGCGGCAGGCGGCGTATATTTTATGCACGGTGCGGTATGGCACAGGCTGATGTCTATTTTCGGCACGCAGGATACCTCCGTGGCGCTGCGGTTTGCCTACCTTAAAAGCACGCTTTTTATCATAGAAGAACACCCTTACGGCGTAGGCTGGTACGGGTTTCAGTATATTTACCCGGAATACGATTTTTATTTGAACAACCCCAATGTAATTATGTACCACTGCCATAACCTGATGCTTAATATTCTGGCAGAACTTGGCTGGCACGGGCTGGTTGTTTTTGTGATGGTGCTTGCCGTTTTTGTCTGGCATGCCTTTAAGCTGGCAGTAAAAGGCGTGCGCCCGTGGCTGCGCGCCGTAGGGCAGGGGTATCTGGCGGCATTGGTTGGTATTTTGGCAGGCGGCCTTACCGACCATGTATACTTTAATATGGATATGGGACTTTTGTTCTGGTGCGTGTCGATGGTAATGATGCAATGCAGCCTTTTAAACAGGCTGAGCCGCAGCGGGCGGCAGAAAATTGCTTTACATACCGGGACAGACACGCTACAATAAAATCAGAAAATTTTTAATTTTTGTGGAGGGAAAAATGAATTTAAAGGATGTACAGAGGGTTTTAAAAGCAAAAATCCTTGTGGGAGAAGAATTGATGGAACGCCCCGTTGAAACCTGCTGCGGCAGCGACCTTATGAGTGATGTGCTGGCTTTTACCAAATGCAATACCCTTTTGTGTACAGGCCTTACAAATATGCAGGTTATCCGTACGGCGGGCATTACCGATTTGTGCGGCATTATTATAGTACGCGGCAAGCTGCCCGGGCCTGATTTTCTGGACTTTGCGCGCGAGGCGCAGATGCCGGTGCTTTCAACAAACTGCACTCTGTTTGAAGCCTGCGGGCTGTTATATGTGGCCGGGCTGCGCGGATGTTCGCAGGAAAAAGGGGGCTGCGGGTTATGACGGAGGCTAAATCTGTAAAAATAAGCTATGACGTGGCAGGCGGCGATTTTGACCGTGCCGGGGAAGCCTCGAGCGGTATTAAGCGCATGCTGCAAAAAATAGGCATACCGGCAGATATTGTGCGCCGCATAGCCATCGGCACTTATGAGGCGGAAATGAACGTGCTTATTCACGCCGGCGGCGGCAAGGTTGCTGCGGAAATTTTTCAGGACCATACCGTAATAAACATTACCGACCACGGCCCAGGCATACCGGATATTAAGCTTGCCATGCAGGAAGGCTGGTCGACAGCGCCGGATTATATACGCCAGATGGGGTTTGGTGCCGGTATGGGCCTGCCCAACATGATGAAATGCAGTGATAAATTTGACATACAATCTAAAATAGGAGAAGGAACCTCCATCACAATGGAGTTTAAGCATATCAGCGAAGACTTGTAAAAGAGGTGAGCCCATTGGCAGAAGGCTATATTCATTCTGTCCGCTTTGTGCCTTCCAAATGCAAAGGCTGCGTAACCTGCGTTAAGGCGTGCCCTACCGATGCTATCAGGGTGCGCAACGGCAAGGCCGAACTTATCGCGGCGCGCTGCATAGACTGCGGCGAATGTATGCGCCGCTGTGCGTATCACGCGGTAGAAGCATATTCGGACAAACTGGAAGAAATAAAAAAATACCAATATAATATCGTTTTGCCTCCTCCTTCGCTGTATGCGCAGTTTCCGGCCGATATTTCGGAGGAAACAATACGTGGGGGCTTAAGCAACCTTGGCTTTGATGAAATTTTTGACGTGGCTGTGGCTTCGGAATATATTTCCCTGGAAATTGCAGACTACATTAAAAACTACAATGGCGGGCGCAAGCCTTTAATTTCCTGTACCTGCCCGGCAGTGCTGCGCCTGATTCAGGTTAAGTTCCCGGAACTTATTAAACAGGTAGTGCCTGTTTTGCCGCCGGTGGAGGCTGCCGCAATTTATGTAAAAAAAGAGGCTATGGAACGGCTGGGGCTTGAAGAATCACAAATTGGCGTATGGTTTCTGGCTCCCTGCCCGTCGAAAGACGCTAATATCCGCCAGTCGGTAGATGTAGTGCATACGCAGCTCAGCGGCAGCATTGCCATTTCGGAAATTTACGGCAGGCTGATGCGTTCTATCGGCAGCGTTAAAGAAAGCAAAAAAATAACCGCAGCTTCTTCCTATGGCATGGGCTGGGGCTGTTACGGCGGCGAACTTGCGGCCGTAGGCGTGGAAAAAGGGCTGGCGGTGCACGGCATAGAAAACGTGTATGACGTGCTGGAGCAGATTTCCATGAATAAAATGCCGGACGTTGATTATGTGGAATGCAGCGCGTGCAGCGGCGGCTGTATCGGCGGCCCGCTGACGGCTGAAAATAAATTTGTGGCGGAAAAGAACCTTAAACTGCGCCTTGCGCGGATGCGTGAACACGAACCGGCAGACAGGGTGGAGGCAATGAAGCAGAGCATGGTCTGCGAGGGCTTCCCAAAATCCGGTGCTTATGTAAAAAAACTGGTGCCGCGCCCGATGATGCAGCTTGACGATGATATTTTGGAAGCCATGAAGAAGTTTGAACAAATGGAAGAAGTGCTCAATTCCCTTCCGGGGCTGGACTGCGGTGCCTGCGGCGCGCCAAACTGCCAGTGCCTTGCGGAAGATATTGTTCAGGGTAAGGCAACGGAAATAGACTGCATTTTTAAACTGCGTGCCAGCGTTAAAAAACTTGCGCACGGCATGCTGGAGCTTGCACGGCAGATACCTATTGACAATAACGATTTTAACGATAACGGAGAAGAAAACAATGCAGATAAAGGAAGTAATTAACAGCTTGAATTTGCAGCTTTTAACGCATACCGGCGATATGCAGGCCGAGGTTACGGGCGGCTATGCTTCTGACCTTTTAAGCAATGTTATGGGTCAGGCTGAACCCGGCATGGTATGGGTAACAATGCAGGGGCATCAGAACGTGGCTGCAGTGGCATCTTTAATAGGCCTTGCGGCGGTAATTGTGGCAGGCGGCGCCCCGGTAGAAGAAGAAACCCTTAAAAAAGCTGATGCCAACAATATAAACATTGCCGTTACTGATTTGCCTGCTTATGTTGTAGCCGGGCAGCTTTATGCCCTTGGCATTACCAACGGAAAATGAAAACCTTACTGGCTGATTTCCATATCCATACCCTGCTTTCACCCTGTGCGGAAATAGAAATGACGCCGCACCATATTGTTATGCGGGCGGCGCAGTACGGCGTAGATGCGGTTGCCATTACGGACCATAATGCTTCTGCCAATGCCGCGGCGGCGG
>ULTK01002191.1_pt1 | contig 49004 bp, 45 predicted proteins | sample 1957551 | NCBI WGS metagenome assembly ULTK01 (sample SAMEA4835733, study PRJEB28245) | human gut metagenome | biome: gut microbiome; material: fecal sample | place: Denmark | collected 2008
ACTGCGGTAAGGTTGGCTTTCAACGCGCCAAAATCCGGTACTTCCGTAGTTTCGCGCGGGCAGGAAAGGAATACAACCTTGCTGCCGGCATTTTTAAATTCTGCCGATACGGCTTTGTCGCCGTCAATAACGTCAACCGCGAAGGAAACAAGCGTCGGCGGAACGGTTTTATCCATAAAGGTGCCGCTCATGCTGTCTTTGCCGCCGATGGCAGGCAGTTCCAAAGCGTCCAGCGCGGTAAATGCTCCCAAAAGTGCTGCAAAGGGCTGGCCCCAAAGCTCGGTATTATGCAGTTTGGGGAAGTATTCCTGGCAGGTAAGGCGCAGTTTTGCCGGGTCTGCACCAAGTGCAACGGCACGTGTTACGGATTCCACAACCGCATACAGTGCACCGTGGAACGGGCTCCAGCAGGCAACCTCCGGGTTGTAGCCGCACGCCATAACGGATGCCGCCGTAGTTTTGCCATGCAGCACGGGCAGCCTGCCAATCATGCCTTCAGACGGAGTAAGCTGGCGTTTGCCGCCAAACGGCATCAGCACGGTGCCGCGGCCGATAGTGCTGTCAAAGCGTTCGGAAAGCCCTTTCTGGCTGCAAACATTAAGGCGTCCGAGGTTAGCAAGCCATGCGTTTTTCAAACCGTCTGCCGCAGCAACTTCTGCCGGCAGTTTATCAAATACGCATTCATCTTCAACATTGCAAACTTTAACATCTGCATGCTGGGCAACGCCGTTGGTATTCAAAAAGTCGCGGGAAAGGTCAACAATTTTATCGCCGCGCCAGTACATTACAAGCCTTCTGTTATCGCTAACCTGTCCGATAACAGTTGCTTCAAGGTTTTCCTCATCGGCAAAGGCAATAAATTTCTTAATATTTTCGGGAGCAATAACAAGCGCCATACGTTCCTGAGATTCGGAAATGGCAAGTTCCGTACCGTCAAGGCCTTCGTATTTTTTCGGCACTTTGTCAAGGTCAATTACAAGGCCGTCGGCAAGTTCGCCGTTGGCAACGGATACGCCGCCTGCACCATAGTCGTTGCAGCGTTTAATCATCGGCGTAACTTCCGGGTTGCGGAACAAACGCTGAATTTTGCGTTCTGTCGGCGGGTTGCCTTTCTGTACTTCCGCACCGCAGCTTGCCAGCGAATCAACGGTATGTTCTTTGGAAGAACCCGTTGCGCCGCCGCAGCCGTCACGGCCGGTTCTGCCGCCGAGCAGCACTAAAAGGTCGCCCGGTTCAGGCACTTCGCGTTTTACAAGGTTACGCGGAACAGCGCCAACAACAGCGCCTACTTCCATGCGTTTTGCAACAAATTTATCGTGATAATATTCCTGTACATGTCCGGTTGCCAGGCCAATCTGGTTGCCGTAAGAGCTGTAGCCTGCTGCCGCGCCGATAGTAATTTTGCGCTGCGGCAGTTTGCCGGGCAGAGTATCTTCCACAGGTACGCGCGGGTCGGCAGCACCGGTTACGCGCATTGCCTGATATACATAGGCACGGCCGGAAAGCGGGTCGCGGATAGCACCGCCGAGGCAGGTTGCAGCACCGCCGAACGGTTCAATTTCCGTCGGGTGGTTATGGGTTTCGTTTTTAAACAGCAGCAGCCATTCTTCTGTTTTGCCGTCAACTTCAATAGGCACAACAATGGTGCAGGCGTTAATTTCTTCCGATTCGTCCAAATCGTCCAGCTTGCCTTCGGCACGCAGTTTTTTCATGCCGATAACGGCAATGTCCATCAGGGTAACAGGGCGTTTGGTATCGGCGCCGTACACTTCGTCGCGCGCTTCCATATATTTGTCAAGTGCAGCCTGTACCGGCTGGGTGTAAAGCCCCGGCTCAATTTCAACATCTTCAATCTGCGTCATAAAGGTAGTATGGCGGCAGTGGTCAGACCAGTAAGTATCGAGCACTTTAATCTCGGTAATAGTCGGTTCACGGTGTTCTTCATTAAAATATTTCTGGCACCACAGCAAATCGTCAAGGCTCATGGCAAAGCCGTTGGCAGTGCGGTAAGCCTCCATTTCTTCTTTGGTAAAGGTTAAAAAGCCTTCCACGCTTTTAATTTTCTGCGGTTCTTCGCAGGCCTGTACCAAAGTCTGCGGTTTTTCCCAGGCAGCTTCGCGTGCTTCAATCGGGTTAATGCAGTAAGCCTTAATTTTAGCAAACTCATCATCACTGATTGTGCCGGACAAAATATAAACTTTGGCAGAAGATACCAGCGGGCGTTCTTTCTGCGTAATAAGCTGAATGCACTGAGCAGCAAAGTCTTCCCTCTGATTATACTGGCCCGGCAAAAATTCTACCGCAAAAGCACGGCAGCCTGCAGGTACTTCCAGTTCTTCTTCAACGGTATCAACCGGCGGTTCGGAAAGCACCAGCGCTTTGGCTGCGGCAAATTCCTCATCCGTTACGCCCATAACATCGTAGCGGTTAATAACACGGATGCCGGTTAAGCCTTTCATGCCGAGGTTGGTTTGCAAATCAGCCAAAAGGCCTCTTGCTTCAACGGCAAAAGCTTCTTTCTTTTCTACAAAAATGCGTCTGATTTCGTCCATTAAATCAGCCTCCCTGCTCAATTTTCAATAGTACTCGTTAATATAATTACGGCATTTGGTAAACAACGCCTGCAAAAAACCGCTTTTCTGCGGATTATAAACTTTAATTTTTCCGGCACGCACCAGTTCTTCAAAGCTGAAAGTACCGAAATACAGCTGCGTAAAGGCTGCGCTGTCCATTGTAATTTCTTCGTTTTCAATGGTGCTGGCCTGAGTTAACGCGCCGTTTTGGGCAGTTATTTTTAAAAGCCCGTTATTCAGCGGCAAAAATTTGTCGGTAATTAAAAGCACCGCTTCGCCGCTCACATTCTGCGGCACCGGCAAAAGCTCCAGCGCTTTGCGGATATTAATGCAGCGCGCCATCATAAACGGCTTTAAACTGCCGCTGTATGTGCTTCCGGCAAAATCAAGATACGCCAGATTGCCGGGTTCTGCCAGCCACTCAAAATTAGCGGCATCACTTAAATGCCCGGCTGCATAACACAGAAGCGCCGTTTGTGCCTCATGGCTGAGCGCAAGCAGCTCCTGCACTTTAAAAGTGCCTGCATCAAGCGAATACAGCATATAACCGGCAGGGCCGGCATCTTCAAAAGCTATGGCAAGCATTACTTTTTCAGCTTTATAGCCGTTTAAAAGCTCCTGCCATTTTGCCCTGCTGCGTACTGCCATGCCGTTTAACTCCTGCCCGCAGGCTTCGTAAACAGCAGTAAGTTCATCCAACCCTTCTGTAATATCCGCACAGCGGGTTATTTTTATATTATGCACCGGCGGCAGTTTTTTAAGTTCTGCCAGCGGCATCTGGTAATAATGGCAGTAATAGCAGTAATCAAAGCCATAGGGCTTATAAATTGCCGGGTTAATGGGCATTAAAAGCGCAAAAGCCGCTCCCTGCGCACGCAAAACGGTAAACGCCGTTTCCAGCAGCGGGCGCGTAAGGTGCTGCCCGCGGTATTCCGGCGCAGTTGCCACCCCTACAATATACGGCAGGCGCAATGTTTGCCCGCGCAGCGTAATTGCATACGGGTTCAAGTGCAGCATGCACGCTAATTTATCGCCGTCAAACCCGCCTATAACGCTGTTTTGCTTTAAACAGTACTCGCTAAAATACCATTCGTAAAACGGGTCTCCCTTTTTTTCAAAGCAGTAATCCCATAATTCTGCCGCCTGCGGCAAAAAAGCAGAGTTTAAAAGCCTGAAATCCATACAAACCTCTGTTATTTAAAAATAGTGGAATATTTTTTTACCATAAATTCCGGTTTATACGATTCTTTTGCCATGCGCAGGCCTTCGTGCCCCATATCTTCCTCGCGGTTAAGATAGGTAACGTCGCCCCACGCATTTTTGGCAAAATCACGGTTAATAACGGCATAAAGCCCGCGTATTTCCGGATTGGCCTTTTCTACATGCAAAACGGCAGTATCATCATTAATTTTTTCGCCAAAGCTGAAGGCTTCAACCTTGCCGTCAATGCGGATAACGCCGCCGCGCAGCTTTAAGGCTTCAAAATTATCAAGCGCTTCGTGGATAGCGCATTTTTCGCATACCAGCGAAGGGTCGTCCGACATGCGGCGCTCGCACCACATATCTCCAAAAGCAAGACATTCTTCAATATTGCTTCTGTTCATTTCTTCGTAAACATAATCTGGATGCTCTTTTACAAAAGCATTGCAGTGGTTCTTTTTACCGTGGTATTTGCGCCCGGCAAGCGTTGCCAGGTTCTGCTGCAAATACACGTAGTCCCAGTTATCACGGTCATCGGTAATTTCCAAATCAGGAAACGCTTTTAACAGCCTTTCCCTGCCGTCATCAAAAATGCCGTGTATTTCAAACGGTTTGCCGTTATGGTATTCTTTAATTTCTTTCATTAATAAAGGCAAATCTTCGTCTTTTCCGCCAAACGGCTGTAAAAAGAAGTCAACATCATTTCTTTTTACTTTCAGCACCAAAAAGCCGTGCGCTTCAGTCCAAAAAATATCATAGCAGGTCTGCCACATAAACAAATTGCCGAAAGCACATTCAGAGCCGCGGTAATAAGGACGCGACATGTAGCTTTCAAACAATGCCTTATCGGCAACCGAAATTTCTTTAAGTTCTAAAATAAAATGACCCCCAATTTCTTCTTATTAAATTATTATACCATATTGAGTGAAACTTTCTCAAAGTTTCTGTCACATTATTTATAAAATTCGCTGAAATAAACAAAAAACCTGCCGCATTTTTACGGCAGGCTGTATTTGTTTATTATTTTCTGTGATGTGCGTTGTAGCAATCACGGCAGTAAACCGGACGGTCTTCGGAAGGTTTGAACGGAACTTCGGTTTCTTTGCCGCATTCAGCGCAAACCGCCGGATACATCTGGCGTTCCGGACGCTCGCTTACAATGCCAAGACGCTGTTTGCGTGCCTGACGGCATGCAGGGCAGCGGCCCGGTTCGTTAGTAAAGCCTTTGGATTCATAAAATTCCTGTTCGGAAGCGGAAAAAACAAATTCTTTGCCACATTCCTTGCATACTAAAGTTTTGTCTTCTTTCATTGCTTATCAGCTCCTTACATTAATCATACCCCATGAGGACTTCATAGATTTGCCACGGCTTCGATAAAAATGCAAGCAGCATTAAAAAGAAGATATGAACCCTATATGAACCAGCTGAGATATACTATTTAAAGTATATCTTTTTAAAATACAAATGTCAATATATCATGGCTGTTTTTTACATTATTCTAATAAAATTTAACGCAAATAATATGTTTCATTTGTACATTCAAGTACAGTATTGTAGCCACGCCATTTTGCCAATGTGGTTGTACTGCAGTTGCCAACGCTGAAATTCCATATTTTGTTTAAGTCCACGCCCAAAAACAGGCACAGCAGCACGCGGATAATACCGCCGTGCGAAACAACGGCAATATCTTTTTCGTCCATTTCCGCAAGGCAGCGTTTAAAAAACGGCTCTACGCGTGCGGCAACATCCGTAAAATTCTCGCCGCCCGGCACATGGCACAGCGCCGGATTTTTAAAGAATTCGTCAATCTGCCCAAGGCCGGCATCATTAATCTGGTTATAGGTAAGCCCTTCCCACTTGCCAAAAGCAATTTCCTTAATATCTTCAACCGGCTGCACTTCAAGCCCGTGTACAGCCGCCAGCGGTGCCGCCGTCTGCCGTGCGCGCGTTAAACTGCTGCTGTATACGGCATCAAGGCGGATATTTTTAAAATGCTCTGCCAAGAGTTCAGCCTGCGCCAGTCCTTTTTCGTTCAGTTCAATATCGGTTTGTCCCTGAAAGCGGAAACTTTTGTTGGAATCGGTTTCCCCATGCCTGATTAAATATAGCCTGCCCATTATTTTGCCCCCTGTTTGCCTGCCTTAATTTCTTCTGCGTGCGAAAATTCTTTTACCTCAACATGTACGCCTGCTTCGGCAAAAGTTTCCATTTCCTTATAAGCCTTAATGCCTGCGTCCAAAAGGCTGAGCGCAAGTATTGCGCCTTCACCGCGGCATATTTTAATATCAAGCCTCAGCGGTGCGGAAAGCCCCAATTTTTGCAGCAGTTCTTCCATGCCCGCTTCTGCGGATACATGCCCGGCAAAAACGTAATCTGCCGCAGCAGCATTATATTTTACTGCCGCAAGTGCTGCAAGGCAGGATGCTGCACCGTCAAGCATTACCGGCACTTTTAAAGCCGCAGCCTGCAAAACTGCGCCTGCCATAGCGGCAATGGTTCTGCTGCCAAGCTGATTTAAAAAATCATAGCCGCCGGCTTCAAAATTCTCTTTATTATATTGCGGCACGCTGCTGTCAACGCTGCCAAGTGCCAGCACCTGCTGGCCGCCGTTTGTACCTATTGCTTCTTTTGCCAGAAGCGCACCTTCAAGCAGTGCTTCTTCAATGCTTTCAGACGTTACCAAAAAAGTCTGGCTTTTAACGCCGGAATTTTCTGCAAGCACGCAGGCAGGTTTCGTTCCCTGCATATATTCTGCCGCTGTACCGGCGTCGTCAGTCCAGAAAAGCACTGTTTTACAAGGATAATTTACTTCATTTTTATCTGCGCTGCCGTAAATTGCCGCATAGCGCGTAGCCATTTCTTCAAGCTTTGCCAGTGAACCTACCGGCTTTATTAAATTATCAAAACGCTCCTGCGCTTTTGCCGCTATCGTTTTATCAACAGGCTGCACCGTGCCAGCCAAAACATCTATTTCCATTTTGCACCATCCTTAAAACAAACTAAATATGCTGTGGTAAGTATAAAAGCCAAGCACCAAAAAGCGTCCGCCAATTATCAGCGTAAGCAGGTACAGCACGTTGCCGCACTCCGTCAGCGCGCCGTAGGTATCGCCCGTCAGCCCGCCCAGCTGGCTTTGCAAAAATTTGGCAATGCCAAACACCAGCACAAAAGTAACTGCCATCACCAGCAGGTAATGCACGCCGCACAGTGCCGTTATGCCAATGCCAAGCGCCAGCGCGATAACCGTGTAGCTTTTTTTAGCGTACATGGTAAACATATGCCCGATGCCGGTTTTGCGCGCGTAGGGAAAGTTGACGATAAAAATTACCATAAAAGTACGCGTTGCCACGCTCATGGCAATCAGCGCCGGCGTCAAGAGCTGTGGGTAAATGGCAAGGTACGCCGATACCTTCAGTAAAATAAGCACTATTACAGCCAGCACGGCGTTAGAGCCAACGTGGCTGTCCTTCATAATTTCCAGCATGCGTTCGCGGCTGCGCGCCGAAAAAACGCCATCGGAAGTATCCATAAAACCGTCGTACATCAGCCCGCCGGTAATAATAATTTCCGCTAAAATCAAAAGCGCGGCACGCATAAAATCAGGCGCGGCAATCATTACCAAAGCGTAATTAACCACACCCAAAAACGCGCCAATAACCAGCCCCACCAGCGGAAAATACGGCACACTGCGCGAAAAATCTTCGTCACGCCAGTCCGTGCGGTGGCTGAAACGGATGCGCGTTAAAAATTCCAGGCAGGTAATAAAATCACGCATTATGCTCACCTGCGGTTAAGTTTTTGTATAAATCAAGCGCCGACTGCAAAATTACTATGGCCAGCGAAGCGCCCGTACCTTCGCCGAGGCGCATGCCTGCATCGACAATCGGTTTTAAATTTAAAATTTCCAGCATTTTGGCGTGAGAAATTTCTGCCGATAAATGCGAGCAGAACATATAATCCGCGCAGGCAGGCTCAATGCCGTAAGCGAGCAGTGCCGCTGCCGTTGCGTTCACGCCGTCAACCATGGTAGGTACGCGGCGGCGTGCGCCTTCAATAATCATACCGGCAAGCCCGGCGTGGTCATACCCGCCAACTTTGCATAAAATATCCATGGCATTGCCCAATTCCGGCTTGTTTACTGCCAAACCATCCGCAACAACCTGGCGTTTAACCTTCATACGTTCATCGTTAATGCCGGTGCCGCGCCCAACGGTCAGCTCCGGCGCAAGGCCTGTAAATGCCGATACGATAGCAGCGGTGGAAGTTGTGTTGCCGATGCCCATTTCTGCCGTTACCAGCATGTTGTAGCCTTTATCAATGCACTCACCGGCAACTTTCATGCCGCGCTCCAATGCCATTTCGGCCTGCTCGCGCGTCATGGCAGGGCCTTTGGTAAAATCTTCCGTGCCCCAGGCAACCTTTTCATTGCGCACTTTCGGCAAGTGACTCAAATCAAAAGTTGTGCCCATGTCAACAACAAACACATCCGCACCGGCGTGGCGCGCCATTACGTTGGCACCGGCAGTGCCGCGCATATAGCCGTTAATCATCTGCATGGTAACTTCCTGAGGATAAGCGCTGACGCCGTATTTGGCAATGCCGTGGTCGCCGCACATTAAAAGCATAGCGCTTTTTATTTTGCCTTCAAAATCAGGCGTACCGCAAATAGCGGCGTATTTTTCAACCATTTTTTCAACCTTGCCAAGCTGATACGGAACCTCGTCCACAGCCAGCCAGTTTTTATGCACAATTTCTGCCGCTTCTTTGTTCAGCGGCGAAACTATAATATCCTGCATTTTATTCCTCCTCAAATTTAAACGCCAGTTTCTTCATATCAACTGCCTGTCCTGCCACGCAGTAAAATACGCTTTCAGCGGCATCCGCCACCTGCTGGTTCACCCAGCCTGCAATATCACGGTATTCGCGTGCCATGGCATTTTCCGGCACAATTCCCGCGCCAACTTCGTTTGTTACAAACACCGTAATTTTTCCGCCTGCTTCAGCAGCTTCAATCAGTTTGGCAATTTCTGCCTTAACAACCTGCGCTTTTTCTTCCGTTGTGCCCTGCGGTGCATTTTTGCCGTACAATAAATTACTCATGTAAAGCGTAAGGCAGTCAAACAGCACTGCATCAGCTTCCTGCGCAGCTTCGCACAAAACCTCGTGCGCATTATAGGGGGCTTCAAAATTTATCCAGCGCGTCCGGGGGCGGCGCGCTTTATGCAAACGTACACGTTCAGCCATTTCTTCGTCCAGAATTTCGGCGGTAGCAATATAAGCGCATTTTGCGCCGTAATGCAGCACATATTTTTCGGCAAATTCGCTTTTGCCGCTGCGTGCCCCGCCGGTTACCAAAACAATTTTAGCCGGCATACAAAAACTCCTTTCTATAAACAAAAAATCCCCTTTATAAAAAAGAGGATATACTTCAAAAACGATATGCAAATACCCGCCTATCCCCCGTAGGCTGTGATACTCGTAACAGGCAGGTCTCCTGGCTCAGGTTCATCGCCGTGCTGCGCCTTCCCAAAGCATTGCTTCAGTGACATTTTGCAGACAGCTCGCCATTACAGTAGCGGGACTGCGCCGGATTTACACCGGCTTCCCTATTAAGATTGCGGGGTTAACCGCCTCACCTGTTGATTTTTTCCGTTAAATTATATTCTATGCATTTCAAAAAAATCCTGCTTATGCAGATAAAAAATTAACGGCAGCCGTTAAGCCGCCGTTTAAACGCTTTATAAATTTATTTAAGGCTGTTTTTGTAATCCTCAAGGAACTGGGCAAGGCCTTTATCGGTAAGCGGATGCAAAAGCATCTCTTTTAAAACTTTGGTAGGAATGGTTGCAATATCCGCACCGGCGAGCATAACTTTTTCAACGTGCTCCATATTGCGGATGCTGGCGGCAATAATCTGCGTATCGAGATTGTACTGACGGAAAACCTTAACCATATTTTCTACCAGTGCCACGCCGTTTTCGCCAATATCGTCCAAACGGCCGATAAACGGGCTTACATAGGTTGCACCGGCACGCGCTGCCATAATTGCCTGCGGCAGGCTGAACACCAGAGTTACATTGGTTTTAATGCCTTCTTTGGCAAGAATTTTAACGGCTTTTAAGCCTTCGGCAATGCACGGAATTTTTACAACAACCTTGTCGGAAATTTTCATCAGCCTGCGTGCTTCGGCAACCATGCCTTCGCAGTCGGTGCTGATAACTTCGGCGCTTACAGGACCGTCAACCAGGCTGCAAATTTCGGGAATAACTTCGGCCTGAGTTCTGCCGCTTTTGGCAATTAAGCTGGGGTTAGTGGTAACGCCGTATACAACGCCCAGCGCTGCCATTTCTGCAATTTCCGCAACATTAGCGGTATCCATAAAAATCTTCACAATTCATACCTCTTTCATATTGTAATTTTTGTTAATAAATTTATTAATATGAATCGCCTGTTTAAACGCCAATTAAGGAACTTAGATTTTGCTCATTATTCAATCGCAAAATCTGCGTAGCTTAGCTGGCACATTTATGGGCTTCGCTTTCAGCCCGTCACTAAATGGCGACTCACTTAAAACAGTACCGTCTGGTCGCTTCCTGGAGGTAAAAAAACATCATGCCCCCTGCCCTTGCGGTTTTTATTATTTACCCAAGTGCCGCATTTTGGGCACTGCATTTCTGCCGCAGGCAAAGCCCATGCAAGCTGCCTGCCGCATTTGGGGCAAATAAAAAGCACCTGCATATTTGCTCCGGGCTGATATTTTTTCATACTCCGTCAACTCCTTTGCGGCCTTACCTGTCTATTATACACTATCGCAGAATTTTTTGCAGATTTTGTTGCAAGTTTTATGGACAAACAACGTAAAATTTTATATGCTATTATTAAATAAAGTTTAAAAGGTGGTTACACTATGTCACTGCAAAAAGAATTTGAAGCGCTTGGCTGCTGGAGCGCACCTACCGAAGAAGAACACATCAGCGTTTACGGGCTTGATTTTGATAACTGCTATATTATTTTTACCGACCTTGACGGCAAAACACCGGTTGACGCCAAAGCGCCCGTTGTTGCTGCCTGCTACGATGACCACGACGCTTTTATGTGGGGCAAGGAGCTGAAAGATTTTGCTGCTTTAAAAGCACTGCGCGCCGCCCACGCGGATGATAATGATTTTATTGCCGCCGTTGAAAATTATACGCTGCCGAAGGAATGAGAAAATTTAGAATTACACTGCATAATATAACTAAAACATCAAATTAATAATCATTCAAACTGACAGTCAAAACATTTATTTATCAAACAGCAAATTATATCTGTCATCCGGTTATTTTTAATTTATCAATACAAATAAAAAGAGCTGCCTGACTGCCAACTCAAAAATTTTCTACAATAATTTTAGTATCATAACAGTTCAAAGCACTTATTCACTACGTTCAAAAAGTGTTTTGAACTGTTATTTTTATTAAATATTGCAATTTTTGAATGTTGACTGCCATGCAGCTCTTTGTTATATTTACGCTTCAGTTAAAATTACTGTCCTGCAAGTTTTTTTGGTTCCGCAACGCTAATATTAAAAATAAAATTACAGTACCCACGCTGGAATATAATACAAACTATCAGCTGCCGGAAGTAAATCATCAATTAAGCACACTATGCCGCCTGCGCCGATGCTTATTTTAGCGTCGGCGCTCACTGGTTCCAGTATTGCAAAGGTTTTAATGGCTTTACTGGGGTACGCGCTCTTTTTAATGGCTATTGGGTATGCTGTACCATTCTGCCAGATGATGAGTTCTATCTCCTTGCCGTTAAAATTGCGCAGGTAATACAAAGGAGGAACTATGCCTTTATTGGCATAGCTTTTGTAGATTTCCGTTGCAACCCACGTTTCAAAAAACTCACTGCTTGCCGCACCTGCTTCCAAAGCATCGGCGTTAAGCCAGCGCGTTAAGTATGCCGCAAGGCCTGTATCGAAAAAGTACAGCTTCGGCGCTTTTACAATGTATTTTGCTCCCGGCGGCATAAAGGGCTGAAGCAAATAAATTATTCCTGCCGCCTCCAAGGTTTTTACCCATTGCTTTGCCGTCGGTGCAGATATTTCCGCCGCTTTGGCAAGTTCTGCGTAGTTTATCATTTTACCCGTCTGCCCCGCAGCGGCACATAAAAAGCGGAAGAATACCATTTCATCATTTATTTGCAGCAGCTTCATAACGTCGCGCTGTAAAAAGGTTTGTACGTAGCTGGCGTAATAGCTTTGCCAGTCCTGCTCGCCGCCGTTGTACATGGCTGGCATACTGCCCTGCCAAATAAGTTTATAAATTTCTTTAAGGCTTTGTTTTTTTGCGTTATTCATGCGGTTAAACAGTGCGCCTACTTCCGGCAGGAAAGGATCAGTGTTATCCGTACCGTTAATTTCATTAGCGCTTAACCCCTGCAAGTCAATAATGCCTACTCTGCCAGCCAGGCTTTCCGTAACGCCCTGCATTAAAGGTAAACGCTGCGATCCAGTAAGCCAAATATCGCCGTTCTTTGCGCCGTTATCGGCATACATTTTAATGTAGCTTAACAGCTGCGGTGCGTACTGAATTTCGTCAATTAATAGCGGCGGCGTGTAACGCTGCAAAAACAATGCCGGGTCACTTAACGCCAAACTGCGTACGGCTAAATCATCAAGCGTAACATAAGTACGGTTACTGTTTTGCGCTAAGTGCTTTAGCAAAGTAGTTTTACCTACCTGCCGCGCACCCGTAAGCAGCAGTACTTTAAACTGGCCTGATATTCTGTTGATTGTTTGTTCAATATTGCGTGTGATGTACATAAATGCCTCAAATTCAAAAATTGTATTTCATTTTAAAAACCTTAAAAATCACCAATGTTTTTTAAGTGTATTTCAAAAACTTTACTTTTAATTATATTATCTATAATATTTTATACACAAAAAGCGCTGATTTGCACAACAAATATAACGAAATATCTAACTTTTGCCACACCTATAATGAACCAGTCTTTATCACTAAAAACCGTAAAGGCTATTTATGTGTTATGTGCATTGAAACCCACGAAATGCTTACATTACGACAAGAGCTTTATTTAGAACTAAAAATAATAGGTATATCCTTATCAATAATTATTTATTATTTTACAAAATCAAAAAAGCTAAAGAAGAATTCCAAATTATCTGCTTTTTATATGCAGCTTAACATTTTAAACCACAACATACAAACTCCATCCTATCCAGAAAATCTTTTTTAGATAAGCATTATATTAGTGAAGAACAACAAAAATATTGATTTAGTTTAACCACGCCAGAAAATTAGTGTGGTTTTGCATTTAAATTTAATTCAATGACTTAATTGCAATTACTGCACTTTTTAATGAATTTTTATTAAAACGAAAAATTATAATAAAAAACATTAAATAAATTATAAAACCTATAATTTTTTCTATATAAAAATTAGAAATTATAAAAACCAACATTCCTAAAAAACTATAAAGGATACTATTCCAATTATGTATTTTAAAATAACTAGAAATAATATTATGAGCCACCAACGTTTTTAAAACACTTGATAAAATTACACAATACAATAAAAACTCTAATTTGAAATTAAAAACAATTGATAATACGGACACTATTAAAATAAACAAAACTAAAAGAATATTAATTTTAAAAATCTGTCTTTCTTTTCTAATTGCCTTTAAATAGTTATTTAATATTAAAACCGTTAAACCATCATAAAGACATACCGGAGCAATAAGTGCAACATATCTAAAACTTTCACTATAATTGAAAAGCCATAAATTCAAAATTTTCACACAAGGATAATAAAAAATTAAAAGGAACAAAAGAAAAAATATTATGACTTTATTTAATTCAAAATACAATTTTGCAAAGTTATTATTGTTTAACCTTTTTAATAAAGGAAACAATACAACTGATGCCGCGCTAATGCCACTCATTGCAACATTAGTCATACTAAAGGCCAACGATACTTTACTGAACGTAATTATTCCCCAAACATTTTCTACAACTAACCTAACTATCGCTAAAGATAACATTCCAGCCATATTAGAAAGCAATAAAAAAATACCTATTTTTATATTATCAATAGCTTCTAAAAAATCATTACGCTTTAATTTTATAAATGAAACAATTTCTTTTGCATAACAACTTGACACATACAATGAAATAATTCTGGCAATTACATCTCCTAAAACAAGTATTTTAAAATCACGTACACCTACTAAAAGAAATATTATTACTATAAAGCAAAAACATATTGCTTCGCTCATTAAAGAAATAGAAAACTCTTTTATTTTTCCTGTCGTTTGAAATACAACCGAAAGTAATGTTCTTGGTAGCATTAAAACAATATCTATGCTAACTATAAAAAGCAAATAACTTTTATTAGCATCATCACTTAATAATAAACTGCAACAATTTATTACAAGCGCAAAACATAGTGCTATACAAAATAAGATAATAAATTGTGAACGTAATTTTTCTTTATTAAGTTCTTGATATAACAAACCTCCATTTTTTAAATAAACACCATCAACTAATCCTAAATGGCAAAAATGTATAAACGATGTATACAATAAATATAATTGCCAGTATCCAAAATCCGCCATACAAATTAGTTTTGGTAATATCAAAATATAAATAGTACGAATTAATAAATTAATAATATTAAAACTAATGGAGTATGAAAAATTTTTTATAAAATTATCAATAAAACTTCCTTTTATCATCTTATATTCAATCTTTACTTATGCTTTCATACATTTCTTTTAACAACTTTGTTGCATTCCACCCTAAGCCTTCAAGCTTGCTTACATCTAAATTTAGCTTGTGCGGGGGGGAAAACTTACGTTTGCTATTTTCGTTTTCTTTTATCATAACTTTAATTTCATCATTTGCTAATTCATGCGCCACAAGCTGCGCCATTTCCATAATGCTGCAATAGGTATTTTTATTAGCCGCATTATATGCTTCACTAGCTTTCCCACTAAGCAAAACTTTTAATATCGCTGTCACCGCATCTGCTGTATATAAATAACAACGCTTGCTAGTGCCTTCTGTTTGCAAAACTATATCCTGTTTTTTTATTGCACAACACAAAAACTCGGCAAATACTCTGTTATCGTTCTTTTCAATCCCCGGTCCAAAGGTTTGGGCTAAACGGACTACTTTTGCCGGTACTTTATATTCATCAGCATAGCTTGCGCATAATGCTTCACATAATCTTTTGGCCTCTGGATAACAACTGCGTACGCTCATAGTATCAACTGTTGTTCCATGCGTTTCGTCAATTAACTCATCCGTATGCGGTGCACCATATACTTCCATGCTTGAAAGATAAACCAAACCAGATATGTTTTTCTCTTTTGCTAAATTAAGAATATTATTCGTTCCCCACACAGCAGTCTTTATTGTTTCTACCGGATTTTCTACAAAATAACTGCTCGCCGTAGGATTAGCTCCATGCATGATATAGTCAATTCCGTCATCTATCGGCGGCAAATTTTCTACCTCACCTGCAACGAATTTTAAGTTTAAATTCTGTTTTAATTGTTCTGCAAATTTTTCCTTGGCTTTGGTAATATTTCTTACCAAAGCTATTATTTTTATGTTGCTATTGCATGTTAAATTTCTGTACAGCAATGCGCTGACAAAGGTATAACCAATAAGCCCGGTTGCTCCGGTAACAAATACTGCTTTGTTATCCAACTTTTGCCAATCAATAAAACCCGCAGATGTTATATATTCTAAATCTTCTTTAAATATTTTATTTTCTGTCCACATTGTTTTATCACAATCCTAATATTTGTAAATTTTCTCTTGCATCCATTATTGCTCTAAAAATATAAAAGTCTGACGGGGTTGTTATTTTTATATTTTCCATAGGTCCTTCCACAGCATTTAATCTGTAACCGTAATACTGCATAAGGCTTGCAGAATCTATAAAATCTGTTTTTCCTTCTTTTTGTGCCTTTAAATGACATTTATAGATATCGTTTAAGTAAAAACATTGAGGGGCCTTTGCCATTTCACATTCTGAACGTTTTAATATATTACCAATATTGCCGTCTGCATTTTTTATTAAAATTGTTTCTATTGCCGGTGATACGGTAATGGCACTGCCGCTTTCTTTAACAGCAGTTATACAGTTTGTAATAAGTGCTTCGTTTATAAGCGGGCGTACGCCATCATGGATTAATACAATAGCTTTTTTATCATTACTAATCTGATGTGCAGCTTCAAGCCCATAAAAAATTGATTCCTGCCCGCTTTTTCCTCCGGGAACAACTTTTAAGACTTTAGTAATATGATATTTATCTAGTAAATCTTTGCAGTAATCAATCCAGCTTGATAAACAAACTACAATAATGCCATCAATTTGAGAATGCTTTTGAAAATATTCTGATGTATAAATTATTATCGGTTTGCCGTGCAGCTCTAAAAACTGCTTCGGTTTAGAAGCCGTATTCATACGCTGCCCTGTTCCACCGGCAAATATTACTGCAATGTTCATAAATTAAAACCTTTCGTTTCAAAGAAATTAATTTTAAATTGATATTCAATATTTTTGTTTGTATTATGAGAAAAATCTTTTTTGGGTGACAACGGTGTCTGATTTATATGGCGCAAAGATATAATTAACATACCTAAAGTTAAAAATACTATAAATAAAGTTTTTAATTTTTCATATTTAAAATTTGCCAGCATAATAAAACCAAATAATTCAAAATATAAAGATATTCTTGCTAACGGAAGAAACATAAAAAATACAGTTTTTATTACTAATCCTATAGTAGTAAGTAAAATTAAGTTATCCTTAAATTTATAATTCTTATCAACTAATACTATAGCTGAAATAAAAATACAATAATAAAATAATGTTCCTAATCCCGTTCCGCCTTTTTCAATGAAACTTTGTAATACTTTCGTTTCATTATTTACATAAGCAGTTATTTTATATACAGAAAATGGAATATTGTTAATAAAAAAGATAATGCCTTCACGAATAATGCCAAAAGCACTAAGATTTATAAGTAATAGTAAAATAGGTATAAAATATTTAAGATTAATCTTTATTGTTCTAAATGGATAAAGTAATATTAATACTACACTTGAATAATGTACAAAAAAAGCACAAATAACTCCAATTAAATACCTTTTTAAATTACTTTCAATTAAATATTTAGATACATAAAAAATTACAGCTACTGCTAAAACTTGCCTAATTTGTGTTAATGAATTCCACCAACCAATAAAATATATACACCAAAAAATAATAAAATTATTAAGTGAAAACAATTTATCTTTACAATAATATTTTGCTCCCAAATATATAAATATGTTGGTAAAAATTGCATAAATAGCAAACAAAGCCTGTGATGTTAATCCAAAATATTTTAATAAACAACTTAATAATATAAAACTTGGCTCTATTAACTTAATTTGTGATAAACTCAAATCCGTATTATAGAACAATCTTTCATATTCAAAATAATCTAAACCTATATTATTTCTAAAAACACTTATAATTGTAATAAATACTATTAACGAAACAGATAAAAGTTTACGTTGTTTATCATTAATAAAAAAATTAACTATAAAACTAATAAAAAATATTGAAAATATCACTACCCAAAACTTCATAATCCGTACCTTTACTTTTTATTTACAATAGTTTCAATTAATTTACATATTCTTTCGCTAGCATGACCATCTTCAAATGAACCTAAAGCTTTATGATGTTGTTTTACTTTTTGAACATATTCTTCTTGGTTAAAGTTCAAAATATTATTAATCAATTCATCTGTATTTGTCGCTATAGGGAACGGCCATTCCGACATTGGCGTATAAAAATCACGTTCCTGTTTATACTGCTCTATATCCGTCGCATAAATAAAGCACGGCTTATACATTAATGAAAAATCCCACATGCAAGATGAATAATCAGTAATTAAAATATCTGCTGCGCATAAAAGTTCCTGCATGTCAGGATAATTAGTTACATCAAATACTTTATGATCACTAAAATTTTCAAATACAATCATATCTTTTCTATGAGGATGCCCTTTCAACAACATACAACATTCACCACTAAATTTGTCTCTAATGGCATGAAGCAAATTATTAACATTTAAATAACAATTATATTTACTTTCCCTAAATGTGGGTGCATATAATATAATTTTAGTAAAATTGTTTAATTTTAAAGTTTTGTATATTTTACTTTTTAGAAATTCTAAATTATCATTATAAAAAAATATATCATTTCTAGGCATTCCAATATTTAAAAATTCGGCATTCTTCACATTAGTATCTTTTTTAAACGCTATCGTAAATTCCCGACAAGCACTTACAATATAATCTATGTTACTAAATATGTAATTAATGCGTTTTAGTCGTTGCGTATTATCAGTTTCTTTTTTTAAACTATTGCCAATTTTTTTATACGCACCACCACCATGCCATGTTTCTATATATATTTGACCATTTCTTTTTAACATATAACTAGGATAAGCATCATTAAAAATAATAATTTTAGCTGTTAACCAGTGAAAGAAAAACATTAAACTATTTTTCTTTATTCTTTTAATATCAATATGCTGCTCACTAAAAATATCTTTGTTACTAATCCAATAAAAATTGTACTTATTAGGCGTTAATAGCATAAATTCTGTTATATATTTTAGATTACAGTAATATTTTCCATTGCTCGGATAAAAAATAATTTTTGTTTTATCTATTTCAAATATATAAAACAGATGACATAAAGTTCGTATAAACTTTGCAACAAAAGTTTTAATTGTTTCTAACTCCATCAATATTCACTCTACCTCTATGTATTTAAAAAGCAAAATATTTTATTAAAATATTCTCAAATCAATCATTTTAATAAACTTATTAAAAATATAATTTATTGGAAATAACAACAAAAAAACAATTGCAACGTAAATATATTTATTGTTAATTAGATTTAGATCTTGCAATACAAACATTGTTATTCTTTGTAATATATAAAATCCAAATAAATTTTGCCCTATATACATCAAAAAACTATTATTGCATTTGACATACATCATTAAAATCAATATTATAGAAACAAATACTATATTGTAGATAAATTTTATAATTAAAAACTGTTTTAAATTATAAATAAGAAAAATAGAAGCAAAAATAATTATCGAAAAAAACAATATATTTTTCTTTTTAGATAATAAGTCAAACAGTTGCTTTTTATATAAACTATAAAGCATACCAAAAGGATAACAAAAAATCGTATCATACCAATATAATTCTCTATATTTAGAAATCACGCAGACATATAAAATACAAAATAAAAAAAGTATTAATATAGCTTGCTTGTAATCCATACTTTCTTTTCGTTGCACTATTATTTTAAAAATCAAATACGTAATCAAATAAAGATATAAAATACAAAATATGTACCAAACACTATTTCCTATACCTGTCCATGCAAGCAAAGAAAAAATATAATTTTCAAACAAAACATCATATCCAAGAAGTAAATTCACAAATAAAAATACTGTTATAGCAATATCAAAATGCAATAAAGTTTTGCAAAATCTATTTTTAAAAATTTTATATATATAGTTAATGTCTTTTTTTATTGCTTCCATTATTCCATAACCAGAGCAAAATAAGAAAAACGTAACTATTCCCTGCCCCATCAAATTTCTAATTGCAAAATACGGTCTATCATATTCACTATTAAAATTATAATACCCTGTTATATGTGACAAAAATACCAAAATAAGAAAAAATCCTTTTATTGTATCAGTATTGTTTTTATCTAGATAATCAATATTTGGATATTTATAAAATTTACAATGTACAACCGCAAAGAATAATAACAATAAAAAATAAAAAATCATCTAATCACCTGAACAAACAAATTATTACCCTTCTAAAATACTTAATCAATGAGCATATATATGCTGACAAAAATATAAATAAACAATAATATCCTTTATCATAAAGTATTTTAAAATTCTCTAATTCACCTTTTTCATGCTTCCATAGATTACTACTTAAACCACCCTCACCATAATTAGCTTTAAATGATGCTGCAAGAAAAGTATTTAATAATACACCTTTGTACTTAAATAGAATTTCTAACCACAATAAATAATCTTCTGAATATTTTTTCTTTTCTTCAAATCTATACTCTATGCAATTACGTAACATTATAGAAGGTGTACCACCACTTGTATAATGTTTGAACAATAGTCTGTAAGGATTTAATTTTATAACATTGTGCTTATTTACTATTTTTTGATTATAAAATTCATTTAAATTATTATTTTTTATAATTTTCTTATGATGCCACAAAAAATATACTTCCATATGTTCTTCCATGTACTTATATTGAATTTCCAATTTCTGTGGATGCCAAACATCATCACTATCTAAAAATGCAATATACTTACCTTTTGCTATATTCCATGCGGCATTTCGTGCTGTAGCTGGTCCTGAATTTATATTCAAAAAAATTAATTTAATGTTTTGGTATTTATTTTTTATACTTAATAAAACTTCTTTATTTTTAATATGCGTACTAGAATCATCAACTATAATTATTTCTATCGGCATAATAGTTTGATTTAAAACAGAATTTATTGCTCGCTCTATAGTGTTTTCAGAATTATACGTTGGTATTATTACTGAAATATCTGCACATTTTTTTAATTTATTCATTTATGTTTCCTTAATCCACTCACCACATAAAACCACATGTAATACATACTTTTTACAACAGATAGTCTCTGACTATTCCTATACACATTCCATGTCCATAATGCGCTTTGCAGTTTATTACTGCTTACAGATTTACTGTTGCCTGTTCTGTACAATGCAAGGCTTTCTTGCATTCCATATGCGGTTATGCCCTGTTTTAAGATGTTAAGCCAAAGGATATAATCTTCGTGCTTTTGTGTTGTAAAGTGTATGTTTGCTATTTGCTTTCTATCCAGCATTACTGTAAGGCAGCCTATTTTATTGCCTTTTAATGCCTGTTTGTAGTTTAAGCTTTTTGGTATCTGCACTTGGTTTTGTATATTTTCTTTTACTTCTTTAAAATGCTCGTAGCTTGTATACGTAAACGCATATCCGTTTTGCTGCATAAACTCTATTTGTTTTTGCAGTTTTTCTTTTTTCCAAAGGTCATCGCTGTCTAAAAAGGCTATGTATCTGCCTTTGGCGTTTTGTATTGCCGTATTGCGTGCCGCTGCGGCGCCGCTGTTTTGTTTTAGGTTTATCAGCTTTATACGTTTATCTTTAGCGGCATAGCTTTGCACGATTTCTGCAGTATTGTCTTGGCTGCAATCGTTTACTATCAGCATTTCCCAGTTTGTATAGGTTTGGGCAAGCACACTTGCTATTGTTTCTGCTATGTAGGCTTCCGCGTTATATGCCGGGGTTATTATTGATACTAAACCATCTTTATATTGCTGACGTAGTTCGTCTGTATTTATTTGCTGCTCTTTGTTTTTAACTTCAGACAATTACTTTACCCCTTCGGTGCTTTCTTTGGTTATAAGTACTTTTAATGTTTGCAGCATCAATGTTAAGTCATACATTACGCTTACGTTTTGGATGTAGATTAAGTCATACACCAGCTTATCGTAAGCAGTTGTGTTGTATTTGCCAGCTATCTGTGCAAGGCCTGTTATACCAGGTTTTACGTTGTGGCGGTATACGTATTCCGGCTTTTCTTTGATGAATTGTTCTACAAAGAATGGACGTTCCGGCCTTGGGCCAACAATGCTCATTTCTCCTTTTAGTACGTTAATAAGCTGCGGCAATTCATCAAGCCTTGTAGCGCGCATAAAGTGCCCGAATTTTGTTATACGCGGGTCGTTTTCACCGGCTAAGACCGGGCCTGTTTTGGCTTCAGCGTCCTGTCTCATGCTTCTGAATTTATGCACTTTATAAACTGCTTGCCAAAGCGCCCTACCCTTACCTGGCTGTAAATTATTGGCCCCGGGCTGTCTAATTTTACTATTACCGCCGTTACAAGCATTACCGGCGATAGTAAGATTAATGCTATTACCGAAACCACTATATCCAGCGTGCGCTTTAAGATGCGCTGTTCCAATGTTAACAGCATGCGCGATACTCTCTGCGTCGGCAAATCGTCTATCTGCCACAGGTACATTTTGCTGCATGATATTTCGTACAGCGTCGGTACGAGTATTACCATTTTCTTTTTTTCGTTGGCAAGTCGTAAGATGTGTTCTTTTATTTCTACCGGCAGGCTTTCACCGATAAGAACGATATCGCTTGTTTCTATTTGCTTGATGGTGTCTGGTTCATTATCTGCTGATATAAATTTAAGGGTACTTTTCTCCAAGCCATAGGTTTTACGGATTTTAGTTTTAAGTTTTTCCTGTTCTTCTGAATCTGCCGCTACAAATACAGTAGGTATAGGCAAATGCTTTACTTCTATTTGGTGCATTACGTACTGCCACAATGCCAAAAGCATAAAACCAGATACTGCGGAGTAGATGATTACCATGCGTGAATATTCAAAGTCACGCAGGAAGAAGGTTACTGCCATAGCGGCTATGAAAATATTGCCTACGGCAACGATGAGGTTTAGGAAGATTTCGCTTAATCTTTTACGTACAAGGCTAAAGAGCCCATAGATATTAAAGAAAAAGATTAAGAATACAGAGAGCAGCACAGTAAGGCGGATATGAAAATCTATCTGCATGCTGCGCATAGAGTCACTCTGCATATAAATCGCTATAAAAGTTGCAATTTGAATACAAAGTAAATCACCAAAAATTAAGATTAGCTTACGGAATATTAGTGCCAAAGGTACACGTTCTTTCTGTTAATTTTATCTAAATCAAAAATTTATAATATAATTGTACCATACCTTTACCCCCCCGCAAGACATTTCGGTTAGAATGAGTCTAACTTTTACTGGTCTTGGTGAAACTTTATCCCTGCCGGCAGGTTAGCGCGGCGGCGCCATTTTACGATAACCCGCACTGCCGGTGGTGCGTGAAAGCATACTGCAAATAAAAATTTACAATTAAAAAGCAATAGGAATATGCTGAAAAGCTGGTAGCAAAAACTATGGCGGCTATCTATTACCGCTTTATTTCATGCGCGAACAGATAAAATCGTGTTCGCGAACGAAGAAGCCATAGCATTTTTCCAAAGCTTTAAAGTATATTCCTATTGCTTTTGCTTGAATAAAAAAATACCATCACAATTGTGATGGCGTTATTAGATGATAATATTATAGTTTATTCTTACCCTATTCCTATTTTCCCAAGCCTTCTCTTGCCACAATTTTATCCAAAATTTCTGCGCCCTTAAAAACTACTTTATCACACTGAATTTCAGGCTCAAAATACTTTGGTTTAACTTCGCAGCAATCATAACTGCCTGTTTCGGCTTTAAAAGTATCAACAAATTCTTTACAAAGTTCTCTTACCCTGCAGCCTTCCTCTTTGCCGTTGCGTTTTACATACAGTGTGCTAAGCACCATGCACGCACCGGTAACCACACCGCAGGCAGCACCTGCGCCCATACCGCCGCCAAAGCCTGCCGCAATTTTAAGTGCCTGCGGCGGCAGCTGCATATTATAAGCCCAGTTTGCTCCATAAAGAATTTTTTCGGCACAGTTAAGGTTCATTGCCTTGCCGTAACCTTTTTGCAATAATTCAAGCAGCATTGTTATCCCTCCTATAACTCAAAATCCACTGCTTCACCTTTTTCTAAAGATGCCGGAACATCTATTAAACGCTGGTTGCGCGAACCGCGGTACGGAAAATCCAAATCGCGCTGCGCGAGAATAAACGGCCCGTCTACCAGTACGTTAATTTCCTTAAGCACCGGCAGATTTTTTACTTCGTTATATACATAACCGGTGTAACACCATACGTTCAGCCCCGGCTTGAGTTTTTTTATTGCCTGCAAAAATTCCAGCACGCCGTCTGCCTGTGCCAACGGGTCGCCGCCGCTTAAAGTTATGCCCCTGTGCAGCGGCGTCAGCCTTTGCACCACATCCTGCGCCAAATCCTCCGGCGTATATTCCGTGCCGCCTTCAAACGGAAGCGTAGAAGGGTTATGGCAGCCTTCGCAGTGGCGCGGGCAGCCCTGAAAGAACACTACCGCACGTATACCGGGCCCGTCTACGATAGATTCATTTAAAATACCTGCAACCCTCAGCATAGCCTGCCTCCTTATTCCGTGCAGCAATTAGCGCGCTGGCGAATCTGCGTAAGCTTCTTTTCGCATACAGGGCAGTAATCTGTATCAATAATACCTGTATAGCCGCAGTCCTCGCAGTAATCAATCGGGAAGTTAATGCCTACATAACCGCAGTCGCATGCCAGCATATGGCGCAGAACATCTTCAACTGCCTGCAAATTATGCACCGGCGAAGATTCAAACTCTACATAGCTGATATGCCCGCCGTTGGTAAATTTATGGTACGGCCCTTCAACGCGCATCTTATCAAACGCGCTGATTGGATAACCAACCGGTACATGGAAGGAATTTGTATAGTACGCTTTATCGGTCACGCCGGGAATAATACCGTACTCCTTGCGGTCGATACGGATAAAGCGTCCGGAAAGCCCTTCTGCCGGCGTTGCAATAAGGCTGAAATTCAAATCATATTTATCGCAGTATTCATCTACGCGCTTGCGCATATAACCGATAATTTCCTGCCCCAGCTTCTGCGCTTCTTCGCTCTCGCCCTGATGTTTGCCAATCAGCGAAGTAAGCGTTTCGGCAAGGCCGATAAAACCAATGGCAAGCGTACCGTTTTTAATTGCAGGCTCAATGCGGTCATCCTTTTTAAGTTTATCGCTGCCCATGTAAAGCCCCTGCCCCATCAAAAACGGCAGGTCGCGCACACGCAGGTTGCACTGCACGCGGTAACGGTGATAAAGCTGCTCCGCCACAAGGTTCATCATATCGTCAAGCATCTGATAGAACTTGTCTATATTGCGTTCTGCTTTAATGGCAAGGCGCGGAAGGTTAATTGTTGTAAACGAAAGATTGCCGCGCCCGGTGGTAATCTCCTCACCATGGCGGTTGGCAATAACGCGCGTGCGGCAGCCCATGTAAGCCACCTGTCCGCCGTAATCGCGGTTGTAAGTGGTATCCATAAAGCTGAAAGTCGGGTTCAGGCGCTTTGCAGCCACGCTTATTGCCTGCTGGAACAAATCATAGTTCGGGTCGCCGGGGTCTAAATTAACGCCGCGTTTAACGCGGAAAATAACGTTTGGGAAAATCGGATTTTCGCCGCGTCCAAGGCCGTTGCCGTAAGCCTTTAACAAATTGCGCGTAACCTTACGCCCGTTTTCGCTGGTATCAAGCCCAAGGTTAAGGCTGCTGAACGGCACCTGCGCACCGGCGCGCGAATGCATACTGTTTAAATTATAAACCAACGCTTCCATTGCCTGAAAAACTTCGTTTTCTTCCGCACCTTCTACAAAATCGGCCATATCGGTATCAAAAAAGCCAAAAGACTGGCCGCCAAACATATCGTTCTGGTTGCTTTGCAGCACAATAGCAGCCAGCGCAGCCGCAGAACCCGGGCGTTTCGGCGGGCGGATATAACCATGCCCGTTATTAAAGCCTTCATGCAGCAGCCTGCCAAGCGGAATGTTCAGGCAATTTAAGGTTTTGCCGTAAAAATCAAGGTCATGAATATGAATATCGCCGCGTTTATGCGCCGCCGCCATTTCTTCCGGAATAACACGGTTCAAATAATATTCACGGCTGGCAGCCGATGCAATTTGCAGCATTTTTGCCGATGGCGAATTGGAAATATTAGCGTTGTCACGGTCGGTTTCCTTTAAAATTTCTGCCACGGTATCCATAAGTTCGCTGCGCGCATTGCGGATATCAGTACGTTTGGCACGGTACAAAATATAAGATTTTGCAGTTTTGGCATGGCCTTTTTTAATTAAAACCTTTTCAACAATGTCTTGAACATGCTCAACATCAACAATTTCCTTGTTTTCTGCTTTCAGGCATTTTAATACGCACAGTGTAATTTCCACCGCCATTTCGCGGTCTGCACCGCCAACAGCCTGTGCCGCTGCAAAAATAGCATCCGTTATTTTGCTGTCATCAAACGCTACAATACGCCCATCGCGTTTACGAATTTTCATGCTCAGCGTCACTCCGTTCCTTATTTTCGTTGTTATTAATAATACGCTGCAATTCCTGCATAAAATTGTTCACATCGGCAAACTGCCTGTAAACAGAAGCAAAACGTACATAAGCAATCTGGTCTGTTTTTTCCAGATGGTTCATAACAAGCTCGCCAATAACTTCGCTGCGCACTTCCGATTCACCGCGCATACGCAGTTCGCGCTCAATATGGTCTGCCATTTCCTTAATTTTTTCGTAAGAAATCGGGCGTTTTTCAAAAGCCTTAATCAAGCCGTTCAAAAGTTTTTTCGATTCAAACAGCTCGCGGCGCCCGTCTTTTTTATTTACAACCAAAGGTGTTTCTTCGTATTTTTCGTAAGTAGTAAACCTGCGGCCGCAATCAGGGCATTCACGCCTGCGGCGGATAGAAGCGCCGTCATCAACCGAACGGGAATCTACAACTCTGCTGTCATTATAATTACAAAATGGGCATCTCATACATTCACTTCCTTGTATTTGTTGGATAAGCACTTATATTATAACATAACGCCAACTTAAAAGAAACAAGATATTGTGTATATTTAAAATCACAAGCAAATTTTACCCCAAAATATAGAAAGCCTCTGCTAACATAAGCAGAGGCTTTAAATGCAGTATTAAATTAAAATCAGCCGCGAATCCAGGGCGGAATCTCCGTATCGGAAGAATGTTTGTGAATAATTCCGCTGCCGCCCATATGCGGTTTATTGTTATTGCTGTCGCTATCGTGCTGCTGCTGATAACCGCCGCCCGGACGTACAATAGAAGGTTTGCCGCCATGTGTCGGCATTTCCTTGTTAAAGCCGGTAGCAATAACGGTAACACGGATTTCGTCTTTGAGAGTTTCGTCTATAACCGCACCGAAGATGATGTTGGCTTCGGGGTCAACGGCTTCGGTAATAATATTGGATGCTTCGGTAACATCAAACAGCGACAGTTCTGCGCCGCCGGTAATGTTAAACAGCACGCCGCGAGCACCTTCGATAGATGCTTCCAGAAGCGGGCTCTTAATGGCAGCTTCGGCAGCTGCGCGTGCGCCGTCGTCGCCTTTTGCCATGCCAATACCCATCAATGCAGAACCTGCGTTAGACATAACCGTTTTAATATCGGCAAAGTCCAGGTTAACAAGGCCAGGCACCGCAATCAAATCGGAAATGCCCTGAACGCCCTGACGCAGAACATCATCGGCAATGCGGAAAGCTTCCAGCATGGAAGTTCTTCTGTCGATAACCTGCAGCAAACGGTCATTAGGAATGGTAATTAAAGTATCAACTTTTTCTTTGATATTTATAATGCCGCTTTCAGCCTGATTCATACGGCGTTTGCCTTCAAAAGAAAACGGTTTGGTAACAACGCCTACGGTAAGTGCACCAACTTCGCGCGCACATTCGGCAACAATAGGTGCTGCGCCGGTACCTGTGCCGCCGCCCATGCCTGCGGTAACAAATACCATATCTGCGCCCTTCAGCGCGTCCAGAATCTGGTCGCGGCTTTCTTCTGCTGCTTTTTCGCCGATTTCCGGGTTAGCGCCTGCGCCAAGACCTTTGGTAAGTTTTTCGCCAATCTGGATACGTGTCGGTGCTTTAGAAAGCAAAAGTGCCTGCGCGTCGCAGTTTACCGCAATAAATTCCACACCCTTCACGCCTGCGGAAATCATTCTGTTAACGGCATTGTTGCCGCCGCCGCCAACACCGATTACCTTGATATTGGCAAGATTGTCCATGCCTTTTTCTTCAAACTCTTCAAACATTATTTATATTCCCCCTTAATAAGTTGGGTAAATTCCATCACATAGATATCAAAGTAATATTCAACATATAACGGTATTTTTCCTGCTGCATTAAAAAATTATTTTATTTTTTAAGAAACAGATGGCGGATGGCAGCAAGATTGTTAAAAATGCGCATCCCAAAAATCAAAATACCGACGAGGTACAAATCTATGCCCAGCAAAATACCGGAATAGCACAAAAACGCTGCTAAAACAGCATTGGTAAAAAAGCCTGTAATAAATACGGTATTATCATATTTGCCTTCCATGCTGGAGCGCATACCGCCAAAAACAGTATCAAGCGCTGCCATCAGCGATACGGAAAGCAAACGGGCATATTCAAACGGCAGATACAGGGGAAAATACCATCCGGCTGCAAAACCGATTACAATACCGGCGAGTGCATAGAGCATATTATTTACCCTCCTTTGCCGTTTCGTGGTGTTCTTCTTCGGCTGCCTGAGCATATTCAAAAGTGCGGCGGCCTTTAAATGCAGGTATTTTTACAACTTCCGGCATGGTAAGCTCTGCCTGAATACCCCAGAACTTAAAGGTATCAAGCACGCCGCCCCTTAATTTAAGGGCACTGGCAAGATTTGAAGGATTGCCAATGGCAAGTATCACATAAGGCGGTGCGCTGCGGTTATTATTTACCGAAAGCGTAGGCCCTGCGCAGCGTATTTCACTGGTTGAAACAAGCCTTTCGCCGTTAATGGAAATTGCTTCTGCACCGGCAGCACGCAATTCGTTAATTACGCGCAGCAGGTCATCGTCATGAATAATATACAAATTGGGGTTTTCCCCAACCTGCGCCGTTACCTTGCTGTCATCAAGAATTAACTGGATACCCTTGCCTTCCAGCGGAACCTCACCGGCAAATTCCTTCAAACGTTCCAGTTCGTTTTCCAAAACCTTGTCGCTGCTGTTATTGGCCTGCAATTTTTCAATTTCTTTAGCCAAATCGTCGCGCTGCTGTTCCACAACACGCAGGCGCTCTGTTAATTCTTCCGCACGCTGGACATTAATGGTTTTCTGCCGTTCGGTAGTTTTTATCTGCGTTGCCAGCATAAAGCCCAAAACGGCAAAAACCAGTACAAGCATTATTTTGGCATGTTTATTTGCTAACATAAATTTTCAAATTCCTTTCAAAAATATCAGGCTTTCTGCCTTAACTTAATATAAGGCTTTGCGAAGGTTAAGTCAATATATTCAGCTCTAATATTTTTTGTTTTTATATCATTGAAAACCGTAATAAAAATATCCAGCTTATCAGAAATGTTATCTGCATTACCCAAAAGAATCGGATAACCATAGCGCAGGTTAAACTTAACATTATTGCCGCTGTCAACAGCAATTTCGGAGATAGAATCGGTTACTTCCTTATCAAGCTTGCTTAAAAAACCTAAAATTTCAAGCACGTTTTTTTCTTTAATCGTGTCGCCAAAAAATATATTGCCGGTTACAACGCCGGAAAGCACAGGGGCGTCAGCCTCTTTAATACCGTCGCTGACGCTCATTACAACACCGTTGTAATCTACCTGCGCATAACCTTTATACGAGCAGGCAATGTACAGCGCTGGTATACGTTCTTTTACGCGCACCACCAGCACACCCGGCCAGAAATATTCTGTTTCTGCCTTTTCAAAACGCACATCATTGGCAATGGCTTTTTCTATTGCCGAAGGCGAAACAACAAATAAATTAACCGGTTCCTGCGTGCCGCACATACTTAAAAGCTTGCTCTGCGTTAGCTGTGATGTACCTTCAATAACAATGCTGCCAAAGGACGTTCCCGGGGAAGTTGCCCATCTCCATGCCCCGGCAAGCGCGCCTATAATAACGGCTGCAATAAAAAACAGGCGCAAAAGGCGTAACCGCCGCTTTTTACGGTTTGCTTTTAAACGTTCGCGTGTCGATTGCACCTTTAACACCTCTTAAAAATATTCTTAGTTACTAAGTAAATTATTTATTATTAACTGATGCGGACTGTAAAATAATATTGCACAATTCGGGGAAAGAAATCCCTGCCGCAGCTGCTGCTTTAGGAACAAGGCTGGTTGCAGTCATGCCGGGAACGGTATTAATTTCAAGCACATAGCCGTTGCCTGCTTCATCAAGCATAACATCGGCACGGGCAACGCCGCTGCAGCCCAAAACTTCATAAGCCTGTTTGCTTATTTCCTGCACTTTTTTGGTTGTTTCTTCATCCAAATCTGCCGGGCAAATATATTCCGTTGCGCCTTTTGTATATTTGGAATGATAATCATACGTCCCGGAATGCGGGGCAATGTGAATAACCGGCAGGGCAACCACTTCACCGTCTTTCTGCATCATGGAAACGGTAAGTTCCTTGCCGCCGATAAATTCTTCCACCAGAATATCGCGGGAATATTTAAAAGCGTTTGCAAGCGCTTCATCAAGCTGATTTTCTTCTTTAACAATTTCCACGCCGATACTGGAACCCTGGCTTGCAGGCTTAATAACTACCGGCAGGCTGAAACGCTGCATAATCTTTTCTTTTATGCCGCTTTCCTTTTTATTAACAATCAGGCAGGCCGGAGTGGAAATGCCTGCATCGCGCAGCATGCGTTTGGTAATAACCTTGTCCATGCAGGATACACTGGCAATCATGCCGCTGCCGGTATAAGGCATCTCGCGTATTTCCAGCAAAGTCTGCAAACGTCCGTCTTCGCCGTAAAGGCCGTGCACAGCGTTAAAAACAACTTCTGCTTTGCTTTCGGCAAGCTGTTTGCCGAAATTGCGCGGGTCAAGGTCAATTTCAACAACATTGGTATAGCCATATTCCCTCAGCGCATTGGCAATGGCTGCGCCGGTATTTAAAGAAACCTCACGTTCTGCGGAAGGCCCGCCCATTACAACTGCAACTACCTGATTTTTGTTAAACATTTTCATTGCTCCTTTGCAAATCTGCTACTAATGCTTCGCCAACTTTATATACATCACCTGCGCCGATAGTCATAACCAAATCACCGGTGCGGGCATTTGCCGCAAGATAATTTTCTATATCCGCCATTGACGGCACATACTCAACATCAACGCCCGAAGTTTTCTTAATGCCTTCGGCAAGCTTTTGGCTGTTTACGCCTTCAATGGGGTCTTCGCTGGCCGCGTAAATATCGGTTACTATAAGTTTATCGCAGCCTTTAAAGCAGGCGCAGAACTCATTGAACAAAAGCTGGGTACGCGTATAGCGGTGCGGCTGGAAAACGCAGATTAAACGCTGCGGCTTCGTTTGCAGCGCAGCTTTTAAGGTTACGCCTATTTCCGTGGGATGATGCGCATAATCATCAACAACCCATACGCCGTTAACGCGCCCTTTGGTTTCAAAACGGCGGTGCGCACCGGTAAATTCCTTCAGTGCTTTTAAAATGCTGTCCGTTTTTATGCCCATTTCAACAGCGCAAACAAGCGCGCCCAACGAATTAAGCACATTGTGCCTGCCGGGAACGATCAGCTGAACTTCCGCAAACAAACTGCCGTTTTTATAAACTTTATAATCCGTGCCGCCGGTATGGTAAACAATGTCTTTGGCAACGTAATCGGCCTGTTCATCATCAATGCCGTAGCTGATAACACGGGTTTCTGTTTCCTGCGCCAGGCGGCGGAGCTTGGGGTTATCCATACACAGCACCGCCGCTCCGCCAGGTTTTACGCTGCCCACAAACTGCTTAAAGGCAGCATAAATATTTTCTTCGCTGCCGTAATGGTCCATATGGTCGTTTTCAATATTGGTTACAAGCGCATACAGCGGATAAAACTTCAAAAACGAACCGTCGCTTTCATCCGCCTCGGCAATTACATAACGGCCTTTGCCGCTGCGTGCATTGCCGCCGAGGCTTGTTACTTCACCGCCGATAACAATGGTAGGGTCTATGCCGCCCTGCGCCGCTATACAGCTTAACATGGCACTGGTTGTAGTTTTGCCGTGCGCACCTGCAACAGCCACACCATCGGCATGGTTAAGCAGTTCCGCCAATACGTCCGACCTGTGCATAACCTTTATGCCCTGCTCTTTGGCTGCCACCAGCTCACAATTATCCGGATGGATAGCAGATGAAATAACAACCGCATCCGCACCATTTACCTGCCCGGAAGCATGCCCCTGATAAACAACGGCTCCCAGCGCTTTCAGCTTCTCGCAGATGCCGCCGGCGTTTTTATCCGAACCGGATACATGAAAGCCGCGTTCACAAAGCACATGTGCCAAAGCACTCATTCCGGCGCCGCCAATACCAATAAAATGAATATTGTGTATTCCCGAAAGCATTTAAAATCCTCCCTGCTCAATTTTTTACAAGCTGCAGCGCCTGCTGCGCAATTTCCTTTGCCGCACCGGGCCTGCCCAGGCTTTTGGCAGCTTTTTTCATTTTCTGCAAATCTTCGCTGCGTATTAATAAATGCTCTATTTCTTCAAGCAGTTTTTCGCCTGTAAGTTCTTTATCCAAAATAACTTTGGCCGCACCGGCAGCCTCTACCGCACGGGCGTTAAACTCCTGATGGTTGGCAGTTGCATAAGGGTACGGAATTAAAACCGAAGGCACACCCTTTGCCGTAAGTTCTGCAAGGCCTATCGCCCCCGCGCGGAACACCGCCAAATCTGCCGCCGCCAGTGCCATTGGCATATCATGCAGATAAGGCTTAACAATTATATTATCTTCAACAGAGCCTTTTTTGTTAAGCTCCTTAATATATTCTTCGTAATTGGCTTCGCCAGTGGCGTGCAGTACCTGCACATCATGCCTGCCGCTCAGCGCCTGTTCAACATAAAGCATGGCCTTGTTAATGCTTTGTGCGCCGCGGCTGCCGCCGGATACCAGAATTGTTTGTTTTTCCGGGTCAAGCCCGAAAAATTTTACCGCTTCACTGCGTTTATTAGAAAGAATTTCACTGCGGATGGGGTTGCCGGTATATATTTTACGCGATTTTCCCGTAAAATATTTTTCAGCCTCACGGTAACCCAAAAACACTTTTTTTACAAAGCGTGCCAAAATTTTATTGGTAACGCCCGGCATGGCATTTTGCTCCTGAATTGCCGTGGGTATGCCGCGCAGAGCCGCCAAAAATACCACAGGCCCGCACACATACCCGCCGGTACCGATAACAAGGTCCGGCTTTATTTCGCCGATAAGGCTGTTTGCGCCAATTAAACCAGTAAAAAGTTTGCCGAACGAACGCAGCGTATCAAAACTCAGGCTGCGCTTAAAACCGGCTATTTCTATATAGCGCAGCGGATAACCGTAACGCGGAATAATATTTTTTTCAAGCCCCTGCTGCGTGCCTACAAAAATAATCTGCGCATCAGGACGAAGTTTTTTTATTTGGTCGGCAATGGTAAGCGCCGGGTAAATATGCCCGCCTGTACCGCCGCCGGAAAGTATAACCTTCACTTTATTTTTCCTCCGCAGCCGAAAGTTCCGCAACTATCTTTTTAAAGCAGCGCCCGCGCTCCGGGAAACCTGTAAACATATCAAAGGATGCGCACGCCGGAGATAAAAGCACCGTTTGCGGTTTAACAGCCGTTTTATGCGCCAGCTCCACAGCTTCCTTCATGGAAGTTACCATACGTATATCACTGACGCCTGCTTTTTCAGCCGCTTCCTTAAAACGCTCCGCCGCTTCGCCAAGCAAAATCAGCGTATCAACCTTTGTTTTTACAAGCTGCATCATTTCTTCGAGCGGGGTCAGTTTATCGCGCCCGCCGGCAATTAAAATTAAATGCCCGTCAAACGCTTCCAGCGCCTTAATGGTAGAATCGGTATTGGTTGCTTTGGAATCATTATAATAATGTACGCCGTTAATTGTCGCCGTATATTCAATGCGGTGTTCAACACCTTTAAAGTTTTTCAGCACTTCTGCAATATTACAGGGTTCAACTCCTGCAAAAAACGCCGCGCCAATAGCAGCCAGCACGTTTTCTTCGTTATGCCCGCCAAAAATCTGCAAATCTTTCCTGTTGCAGATAACTTCTTTGGTATCGTTCCAGGCAATAACAAAATCGCCGTTCTGCATATAAATGCCCTGCGGCAAAACTTCTTTGCGGCTGAACCAACACAGTCTTCCCGGCACAAGCCCGCCCCAACTTTTAACAATGGGGTCATCAAAATTAAGCAGTGTTACGTCTTCCGGATGCTGGTTTTTAAAAATATTGCATTTAGCCGCACCATAAGCCTCCATTGTATGGTGGCGCGTTAAATGGTCCGGCGTTAAATTTAAAATAACGGCAATTTCCGCGCGGAAGTTCTCCACAGTTTCCAGCTGAAAGCTGGAAAGTTCAGCCGCCAGCCACGAATTTTCGGGCATGGTTTCAACTTCTTTGGTAAGCGCCATGCCGATGTTGCCGCCTACTTTGGTTACGCACGGCAGCGTTGCCAGCATTTCGCCTATTAAAATAGTAGTTGTTGTTTTGCCGTTGGTACCGGTAATGCCCACAATATGCCCGTTATAATTGCGGTAAGCAAGTTCCGCCTCGCCGGTTACATTAATGCCGCGGTTCAGCGCTTCCTGCACTAGATGGTTTTCCATACTGATTCCCGGTGAAAGGATTACTTCTTCCACATCGTCCAGCAGGCCTTCTTTTTTGCCTATTACAATTTGCCCGCCGCTTTTAGCAAGCAGTTCTTTTAAATCTGCATCAACATCATGCCCGGCATCATTATAAAGCAGCACACGTTTGCCCTGGCGTGCCAGAATATCCGCAGCGCCGCAGCCGCTGATGCCTATGCCATAAACAAGTACAGCCTTACTCAAAATTAAAATCCTCCGTTTCCGTTAAGCCACAGCAAAACACCCGCAATGCACAGCAGGCAGCTTGCGGCAAAAAAACGTTTTACAATTTTGGTTTCTTTCCATCCGCCAAGTTCAAAATGATGATGTATCGGCGTCATGCGGAAAATACGCCTGCCGCCCGTAAGGCGGAAATAAGTAACCTGCATTATTACAGATGTTGCTTCCATAACGTAAATGCCGCCGAGAATTACAAGCAAAAGTTCTGTATGCGTAAGCAGCGCCAGCGCCGCAACACCGCCGCCTATTGCCAGCGAACCGGTATCGCCCATAAACACTTTGGCCGGATGGTGGTTAAACAGCAAAAAGCCGAGGCACGCACCGGTAATGGCCAGCGCAAATACGCTTAAATCGGCATGGCCGGTGTTATAGGCAATGAACGCATAAGCAACCGTTACAGGCAGCGTAACGCTTGCCGCAAGCCCGTCAAGCCCATCGGTAAGGTTTACGGCGTTGGTTGTGCCCACAAGCAGCAAAAATACCAGCACATAATATAACCATCCTAACGGAAGCATATATTCCGTACCGGGTATGGCTATGCTTAAATCAGACTGCACATGGGTTTCAATATAATAAACATACGCTCCTGCCAGTACAAACTGCATAAAAAACTTCTGGGCAGCAGTAAGGCCAAGGTTGCGTTTCATTACAACTTTAATATAATCGTCAATAAAACCAATCAGCGCATGACCGAAGGTTAAAAGCAGCGCAATGCACAACGCCGGTGTAAAATTACACCATACGGCAACGGCAACCAGAATTGCCAGCAGCATCATAATGCCGCCCATGGTAGGCGTGCCGCTTTTTTTCATATGTTCTTTCGGGCCGCATTCGCGGATGCTCTGCCCAAAATTCAGTTTATGCAAAACCGAAATAAAGCTCGGCCCGGTTACGGCACAGATAATAAACGCCGTAGCCAGTGCACCAAGAAGATTAATTGTCATTTATCCAACACTCCGGATTTTATTTTTTCAGAACAAGGTCAATCAAGCCATCAACCTGCATGGAATGAGAGCCTTTGAGTAAAATTATATCATCATTGCGTAAAATGCCGCTTAAAATTTTGGCTGCTTCCGCACGGTCATGGCAAATAAAGGTTTTTACGCCTTTTTCCTGCGCTGCGCGTCCAGTATGTACTGCTTCCGTACCGTAGGTAATAAGCACGTCAACGCCTTCGGCAGCGGCCATTTCGCCAACTTCCTTATGTGCCTGCATGGAAAGCGCGCCAAGCTCCAGCATATCGGCCAGCACGGCAACCGCCCTGCCGCCTTTGGCCTCTTTTACGGCATGCAGTGTTTTTAAAGCACTTGCCATAGAGGCAGGGCTGGCATTATAGGCATCATTAATAACCGTTACGCTGCCAAACTGCATAAATTCCTGGCGTTTGCCGGTAAGGCGCACATCCTTTAAAGCGTTTTTTATCTGCACCAGCGGAACATTAAATGCAGCTGCAACGGCAATGGCCGCCAGTGCGTTATAAATATTATGCTCTCCCAAAAGCGGAAGCACGATATGTTCTGTTTCGCCTGCTGCGGCAAAAACGCAGTCAAACTCGCTGCCTTCAGCCGTAAGTTTAATGTTCTGTGCATATACGCCGGCTTCTTCCGTACAACCGTAGCTTATAACTTTGGCTGCGGTTTTACCTGCCATGCGGCGCACAAAAGCATCATCGTTATTAAGCACCGCAAACTGCTGCGCCGTTAAATTTTCAACAATTTCGCTTTTGGCTCTGGCAATATTTTCCATACTGCCCAAAAGTTCCATATGCGTTTCGCCAACATTTGTTACAACGGCAGCGTCGGGGCTTGCCAGTTTGCACAGGGCGCTTATCTGCCCCAGCCCGCGCATGCCCATTTCCACAACGGCAATTTCCGTATCGTTTTTAATGTTCAGCAATGTTTTGGGAAGCCCTATTTCGTTATTAAAATTGGCCTCCGTTTTAACAACATTATACTTGCAGGCAAGGCAGGCTGCAATCAAATCTTTGGTTGATGTTTTGCCGTTGGAACCGGTTACCGCAACAACCTTTAAATTTTTTTGCTTATCACGCCAGGCTTTGGCAATAAGCTGATATGCCTTTAAAGTGTCATCTGTTTTTATAACAACGGAATCCTGCGGCAAACCTTCAACATCATGGCTTACAAGTACGCCCGCCGCCCCAAGTGCCAGTGCTTTGGCGCAATAGTTATGGCCGTCAAAATTTTCGCCGCTTAACGCCACAAACAGTTCTCCGCTTTTAATTGTGCGGCTGTCCGTATTAATGCCGGTAATTTCAACATTCTGCAAACTGCGGCAGCTTCCTCCCGTTGCCGCCAGTATTTCCTGCAAATCAAACATCATATCACCTTTTGTTCTGCCAGTATTCCTGCACTACTTCACGGTCATCAAAATGAATTGTGTCGTGGCCGATAATCTGATAATTTTCATGCCCTTTGCCGGCAATTAAAACTACATCATCAGCGGCGGCATGTGCAAGGGCATAGTTAATCGCTTCGCGCCTGTCGCTTAAACGCACGCTGGTTTTGCCTGCCGGAATTTCCTTAAGAGCGGTTTCAATTTCATCAATAATAAGTTCCGGGTCTTCGGTACGCGGATTATCGGAAGTTACAACGACATTGTCCGCAAGTTCCAGCGCAATGCGTCCCATAATCGGGCGTTTTTTGTTGTCGCGGTCACCGCCGCAGCCAAATACAACCCAAAGTTTGCCGCGGGTAATGCCGCGCGCTGTTTTCAGCACGTTTTCCAGGCCGTCCGGGGTATGGGCGTAATCCACAATTACGGTGTAGGGCTGCCCTGCCTCTACCAGCTGAAAACGTCCCGGCACGCCGTCAAAGCCGTCAAGCACGTCCATAATAATTTGCGGGTCAATCTTTTCGGCAAGCATTGCACCCACGGCGGACATTACATTATATACGTTAAATTCACCCGTAATTTTAAGCACCAAATCCATTTCGCAGGCAGGTGTATGCAGCTTTAATGCCATTTGTTTGGCCTGCACGTCAAAGCTGATGGGGTAAATATCGTAATCCCTGCTTTCGCCATAAGTAATTACCGGCACTTTAGTGCGTGCGGAAATAATTTTACTGCTGGGGTCATCCATGTTAAGCACGGCAGTTTTGCCTTCCTTGGCGCCGCCTGCCAGATGTTCAAACAAAAGGCTTTTGGCATCACGGTAATTTTCAAAAGTTTTATGAAAATCCAGATGGTCCTGCGTAATATTGGTTAAAACAGCAGTATCGTATTCAATACCGGCAACACGTTTTAAGGCCAAAGCATGGCTCGAAACTTCCATTACCACATAATTGCACCCGCACTGCTGCATTTTATACAGAGTTTTCTGCAAATCAACAACATCCGGCGTTGTATTATGCGAAACTGTTTCTTCGTCTTCAATCATAATATTAATGGTGCCAATCATGCCAACCTTATATCCTGCCTTGCGCAGAATAAGCCTGATAATATTGGTGGTAGTTGTTTTGCCGTTAGTTCCGGTAACGCCAATCATGCGCATTTTTTTGCCGGGATAGTCAAAAAAATAAGGGGTCACTAACTCCATGGCCCTTCTGGTATCTTTTACTTTAATCAGCGTCATGCCTTCCGGGCATATAACAGCATCTTCAACAATGGCTGCCACAGCGCCCTTTTCATGCGCCTGCTGTAAAAATTTATGCCCGTCAACGGTTGCGCCTTTCAGGCAGATAAATAAACTTCCCGGCACAACAACGCGGGAATCGGCAGTTATATCAGTAATGGTTTTGCCTGCCGCGCCAGTAACTTCTGCGTCCGGCAGCAGCTTCAGCAAATCCTGTAAATTCTTTTCCATCCGGATACCTCCAAAAGTGAAACGGCAGCCTTAATACACTCAGGCTGCCTCCCATAAAATTTTATATTATTATACCATATCTTGCTTAAGAAGGCTATGTTTTTTACTTTGCATAAGCATAACCGTCATAAGCAATTTTACCTTTGTCTGCTTTAACATAAATATTGTTGCGCGCTACCTGCATGCCAAGCTGCTTTTCTGCAATAGAGGTAATTCTTTCAGGCCCTTTAAGCTGCTCAACAACAATGCGTTCCTCGCTGTTTTCCAGCATCAAAGCCGCTTCCTGCTGTTTTAAGGCCACAAGCTCATTGCTTTTGGAAATAAGGCATTCGCTGCGTACAACGCATGCAAAATAAGTAGCCAGCAAAATTCCTGCCACCACAGCAATACGGCGGCGCATAAGTTTTAAATTGCGCTGTTTGGGCCTTTTTACATACGCTGTCTGCCGTACAGTATTTTCTTGTTGTTCTTCCAATTCCCATGCATATTCATCATACTTTCTGGCTAACATAGCGTTTTCCTCCATCAATATTTATCAGCATTTCTCGGCAAACCTAAGCCTTGCACTGCGCGCACGCGGATTTTCTTCAACTTCTTCCGCAGGCGGCACAATATTCCCCACTTTTTTCAGCTGCGGTTTTCTGCCGCACACACATACCGGAAACTGCGGCGGGCAAATGCAGCCTTTGGCAAGCGCTGCAAAAGTTTGTTTTATAATTCTGTCTTCCAGCGAATGAAAGGTTATTACGCCAATTCTTCCGCCTTTTTTTAGCCTTGCCACAGCATTTTCCATAGTTTTTTGCAGTATGCCGAGCTCGTTGTTAACTTCAATCCTCAATGCCTGAAAAGTTCTTTTTGCCGGATGCGGCCCATCCATTCTGGCACCTTTGGGTATAGCTTTTTTTATAATTTCCACCAGTTCAAAAGTGGTGGAAATATGTTTGTTTTTGCGCTCTGCCGCAATAAAAGCAGCTATGCGTTTGCTCCAGCGTTCTTCACCGTAACGGTGAATAATATCAGCAAGCTCGCTTTCGGAATAATTATTTACGATATATTCCGCGCTCAGCTTCGCGCTTTTATCCATACGCATGTCAAGCGGCCCGTCGTGCATATACGAAAAACCGCGTTCCGGCGTATCCAGCTGATAGCTTGAAACACCAAGGTCAAAAAAGATACCGTCAATCTGCTCTATATTAAGGCTGTCAAGCACAGCATCAAAATCTTTAAAATTGCTTTTTACGGTAGCTATCCGGCATTTGCACGGAACCAGGCGTTTTTTGGATGCGGCAATGGCATCTTCGTCCTGGTCAATGCCTATAAGCATTCCGTCCTCGTTAAGCTGCGAGGCAAACCCGAAGGAATGCCCGGCACCGCCCATGGTACAGTCCACATAAACGCCGTCTTTATTTGTTATAAGCCATTTAACGCTTTCATCAAGCAAAATGCTTTTATGCTTAAATTCGTTTGCTGCCATTTTAAATACCTATATCCATATCAGCAAGCTGCGCTGCCACAGCGTCGGCATCTTCGGCATTAACTGCGTTATATTCCTGCCAACGGGCTGCATCCCAAATTTCAGCCCTGCTGCCTACGCCAACTATTACCGCGTTTTTTTCAAGCCCGGCAAAAGTACGCAGGCTTGCCGGAAGCAGTATACGCCCCTGCTTGTCACATTCTACTTCGGCTGCGCCGCTGAAGAAAAACCTGCTGAAAGTACGGGCATTTTTATTCGTCATCGGCAAAGCATTAAGTTTAAGTTCCAGCTTATGCCATTCATCTTTATCATATACAAACAGGCAGCCATCCAGCCCTTTGCTGATGATAAAACTGCCGCCGAGGGTTTCACGGAGCTTTGCGGGCATGAAAAGGCGGCCTTTTACGTCAATAGTATGCTGATATTCACCCATTAACATAGCGGCACTCGCCTCCCCTTTTCCCCACTTTACACCATTATACCCCACTTTAGGTTAAAAAACAATATTATTATGCATATTAATGCACTTTTTTGTAAATTAACAGGCGGCCAAAAATATTTTTAAGCAAGTTACCCTAAAGCAACTTTTATTTTTGCCAAACTGTGGTATAATAAAAAAGCCGAAAGGCAAAAAGTAAATAATTTAGCATTTATGCTTTAAGGAGGATTATTAAATATGCTTACCAAAGATACCGGCATTATTGATGCCGTTCAAAACCATCCTGAAATTTTAGAAGTTTTTGCAGAATACGGCCTCGGCTGCGTTGGCTGCATGGCATCCCATTTTGAAAGCATCGGCCAGGGCGCTGCTGCCCACGGCATTGATGTTGACGCCTTCATTGCCGACTGCAACAAAGCTATTGAAGCTGCAAAAAAATAAAACCGCAGCTTAACACCGCGGTTTAAAATTTAAAACTGTTTTAAGGGCTTAGCCCGGCATGTGCCGGATTAAGCCTTTTTTATTTTGCTTTCATCTGTTTAACAATCAGCGATACGGAAGGCTGCGTTATGCTGAAAAGGTTTGCCAGAAAGACCTGTGTTAAATGTTCTTCGTTATATAAACGCCATATCTCCCTGTTGCGTTCTTCCCTGCTGCTGAACGGCTTTAGCTCTACCTCTCTTGCTTCTATGCAGAACCCTCTGTCAGCAAGCACTACTACCTTGCGCCTGCCTTCGCTGTCCGTTATTTTAAGTTCCAGCGTCCTGCCTCCATTTTCGTCACGCTGGTTGATGTTATAGTATTCTATTTCATCTTCCCCCGCCGCTTTTTTCAGCATCGTCTGGTTAAACGGTATTTCTTTTATTTCCACCATATCACCTCGTATGTATTGATATGTTTTCTGCTGTGCAGCAGGGCTTTGCCTGCTGCTTTATTTTTACTTTGCGTTTTTGCGCTGTAATATTTTAAGCGCCATTGTGTAGGCGTTGCGCATGGTTGCATTATTGCGTGCGTCTACCGGCGTCATGTCTGCCCCAAGGTCTGCGCATACTTTCCCTTCGCTGTCTACTATGTAGTTCGCTCCTATTATGTATTCATTGCCGAAGGTGTTAAATAAATACAGCGTTACTGCTGATACTGCATTCTGCATGTCTTCTCCCTGCCTTAAACTTGCAAGAAAGGTCTGGTCTGTATATTTTTCTTCGGCAAAGAAGGCAAGGTAGTATTTGCCGTCTTTTTTTACGGTGTTTACGCTTTCGCTGTCTATATAAAGCACTCCTACATCTGTTTTCCCTGCTTCAAGCAGGCTCTGTGCCAGCGTTGGCAGCGGCAGCATGCACAGTGCCGCCGCTGTAAGGCAGGTTGCCATTAGTCCTTTTAGTTTGCCCATGGTGTTTTACCGTTTATTTCTGTTCTGCGTTCTGCTGCATGGGGCTTAAGGCAAAGTCTGTCATTTTGTTTTCTTTGTTGAAGGCAAAGGTGATGCTTACGAGTTTTTCTTTGCTGAAAGAGCCTATGTAGGTTACGTAGTCTACGTTGTCATAACGCTGGAAGGAGTAGAATTTGCTTTCTTTTAATCTGCCGAAGCGTTCCTGTACTTGTTTTTTAAGTACGTCATAGGCTTGTTCTGTTACTTTGGCTTTTAAGGTGTCGTCAAAGCCGCTCGCAAACTGGTTGTAGGCAGGTGCTTCCAGAGTAAAAGCTGCTACAAAATTTTCTGCCGCGCGCTGTTCTTTGTTAAGGTCGCCGCCGTCTGCCGCAAAGCCTATGGCTGCTATGGCAAGGGTAAAAATTGTGGTCAGGGTTAAGATGAGTTTTTTCATGCTTCTTCCTTCTTTCTGTTATGTAAGGATTTTAGATTAAACCATTTACTGCTTTATTTTTACGATGTTATTTTTATTTAATTTCATCTGTATATACTACCGGTTATACTGTAGCGGCAGTATATAGTTTAATATGTAGTTAGTTATAGTAATAAAGGCGGGTTTATACCCGCCTTTATTAACTTTAGAACCCGTTTGCTGTTTATGCTGTTTTAAACAGTTACTTTGTTAAGCTGTTCTTATTTGGCTGCTTCTGCCTGTGCTGCGCGTTCTGCTGCAAGTTTGGCATGGCGTTCCTGCTGTGCTTTAATTTTTGCTTCTTTGGCTGCTTGTTTCATTTCTTCTGCTTTTGCAAGTTTTGCTTCTTCTGCTCTTCTTGCATCTGCTTCTGCCTGTGCTTTTTTAATTTCTGCTACTTTTTCAGGAGATTTGCGGCCAAATTTCCAGGTTGCACCAATGCCGCCCATTACTTCGTCGCCACTGGTAGATACGGACAGACTCAGCATAAAGTCACGGTTCGGGTAATGGAACAGGCCCAAAGCTGCGCCGGTTTCATCTCTGTACTGGCCAATGCCTACTGCTACTTCTGTCGGAGCGGCAGGGTCATAACCCATGGTACGCAGGTTTGCAATTGCTGCTGCCATTGCGCCTACTTTATCAATGCGGTCTTCCAGTTCGCCTACGCGGTTTTCGAGGTTGTTAATGCGTCCGTCAACACGTTCAATTTCGCTGCGGCGAATTTCTGCTTCGTTGTTTACAGCACCAACAACATCGTTTTGTCCGTCATCGTTAGAATCGCCTGCAATTTCAGGATCAAGTATGCTTACATCGCCCAAATCGCTAGCTACTTTATCAACTTTTCCGTTTACACCAGAAAGACTTGTTTCACCTTCGTCAAAAATATTATTGCCGTTAGCATCAATAAATACATCATTGCTGCCACCAACATATCCACCATTAATAATAGCACTGCCGCCTTGTCCACTAACTGTGATTTTATCAGTTTCAATACCGTTATCTTTAGTAATATGTGTATTACCAACATTTACTTCAGAAGCATCAATTTTTCCGCCTACTTCAAGGTCGCCGCCAACAGTCAAATCTTTATCAATTTGTCCACTGCCGTCAACATCGAGGTCACCATTTACCGTATGATTCCCATCAGTAGTAACCTGTCCGCCTTGACCGGTAGAAGTACCATTATTACCAACAGTCAAGCTGGAACCATCATCAGCAGAAATAGTTACATTCCCTTTATCGTCAACAGTAAAATGATCTTTAATGGTACTTACATCATTTGCAATTTGGTCTACAGTTAAAGCCAAACCACCCAAAGTAGTTATTTTACTATCATTGCCATAGCTGAAATAAACATTATCACCTCTAAAACCAATATTGCCGGAAACATTTATGATATCAACATTATTCATAGTACCGTGTTCAAAAGTAAGGCCGGTATCACCAAACATATTGATTTTGTCGCCGCTTACTTTTAAGTTATTTTCAATAGTGGTAGTGCCTTCACCAGGTGCTGCACCATCTTCTGCTTCACGGGTAATACCACCAATATTAGCACTTGTACCTGCAACAGCTTTATCAAGATCATTAATGTTAACTCCGTTAATCAAACCATTTTCAAGTTCGACGCCAGAAATTTTAAGCCCGCCGTTACCAACAGCTTCAACACTCGCACCATTAATGGAAACAACATTCGTCATTGCTCCGCTGGTAAAACCTACACCACCAATAACAGAACCATCAGCAGCTGTTACTACGCCACCTTCACCTATAACATTATTGATGTTAGAAAGTTGTGCTTCATTCAGATTTTCTGCACCTAAAGTCAAACCATCTTTGGAAAGACTTGCAACATGATTGTTATAGCTTCCGTTTACATAAACGCCGCCATTTTCAATACGTACATTAGCATCGGATTCAGCGCCAAAGCGAGCAACACCCTGACGGGTAATTGTAGCTACACTTGCACCATTAGCGCCAATAACATCAATGCCACGGTCTTTAGTAATGGCAACGGATTCCTCTATAACAGTTGCGTCATATTCATGTCCGTTAATGGCAAAATTATCATAATGTTCAATGTGTTTAACATTGCCGCCAATGTTGCCGACATTACCGGTTAATTTTTCAAGGTCTGCACCTACTGCATTTAAGCTATATTTTTTATTACCAGCTTTATCAGTAGTTATGAAATCGCTTTCTGATTTAACAGTACCATCTTTAGCAACTTTAAATCTATCATTATTCACGCTAATTCCGTTTGCAATCAAATTATTTCTTACATTCGCATTACCATATTTGTCAACAGAAAAATTAGTTTGCCCATTAGCTTTATTAATGTATAACTCACCAGCAGATGTAATAGAAGAATTTTCTATATTGGTTTTAGTAATATTTTTAGTTACATTTTCACGTGTAATACCAGCAGTATTATTGCTTAATTGCGTTACGTTTATACTATCAAGCAAAATTTCATTGCTATTATTTTTTTCTAAAGCAATTCCGTTAAAATTAGTTGCACTTACTTCGCCTTCTGCACCAACGGTAAACTTGTTTTTTGCTGCATGAATCATACCATCTTCATTTACCCAAAAAGCTCTAGTACCATTTACTTTAGTTGTACCAAAACTGTCAGCTATTACAGAACCATCAAATGCAGTCGTATCGGCTGTAGTCCAACTATTAATGTTTTGTGTTTTCTCATTCCAAGAATTAATAGCAGCAGCGTTTAATACAGCAGCATCTTTAAGATTACTAAGATTAGAAAAAGTTAAACCATCGGCAGTTAGACTTACAGTGTTCGATGTATTTTGATTAGTATATGTCAAACCATCTACTGTTAATGATGCCCAAGTTTCTCCACCTGCTTCAAGTGTAAAAGTACTTGCCGTCATAGTGTAATCAGTTTTAAAGCCAGCTTCCATTTCATTAGAATAAAAAGTGCCGATAGTTTGAGAACCGTTTACACCATCGTCAATATTTACGCGTACCTCATTTTGTTCATATCCACCACTAGTGGTAGTTTCAGTCGTAACAGAAGAATTGCTATCTAGAGAAATTTCTTTCGCCATTACCGGGCTTGCATAAATACCAGCCATTACACTGGCGCATAATGCCATTGCTAAAATTTTGCTTTTTTTACTTTTAGCCATCCTTATCACCTTTCCCGTGGTTTTATTTAAAAGCGCGCGCCTTTAAATATTTTTACTCTGTAAGCCATCGGGGAATGTTACCGCGGCGTCACATTCCTCAAAGGGTTTGCAGGTTTAACTTTGCTGATTTAGCAGAGATAAAGCGTCCTCTATCTCTTTGCTAAAATTATACCACGTTCTTTCCCCCCCGGCAAGACCTTACTTTAACTTTGTGTCTTTCTTTTACGTATCTTGCCAACTGGTAACCAGGTTTGTGTTAATCCGCTCTTTTTTATTTTTTACAAAATTTTTTCAACAAACTCTTTACAAACTGCCAACCCTTCGGTTATAATCTTGCTTACGCCGATTTTTGGGTGCGCACCGCTAAACGGCTTATTATTTTTACAGGGGGTTTATTTTTTGACGAATTATTTAAACAGAAAAATATCTTTATTTACTAACGCGGTGCCTAAAACGCCAAAGCCAAAATCTGCTGTGCCGGAAATGGATATTATACCCAAAACCGTACAGCGCAAAACTTTTACTACTTTGGCAACAGAAACCCAAAATTTAATTACCGCTGCCCAAAACGGCAACAAGCAGGCGTTGGAACAGCTTTGCCTTGCTTTTGAGCCTTTGTTCCGCAGCGAAATGCGCCGCGATATGTTTTACAACGCCCTTGGCTTTGAGGAGGGGTTAAGCCTTGCAAGGTTAAAGTTTATTGAGCTTGTATTAACATACAACGGAGCGGATTACGAGCATTTTGCAGGGTATGTGAGATGCCGTATTCACTTTGCGTTATACGATGAAGTGAAAAAAGTGTGGGCTGATGAAAATAAAAAAGCGCCCCTGCCCGATGGTGAGGCAGAAGGCGCCGGGTTCAGCGACGATGTTATTGAACGTGAGGAATTAAGTATTTTATTAAGATTAGCGCTTAATAAGTTAACCGCCAAACAGCGGCAGACTATTGAAGCGCTTTACATAAATGGTTACAGCGGCAGGGAAGCTGCCGAGCTGCTTAACTGTTCGCCTGCCATGGTTACCAAACACCATAAGCAGGCCTTAAAAAACTTGCGCAGCAATATTGCGTAACTTAGATTTTTCTTTATAAAAAAGATATGCTCCCATTAGCTTTCCGGAAGCTTTATTTTTAACTGCCGGTTCTAACGGGAGCATTTTGTTTTTTATTATTTTACCAAACGGCAACCATGCCGTCGGCGCGGGGTTCTGTTGCGCCAACAAGCACACCGTCATCATTGCGCCAAATCATCTGGCCGCGGCCAAAGTCAATAAAGTCATCGGTTACGATAAGTTCGTGCCCGCGGGCGCGCAAAGCGTTAATTAATTCTTCGCCAACGCCTGCTTCAACCATAACTTTTTTGCCTTCAATCCACTGCCAGCGCGGGCAATCCAGTGCTTCCTGCGGGTTCATGCCAAAATCAATTACGTTATGGATAACCTGCAAATGACCCTGCGGCTGCATGTAACCACCCATTACGCCAAACGGGCCCACGGCTTTGCCGTCTTTTGTTAAAAAGCCCGGTATAATGGTATGATATGGTTTTTTCAGCGGTACAAGGTAATCGTCGTGCTGCGGGTCAAGCGTAAAGCCGAAAGCCCTGTCGTTAAAGGCAATGCCGTAATCGGGCACAACTATGCCGCTGCCAAAGCCCTGAAAATTGCTTTGGATATACGAAACCATGTTGCCTTCGCCGTCTGCCGTACACAGATATACCGTACCGCCGCAGAAGGGATTGCCCGGCTTGGGCATAATTGCCTGTTCGCCAATAAGTGCGCGGCGTTTTGCCGTATATTCATCACTAAGCAGTTCTTTAACCTGCGCTTTCATATAACGCGGGTCGGCAACGTATTTTCTGCCGTCGGCGTAGGCAAGCTTCATGGCTTCAATTTCATGGTGCAGGTTTTCGGCACAGTCTTTACTGCCGTGTTCAAAACCTTTTAAAATATTAAGCGCCATTAACGCCACAATGCCGTGCCCGTTAGGAGGCAGTTCCCATACACGGTAACCGCGGTAATCAATGCTGATTGGCTCTACCCATTCGGCACGGTAAGCAGCTAAATCGCTTTTGCGGATATAACCGCCTGTGCTGCGCGAAAATTCATCAATAGCAGCGGCAATTTCGCCGCGGTAAAAGGCTTCGCCGTAGCTATCGGCAATAAGGCGCAGCGTTCTGGCCTGTTTGGGCAGTTTGGCAACTGTGCCGGCTGCCGGGGTTTCGCCGTTTTCAGTAAAGGTATCAAACCAGCCTTTAAAGGCCGCGTTATTTTTATACGGAGCAAAAACGCCAAGTCCTTCATGCCATAAGCGGCTGATAACCGGAGATACCGGGTAACCGTTTTCGGCATATTCAATCGCCGGTGCAAACAGTTCGGCAAAAGGCAGTTTGCCAAAGCGTTTGTGCAGTTCTGCCCATGCAGATACCGCACCAGGAACCGTTACCGATTCCCAGCCGCGCTCGGGAATTGCCGTTTTATCTTTTAATGCCACACAGTCCGGTGTTAAAAGTTCAGGCGCATAACCACTGCCGTTTAAGCCGTATAATTTGCCGCCAACCCACACCTGGGCAAAGGCATCGCTGCCAAGCCCGTTGCTGGTAGGCTCTAAAATTGTAAGCGCAATGGCGGTTGCAACAGCGGCATCAACGGCGTTGCCGCCTTTTTTAATCATATCAAGCCCGGCCTGCGCTGCCAGCGGCTGGCTGCTGCAAACCATGCCCTTTGTGCCGTACATTACGCTGCGGCGCGAAGGGTATTTATATTGTAAGGGATTAAAACCAAAATCCATCTTATGCGCCCCTGTTTATTTGCTGATGTTGTAGAAAACATCCATTCCTTTATATTTGGCTGCGCTGCCAAGGTCTTCTTCAATGCGCAGAAGCTGGTTGTATTTTGCTACGCGGTCAGTTCTTGCAGGTGCGCCGGTTTTAATCTGGCCTGCGTTAACGGCAACTGCAATATCCGAAAGCGTTGTATCTTCCGTTTCGCCGCTGCGGTGGGAAATAATGCAGGTGTAGCCTGCGCGTTTGGCGGTTTCGATAGCGCGGAAGGTTTCGGTAAGCGTGCCAATCTGGTTTACTTTAATGAGGATTGCGTTGCCGACATGTTTTTCAATGCCTTCTTTAAGGCGTGCTTCGTTGGTTACAAACAGGTCGTCACCAACAAGCTGAACTTTTTTGCCAAGGCGTTTGGTAAGTTTTTTCCAGCCGTCCCAGTCATCTTCAGCAAGGCCGTCTTCAATGGATATAATAGGATATTTTTCGCACAGCATGGCAAGGTAGTCAATCATTTCTTCGCTGGTTTTTACAACGCCTTCGCCAGCCATGTCATACTTGCCGTCTTTATAAAATTCGCTCGAAGCAACGTCAAGAGCCATAACAATATCTTTGCCGGGTTTATAGCCTGCTTTTTCAACGGCTTCCAGAATAACGGCAATGGCTTCTTCGTTGGATTTCAAATCCGGCGCAAAACCGCCTTCGTCACCCAAACCGGTGCCAAGGCCTTTTTCCTTTAAAAGGGATTTAAGCGTATGGTAAATTTCAACATTCATGCGCAGGCATTCGGTAAAGGATTTTGCACCAACAGGCATAATCATAAATTCCTGAATGTCTACGTTGTTATCGGCATGCTGGCCGCCGTTTAAAATGTTCATCATCGGCACGGGCAGTTCCTGTGCTGCTACGCCGCCAAGGTACAGGTACAGCGGCAGCCCGCAGGAGTTGGCTGCGGCTTTGG
>ULTK01050177.1_pt1 | contig 46329 bp, 43 predicted proteins | sample 1957551 | NCBI WGS metagenome assembly ULTK01 (sample SAMEA4835733, study PRJEB28245) | human gut metagenome | biome: gut microbiome; material: fecal sample | place: Denmark | collected 2008
CCTGCCGCCGTCACCGTATGGCGGGGGCTGCTATGAAAAAAACGGCAATGGAGCAGTGCATGTGGCAAATGATAGCGGAAAAGCGCAAAGGAACCTACTTTGAATGCTGCGACATTGAGATTAAGTTTGTGGAAAAGGACCGGCGGCGCGATAAAGATAACATAAGCGGCTTTGGTGGCAAAGTTATTTTAGACGCGCTGCAAAAAATGGGCATTATACCAAATGACGGCTGGCAGCAGGTAAACAACCTGCGTTACAGTTGGGATGTGGATAAAATGAATCCACGAATTGAAGTTACGCTGACGGAGGTGTTGGATAATGCGGCTGATTGACGCAGACGCTTTAATCAAATGGCTAAATGATACCTATTGTGACATCAGCAAGAGATTGTGGAATTATAATCACCATGTAATGGCCATGGATATGATTGAAATAATAGAAAACTATCCTACTATCGAAGAACGTAAACATGGTTATTGGAGGCCTGCTAAAGAATGCACAGAAGACGAGGCATGTGCAGAATATAAGTGCTCTGTTTGTGGGTCTTACGGCGATTGGTTTGATATGTTTTGTAGGTACTGCGGTACGGAGATGGACGAGGAGGTAAAAGAATGATAAGTGACGCAATAAAAATCTGCATAGCAGAACGCGAAAAGATTATAGAAATGATTGCAGGAAGGATTGTAGCACGCAAAAACGCCAACGGCGATATGCAGAAGTCAACCTTTTTGGCAGAAATTAAGGAACTGCACGAAAAAGCAGATATGTATTTAATGGTGTTATCAGACCTGACGAGTCATTCGGAAAACCATACGGAAGTAACGCAGGAGAAAGAAGCACAGCAGGAGGAAAAAGCACCGGAGAAAGAAGTACCGGCACCAAAACGCAGAGTAACAAGGAGGGCAAAAGCAGATGAATAAAGTAATAATTTCTGGCCGCTTAACACGCGATTGTGATGTACGTTATACCACTTCCGGCAAGGTTGTATGCCAGTTTACGCTTGCGGTTGACAGGCCTTTTACTAATCAGGACGGGCAGAGAGAAGCCGATTTTATCAACATCGTTGTATGGGGTAAAATCGCAGAATTATGCGGGAACAGCCTTGCGAAAGGGCACCGGGCGTTGGTAGAAGGACGCTTGCAGCTCCGCAGTTATGACGCCAAGGACGGCGGCAAACGCTATGTTACCGAGGTTGTTGCAAATAGCGTGGAATTTTTGGAACGTAAGGGCTACACGCCGGGTAATGGCAGCGCAAACACTGCGCCGCCGTCGCCTATGGACGGTTTTGAAACGGCTGATTTTGGCGACGAGGAAATACCATTTTGAGGTGAGGTAAATGCAAGCTAAAAGTTATATGAATGCTGATTCACTTATAGAGTCTTTGAAAGTGGGCATTTTAGCGAGCAAACTTGATATTATAGCTGCCAATACCAAAAAGACTGCCAAGAGCAAAATGGAAAAAGAATGGGCAAGGAAAATGCGTATGGCGGCAACGATGATGGAAAATGTTATTGTTGAACGAATGACAGCATTAGACCAAAAGGCGCGTGACAGCGTGGAACGCAGAAACAAACATGTACGCATGCTAATGGAGTCTAAAGACCCTGTAAGAGTTGGCAAAAACAATAAAAGCCCGCTGCAAACAATATCGTCAGATGATTTAGAGATGGTTGCCGAACTGGCTTTAATTGGCTGCGGTGCTTGCCCGCAAGGTAAATACGTTAAAGATTGCCCATATCGTGCAATGTTCCACCGTTTAGGCGTACCGATTGCAAGGGAAGATGTACAAGACGGGCAATGCGAGTTCATGACAAGGGACGAGCCAAAAATCTTTATGCCGAACGGATATACAGACGAGGACGCACGCCGAAAGTTTACCGAGCAGGAACGGGAGTTGTTTTTATGAGCGAAAAGTTTAAACTGATTGTTGCCGGTACACGGAGTTTTAACGATTATGAACTGCTAAGAAGCGTTATTGCACAACTGTTTATGAAGCGCCACTGCTGGATAATAGACTGGAATGAGGAAATTGTAAGCGGCGGTGCTCCGGGCGCTGATACACTGGCCGTAAGGTATGCAACGGAAGCAGGTATACCTTTTAAAGTATTTCCGGCGGACTGGAAAAAGTACGGTAGAAGCGCAGGCCCACGCCGTAACAGGCAGATGGCGGAATACGCGGACGCTGCAATAGTATTTTGGGACGGCAAAAGCCGTGGGACGCAGAACATGATACAGCAAATGCGCGAGCTGGGTAAGCCTGTGGAAGTAGTTATTTACCCGAAGGAGGCAGAAAATGATTAATGTTATTATACGCCGCAATGATTGTAATACAATTATCGGTTATGAAGCATCGGGGCATACAGATACCGCTATTAGTTGTGCAGCTGTTTCGATGGTTACACAGTTTCCGCTTGTGGGCGCTGAACGGATATTAAAGCTACCGGTCAAACATGAAACGGACGATAACAAAGGGCTGCTAAAAGTACAGTTTTTGCAGCCGTATAACGATGAACTGGAAGTGCTGTTAAAAACCATGCTTGTGTGTCTTAAAATGCTAAAAGAAAAAGGCGTGGACATAAATATAAAACACATTAGGAGGTAGAAAAATGAGTGAACCGAAGTTTAAAGTTGGCGATATGGTAATGACACCGGAAGACGGAATGGGCAAAGTTGAAGCCGCTTATGAAATTGACGGAATTTATAATTACCGAATAAGAGTAAAAGGAGCAACTATTCTTACGCTGGGTGAGGGGTATAAAAAAGCAAACAACTTTGTTGATTATGTTTGCAACAAACTGGACGAAGTAAAAGAGCTGTTCCGGCGCAAAAATCAGCAGTACAGTGTAGGCGCTGACCCGCTGGCGAATTTTAGGGCCGGAGCGTTGCTGCGTGCTGGCAACGATAGCTATGCGGAAATGTACGAAGAAGCCAAAAACTACCGCCGAAAACACGTTGTACACATTGAGCGTAACGGCATTGACGCTGACAAGGGCGATGAGAGTTTAGATGATATTATCGTGTACAGCGCTATAATGGCTTATATGCGGTATTGCCACGAACAGGAGCAGAGCAATGGTTAAAATTTGCGGTAACTGCATATATATGCTTGACGATGGCGACGGCAGTAAACCGTACTGCGCATTGCAGGATTTATATACTGATGTTGACCCACAAGATTCCTGCTGCCAATGGTGGCAAGGGGAAGTCAAAGACCAACAACGGTATAATGAATTAATTGACAGCATACGAGAGCCGTGGAAGCTGTTTAAGATTGTGCGTAAAGAAGTATAATTTGGCTGGGAGGGCAGGGTAAGTGAATAACAAGGAACTAATCGAATTTGTTTTTTATCACGAAAAAGAAATAAAACAGGCGGTTTTTGAAAAGCGCGAGGATGGCTGCCTGCCCAAAACAGGCGGCGGTGGAAGCGGGCATTGCCGTGTATCAGACCCAACGGCGCAGAACGCTATACGCAAGGCGTTGGAAGTACCGGCTGTTATTATTGAATACGGTGCCAAAACCTGCGGACGCCGCAACAGCATAACGCTCCGGCATCCGGAAAAATGGCTAAAAGTTATACAATACACGCGTGACTACTTTAACGGTACAGCTTCTGGCGCATTGTTTAAAATGCGGTACAGCGAGTGTTTGACACGTGAGGAAATTATATGTAAAATCAAGATACGGAAAAGTCAGTATCATGCTATGATAGCTAATGTTATGCGTTTTGCCGAAGGGGCCGCAACGGGATTGGGGCTTATTGTAGTAGGGAGGTAACATGGATTTAAAAATTGGAGATAAAGTAATTGGCGTTTTCGGAGGAAGAACGGCGCGTCAAACGTTTTATAGGGAAGGTTTTGTTGAATCAATTACCAAAACGGGACGTATAAATATCTCGTTTAAAGACGGCTACAAATGCCAGTTTTTAAAAAGTGGATGGCAAGTTGGCGGAGATAATTATTTAAAAGAATATACGCCAGCAAATATTGCTGTGATGGAATTTCAAGAAAACTGCACAGAATATACAAATATGCTTATCGAACTTAAAGCAAAATTAAAATTTATTGAAACCTATCCACAAAGGGTAGTGCACAATAAAGAAAAATTGCTGGAAGCTAACGAAAAGTTGAAGCAGTGTTTAGAATTGGTAAAAGAAATCATGAACTAAAATTCACAAATATTTTACAAAATAGTCCGGGACTTTTACTTAAAAATGATATATACTATATACTATAATAGCGGTAAGTGTGAGAAACATTTACCGCTATTTTGCTGAACTGCCAAAGGTTCCAACACAGTCAACGTACAACAATAATTCCCTTTGGTTACAGCTAAGTACATAAGGTTCACGCGCTTATGTACTTATTCCGCGTGACGTGCGGCACATCGCTTATGGCCGCACATAACTTAATAATTAGGCAGATAACTGTAATAGCTATCTGCCTTTTTTATTTGCACGGAAGGTTGGCGTAATGGTAGCGCAGCGGTTTGCTAAGCCGTCAACCGGTTTATCGGTTTGTGGGTTCGATTCCCGCACCTTCCGCCATTAAATGCGGTGTGGAGCAGTAGGAGTGCTCGCTCGATTTTTAATCGAGAGGCCGTTGGTTCAAATCCAACCACCGCACCAAATTTGGAGCCAAGCGTAATGGCCAAGTAAGTATGCCTACGGGCACTTACACCCCGGCGCAGGTATCGCGGCATATACCTGCTGTCCGGTTGCTTACATATTTTTTGCACATCGGGTAGCGCTTTTCCTTTCCCCTACCCGGTGTTTGCTATCCCACGGGGGATAGGCCTCCTTTGTAATATAGACCCGCAGCAGTCCTGCGTTTTGGGGCAATCAGAGTTTGACGCAGGGCTGCACCCGAATGAATGGTTTGCTCAAAGGTTTATATATTATATATATAAACGTCTGAGCAAAATTGAACATAAAAAATCGCTGAAACACCGGTAAACACTGCTGTTGCCGGTGTTTTTGCATATTACACAAAAAGTGTAAAAAAATCTCGTAACTTGGGGGACATTTTAATTGACTAAAGTAACACGTTTTATAAACCAACAAGTTAACGAAGATGGAGAGATTGTAAGGGCGTCTACACGCACTGTAAGGTACTTCGATGATGATAACGGTTATCTGTTTTGGTGCAATAAAGAGGCTGTAAAGAGTTTTAAAGGATATGGGCTGCCGAAAGAATTATCAGAAACGGAAACCGCGCGCGTGTACCGTTTATCTTTAACAACGCATAAGGGCAGTAATTTAATCTGCTACCGCAGCGGTAATGTGATAAAGGCTATGACGGTAGAACGCATAGCCGCGTATTTAAACATCAGCCAGCGGCAGGCAGCAGGCTTTTTGCGTAAGATGATTGACTGGCGTATTATTGGCCGCGTTAAGGTGCAGATAGGCAGGAACTTTGAAACGCAGTATTATATTAACCCGATTTACTTTTTTAACGGTAAATGGCTTAATTACAATCTATATTTTATCTTTAAGAAAGACCTTGACGACATCTTGCCGGAATGGGTAAAAATCCGCTTTAATCAGGATTTGCGCACAAAACGGCAGGTGTAATTATATAGACCGCCTTGTAAAAAACGCTTACAAGGCAAATATGGAGGCGGCTTTAGCCGCTTGTGGTGGTTGTCGGCGCCGTAAGGCGCTTAATAAAGTTTGGTGATGTACTGATGGCGAATAAAAAGCTTACACCGAAACAGCAAAAGTTTTGCGAGGAATATGCGGCAAGTGGCAATGGTACTTTGGCTGCAATAAGAGCTGGTTACCCGGAAAGAAGTGCACGTTCTATTGCCAATGAAAACTTAACAAAACCTGACATTATCGCTGAAATTAAGCGGTTAAGCCAACGGGAGAAGCATTACCGTATTATGAATATAGACGAACGGCAGGTACTATTGACGCAGATTGCCAATAATGGCGAGGATTTAAACGCTGCTATACGTGCTATTGATACTTTAAACAAGATGGACGGGCTGTATATACAGAAGCACGAAGTGCAGGTAACGCGCAGCTTGGCGGATATTATAAAAGAGATTGACGACGATGCTGACACAGGATGACGCTTTATTCTTAAAAAAGAAGATACCGGAATGGCGTAAAGACCCTGTTAAGTTTGTTAAAGAAGTATGGGGCGTTGAGCCAACGGAGCAGCAGAAGCAGTTTTTGCGGGCGATTGCAAAGCCCGGCGCAAAGGTAAGTATTAAAAGCGGCCACGGCACCGGCAAAACTACTGGGCTGGCGTGGGTAATACATTGGTTTTTGATTTGTTACGATAAAGCTAAAGTGCCGGTAACGGCACCGACGGCTGCGCAGCTCAAAGACGCTTTGTGGGCCGAACTTAAAATGTGGTGGAATTTGCTGCCGCCGCAGTTGCATGATTTGTTTGAATGGACCAGTGACCACTTTACCAGCGAAACAGGCAGCTTTGCAATGGCAAGAACAGCAAGTAAGGACAAGCCGGAAGCGCTGCAAGGCATACACGCTGATAACATTTTGTTTTTAATTGACGAAGCGTCCGGTGTAGCGGAGGAAGTATTCATCGCCGCCGGTTCTTCGCTTTCTGCGGAAAATGCACGCGTGGCAATGGCAAGTAACCCTACGCAGACTACCGGGTATTTCTACGCCAGTCATAATAAAAACCGTAATTTATGGCAGACACTGACTTTTAACGGCGAAGAAAGCCCGCGAGTATCGCAGGCATATATTGACAGCATTGCCAACGAGTACGGCAAGGACAGCGATGTTTACCGCGTGCGCGTGCTGGGCGAGTTTCCGCTGGCAAGCGATATGCAGTTTATCGGCATGGATATTGTGGAAACGGCAATGCAGCGTTACGAAAACTTAAAGCCGGGTAGTTATGAATTTGCGCCGGTTATTATCGGCGTAGACCCTGCGTATGACGGCGATGATGATTTTGCTATGTACCTGCGGCAGGGGCTTTACAGTAAGCTGCTGGGTATATGGCCAAAGAATGATAATGACGGCATGATGGCGCGCATATTGGCAGACTTCGAGGACCAATACCGGGCTGACGCAGTGATGATAGATAAAGGCTGCGGTATGGGCCTGCAATCTTTTGGCAAGGTTATGGGCCGTAACTGGCAAGTTATAGCTTTTGGCGGTACGGATTTTACCGGCGAGGGATATTTAAACAACCGCGTGCAGATGTGGGCAAAGATGAAGCAATGGCTGATTGATGGCGGCGCTATTGAATATGACGATAAATTAAAAGCTGACTTAATAGGCCCGATGGCGTGGGTAAACGAAAAAGGGCTGATACAGCTTGAAAAAAAGGAAATGATGAAAAAGCGCGGTGTACCGAGCCCGAACAGGGCGGACGCACTGGCTTTAACTTTTGCTATGCCGGTAATACCGGACAAGTTTGAAACGAAGTTTAAAGCGGCTAAGCGTGCCGGTAGGATACGCAAGGCTGGCAGCATGTAAGAGGAGGTTTGAAGTTATGGGTACTTTTTTAAAGCCGGTTAAGGATATTTTGGCATGTACCGTCGATGGCACGAGCGCAGCCACGTTATTGGCAAGTGTTGATGTGGCAAGCGGCTTACGTTCCGGCAGGCATGCGGTTGAAGTAATTAACAGCGGCGACGCGCCGGTATATGTTGGCGGCAGCGACGAGGTAACGGCCCAAAATGGTATGCCGGTGGCAGCAGGCGAAAGTAAGCTCTTGCCGGTATATTCCAATACAAAGCTGTATGTTACCGGCGGCAGCGTAACGCTTGTTGAATATTTTGGATAAAGGTGGGTTGTTGAATGGAAAACAACTTAAACCAAACGCTTACGCAGGCGAATGAACTTGTAACAGCGCAGCAACCGGCAAATATACTGTCTATGCTGCCGGTTCAGAAAGAAACGAAGGAAGTAAGCCTGAAAACGCTTTCTAAACGCGAGATTGACAAGATTATGAAGGCTGCTACCGCTGGCAAGAACATCGCAAAGCAGTATTATGATGATACTGTGGAACCGGAAATAAAAGAGCGCACAAAGATATATAACGCTGATAAAGAGTATTATCGGGAGAAGTTTCCGCGTCTTAGCGAAAAAACCGATTGGCGCAGCCGTGATGTGCAGACGGCGGCTGACTGGATTAAACCGGGGCTTATGGAAGCGTTTACCGGCGGCGACGACCCGGTGGACATTAAGGGCGTTGATGTAGACGATGATAAAAAGGCCAAGCTGCTGCAAAACATTGTTAAGTACCAGCTGGAACGCAAGAACAGCTTTTTCAGTTTAATGGATTATAGCCTTGAAGAAGCACTGCGCAGCAACTTCGGTATTGCTAAAACCTATTGGAAGCACGAGGAAAAGCGCGAGGAATATCAAGTATTATTGGCGGAAAACGATATTATGGCGGCGGTAAGCCTTTTGGAAGAATATGCCAAGGGCAATATTGAAGTTAAGAAAATGGAGCCGCTAAAAGACGCGCCTGACCTGTTAAAGATTGTTTTTGACCGCATTACCGTAACGGCAAATTACCCGGTAGTGGAGTTTATGCCGCCTTCGGAATTGTTGTTTACGCCGGAAGCGGCGACTTTGCAGGAGTGCAAGTTTGTGGCACACCGCAAGGTAGTAACCGGCGATTATTTAAAACGCAAGGAAAAAGAGGGCACATTCCGGAACGTTGATGAGGCTATTAAGAAGCAGGGCGATACCAACCCAAGACCTTACGAAGAAGATATAAACGATGAACTGCGCAGAATGCGGCATGACCTTAACGATAGCGATATGGCAAGCACGCAGGTGGAGCTTATCGAGGCATACCTTGACGTTGATTATAACAACGACGGCATTATGGAAAAGGTTATTGTGCACATGGTTGATGATATACCTTTGCGTATTGCACTTAACGAGTTTGAGTTTGTGCCGTTCTTTCCGTGCTGCGTGAAGTATGACGCTAATAAGATTTTTAGCGATTACAGTTATGCCGACACGATTGAAATGCACCAAGACCTTAAAACGGCGCTTGTAAAGCAGATGATAATTAACGTGGCGCAGCAAAACGCGGGACAGCGAATTGTTGACGCAGCACATCTTGATATGGACGCTTTAATCGACGGCGATGAAATTATTGCAGCCAACGGCACAAATGGGCCGCTGGCTAATTATGTTTATGCGATTAACACGCCGCAGCTTTCACCGCAAACAATGACGCTTTTAGAGTATGCGCAGAATGAAATTGAAAGCCAGACCGGCAGCACAAAGTATAACCAAGGCCTTGACAGCAATAGCTTAAACAAAACTGCTACCGGCATTACAGCTATTATGGGCGCAGCGGACAAAAGAACAAAACTTATTGCCCGCAGCATTGCTGAAAACTTTTATGTGCCGCTGGTTAAGGCGATTATATTACTTGACCAAAAGTATTTGCGCGATGAGGAAATGTTCCGTATCAACAATGAAAACGTGCAGATACGCCGCGAGGATTTGGACATTGATTATGACCTTATTATCAACGTTGGCGCTGGCGCAGGCACAAGGGAAGCGCGTATTCAGTACCTGATGATACTTATTAATCAGCTGATACCAATGCTTACGCAGGCGGGGATTGCCGATGAGAAAACCATTTATAACGCGGCGAAGGATTTACTGGAAGAAATGGGCTTGCGTTCTACAATGGCGTTTTTGCAAGACCCGCAGTCGCCGGAAGGACAGCAGAAACGGCAAATGGCTGCACAGCAGCAACAGCAGCTTTTACAGACGCAAATGCAGCAGCAAGAGCGCGAACATCAAGTAGAACTGCTGAAAGCTGTATTGCCGCGCATTTCTATAAAATACGAAGATTTACCGATTACAAGCCGCCAGACGCTTTTGCAGACCATTGGTTTAGGCGCAGATACCGGCGAGCTTATTGCAAAGGAGCTGCTTAATGATGAACGTAACGACAGGCGCAGGCCGCCTGCGCAGAATGGCGCGGCGCAGCAGAACATTAATCCGCAACCCGGAACAAACGCCGGAGCAGCGGCAGGCAGAGCGCCGGGCGAAGCTGTTAGAACAAGTGGAGCAGGGCCGGTTGGCGGAAGCGGCAATTAAGTTTGCTGATGATGTATTAGCGGATGCCGAAGATTATGCTTTAGCTAAACTGGCAAACGCTGATACCGATTTGTTGGCACTGCGTTATGAATATACAGCCGCACTGGCATTTAACCAAAAAATTAAAATGCTGGTAGCGGCAGGCAAGGAAGCGGAGCGTAAATTACAACGTATGAAACAGGGAGGACAAAATGCCAAAGAATGATTTTGAGCTTAAATTACAGCTGCACGCCGATGGCGATGTAGCAGCCGGAGCCACGGCACCGGACGCTGGTGCACCGGCGGAAGTAAATGTTGCTGCCGATAATGGCGGCGCCGATTATACCGGCGACACAGCAAGTAATGACAGTAGTGCGAAAACTTATGCTATTGAAGTAGACCCACGCACCAACCGCCGTAAGGTTGTAATGCTTGCCGGAAAAGAGCCGGAACCGGCACAACAAGATAATGCAGTGCCGGCGCAACAGACTGAACCGAAACCAGCAGCACCGCAGCAGGCAGAGAATAAACCAGAAGTACCGGCCCAGCAGGCTGCCGCAGTACAGCAGCAAGCACCGGCAACGCCGCTGTTTGCAAACCCGCAGCAGCAGTCGCAAATGCCGGAGCCGTATAGGAATATGGCGGAAGTTATGGACGCTATCCGCACTAACACCGTAGACGCAAGGCGTATTCCGCTTGAATTTGCCGGGCAGTATGCGCAGATTAGAAATGCAATGCTTGCACAGCAGCAGGCAGCACAGAACGCGGCACAGATTACCGCAACAGGACAGCCTCCTTTGCAATCGCAGGCAGCGGCCCGTAATGAGTTTTTTATGAAGGTAGAACAAGCGGCGCGCGAAAATGCGTTGAAAGCAGTAGGCATTACCGAAGAAGAACTGGAAAGCGCAGATTACAGCGATGATGAAACGCTTAGGCAGAAAGCCAAACAGTTTGACACAGCGCTTGTATGGCAGCGCAATAGCATTGTTGAAGCTGTTAAACAGCAACAGCAGCAGGCTTACGCAAGACAGCAGGCACAACGCCAGATTTATGCTGATATTGACAATAAAGTTGCCGAATACCGCAGCAGTGAACCGGAGTTTGAGGGCATTAACGTTTTAATGGCAAACCTTTATAAAACCATGCCGTACGATAAGGCAAGCAAATATGCCGACGCTATTGGTGCTTACCAGCGCGGAAACATTAATGTACAGCAGGCGCAGGCTTTACAGGAATACTACGATGAAAGCCGCAAGGTTTATTATGCGCAGAAAAATGGTTTAAGTGTTATGCCGTCACCGTCACCGGCGGTGCCGAGAGTGGAAACTCCGGGCACCGGTGCGCAGCAGCCGCACTACACTACCGTTGCCGACCTTAGAAAAGCAAGTAACTATAAAGATGTACGTTCTATTGTTGGCAAAATGGTTGCCGAAAGGCAGAGGAAAAACAGATAAAATCTGCTTCATACGCCGGGAGCAGTTTTATAAATAAAAAAATAGGAGAGTGATTATTTAAGATGGCAAATGATAATGTTCGCAATCTTGGCCCCGGTGCCAGCGGCTCTTATTCTTATGAGAGTGTTGGCAACGCCGAGGATTTATCCGATATTCTTGTGAATATCGACCCGGACAGAACCAAGTTTTTGAGTGCTTTCGGCACCGCCGATGATGCCATCAGCACTGATTTTTCTTGGTTTACCGAGCGTATGCGTCCGCCTCAGGACAATGCTCATCTTGAAAAAGAGGAATACGCTTTTGCGGAAATTGACAGCCAGGAAGGGCTCCGCAACTTCATCCAGCACTTCCAAAATACCGGCTTTGTAACCGATACCCAGAAGCGCATTAAAAAAGTATTCCGCCGCGGCACCAATGAATTTGACGCTGCTGTGGACAGAGCAATCCGTTCTCAGGGCGACGACATTGAGTTTATGCTGGTTAACAGCATGGAAAGCTGCTTTGAAACTCCGGGCACTAAACCGGCACGCAGCGGCGGTGTACCGTACTTTTTGCAGACTTATGCAGAACCGGCAACCGTTGAAACTACCGGCGGTGTAGTTACTTTGACCAATGTAAACAAGGACACTCACCCGATTGACCTTAAAACCGGCGACTTTGTTTACTTCACCGCAACTACCATGCCGACCGGTTTGGAGGCTAACCGCTGCTATTACATTCGCATTGAAACTGACGCAGCAGAAGCTAAAAACAAATTCAAACTGTACCGTGATATGAACGACGCGGTGAAAGGTACTGCCAGCGCAGAGATTAAACCGACCACTACCGGCACCGGTTTGACCATGATTAGACGCAACGTAGTATCTTTGGGCGGCAGCAAAGACTTTAGCCTTGACGATATTAATACCGTTATGGAAATGATTTACCGCCGCGGTGGCCACGGCAATCAGGCTTATATGAGCCTGCGTAACAAGCGCAACTTTAGTAACCTTGTTAATGCTAATATTCAGGCTAACCGCAAAGCCACCGACAAAGCTAATTACAATGACGCGGCTACTGTTTATGAGAGTGACTTCGGCGTAGTAAATGCTCACGCTCATATGATGTACCCTGATACCCGCATGGATATTCTTGACCTGCAGTATTGGGATATGAAATGGCTCAGCCGTACTCACGAAGTACCGAACCTTGCCAAAACCGGTACTTATGATAAGTTCGTTATTGAAGCTGACTGCGGCTTGCAGGCAACTGCACCTCAGTCCAGCGGCGCGATTATCGACATCAAGTTTTAAGGCAACTGAACATTAAGAGCAGGAGAAGTTATTTTTCCTGCTCTTTTTTGTTTATAAGGCGGTGAAGCTATTGATTGTTAAACAGGAATTACAGACAGATGAAAAAGGCAATGTAAGGCTTAGAAACTATTGTAGTGCACAACACGCGCTTGATATGGCGCGAATGTCGCGCGAACTGAACGAAAGCGGCCGCTTTGGCGATAAGAACGGCGAGTGCAGGCTTTTAGGGTATATTCCGGAAGAAATGTTTAATTTTAATCCGTGGTTGATGGAGGCGCGCAGAGCTTTAAGGCATGGCGACCAAGGCAAGCACGATTATTACATGATGAAATTTTTTGAATTATTCCCTGCTTTTGCCGGTAATAAGAAAACGAAATACTGGCGCGGGCATAGGGCGGTGTTAATATGAGCATTGCAGCTAAAGAAGTTTTGCATTTGGTGCGCTTTAAACAGCAGGACCACAACGAAATTAAGTTTAGCGATTATGATATTAAAAATGCTTTGAATGAGGCGCTGCGCTATATTGTGCAGTCGCAGGCATTACAAAACAGTGATTTTTTGGACGCTGTTAAATATTACAGCGAAGAAGAAATAAACAAGGAAATTGCAGCGGCGAATGAGGATTTGCCGGAGGATGAGCAGCAGCCGCTGATTAGTTTTAAGAAAGACGGCGTGGAGCTGCCGGAGGATTACCAAGTTGTAAGTGGTGTTACACGCGCTTTTGACGGTTACCCGCTTTACCCGATAGATGTTACCAACGTTCCCAACCCAAAGCAGTATAAAGTTTTGGGCGGTAAGATTTATGCCGGCGTGCCAGCGTTTTATCTGACCTATAAAAAAAGTATCGGCAGCATTAAGGATTTTGACGAAGATATTATCGATTTGCCTGCATTCTGCCTTGACCTGATTATTAAAGTTACCGGCATGATACTTAATCAGGCCGAAAACGATATTTTACTTAAAACCATTGACAGCACGGCTAATGCGATTATTCCGCGCCGCAAATACAACAATGCGCGAATGCGTATGCCGTTTTATTGCTGATGGAGGTATTGGTAATGATTACGGTACAGCAAGCCATCAGCCGCATTAGGGCGGCAGGACACGATATATCGGAAGAATACAGCGACGAACGCTGCATAGAGTTTTTAAATAACAGCTTGCAGCGTATAGCGGCGCTGTTAATACAGGGGCGCTACCCTGCAATGACGCAGGAGGTTATAGTACATGACGGCGACACGCTGCCGAAAAATTATGTGCAGGCAGCAGGCACTTATCCGCTGCGCATGACTGCAGGCAAAGCCGAGATTGTGGACGGCAGCGAGTATGTACGTTTTAGGTATTTTGCGACACCGGCGCTATTGGAGGATTCGACAGATGAATTTCCCTATGACCATGACAGCATTAATGAAATTGTGGTGCGCTACGCGATTATGCTGGCCCTGAACGAAAATGAGTACGATATTTCGCAGGACACCAATCTATTAACTGACCTGCAAAACGCCATTGCTACTGCTATGAGTATGACCTGATAAGTTGGTGAGAGCCGTGAGCGAAAGAGATATTTCTACTTTTGCGGAAGATACCGAAACAACAGAAGAAGAAAAAGCAACCGCTTTGAAGGTGCCGGATTTACCTGCGGTAATACAGGGCGACGGCAGGCATGTTATGAGCCTGTTAAAAGATTACCTGGCTGAAAGCACCAAACAGGTAAACCTTGCCAATGGCTTTACGCAGGAAGATATTGACGACGAGGCGGACGGCGCAGTACAGACGCCGCGCAATTTTACCCTTACATTTACAAGGGACGGCGGCAGGTTTACATGGGACCATATCCGCGATATTGCCAGTCTTGCTTTTTATGAACTGCGTACCGATGTATACGTTGGAGAAGAAACCGGGCTTTTAGAAAGAACGGTCAACAATTACAGCACGGCAATGCCGGTTACTTTTGTCGGGCACGTTTATCTGTATGCGTTTAATCAAGATGGTTTATACAGCAATCCAGCGGAAATTTTATATAACAAACCGCGCCCGGACGCGCCGACTAATATTTCCATTACCACCAATGCGGATGGCACAATGGTTACTTTTAGCGAAATTCCAAACAACTGCATTGGCGCGTACGTTTATATTGATAATAAGCGGTATACCGCCTATGACAACGTATATATTATCAGTGATGATATTAAAGGCGTTGAGCAGATTAAGGTGTCGTTTTTTGACCAGTTTGGTGAAGGTGAGCAGGGCATACTGTATTTGGTGTTGCCTGATGTAACCGGCTTGCTGGTAGAGCGCAACGGGCCTGAACTTGACTTTTACTGGGACCCGATAAACATTTACAACGTGAAGTATGTTGTAAAAGTATGCAGTGAGTTAAGCTGGGAACGTGGCACAGAGCTTTTTAGAACGGCAACCAACGATAAAAACCGCCGCTTGTACCCAAACCGTGGCGACTACTACCTGATGGTTAAGGCTTATGACGAACACGGTAACTATTCCAAAAACGCAGCTTACCAGTTTATGACAACGGAAACCGACATCAGCCGCAACATTATTTTGGAATTTGACCAAGCTGACACTGCGTATAGCGGCAGCAAGCTGAATGTATATTATGACCCGGTGTTAAGCGGCGTAACGCTGGAGGCGGACGCTACTTATGGTGAGTATATTTTTAATGTTGAGCTTGACCAAGAATACAAGGCCCGCAACTGGCTGGAATACAATGCCTTTAGCGTAACGGATAACAACACATGGACATGGGAAGATTATACCGTTGCTTGGCAGGACGCCAATATCCATTGGGCCGGTGTTTTGGGCGACGTTGACAGTGCCAATATAAGGCAGGAAATTGCTTATTACAAAGGCGTTGGCACAAACAATCTGTTTTATGCACAGCTTGACGGCGAACTTTTAACAGAGGATGAAGAAAGCCCGGAAGAATCGCAGCACGCCGATGATTTCAGACAGGGACGCTGGGCTAAGGGTCTTTATGTAGGGCCTCTTACAAGGCTTAGCTACGATGCTTCAAAAATGCAGCGCACATTTAATTTAATCTTCTTTGTGAAGTTGACGGAAGAATTAAACGATACGCGGTTTGTAACCCTGTATAACGAAAATAACGAGTGGCTTTCACTTGGCTATGACAAGCGCTTGAAAAGTTTTTACCTGTTTTCAAGCGACGGAAAAGAATTGTGGGTGCCGTTTAGTTTTACTGTTAGCGGCATGGGATATTTTACGTTTGGAATCAGTCAGGGAAGCAACGCAAGGTGCCTGTATATAAACTATTTGAACAAAAATCAAACCGAATACGCACAGACTGACGCGGAGCCGCTTGGAATTTTGAATAAGCTGGCCGCGTACCCTGTAATTATTTAAGCCGGTTAATTAGCGGCTATTTTTATGAGGTGAAAAAATGGACGAAAACAAAAACGGAGTACAAGAGTTTGCTCATATTAAAGGTGCATTGGTAATTACCCACCGTAAATCAGATGGAAGTGTGGAAGTTCGCCGTAAAGATAACCTTATTCTTAATGCAGGTTTTGATTTTATTGCCGATGCCATTGGCAAATCTGCTTCTCGCCCGAATGTTATGAGCCATATTGCAGTAGGTACAGGTACTACCGCGGTTGCTGCAACGCAGACTGCGCTTGTTACTGAACTTGCGCGCAAAGCAGCAAATTATCAGCACACAGCGGGAACTAAAATTTTTACCTTTACTACTACTTTTAATCCCGGCGAAGCTACCGGTGCAATTACCGAAGCTGGTGTTTGCAATGCTGCCAGCGCCGGTACTTTTATTGACAGAGTTACTTTTGCGGTTGTAAACAAGGCCGCTGACGATACGGTAACTCTTAACTTCCAGTTTACTCTTAGCTAACAGGTGATTGCATGGGCGTACAAGTTACATCTAATTTAGATTTTAATAACGGTTCGCTTAAATTAGGCGATTTAACACAGCCGTTCAGCGCCTATGAGAACACTTTTCAAAGCTACGATTTACAGAATTATTCTTGGCAAAATTGCCCGCTGACATGGGAGCGGTTTATTAAGACATGGAACATGGCGGGCATGACGGTGTTTACGGTTGATGTCGAAGAAGAAACTGCTTTGACTGATACGGCGACCAAAACATCGAAAATAAAGAAAAAAGAAGCAGCAGTGATTGCAGAACAACACAGCAAAACGGCTGAAAAAGTAATTAGCGAAACTGCTGCCGTTACCGAAAGCTATTGGGATTATATTCAATTTAAGCTGAACTTTGGCGAAAACTTAGCCGTCAGCGATACGCCCCAGAAGTTATTGACGCGAGGCGTTGCTGAAAAATTCGGCGTTGCTGAAAGAAAGGTGCTGCGCAATGTGCGCAAAGTGCCGACGGAACTTTTGAACGTGGCCGATGTAATGACGCGTTCGGCTAAATTCAAATTGGACTTTAAAGAAGCCGCAGTACTATCTGATGAAACAAGCAGAAAACTGAAAAAATGGTTTTTTGAAGCGGTAGACGCTGACGAGGTTATACCGCAAAAAACCATAGCGCTTGCGAAGGCGGAAGAAACGGCAATTACGGACGCTTTTGAAAGAACGGCTTTATTCCGCCGCGATTTTATGGAAAATGCTGCTGTAAGCGATGAAGTTATGAAGGCAATGGAGTTGTTGAAGAAGGACAACGCCGCGCTGTATGACGCATTTTTGCAAGCCTGTGGCGGGGTAATAAGCAACATTGCCATAACAGAAGGCGATATGAGCCTTGATGAGTTTAATGAAGCGACACAGACTGCGCCGGGTTATACGTCTTTTATGGACTTTAAAGTAGGCGAATACGAATATCAGGACGCGCTGGTGCGTATTGTAATTAATGCGATTGCCGCGCAGACCAAACCTTCGGTAAGCAATGTGATTATGCACGTTGATATACCCGACACACAAGACAGAGGCACGGCCAACATTACTGATACTGCTGCACCGACGAGAATTAACTTTACCAAACAGTTTTATATCGTGCCGGAAGTAAATGTAAACTTGCGTGGCGGCAATACAGGTGACGGTGTTGTGACGCCATACATTACCAGCATGGATAAGACAGGCTTTGAGGTGCAGCTTGTAAATGACGCCGGACAGCTTGTGACCGGGCTTATTACTTGGCAGGCCACAGGATATTGAGAGGTGAAAAAATGCAAAGTTTTGGTTTGTTATCTGACGATACTCTGGTGGCCGAGGCCCCGGAAGTTATAAATGATTCTTTAAAATCTATTGCCAGCGATTTTGCTGGAGCTGCATTTCCGACTACAAATTTATTTGCGTTTATGACCTGTTACCGTACAGACGAACAGAAGCTGTACCGCTTGCAGGGCGACTTAACAACGTGGCTGCCGGAAATACCCGACAGCGTGCCGCACGCTACCAATGCCGACCACGCCACAATCGCTGACAATGCAACAAACGCTACCAATGCCGACCACGCCACAATCGCTGACAATGCAACAAACGCTACCAATGCCGACCACGCCACAACCGCTGACAATGCAACAAACGCTACCAATGCCGCTACTGCCGCAGGACTGACGGACGCAGTAATATCTGCGCTAATGCTTAAAATGTACCCGGTCGGCAGCATTTACGCTTCAACGGCATCTACCAATCCCGGTACGCTTTTCGGCGGAACATGGGAAGCACTGCCCGCCGGACGTGTACTTTTAGCGCAAGGCACATCGACGTGGGGCACTACTTATGCCGCAGGAAGCACCGGCGGCGAAGCAACGCATACACTCACTATTGGAGAATTACCGAGTCATAGCCACGGTGCAATTAACCAAGATAGCTCTGCTTATACAGATTATTGCTTTGCTGTTTATCGCCATCTTGCTTTAGATACAACAAGAAGTCAGCAAGTCGCAACATCTACAAGCAGCAACATATATACGATATGCGCCCAATACACTGCTTCTGACAGTGGTGGCAATGCTGATATTGGTTATAACGCAACTACTGCCAACACTGGCTCTGGCACTGCCCACAACAACATACAGCCCTATATAGCCGTTTTCTTATGGAAAAGGGTCAGTTAGTCCTACGCCACATAAAAACGCTTAAAAACGGCTGCATAAGGCTATGAGCAGCATTGCCGCCAACGCTTGAAGTTTCGCCCGTCCAAGTTTTAGATGCGTCGAAACTTGCACCGTAATTTCCGTTCTTTTCAGCGCCATTACTTGGACCGTTGAACCATTGGTTGCCTTTTAGTGTTGTAAAAGCGCCTGTGCCGCTCATAGGTGCGCCGTCTACATATCCTGAAATCGAGGATTTTATAATTGTGCCAGTAATGTTCATCGTCCCGCGTTCATGTGTGTGACCCGGCATTTCTCCAATAGCTATGCGGTGCGTTTAAAAAGATACACTGCAAGATATGGGGGCATATTGTTGTGGGGCTGACCGTCCCCAGCGGGTGTCGTGCTATAAGTCATTCGATTTGTCGATTGATTATCATGTATACAAATTATTGAAGTTTGTGTAATGTCTCGTTCGTTAAATAAACGAGGTGGCATAACTATTTGATGGTTGTGCGCAGGCAATTCTCCAATAGAGGCTACGCCAACCTTTGCCACAAAAATACGCTTAGGTATGGCTGCAAATTGTTATGTGACAAACCTCCACCAGTCGCCTTTGTGCGTATAGAAGTAGTCACATCATATTCGCCGTAACTTCCACTGGTAGATGTATTAGCCGCTAAAACTGTATAAGTTCCGTCCGAAACAGAATTAACCTTAATGCGTTTAACCCAGTTATCGCTTATATTTCTGACCAAGTAAAAATAATAATCTGTACGTTCATCAGTTATATCGTTAGCTTCATGCTGATGAGAGGGCATTTCACCAATAGCCACTACGACACACGTTTGAACAGGTAAACGGATAAGTACGGCGGCAAATTATTGTGCGAATTACCTTCGCCGACTGAACTGGTTTCACCAGTCCAGTTGTCGGCTGCATTTAATTCAAAACCATTATCGTGATACCAAGTCGCTGTACTGTCTTGTGCTACTACTTGTGTGACATTGGAATAAGTTGCTTTTAATGCACCACTACCATTGCCAATAATTGCATTTTGCTCACTGCCTCCAAGATTGGTGGCTATGTTTGGCTCAAAGTTTATACTGCCGGTAATATTCATTGTGCCGCGAGTGTGAGTATGGGACGGTAACTCTCCAATAGTCCAATTTAATTAAAATAAATATTTAGTTTTGTGAGGTGACGAAATGCAAGACTATAATCCTTTGTTGCCTACCGGGTTAATCAGTAATGATAGGCAAACCATTAATGACAATATGGAAAGCATTATCACTGATTTTAGCGGCACGGCATTTCCGACAAATAACCTTTATGCGGGCATGAAATGCAACCGCACAGACCAAAGCAAGGTATACCAACTGCAAAGCGACCTTGCGACATGGAAACAGATTTACGATTATAGCGGTGCCGAGATTACGGTGCCGAAAGCCAATAAGGCTGTATTGGATGTTGACGGCAACCCGATTAACACAACTTATTTAAAGAGCGTGCCGGTATACACTGGAGCAACCACAACCGCTGCTGGTACAGCGGGTTTAGTAAAAGCGCCGGAAATAACAGACCGCGAAAAATTTTTAAAAGGTAATGGCGAGTGGGCCGAAGTGCCCAAACTGACCAAACTGGACCTGCTGGATATGATTTACCCAGTAGGTTCTATTTATATGAGCGTAAATTCCTCAAATCCCGGCAGTTTGTTCGGCGGCACTTGGGAGAAAATGCCCGCCGGGCGTGTACTTATCCCGGAAGGCGAGAGCGATTGGGGAACGGAATACGAGGCTGGTTCTACTGGTGGCGAGGCTACACATACTCTCACTGTCGATGAAATGCCCGCCCACAAACATACAGCTTCTGTAAGCAACACTGGCGGGCATAAACACAATATTGCGTTAAGTTCCTCGTTAGGCGATTCTTGGGGCGAATATAACGGTGCTGTTCACAAAGGTAGAAGCAATGATATTCAAATAAAATCTGAACCAGTACAATCGGCAGGAAGCCACTCAAATACTTCTACTATCGCAAATACTGGTGGCGGGCAAGCTCACAACAACATTGCTCCATATATTGCTTGTTATATTTGGAAACGTAAGGCTTAGTCTGTCGATGAATGTCCATCTCATAATCATACCGTTACAGCCGCTTCAACTGGCGCTCATACGCATACATTGCGAGTAATTACACAAGGAAGCGACCAAAATGCTGGCGACGGCGGCAGCAACTATTGGTCTAACCAAACTACAAGCAGCAATGGCAACCACACTCACAGCATGACGGTAAGCAGTATTGGTGGAAGCGGAAGTCACAACAATATGCCGCCTTATGTTGCGGTATATATGTTCAAACGTACTGCCTAATTGCCTGTCGATGAGATGCCGAAACATGCTCACACAGGAAGCCTTGCGAATGCAGGCAATCATACTCACAGCATTATGCTTCCACGCGGCGACGCAAACTATTCAAATGGCAATAGCAACTCAACTATTTGGGGACCTAACAACAATAAAGAATGGAACACAAAAGCTGCTGGCAGTCACATACACACTATTACCATAAGCAGTGTTGGTAACAACAAAGCTCATAATAACATGCCGCCTTATATATCAACTTACATCTGGCGAAGGGTCAGCTAACACGTTTCCAAATGTTGCAAACATAATAAGGTTGAATAACATTATGTGCTTTGTTGCCGCCTGTATTGCTTATAGTATTTGTTGGTTTTATAGAAGCAGAAAATTTCAAGTCAGTAGTTCCGCCACCACCGCCGCCGTTTACATGATTTGGGCGAGATTGTCCTTTGCTAAATACGCCACTCGTAACAGGATTGGCTGACATTAAACCAATATCGCTTTGAATTGCTGCTTGACCTGTCAAACTCGTTGCCGTTGAACTTGCAGAATGCTTATGCGATGGCATCTCATCGACAGATTACGCAGTCCTTTTCCACATATAACAAATGCAATATGGCTGCATGTTGTTATGTGTTTTACCGCCGCCGATAGTTTTCTCGCTGACGGTAGGCGTATGCGTATGATTGCCATTGCCGTCAATCCAGTTGCGTTTTGCATGACCAGTAGTGTTGTCGCGTGCGCTTTCATAGAACATGTGCTCTCCTGTATATGAACCAGAATGAGCGCGGAAAGTATGCTCGTGTTTGCCGGTAGTGTTTAAAGATACTGTTACTGTATGCTTGTGAGCAGGGACTTCATCGACAGTCAGGCGGTACGCTTAAACATATACACCGTAAGGTATGGCGGCATATTCTGATGAGCAGAACCACCACCGACATTAGCAGCGGTAGCTGCAATAGTATGGTTGTGGCTGCCTGCCGACTTGGTAATGTGTTTGTGGTTTTCTGCACCAGTACCAGAGGCATCAGCCGATGTACTGTACTGCGACGAGCCATAAGTGCCGCTGTACCAATCATGCGTATGCGCACCTGCGGAAGCGGACGAAGCTGTGATTTTATGCGTATGGCTTGGCATTTCATCGACAGATTTTGAAAGGAGAGAACCTATGAAGTGTTTTCAAATTTTAAATAACCAAGTTTTGATTATAAATGAAAATCAGCAGTACACCGACACCTGCGAAAACTTTGTGCAGGACGGTGGCAGCCTGAGTTATCAAAAAGACAATGAAACAATTACTCTTACCAAAGTCATCTACGACGACCAGCAAAAATGTTGTGTTGTTGGAGATGACTTTTTAAGTTACCCGGACAGCCAGTTTGAAGATAATATCAACGACATTGCGGCATTTATTGCAGCCAAAGAAGAACGCGAGTATGTGCCGCCGACGCTTGATGAACTTAAAGAGCAAGCACTGAATTATCAGTACCAGCTTTACGAAGCACAAAAACACGCTATCGCTTGGATTAACGATGGCAGCGGCTATGGTTTTGACGCTGGGCCGGAGGACCAAAACAACTGGCAGGTTGCCCTGACGCTGATGGAAGATGATGTTACTATGTACAGAGTCTACACAAATATAAATGACCTGACGCAAAAGTCGTTTTTGCAAGTAACACGAAACCAGATGATGGAAGCAGGAACAGTTGCCAAACAGCAGCAGTATGCGGCTTACGCCAGATTTGAAAAAGTTAAGGTTAAAATTATAAACTGCCCTTCGGCAGAAGAATTAAAACCTTACTTGCCGCCGGAAACCGCATAATAACTGGCTTGGGCGCTGTTTTGGGATAATTTTAAAAGCAGTTACAAAACAGTTACACGAAAAGCCGCTTCCTGACTGGGGTTAGCGGCATTAAAGAAAATCAATTAGTTACAAAATAGTTACACATCACAACATGTCAATAGCTTTTTTGAGTTGGCGCAAGTCTTTGTGAGTGTACACTCCGTCGGTAACATCTTGCGAAGCATGGCCTAAAATTCTTTTGATGGACAGCTTGTTTGCGCCTTTATCGTCAAGCCATGTTGCGCAGGTATGGCGGCATTCGTGAGGCTTGTGAACGCAGCGTGTTTCCGCCATTGTTTTTTTGAAAGAATTAAGGAAACGCTTGTAGGTATATGGTTTACCTTCTTCGTCGGCAATAAGAGTTTTGCCGGGCGTAGCAAGCCAGTGGTCAAAATAAGCAAGTGTTTTTTTAGAAATTGGAACCATACGGTTTTGACCGGCGGAAGTTTTACTATCGCGCACCATAAAAAAGCGAGAGCGCATTTTGACATCAGCCTTTTTGATTGCCAAAAACTCGCCCGGTCTTGTGCCAGCATAACACATCATAACGACGGTTTTGGCCCAGTCAGAGAGCGGGTGAGTGTTATAGTGTTATCATCGGCAATTTTGCGAACTCGATTGAGCTGGCGCATATTAAAAGGCTTTTTGATGTATTTAGGCTTGTGCTTATCTATATCAACAAAGCGGCTGAGGTCGTCGGTAATGCGGACAATTCCGTATTTAATGGCAAATTTATACATGTTATGGAAAAGCTGGCGCACTTTCTTTTGAGATGGCTGACCAATGCCGCGTTTTGACAGTGCGCGGATAACGCCCTGCAAGTCAAAAATTGTAAGCTGGCAAAACGGTTTATCATGCAGAACAGCACAGTAATTAAAGCTGGTGCGGTAGCCGTTTACAGTGTCGGCATCTATTTTGGGGCTGTGTTCTTCCATTTCAAGTTTATAAACTTCGGCAAATGTAAGTTCCTCGGCAAAACTGGTTAAGCCTTGCTTTTTATTGTATTTCAGAAGAAATATAAAAGCGTCCTCGTAGGTTTTGAAGTAGCCGAGGTATTTGTACTTGCCATTAATGCTTCTGCGGGCTGCCCATGGTTTGCGGCGGTTTGCGCCAAGGTAGACAATGCTCCCAAAGCCGTTGGGCAATTTTTTGATTTTCATAAATTACATCACACTCCAAAATTTTTACTTTGATTACAGTTAGTAACCAAATTAAAAATACCTGCCTTTAATTTAGACAGGTTGGAGCTGAAATATTTTAACAGGCAGGTGATAAGGTGCTTAGAAGCAATAAACATCAAGTGCAGAAAGTCGCTTTTGCGCCGCTGTCTGGTGGTATTAATGTAGCGGTGCCGCCGGACCAGATTGCAGAAAACGAAATGCAGGAGTGCGAAAATTTTATTTATGAAAAAGACAGTTATCGTTTGTGCGGCCGCGGAGGCCTTGCGCAAATAAGCCAGTTTGACAACAATATTAACGCACTGTTTTACGATATTGACACGAACCAAGTGTTTGTGTTTTTGGAAAACCGCGATTGTTATGTAGTTGTCTTAGGCGATACAGAAACAAGCCGCAGTTATTTGGATAAAGTAACAGGCACGAAAAAGCCGAAATGCTGTAAGTTTAAGGACAAGCTGTTCGTGGCAAGCGGCGAACATTTGCAATTTTATGACTATGGGGTACTCGAAACAAAGCTGCAAATGATTACTGACGCGCCGGTATGCGACAACCTGTTTTACCGTTGGGGGCGGCTGATGGTTACGCGCAGCGGCAGCGACAGAATTACTTACAGCGCAGTAGGCGACGCTTCGAGCGACCAAGCGTGGGTAGAGAACACAAACGATACCTCGATGAGTTTGTGGCTGGACATTGGCAGCGACGATAGCGGCGACATTACTGATATTGTGCCGCTTGCAACAGATATTATCGTTTTCAAATCCAACGGCACGGCTTATCAGTTTATGGGTGATAAAAGCGTCGATACATGGGTTGTTTACAACGTGGCCAACTTTACTGACCTGACTGGCGACTTCACACCGGGCATGGCGGCAACAAATATCGGCAATCAAATTGTGTTTTTATCCTTGCGCGGTTTAAAGACTTTATCAGCAACACAGGATTATGGCAACATTGCTGCTAATGATATCGGAGATAAATTCAACAGGCTTTTAACGAACAATATGTATGAGCCGGAAATGTATAATTTGCGCCGTCATAAAATGCTTTTAATACGCCCAACGGCAGACAAGAAATATTTTGTTGCATATAACTATGGGCTGGGGGCGGCTACGGTTTTACGTTTCGGGGTAGATGTAAACTATATCCTTGAAACAAAAGACGACCTTTTTATAGCAGCAGGCAACAAAATTTACCGTTGGACAGAAGAAGCAACGACCGACGACGGTGAACCAATAGATTATTTGATAAAACCGCGTCAAGTTTTAGGCAGTGATGAAATGCTTGTAAAAGCCATAGACACAAAATTTACCAGCGACCATGCCGGGAACGTAAGTTTTAAAATTGGCGACAGGCTTAATGTAACAATGCCAGCCAATAGCAGGCGCAAGGTACGTTGCAACCATAGCTGTGACGCGGTTGATGTTACAGTCGAAAGCAATACGAGATTTGAATTAGGCCATATTTACCTTGATATGGCGGAGCTGTGAGGTAACATAATATGCCTGAAAAAGAATTTAAAGTAAATGTTTTAGGAACTGAATATACTGTCTACCTAAAAACCGGCGAGGAATGCCCGAAACTGGACGCAGTTAATGCAGGGGGCTATACAGAACCGTTTGCCAAAGAACTGTATGTGCGCGATGTTACGAGAGAAAAAGATGACCCACGCAATGTGTTAAAAATGGATGAATATATTAAATCCACTGTACGGCATGAAATGGTACATGCTTTTATGTTTGAGAGCGGACTTAACGTTGAAAGCGAATGGGCGCAAAACGAGGAATTGGTAGACTGGATTGCTTTGCAGGCTCCCAAACTGTTTAAAGCTTTTAAGGAAGCAGGTGCATTATAATGCCGAAAGCACATAGTTTAAAAGAATGGATTAAAATTTACGAAGAAAAAACAGGCGATAACTTTGGAGTGCCAAATGGTTATCGTCTTTTTTATATGGCAGAGCGCGGGTTTGCAAGTATGAAACCAGATTTAAAAACGCGGCTAATGGTTGTGTACCAAGTATGCGGCGACGGTAAGTTTTGGCGCGACTACGCAGAGCTGACTTTTGCGGTGCCAATGGGCCTTGACGCTGTTTGTACTATTTGCACTCGTCCAATAAGGCCGTATATTAGAGGCTTTGGTTGGGAAATTTTGGATGAACAGTGTAAAGATGGGCAGTGCCGTTTTTTGTGCCAAGACAGTACCGGCAGGGCCGTGATGATTACCCATAAGGATGTGCAGGAAAATGGCCTGCCGGAATACTGGGTAACACATTACTGCCAGCGCAAAGCGGCAGCAACCATTGAAGAATTTTTAAGGGAAGATGAGGTGCTGAAAGAATGTTTGAGCTGATTTTACAGCTACACAAAAAAGGTGGCGGCAGCAATACTACCGTGCAAAGTTACCAGCCAACAGCAGAAGAACGTAAGCTGATGGGCTTGTCGGCAGACTATGCGGAATATGTTATGCCTAATGCGCAGAAGTTAAACGACAGTGCCGCCAATTTGTTTTTCCAAAGCCTTGGCGACACGCAGGTGGATTACAAAACCTTACTGGAACAGGCCCAACAGCAAACACAAGCTGCACAGCAGGGCGTTGCAGATTTGACGCAGGGCAAGCTGCCGGACGGTTATGTGCAGAATATGACCGACGCTATTAGCAGCGGCGTAGAAAATACGATGGGTAATGCACTGAGCAGTTTGTCTGGGCGTGGCGTTTTGTCGAGCAGCGTAACAAATCAAGCAATGAACGACATCAGCAAGAACGTAAGCGACACCATGGCGCAGCAGTATCTTAACAACATCAGCACCTTGAATGGCTTGTATGGCCAACAGGCAACGCTTGCCGGGCAGAACATTGCCAACAGCGCGGCGGCGCAGGAGGCAGCGCAAAATCCGGCAATTAATGCTTGGAATATGTCCCTGGGCCTCGGCGGTGCGTCGAACAGTGCGCTTTCTGCGATTGGCAATAAGGGTACGACCACCAGCACGCAGAGCACGAGCGGCGGCGGTGGACTGTTTGGCGGTATTTTAACTGGCCTTGCCGGTAATGCTGGTTTATTTGGTACAGCTTGCTTTAGTGAGGACACGAAAGTTAAGACCCCGGACGGCGAAAAATATATCCGCCATATTAAACCGGGCGACAAAGTTATGGCGTACAGCGAGGACGGCGACGACAAGGAAACCGAAGTTTACGATGCACTTGTGCCGGTATACAGCGATGTTTATGTAGTTGTTTGTGACGCCGCAAAAGGCAAGAAAAACTATGTAAGCACCACGCTTACGCAACCACTTTTGACTGCTGATGGTGATTATAAAGAGGTGTCTATGCTTCGCATAGGTACGGAACTTAAAAACGCCGGTAGGGTACGCGGCATAGTTTACAGCGGCGAGCGTAAGGTATATGACTTGAAACTTGCCAGCGGCGAAGCATATTATGCAAACGGCTTTGTAGCCAAAGGTGCAACGGACGAATGGTGAGGTGAAATAAATGCCCAATTACCGTACACAAGACCCGTATGAAAGAATACCTATAAACCAGTTGGCAAGGATTAACCAAAATGACCCATGGTTTGGGCTTGGTTATCTATTGGCACAAGGTTATAACCGGCAATATGACCAGCGCGGCGTAGAAAAAAGCGTGCAGGAACTTCAAAACTCTTTAGGCCCAACGCAGGCAGAAAGAGATAATGCACAAAGTGCAGTGCTGAGCCAGCTGCCGACTATGGAAGAAGATTACAACCAGTTAAATCAATATTTAGATAATGCATTAAAAAGCGGCGCCGGGTATAACGCCAACCCTGCTGCGCAGACACTTCCGGAAGCACCAGCAGGCACTTTATATAATCCAACCATAATGACATATGCTGGAAACATTGATTTAACGAACAGACCACAACATCAAAATGCTGACGGCAGTATTTCTACCGTGCGTTCAATGTCTTTTAACGATAATGGAAAGGAAGTATTAATTCCAACTATTGCTCAAGACGGTACATTAATGAATGATGAACAGGCAATAGACTATTATCGGAGAACCGGTCAAAACTTAGGTGTTTATGATACAGTTGATGAAGCTAACCGGGCAGCAGAAAGCATACATAACAGCGAAGCATATCGTATTTCAGAACTGCCTAGTTATAATTTTGGCGTTGGCGACGCACGCGCTTATGAAACAGATAACCGTGCAGCCATTTGTGCACTTGCTGACGCGCAGGCGGCAGACAGGTTAAGAAACTTTGACATTAACCAATGGCAGGCAAATGAAACAGCAAAACTTATTAGTCAGGGCAGAACTCCGGAACAGATTGACGCTGCAATGGCTGCAATGTTACCGCAGGCACAGGCATTGGAGCAGAGAAATAAAGACCTTGATACACAGGACGCTTTGGCAATGCTGGGCAACTTAGATTTAAGCGCCGGTTATGACCCGCGAGCTTATCAGGTTATTGGAAGGTTGGCAAAAAGCAATCCGGAACTTGCTACAATGTTGGCAAGAGATGTTATCAGCCCACGTGATGAATACGGCTTTAATACGCAGATTGCCGGACAAGATAACAGCTTGAACAATCAGATTAAACTTGCCAATGCACGCGACCAGATTGCCCGCAACAGGCAGATATGGGAAAACAATTATACCGTCGAACAGTTAAAGCGTATGGGTATGAATGATAGCCAGATTTCCAATTATATGCTTGGTAACCGTGGCGGTAGCAACAGGAGCAGCGGAAACCGTAGTGTAATAGGCAGCCCTGAATTTGAATACGCAAATAAACGTCTTGGCGAATTAAGGGATAAAATGGACCTGAACGGCGGCACTTTAACGCCGGATGAGCAAAACGAGTTTAATAATTTAAGTAATTATACAAATAGCGTAGTAAATCAGACATACGGCGGATTTGGCGGTAATGTCCCGCAATACAATGCTGGCAGCAATATGAATGATTTTATTACAAGAGCGGATATGGCAGCGGCAAACGGTGCTACTAATGAACAGATTTTAAACCAGCTTAAACAGAGCGGTTATAACGAAAATGATAATGTTTATAAATCGGTAGCACAGTATTTGAACAGCAGAGGAAGTGCAGCGCCAGTTAATACCCTGGAACCGCAGCAACAAAGCACAGCAGAAGCACAACCAACACCGGCATCCGAACCGCCGCAGCCGCTTGTGCCGATGGACGCAAACGGCTTGCCGCATTGGTGGAATGAGTTGCAAAATGGTGGTGTACAAGCATTAGGACAAATTGCTGAGGCAAACAGAGGCGCAAATGGTTTACCGTGGTTTTGGAGAAATAACGGCTAATATTAATTAAGTAAAGGCGGTATAATATGGCGAACATTTTTGCAGGACTTGAAAAAAATAATAATGTTAACGGACAGACTGGAAATACCGCTAATATTTTTGCGGGCCTTGAAAAACAGGAAACGCCTTACGAGAGGTACAGACGGCAATATAATTTAAACAATAACGCCGGCTCAAGCGATGATGAACCGGGCTTTTTTTCTGGTTTTAAATCCGGTGTAGCTGGAGTATTTGGCGGACAGGCACGTTTCGGCGAAGTAAATTCACCGTTCGGTGGTGACACGTTGGGTGAAGCAGCAGACTATTTTGAAGGTATTGCTAAAGATAATGCGCGTACGAAGTTTACAGAAGGACCGGAGCTTAGCTTAGATTACATTACCGACCCGCAGGGCTTGCGTTATGATGTTGGCAATACCGTTGGCAGTGGCGCGGCATTAGGGCTTGAAACCGCAGCAGCGGCAGCGGCAGTAGCACATTCGCCGTTTGCAGCAGGAGCAGCAGCAGTAGGGCGTGCTGTACCTGCTTTGGCAAAATTATGGAACAGCCCGCTTGGAAAAGTTGTTGTCGGCAACGTTGCTCAGACACCGCTGGAAGCAATATCGGAGGGCGGCAACCTTGTGCCGGAACTCAGACAAGCCGGTTATAGCGAGGATGAAATTCAAGAAATTGCAAACAGAGCGGCCGCACTAAATATAGGCGGACTTGGTTTATCTAATTTAATTCAGTCTTATGGCGCTTCTAAAGTATTAGGACTTTTAAAGAATGGCGCTGGAAAAATGACTGCCGCTGAAATTGCCAAACGCGGCGCACTTGGCGTGGCAGGCGGTGGTGCGAGCAACTATTTTGAAGAAGGCATGCAAAATGCTATTGGCGATATTGCAATGGGCCGACCTATTGATTGGCAGGAAGCAGAGTTGCAAGCACGTACCGGCGGCGTAACCGGCGCAGTATTAGGCGGGCTTGGCGGTACTGGCGGCGCATATATGCAAAGCAGAAGGGCGCAAAATGTAGAACAGGCAGAATCGGAACAACCGGCAGCTGGCGCAAACCTTATTAATAGAGTGCGTGCGTTGGAAGGGCAAATCCCTTATGAAGCGCCGGACGGTACAAACTGCATGAGAACTTTAGGACTGGCACTTGCCGGTACTCCTTATGAAAACCAGATTAACGTAGACCAAGCTATTGCAACGGCAACAGCAAACGGACAGCTTATGAACCCTGCTGAATATACTCCGCAGCCGGGCGACCTTGCGGTGGTAAATAACGGCAACCATATTGTAATGGTTACGGAAAACGGCGGCACAATCCAAAACGGAGCAAGCCATAACGGTGTTTATGAAAGTGAACAAAGCCCGGCGGATATGTTTGGCGGCGTACAGTATTATATCCGTACAAGCGACTATAATAATGGACGGGCCGGTGTTGGGCGCAGGGATTTACGCAGTATGTACGCTGACGATACCGACCAAGCTATTGCCGATATGAATAATACTCCGGCAATTAGACTGCCGGAGCAAAGACAGGATATTGATTTTAGCGGGCGTGGCGAAGTAGAAGATAACTCAGCGCTTAACAGCTTTAATGAAGCTGACGCACGCCGGGCCATGGCAAGAAATGAAGCTGCTGATTATGCAGAACTGACTGGGGAAGAAACCGACAATGTCCAGCAATGGAACACGCCGCAGCAGCGCACTTTACGTATGCCGCGCAGAACTGGCGGCGTAACTTATAACCCGGTAACGGCAATGGAAACTCCGTACCTTGACCGTTTGAACAGGCAGGCAGTCAATCGCCGTGCCGATGACCTTGCTATGGAAAACCAGCGGGTAATGCAGGAAACTGCCGGACGCAGACAGCGCTTTACCGGGCAAGGAACACCGACTTTCCAGGCGCTTATGCAGAGAACGCTGGCAGCACGCAGCCAAAGACAGCAAAATTTAAACAATGCACTGCGCAGCAATAATTTGGCTAATTTAACTGCCCGTGCAATGAGCGGCGACCATGGCGCGCGCCAAACTTTTGATAAGTTAAGACCGGAAGTGAGAAGCGTGCTTTTAAATAGAGCCATTGACCGCTTAAACGTACAGAACATGGACGAGCAGGCGGACGAAGCGCGCAAGGCTTTGAAACTGGCACAGGAACAGCAGGAAACAAAAGAACGCGCGCAGCGTGAAGCAGATAAACGTGAGCTTTTGCAGGGCGCCGAAGAATACCTGCGCAGCAGCTACGATAGCCCAGCAGAGGGCGCAAGAGCAGAATTAAGGGACGCAAAAGCAGGCATTAACAGTTTGCTGCAACCGATTATTGACCAGCTGCGTGAAGGCATGGGCAACGGTGTTACATTGGCACCTGGCCGCGAAGATGGGCGCATGGTACGCATTAGTAATAACGCGCCGTGGTATCAGGACTGGCATAAAGAACATAAAAGAAAGCCGACACAGAAAGAACTTGAAGATATTGCCCGCGACGTTTACACCGGCAGAAACAGTTATGGCTTGCCGGGCTGGGAAGTAAACCAAGAGAACGAAGCGGAGTTTGCACAGAATCGGGCAACATTGCAAGAAATGGACGATTTTGTGGACGCTTACGAGCAGCTGGAACAGAAGTTTATGGCAGAGCCGAACGGAGGCAGAAAAAATGGCACGAGTGAAGAAAGTAACGCTGGCGAAGTCGCCGCACGTGGACAGGCTGAAACGGAGCAAACCGACAACCAAAACGCCGAAGCGGAAAGCGAAGTAAGTAAAAAAGCTAAAGAAGTGGTTGCAAACTTGCAGGCAGAAGATGTTGACAGAATTGCCAAAAAGACGGCGGATAAAAAAGGCGATAAAAAAGCCGCTCTACGCGAATTTAAAAAGCGCGTAAGCGGTGCTGATGAGGTCTTATATATTTGGGAGGGACTGACCGGACGTTCGCGCCCCTCAGCCGACCAACAGGCTTCGCAGTCCAACGCCGAACTCCACCTATCCGGTGATAATATTATACCACAGAGCGAGGCGGAAAACAAAACGGCACCGAATACCGTCGGCAACGCACAGGACGGCGCACGGCAGGCTGAAACAGGCAGGCAGGAGCAAACGCATGTGCGCGCAAGAAAACTTGCTAAAAAACCAAAAGCGGAGGCGAAATTTACCGCTAAAGGTGAGAAACTTATTCCGCAGACAGCAGAGTTGCGCGGCAATGAGATTACCGTTATAAGCAAACCGGCAAAGAACGCAGCAAATAGCGAAAGGCTGATTGGCGTAGAATTGCCGGAGGGCGAATATACCATTACCGTTGACGAGTGGAAAAAAGCAGAGAACGGCAGACTCGGAAACGCAAATTATAATTGGGCAAAACTTGTGCAGCGTAAATATGCAGAAGCGTTTCCAAATACCGGCGTTAAAGCTGATACCCCATTTATAGCAGGAAACGACCCGTTTCATATTAGAATTATTGACAACCAGATAACGGCAATTAAACAGGCCGTAAAAGCGTATGATGAAAAAGTAAGCGCTGATACTGCCAGTGCCGCCAATGATACGCAGTTAAGCCCGCAGGTAAGCAAAAGGATAAATGGCTGGGCTGAACAGTTTGGGCTTGACGCTGGAATGTTGCGCAGCCTTATAGCCGCCAAACCGACAGAAAGCAACATCAATGAGTTTGGGCGTTTTAGCGCTTTGAAAGCAACAGCTGACAAACAAAAGGTAAAGGCTTTCTTTGATAACTTACATAATGATAATTTACCAATGCGTAGAGTAAGTGCTCTTTTTGATAGCCAGCTTAGACAGCTTATATTTGCTCTTGCTGACAGGCCGACAGGTACGCAACAAATAAAAGCTGCGGCAGTTCAACCGCAGGCAGCGCAGGCAAGCCGTTTTGACGGCAACCGCGCTGAAAGCGCGCTGGATAAACTCATTGGCCGCAAGCAGCCTAAACAACAAGAGCAGCAGACCGGCAAGAAGTTTATGAATGTTTTTGACGAGAGCGAGCTGGAAGCGGAAATTGCAAAGGCAAAAGCTGAAATGAGCAAGTTAAGCGCTAATCCGTTCTTTAACCCGGCACTGATGAAGTCGCTGTTTAAAATCGGCGGCATTTACATGCAGCGCGGAGTAAATAACTTTGCAGACTGGTCAGCACGCATGGTAGAAACGCTGGGCAACAAAGTAAGACCGTTTTTAAAATCGGCGTGGGACGCATTGCAGGCATATCCGGCAGACGTTAAATTTAATGACGATATTATGACGGCAACGCTGGAATTTGTGGGCAGCCGTGTTGATAACGGCAGAAGCCGCGATGAAATCCGCAACGAGTTCAGGACAATGTACGGCGATGAGTATGTGGCTTATGTTGACGCTGCGTACGAGGGCGTAAACAGTTACCCGACCGAAATTGCCGAAAATGCCGATGTTGTAAACGAAACGGAAACGCAGACAGAAACCGAACAGCCGCAGGCGGAAGCAGCGCAAGAACCTGCCGCAAACCAATCGGAGAGCGCACAGCAGGCAGAAAACACAGCAGATGAAACAACTTATGGTATGAATGGTGCTTTAAGCATTGAATTCAACCCTCAAAGCAATGTGTTATCTGTAAAAATTGACAGAGATAAACTTACGCCTAACAGTTATAGTATTATTCATGACCAAATTACGCATTTAGGATTTAGATGGAGCGACGCCAGCAAAAAATGGCGTGCAAGAGTAAATTCAAATGCCAACGAATATGACCCGGTTAGAAACTGGGCGAGAAGCCAGGGCTTTGTATTTGAGAATGTTTCTGCGGATAATCAAGAAAATTTACCGCAAACACAACAAAACGCAAATGTGCCGCAAGCAAGGTTTAATTTAAACGAAGCGCAGAACGGCATTGAAATTAAGTTTTTGGAGAAACCTTCACAGGAAGTTTTAACAGGGCTTAAAAATGCAGGCTTTAGATGGAGCGGTTTTAAAAAGCATTGGTATTCCAAACAAAACCCGCGTGCCATGGCTTTTGCTGAAAGCATTGGTTATGTGCCGGAAAATATGGTACAATCTAATCAAGAAGTAAACGAAGCTCCGCCTGCACCTGCAACCGAACCGGCAGTGCAGCAACCGGCGGCGCAGGAACAGGAGGCAACGGCAAATGGGAATGACAATGACGCAGACGGATATAGAGCAGTACCTGAAAACGTACCAGCCGCAGAAGTACAAGGAACTGAAAGCGAGCGGACAACTGAAAGAGTACGTGAGCCAGAAGTGGAAGGACGCGGCGTACAGGTTACAGGAGATAACGGACGAGCTGCTGGAGAAAGACCCGTATCCGGAGAACGCAGACCTGCTGGAGAGAGTGCAGCACAGAGCGGGACTGGAAGCAATAGCGAGGGAACTTCTGAACGAGGAAGTGTTCGTTCGTTAAGGCCGGCGCAAAAGAAAAAAGCAAAAGCCAGCGAAGTACCCGGTCATAACTTTACCATTACTGCAGATGAAAATATTGGTAAAGGCGGCGCAAAAACTAAATATAAAGATAATGTCGCGGCAATCAAGTTGTTAAAACAACTGGAAGCAGAGGACAGATTGGCAACACCGGAAGAACAAAAAGTCTTGGCCCGTTATGTGGGTTGGGGCGGACTGGCTCCGGTGTTTTCTTATGGGCGCGACAGCGCATGGGAGAGCGAAAAAGCAGAGATTATAGAACTGCTGACGGATGAGGAATACAGCGCCGCAAGAGGAAGCACCAACAACGCGCATTATACTTCGCCGGAGGTTATTAAAGGCGTATGGGATATTATTGAACGCTTAGGTTTTAAAGGCGGCAAGGTGCTGGAACCTTCTATGGGTATCGGCAACTTCTTTGGCATGATGCCGGAGAAACTGCGTAGCAAATCTTCTTTGAATGGCGTAGAATTGGACAGCTTAACCGGGCGCATTGCAAAGCAGCTTTACCAAAAAGCCAGTGTTGAAATAACCGGATATGAACAGACTAAATACCCGGACAATTATTTTGACCTTGCAATTAGTAATGTTCCCTTCGGGCAATTTTCGTTGCACGACCCTAAATATAATAAATTTAAATTCAACATTCACAATTATTTCTTTGCCAAAGCAATCGACCAAGTACGCCCCGGTGGCCTCGTGGCGTTTATTACAAGCACCGGCACAATGCAGAGCGGCAGCGACGCAAAGAGGCTGCGCGAACTTCTGAAAAATAAGGCAGACTTTATCGGCGCCGTAAGATTGCCGAATACTGCGTTTAAAGAAAACGCGGGCACAGAAGTTACAACCGACCTGATTATTTTGCAGAAACGAGAACCGGGAGCAGCGCCCGGCAAAAATAACCACGCATGGCTTGAAACAAAAGACAGCGAATTAACTGGCAAATACACCCAGCAGCCGCTGCAAATAAACGAGTATTACAGCGAACACCCGGAAATGCTAATCGGCAAACTTTCCGAAGATACATTGTACGGCGGTGGACGCTTGGCGCTTGACGGCACCGGTCTTGACGTTGGCAAAGAACTGGAGAGCCGCGTCGAAAAATTCCCGAAAAACATTTATAAACCGCGCAGCACAAACAGAAACACCAATTCTTTGGAATCGGCACACAAGTTTTTGGCACCGAGTGGTGTAAGAGATGGAGAGTTTGTGCTTACGGAAAACGGTGTTTTTGCAAACAACAAAGGCGAAATGACTGAGCTGCCGAAAGCAGCGCAAACACGCGCTAAGGATTATGTTGGACTGCGCGAGGTAACAAAAAAGATTTTGGATGGGCAGATTAACCCGAATGTTACCGATGAAACACTGGACGGTTGGCGTAAGGATTTAAACAAGGTTTATGATAAGTTTGTTGCAAAATATGGCTATTTGAACAGCCCAAAAAACAAACGCGACCTTGCACAAGACCCGGATTTTGGCATTGTTTCTGCTATTGAAAAATATACGCTTGACAAGAAAACCAAAAAGGAAAGTGCGGCAAAAGCTGATATTTTCACAAAACGCACAGTAAACCCGATTATAAAAATAGATAAAGCTGATAACCCTTCTGACGCATTGGCGTTATCGCTTAACAACACCGGTGCCGTTGACATTGATTATATGGCAGACCTCACCGGCCAGAAACCTGCTGATGTTGTGAAAGCGTTGAAAGGCTTTATTTATAAAGACCCTGCTACCAACACTTATGTTACCGCAGAAGAATATTTAAGCGGCAATGTGAGAGAAAAATTAGAAATTGCAGAGTTTTGGGGCAAAACAGACCCCGAAGCTGCGGCCAACATTGAAGCTCTGAAAAAGGTACAGCCGGTAGATTTAACACCGGAAGAAATAAGCGTTAACCTTGGTACGCCGTGGATACCGGAAAGCGACTTGCGCGATTTTGCGCAGGAAATGCTGGGTATGCCGAATTGGGAACAGCCGCTTGATATTCGTTTTAACAAGCCTGCCGGAACGTGGCTTGTAGCGTGGAACAAGGGCTGGCGCGCTGATGAAGCCAAACGCAGCACAGAAGCTACCCAAAAATGGGGAACTGCACGCCGCAATTTTGCCAATTTGCTCGATGACGCACTGAACCAGCGTTCTCCGGTAGTACGCGATACGGATATTGATGGCAAGACAACAGTGAATGACGCTGCAACGCAGGCTGCACAGGAAAAGTTAAAAGAAATCAAAGAAGAATTTGCAAAATGGATATGGAAAGATAAAGACCGCGCTGAAAGGTTGACAGCATATTATAACCGTAACTTTAATAACATGAGGTTACGCGAATATAACGGCAGCATGTTGACCTTGCCCGGTTACAGCAGCGTGGCTCCACCGCTTAAAAAGCACCAAAAAGACGCTGTTTGGCGTATTATACAGGACGGCACGGCGCTTTTAGCGCATACCGTTGGCGCTGGTAAAACATGGACAATGCAGACGGCGGCCATGGAATTAAAGCGTTTGGGCATCGTCAATAAGTCGATGTTCGTAATCCCTAACCACATGCTGCAACAGTTTGAAAACGAGTTTAGAATTATTTACCCGAACGCAAAACTCTTGACAATCAGCAGCGAAAACCTGCCTGATGTACCGCCTCCGGCTAAAAAAGGCGACACGGCAGAAGCTAAAAAACGCAGAGCCGCCAAAATAGCCGAGCGCCAAAAAATTCTTTCGCGGATTGCCACGGAAGATTGGGACGGCATTATTATTAGCCATAATATGTTTAAGCGCATACCGATGTCGCCGGAAGCATACAACGCATTTTACCAAGAACAAATTGATAATATGCGTACCGCTATTTTGGAACTTACCGGCGAGAACGACCGCAATAGCAACCGCCTTGTAAAAGAGTTGGAGAAAAAAGCTAAGTCGCTGGAAGAAAAATTAAAGCGCGATATGAACGAGGAAAACAAGGATATTGTTATTCCTTTTGAACAGCTGGGCGTTGATGAAATTTTTGTTGACGAAGCAGATTTATTTAAAAACCTGTTTTTTGTTACAAAGATGAACCGTATTGGCGGATTAAGCAATACTAATAGCCAGCGCAGCCTTGATATGTATATGAAAACGCAGTATCTTGCTAAGCATAACAATGGCCGCGGCATTGTTTTTGCCACCGGCACGCCGATAAGCAACACTATGGCTGAAATGTTTACAATGCTGCGTTATCTGGACGGCAAAGGGCTTAAAGAAAACGACTTAGACTTTTTTGATAACTGGGCAGCGCAGTTTACCGAAAGGGAAACAGTTTTTGAACGCAGCCCGGACGGACAAGGATATAGGCGTGTTGAAAAATTCACCAAATTTAAAAACATGCCGGAACTTGTTAAAATGTTCCGTAAAGTTGCTGATGTAAAAACTAAAGACGACCTTAATTTAAAAATTCCTAAATTAAAGAACGGGAAGCCGACAATTGTTGAAATAGAACCGAACGAGGCATTAACCGATTATATTAAAAACACTGCTAAAGAACGTGCGCAAGCAATTCATGACCGCAGCGTTGACCCGACAGAAGATAACATGCTTAAACTTACCGGTGACTTGCGTAAAGCGTCGCTGGATATGCGCCTTATAGACCCGACCGTACCGGCGAGCGTTGCCGGAGGCAAATTAAGGGCAGTTGCCGAAAATGTATATAAAAAGTACAAGGAAAGCGACAGCACCAAAGGCGCGCAGCTTGTATTCTGTGACCTTTCGACACCGAAAGGAACGAGTGATAAAGTTGTGGAAACTGATGGAGCAATAGCGCCGGAAGCGGCAGAGGACGGCGAAAACGTTACTGCTTACGAGGAAATCAAGAAAATGCTTGTTAAGCAGGGCGTACCGGCAGAAGAAGTGGCGTTTATCCATGACGCGAAAACCAAAGAGCAGAAAGAAGAACTTTTTGCAAAAGTACGCGACGGCAGAGTGCGCGTATTGATTGGTAGTACCGAAAAAATGGGCGCAGGCACCAACGTACAGCAGAAACTTGTTGCACTGCACCATGTAGACGCACCGTGGCGCCCGCGTGACATTGAGCAGCGTGAAGGACGCATTTTGCGGCAGGGCAATGAGAACGCCGAAGTTGAGATTTTTAACTACGTTACCAAAGACAGCTTTGACGCTAACATGTGGGAAAAACTGAAAAATAAAGCCACAATGATAGCGCAGGCACTGAGCAATAATTTAACAGGACGTACACTTGAAGATGCTGACGCAACAGTTTTAAGCTTTGCTGAAATTGAATCGCTGGCAAGCGGTAACCCGCTGATTATGGAAAAGGTATCAACCGAAGCGGATTTGAACAAATATCAATCGCTTTATGGTACTTATCTTAAAAACCAAGCGGAAAACGAAAACCGCGCAAATACATTGCCTGCGACAATAGAGTACAATAAAACCATTGCCGACAATGCAAGGACGGATATAAAAAACCGCAGCAGCATTGAGGGCGACAAGTTTAGCATTACACTTGGGAAAAAAGTGTTTAATAAACGTGCCGACGCTAAAGAGGCTTTGGAAGCATACGCCAGCAATAAGAGCAGCAGTGCCGTGCGTACAATTGGTAAAATTGGCGGCTTTGAATTAAGATTAAGACCGATTGCAGCCGTTAATTCAGCTGCGGCACAAGATAGTGGTGTGCAGGCAGAACTTGTTGGTAAAAACACTTATACTTGTGACGCAACACTTGGTAGCATTGAACATGCCGTTATGCACGCACCAGAAAGAACTTTAGAAAGAGCGCAGCGTAATATCGAAACTTCGGAAAAAGAATTAAAAGCTGTGCAGAAAGAGATGGCTGAACCGTTTAAGTATCGGGAAGAACTTGAAGCGGCACAAAAACGACTTGCCGAAATCGACGCAGAACTGGGCATTACCGACGCTGCCGGAAATACACAGTACAGCGCAACAACAGAACCTGCTGCACAGCGCAGCAGCGAAGAAGTTTTGCACGAATTGCAGGACGCTTTACCGAATGGCAAGTTTGAGGACGCAGGCAACGGAGAATACACTGTTACATTGCCGAATAACGCGCGTATTAAGGTAAATATTGCTGACAGAATGGTTGTAAATAACCGTGAAGCGGCAAGGGCACGCGGTGCACACGGGCTTATGCGCGGCGGCGAATTAAACATTGAGGGCAGCTGGCAGAGCTTTAAAGGCAGTGATGTTGACGGCTTGCTGAATTTATCGCGCACCGGTAGAGCCGGGACAGCATACCACGAAGTTATGCACGCCGCTATGGATTTGGCATTGACCGAAAAAGAGCAGCAGGCAATGGTAAAACACTTTAATAAAGAAGCGCAGGCAACCGGCAAGACGGTAAGCGAAGCAATAAGTGACGGTTATGTTGAATGGAAACGCGCGAGAGCACAGCGCCGTGGCACATTGTTTGGTAAGCTGTATAATAAAATGCAGGATATGCTGAACACATTAAAGAGCCTGTTTACCGGCGTTGAAAATGCGCACAACGTTATGAGGCGCGTAGAAAGCGGCGAAGTATGGCAGCGCAGCAGAGGCACGTTATATAGCGGTGATAGCGCGCCGAAATTTAATGTAAGCAGTAATAAAATTAGCCAGTTTGTAAATGTTGCTTTGAAAAATGCTGATAAAAACTTACGGCTACTTTTAGGCAAAGTAAGCAACGGAGAAGCAAAAGCAATAAAAGATTCGACCGGCTATGATGTATCAGGCTTTACTCATGTATGGTTAAGTGAAGATGTAAGGCATATTCAAAACAGACATGGCGTAAAAACTGAAAAAGTAAAAGGGCAAATTGGCTTGAGCGAAGCTGATATGGTTGAAGCGTTGGAAGCAATTAAATCTCCGAATAGAATAGAAAAAGGCTCACCAACAAGTAATGGTGAACCTTCAATTCGTTTTATTAAACAGACCGGTACGGGTGAGTATACAGTTGTAGAAGTAGTAAGGCAAAAAAATAAACGCCTTGCGGTAAAAACAATGTGGAAAACTGCTTCTGAAAATACAAAAGAAGCAGCAACCGCTACACTTCGTGCTGACAATAGCCCTCAGTATACGTCCGAAACCGATAGCGGGGAAACTGCTTCCATGAGGAAGAACAACAACAAGTCTTCCTCTTTTAACCAAAATATATCACAACAATCGCCAGAAGTCAACGGAAACGATGTGCAGTACTCGGCAGAAGAACTTACTCCGGAACAGAAAGCAGCGCAGGCGTTTACCAACACGGAGCGCAAAACAACGTGGCAAAGCGCAAAAGACTGGGTGAAAAAGCAGCGCACGGAATTTTACCGCGACTGGATTGATAAAAACGATAGCTTACACGGTCTTGATGAAGCTATTGAAATGACCACCGGTATAAAAACCGATGGCGACCAAAGCGTATATAACCGCGTGCAGACTTTACCGGCAACAGCGGCAGGCATGGCAAATGCTTTGATTGAGGGCGACAGCAATAGCCTGAAAGCGCTTAACGAGCGTTTGAAAAATAAAAAGCTGCCGCACAACGTTACTATGCAAATGGTGCTGGAAAATATCAACCGCGAGAAAATGGATAAATCCCACCCGAATTATTTAAAACGCGGCGGATTTAAAAACTGGATTGACGCTTTTGGCGCATACCTGGGCAGCATACGTTTAAATGAAATGCTGCTGCTGCATGATGAAGCGTACCAGCAGAGAGTTAAAGAATGGGAAGCAAACGGCAGCAAGGGCAAAAAGCCGGAATATAAGCCGTACCTGCTGCCGAAAGGCTTAACACAGGACGACCTTGAAAGCGTTATTAAAAACGCTCCGCCGGAGTTTAAAAAAGCAGCACAAATGTACTGGCAGTTTAACGATAATATTTTAACTGTTATGGAAGATGCCGGACTTATCAGCGGAGAAACTCACAAACTGCTGAACACCAAATATAAATATTACTGCCCGCTTATGCGCGATTTTAGCGATACGGCAGCGGCAGATAATTTTATAAATGGTTTAAGTAACGGCGGGCGCGGCATTGGCAACGTGAGCAGCATGTTGCGCCGCATAAGCATTGAGGGCAGCGAGCGCAATGTTATTAACCCGCTGGAAAGTACCGTTAAGGCAGTAGCCGTAATGTGCAACCGCGCGGAACGCAACAAGGTTGGGCAAATGGCGGTTGAACTTGCACAAAAAGGCGGGCTGGACGCTGTAATACAGGAAGCGGAAGGCACGGTAGCAGACCCGAAAAACTGTATTTTTACCGTTATGTTTGATGGCAAAAAACAGGCATATAAAACTACGCAGGAATTATATGGCCCGATAGTTGGTTACAATTTGCCTGCTGCAGGTTTTGTATTGGGAGTTGCAAGGAACGCGGCAAGACTTTTGCGCGCCGGCGCAACGACTTCACCGTCGTTTATTATTCGTAACCTTATTCGTGATACTGTATTTGCTGGCGTATCGAGTAAGAACGGTTTTATACCAATTGTTGATACAATCCGCGGCGCGTATGCACTGGCGCATGACCCGCGTTTGCGTGCCGAATTTAAAGTGGCCGGAGTAACGCAGTTTAACTTTTACAGCAGCAGCGAGCAGATTGTAAAAAGCCTTGATGAAATGGCAGGCGGCAAAGCGTGGAAAGACTATGGCGCAGCAGATATTTGGCGGGCACTGATGAAGTATCCGGCGTTTGCAAGTGAGTTTATTGAGAGCAGCACGCGCATGGGCGAATTTATGAAAGCGCGTAAAAAAGGCGCAAGCCTTGAAGAAGCAGCGCAGGCGGCGCGCGAGCTAACACTGGACTTTAGCCGAAGCGGTGTACAGGGCGAAAAGGTAAACCAGATTGTACCGTTCTTTAATGCAGTGTTGCAGGGCGGCGACAAGATGGTGCGCCTGATTAAGCAAGACCCGGTTGGAACCGGAACGAAACTTGCGATGTATATTGTACTGCCGTCGTTGGCGTTGTGGGCACTGAACCATGACGAAGATTGGTACAAAGAAATTGACCCGGAAGTAAAAGCTACTTGCTGGCTGCTGCCGGGCGGTTTAAGAATACCGAAACCTCAGGAAGCAGGCATACTGTTTGGCAGCGGAATTGAGGCGGTACTTGACCAAGCATTTAACAAAGACCCGGAAGCAATCGGCAATTGGGCTAAAGTATTCGGAGGCAATATGGCCCCAAGCATTATGCCGACCATATTTTTACCGCTGCTTGAATGGCAGGCAAATTACAGCTTCTTCCGTGGGCAGAGCATAACACCGCAGCGTTTGCAAAACCTGCCGGACGAATTGCAATATACGCCGAATACTTCGGCACTGGCAAGAACGGTAGGCGGCGTGCTGAAATTATCTCCTGTTAAAATTGATAACACTATTCGCGGATATACCGGCACAATGGGCATGACATTGGTACAGCAGCTTGATTGGTTTGCTGACGAAAAGCAGAATATGCCGTATAAGAAGGTAAGCGAATGGCCGTTCCTGCGTGATTTTACTGTTAACCAAAATATCCAAAACCGCAGCGTTGACGATTTCTACAAAATGCTGAATAAAGCCAACGAACAGCACGCCGGATACGGTAAGAAAGGCAAACCGACACCGGCAGTGCAGGGCGTACGTAAAGCAGGACAGCTTATAAGTAAGGCACAAAAAGATATACGCGAACTTACCGTGAATCCGAGATTATCGCCGGAAGCAAAACGGCAGAGAATTGACCAGCGGAAAGCATATATTAAAAATGTAGCCGAAAAAGCCAATATGCGTTTTAGAAGATTTTTTGATGATTAAAAACTAAATACTTTAGAGCAGCTTATATTGTGTAAGCTGCTCTATTTTTATGCAACAGCCGCTTTGCGGTTGAAATAAAATAAGGGAGTTGATACCTTTATGAGCAAACAAGATGAAATGGACATGCTGCCGAAACCGTATAGTGTATGGGAATGTTACTTTTACTATATGGCAACAGGCAAGATTCCTGACCAAATGCCGCGCCAGCAATGGAACCGTATGCAGAAGTATTTAGACTTTATTGCAAAATACGGAATGTCTGCCAGCAGCGGTGAAGTCATTGCTCCTACTATCAAAATTGGTACTGTTACAACAGGAGAAGCAGGAAGCCAGGCAGCGGCAGAAATTACAGGAAGTGATGGCAACTACACCTTGAACCTTACTATTCCGAAAGGCGACAAAGGTAATACCGGCGATAAAGGTGCTGATGGCGCTCCGGGTGCTAATGGCGCAGATGGTGCTGACGGTGAAGATGGTGCGACGGGCCCTGCCGGTGCAAAAATTACTTCGCTTGTTATCAATCTTGATAATAGTGCAAATACCGTAAGTGGTACAGCTACTTTGAGCGACCAATCTACGGCAACTATTACCGGCACTATTACTCCTGCGGCAGCAGGCTGATTGATTTTAAAGGCGGTGCTTAAATGGAATATGAATTGATGACGGCTTTGTTTAGCGCAGCTACTTTTTGCTGTGTTTGGCTTTTTAACAAGCCGCAGCAGGTTGAAATGAAAGCTATAAGAGAAAAAATGGAAGCAGACAGCGAAGCATCGCACATTACTTTAAACAGGAACAGCGAGGCAATCGAAAATCTGACACAGGAGTTGCAAGAATCACGCGAGGACCGAGCAAAAATTAATGCTGAGATTAAAACGCTTTTTAATTCTGTTAAAGAAATTAAAGATGATGTGGACGACTTGCAACGTAACATGATGGAGTGCCGCCGGGGTGACAAACAATGCTCGACAAAATAAAAGATTATATCAGCACATTCGCTGCCGACGCTAAAGCAAAACTGAATAATATGCAAAAGCCGATACAGTGGATTGTTATCGGCTATTTTTTAATTGTGCTTGTTTTGGTGATTACCTATTATGCAGCGTGGCTTTATTTATGGCAGGGCGATAAAGCTGCCCTGCCTGACCTTTTAGCAATTATAAAAGAAATGATTGGCCCGGCGATGATAGGCTTTGTTACCTTTATCGGCGGCTGCTTTGTTGATTTGAACAACAACGGCGTGCCGGACAGATTAGAAGAAAACGATAAACTGGGAGGCGGGCGCAGATGAAATGGTTTTTACAAGCGGTGTTGGAAGTGCTTGCGACCATTATTGCTTACCTTACAAACTGGTTTGTTGTGTTCTTTGCTGACGAGTGCGGCCAGTTGCCGAAGTGCTTAAAGTGGTGGCAGACTTACGATAACCCGCTGGATGTGGAATGGATGATAACAGAAGGCGTTGTGCCGAAGTTTGCGCGGTATGACTTTAAGCGTCATTATGAATACCACTATGAGGACAAGGGTAACAATCATATGAAGCCGGGGTATGTTAAACTTTTAGACCCAAACTTTACGCTTTGGGAGCGATTTCAAAGATATGTGTGTAGACTTTATTGGATTTACAGGAATAGTAATTATGGCTTCAGTTATTATGTTAATGGAAGAATTGTTGACGCTGAAAAACAAATTATTAAAGAAGACGTGAACACTGAAAATACTCGTATCTTTAAAAGCATTGTAAAAGGCGGTAGCTGGTGGAGTGCAACATGGTGCTACTACTACGAAAAGCCGTACTGCAAATGGTTTAAATTAAGGGTATATCTTGGCTGGAAATTAAAAAGCGTATATGCGGGTAAACAGCGCCATATGTTGGCGCTGTTTTTTAACCCGTTTAGGAAGGTGGACTGAAAATGCAAAAAAGAATAACTTTTGAAGAACTGCGAGCCATGGCTCGTGCTGCAAAAAACAAAATCGACCATATTTATTTACACTGGACTGCCGGAGGCTATCATCAATTTTATGATGATTATCACTTAAACATCGACAATGATGGTGCTATTATTTGTACCTGCGATGATTTTACAGAATTAAAAAGTCATACTTGGCGACGGAACAGTGACGCTATCGGCATTGCACTTTGTTGCTGCGCAGGAGCATCGGCTTACCAAGGTGGTGTGATTGACTTTGGCGATTATCCGCCGACCGCAGAGCAAATTGATAATATGGCAAGGGTTGTGGCAATTCTTTGCGAGGAACTTGGACTTGATATTAACCCAAATATCGTAATGACACACTGCGAGGCTGCGGAAATTGACGATTATGGACCGAGTACAACCTGCGAGCGCTGGGATTTATGGTTCTTGCCTGATGTTCCAGGCGACGGAGAGTTGAAACCCGGCGGCGGTGTTATTCGCGGCAAAGCAATCTGGTGGCAGCAAAACGGAGTTTAACCCCGTCGAATTCGACCAGTTTAACTAATCGAAAAATTCGAGTGGTTGAAAACGAGGTGAGAGCTATGGTAACAGCAAGTTAAATTGCAAAAACAGCGAATTTTGCAAACTGCATTTATGTAATTGGCAAAAACCGGTAATTTTGCAAAGTATACTTATAATTTTTACCGGTTTTTTTGAAAGTTTGGAGGTGAAAATCATGCAAACCATTAAAACAATTGTTACTGACAAGTAT
>ULTK01013781.1_pt1 | contig 43204 bp, 41 predicted proteins | sample 1957551 | NCBI WGS metagenome assembly ULTK01 (sample SAMEA4835733, study PRJEB28245) | human gut metagenome | biome: gut microbiome; material: fecal sample | place: Denmark | collected 2008
TTCCTGATTATGGTTGTTCAAATTCAACTTGCAATTTACCGTTAAAATTCGGGTACTGCGGAATGAGGACTCAATCCATAACTGCCAAAATGATTTTTCTCTCCTGGTTCAGCTTTCGTCCGTTTAATGAACAATCGGAATGGATTGTGGTTCGTCATGCTACACATCTGAATATACGGCAGCTGCGTCGCCCGATTCTTTGATTTCATAATCTGGAGAGCCTGTTCATAGGAAGTATCAGGATGGCGCTGGCTGTACCGTCTTGCTTTTTGATGGACGGAGCTGTCTGGCTGATATCGGCTGTACACAGCATAGCCTTTTATCTTTTTATATGGTATTTTCTTTATCTTTCCAATATCAGCATAATCAGCAAAACGCCGCAATACACCCTTTATATTCAACATTTCCAATAGGTGTTCATCTTCTGCCAAAATCCGCAGCTTAGTCCCTAATGAAGTGTCTCCATACTCTGGAAAAGATACGGCAATATTCGTAATTCCCTGCGTATTTTTTAGATCTGCCAAAGCAATATGAACTGCTGTAAATACTTTCCCCCAGAGAAAATTTACAGAAGAGCCTTCATCAGGAAGCAGAGTGATCTCCTGATAGTACTGCATGATATCATTCCTTTCCGCTTTGTCCGAAGACGCCACCGCGCACTAATACGGCCATGACATAGTGTTCATCTTCCTCACATTCCAGCGCCTCTCCTACAGAGTATTTATCAAATAAGGTATAAAAATCCTTCTTGCTCGTGCCTGTCCGATAGGCTTTTCCCAAATTCGTAACGGCGCCGTACGGTTCTATCGCAATGGGACGCAGGACGTCGTCGTATTCCGGATACCACGTGTCGATAGTCCGCAAGGCATTGCCTAACTTTTGAGAATGCATAGCCGCTGTATCGTTTACGGCATATAAAATCTTGCTTTTTTCACTCTTCTTGTCGAGGACTAATTCTTCGCTCGGATATACTTCTTGTCCATGCCCCAACAACACATTGGCTTCGACTTCAAGGAAAAGATACGGTTTATTGCCGCACAAGGCATCGGCAATGTAGTTTGCCAGAGTTAAGACATTGTCATCTTCATCGTCAAAATCGCGTAATCTGTAGTCGTACGCATTAAATACCCATTGTGCTTCCAGCTCTTTTGCCGTCACGATAATTTCGATTTGTTCTGCACCGACGCGATTTCTCCACAAAAACCGTCCGTTAGCAATATTGAAAGCATATCGTTTCGCTAATTCGGTAAAGCCGTAGCGGTCTTTATAGGCTTGAATCATGTCGTTGATTTTCTGATAGTGTTCTTCATTATTACAAGCTGACGGCTGCTGCACCGGCAAAAATTTCAGTGTAAAACAAAGCTTTAACGTATCGCATTCCATAGATAAAGAAGCGCTGTCTACAGTTTGCAAATTTGCTTTTTCTACTTCTGCATTCAGTTTTGCCGGATCATTTTTAACGGCGTTCTTCAGCCGATTGGAAATAGTGCCCCGCACCGATTTTTCTACTAAGCGAATCGGAGTTTTTTCCGCCTTCCTCACACCCCACTGCGTTTCATACATATATCCGTCCGAAGGAACCATCCGCTTTTCAAAGGCCAATACAGACGCGATAACAGAATCTCTTTTTGCCATAATAAACTCCTCCTTTTACTGCAGCTTCTGATTTCTGCAAATATATAGTCCCTGTTCTTCATCGTATTCATAGTGCCACATTATGTCGTCAATATCATCAAATTGATACGGCATCTTAAACTCGCCCAGCGTAACGATATTTTCGGCAAAGCGATGCGGTTTTGTCATATCCCGCTGATGAGATACCTGCATCAGCGGCGATATCGCCTTAAATCCTACAGAAATGGGAATAATCCAGCCGGGTATCGCTCTTTCGTACGTCCAATCCGTACGACCCGATTCGGCATCCGAATCGGCATGGCAATGGATCTGCAAAAATTTCAGCAACGTATCCAACCCATCTTCGGAACCAGCGGCTTCCTGCTCCAGTATATCCCGCCGTTCAATCAATACATATCCAGGCATCATCTTGGCAATGAGCGGCTTATATCCATAGTCTTTTTCCTCGTCAATATATACGATCTCTGCCTTACCGGCTTTGAGGATATCTCCGGAAGCGATTTTCATAGTGGGCAGCAACATTGTGATCGCATGTTCACACCGCTCCTTATATTCCGGAAGAACCCGGCTCGTTTCGATTACCAAGGTTACAGTCACATGAACTCGTGCTTCGGCAATAAACGGCGGCCGTTCGTAGGCTCCGCCTTTCTTTTTCAGCGGATTGGCCGTCCCGATAATCGAGTTTCTGTACCCCTTTTGAACCTGTAAATTACAGGAATGGCAGACAACAGCCGTTTTAGAAAACGTAATATCTGAAAAAAACGGCTCCCATACCGCTAGGTTCCGCTGTAGAGCATGCACGGCTCCCAGCCATGCCGTCATTGCTGGAAAGCCAATGGTATAGGTGCTGCTCATTGCATTGGCATTGTGAATCTGCACATCAGGCAATACGATATACGTCTTCATCATTCGCATCTCACCGCCTTATCCAGCTCATCTCTGAACTTGTGCTTAAAAAAGTGCATTTCTCCATCCCCTAAGGTGCCGCTCTCTTTCTTCAATATGTATTCATAAGTACGTATTACCCAGCGTCCAAAATCAGTGCTCAGCTCCTCACGCCATTCTTCTTCTTTCCGCTGCAGCGCATAATGAGGATCCAGCCAAATTTTCTGATGCTGCGGCAAGGACGCATAGGCTCCGTCGTCGCTCCATCCCTCACCCTCGCGGCGAAGGGCATAGGCCGTCATCATGGCCTGAGAAATGAGCTGCTCTATACGCACTCTTACGGCGTCGCGGATTTTCTTATTGTTTCTGTCCTCTTTAAACAGTACATGAAGTTCTTTAAATATGTACTTATAATTTCTAAATGAAAGGGATTCCCTAAAAAAGTTTCTTTTAGGTTTCCGCACCTGCCGGCCAGACAGTACAGGAGGCAGCGATGACAGCAAGTATGCCGTTCCTCCGTTGGCGTTGTTTAGATAGCTGATATTCTGGGGTTTTGTCCCACCGAAGGAAATAGCCGTCAAATCCCAAAGTTCATCATAATCAACACCAGCTTCGCGGCATTGCCGTCGCTGATCGTCTAATTGCTTAACCTTTCCTTTCAGTTTCAGCAATACGCTGGAAGACGGCATGACCGTCAGCAAGTGATAGGCATTGGCCCCAATAGGAAAATATACTTGTTTAAGCAGGCCATCAGTCGTATCGGGAAAACTCGGCCGGCTGCATTGCAGGACACGTTCTTTAAAGGTATGATACAATGCCTTGTCTAGGTGCAAAGCTTTAAATTCTTCTTCTACCAAAGAGCTTCCTGTTGCTACATGAAAAAATACATTATGACCATCATCCAAAAGTTTATCAAACAATAATTTAGCTGTCCCCATATACGCGGCGTTGACGGAAACATCTACATCATGAGCCGAATTCGACGTAGCAACATATCCTTTGCAAGGAGAATCAGACGTATCGTATAGGGTTACTTTAGCATCTGGATGGGAAAACTTTCCGACATGCGTAGCTATCTTGCAGAAGGGAATCTCATCTATCCGTTTTTGCAGCCATTCCGTCACTGACAGCTTCTTGTTTTCTGCCTGTTCTTCTATGTACGTCTTAAGAATTCCCATAATCATCACTCCGTTTCCATTGTATAATATCCATTTTGTTTTATTTTATAAAAATTATACTATAATTAGGGGAAAATGACAACTATCTGAACATATACCCATTCCTAAAGAGTTGCTGTGACACGCCTTATATTGGTCAATCCAGCATGCTATTATCTCTCCCGTACAACTCTCTAACGAAAAAACGCCAACATCCAATTGAACCAGATAAAATGCAATTCCATATCCAAAAAAGAAAAAAGCCAGCCTGAATTAGCTGGCAGAGAAAAAAGTTCATGCAAACAACAGCGGCACGTTCCGCACAAGTGCTCCGGACAGTGACAGAAAGTACATAGTTCCGGAAACACCATTTACAGCTGCTCACATCCATAGAACAAATAGCTCGTCAAACTGCCTTTGCGGCAGATACTCATAAATTAAAAAAAAATTTTCTAAACTGCTTATCCAGCAGATATTCTCATTATACCATGGACATAAAAGCCTAACAATGCCGAGATTGCTAGCGCTGCCACCGATAAAGGTAATCTTTTATACGTCTTTGCCGGTCTGAAATAGTTTCATGCCTATAACTCTGTTTTCATCTCATCTTTTTGAATATGCCGAATTGATCGTCATAAAACCATGTTTCATCGCCGCTATCAACGGGTAAAGTAATTTCTCCGTATTTGTTAGATAGCGTCTCCAGCAGCTCTTCTTCCGGAAGGTCGTCGTCTTCTGGAATGCGGCGACAAAGCGCGTCTTCATATGTACGCGGCAGCCATATTCTTTCGGCCCCATATTCTATAGTATCTTGTTTAATATGCAGCGTATCTCCGCAGTCAATACATTCGCCGTCTTCATACATAGAAAAGTGAATCTTCCCGTCTCTATATACGCCTATAAGCTTCCTATCAGCCTGGCCCTCACGAAACCGGTTGAATGTCTGCGGCAGCGCCGTAAGCCACCAATACTCGTCAATCCAGCCGGACAGTCCCTGCGGCCCTGGCTCAGCACTGTTAAAATCTTCCATCGTCATATGTTCCAAGTCGATTAATAGGGAAACGTCTTTTTTATCGGTGCCATTCATGACAGGCTTTCGTATACGCAGTACGGCGTCGATTTTTTTATGAAAGGCTCCTTCATCTATAATATCATGCAGGTCGTGACTGCGGAGATGATACGGCTTGACTTCGTATCCCGGCTTTGTAAAGGCCTGCGGCTTACCCTGAAGAGCTTTTATATTGTACTGCATTACAGCAATATTCGGCTTTATAATATCCGCATACACCATGCGATGGCGCAGCACGCGCCCAGCCAGCTGAATAAAAGAACGATATGACGACGGCTCGACGACAGCCCAGTCAAAATCATGGTCCCGGCCAATTTCTTCTATAGGCGTTGCGACGACGATAAACAAGACGTTATCTTCCTCAATGCGATCTAAATGGCGGCGAGTCACCGGGTCTTGTATATCTACAGGAACGGAGCTGTCGTACTTTCGTTTCAAGACGGCATCTAAATATTTTTCCTGCTCATGGCGCATAATCAGAATCTGCCGGCTATGATAGGTCATAACCCGAATAGCATATCCGTTCGGCAGCATGCATTCGCTGCTCAGCAAATATAGGCTGCACGCCACGCAAGGGCTGGTATTAGCCAGGCGGATAAGGCCAAAAGATACGCGTTTTTTCGTTCTTTTATCCATGACGTAATTATCATCATGCAGGGAAATCGCCGCTTTCTTGACAGCCTCAAAAAATTGGGTAATCCGGCTTCCCCCGTCCGGAGCCTCTGGAATGTCAACGATTATGCCTTTTCTTTTAATGACTTGCTTTTCCAAATGCTGTACCCGTTTATCGACAAAGGCCTCATGCATTACTTTATAGGCCTGAAAATCGCCCATAGCAATCCGGCCTGCTACGGTCTTAAACTCATCACACAAGACAACGCCGCACTGCTTTGCTTCAGTAAAAAACTGATTATAGCAGGCTAAGCCGCGCATATATGCCCTGAACATGCCCTGAGCCAAATCAGGCGGTATCGTCGCAGAAGATATGGCTACGCTCCGTCCCATCATTCCGGCCAAATGAACTAATCGTGAAATGGCAATTAAATCTTTTTTATCAAAATCATCAATTTCATCAATGACCAAGTCGGACGACATGAGGCGCAGCAACGGAAGCATATATTTTCCGCCGCGTACGGTCTCTGTCGCAGCCATCATGTAATCTATCGTCGCAGTCAAGACGGGCTTATACAAAAAAGCTTTATACTTTTGCGGGTTATGCTGGAAAAATATATCTAAAAACGCCGTCTGTTCTGCGCTGCATGTATCGTCATAGTCAAGTTCCTCCTGCATCAGGGCTTCTGTTTCTCCTATAGATGATATATCCTCTTCATCCATTTTATCTTGTTCATGGAGCGACTGGATAACGCTGGAGCCAATCATAACGGCTAATTCGCTTTTATCCAGCCCGATGCGTGTCCTATACTCGTCTCCCGTCTGCAGCGTAAGAGTCCGCAATCCAAGAGCCAAGACGTAGCGAAGGGATTCCCCATCTTCTGATACAGCGTTCATGAGCTTGGCATTGGCAATCGTTTTCCCGCACCCCGTACTTGCCATATTTACGATGAAATAAGCCATCTTACCTCGTTCTTTCTGCCGGAACTGCTTGATTTTCTCGACAGCTCTATCTTGCCATCGGAAAGACTTAGGGCTTTGCTTTTTCAGAAAGGCGATATCTTCTGCCTTTTCCATCTGGGCAGCAAAGTTCGGCAATTGATGAGCTATCTGCAAGGCCTGTTCCATAACAGAAACGACATGCTCTTCCAAGGATTGTTTTAATTCTTTATTGCAATCCGTATTGGCCCATAACTCAACAGGACTCCACGAATGCTTCTTTTTATGCGTTGATTTTCCTGCACCTTCACGAGGCAGCGAGGAAATGTAATGGTCAGACAGCATCAGGCACAATCGGGCATAAGTGACTATGCTGCGAAAGGCCAGATTACCCTCCCGAATCAGCATACATAAAGCCGCTTCTTCGCGAAGCATCTTGGCAGCCCATTTTTTCAAAGCTTTTTGCCAAAGGAGCCCGTCATCCCACAACAATCCTTGACGAAAAGAAAAGCACTGTTTTTCTTTTTTCCTTTCGTCTTCATTACTACACCGTCTGCTGTATCCCCAGGAAGAACATATGCGTTCTATCATTTGCTGAAAGGAGTACACGCCGTCGCTTTGGTATCCGTTTCTTGTATTATCATCCTCTATATACGGCAGCCGGTGATGAGATAGGATAATCCACGCCAGCATACTAGCAACAGGCGGCATAGGGCCTAACGTCCCCATATTCTTGCCTGCCAACTCAGCCAATGCTTTCGTATTAATTGTTCCTTCTGCCAAGGCAGTCAGCCATTTCTTATCGTCATCGTATGCGTCCGTATACCGCACTAAGGCTTCCAACAGCTTGCAGGATATCCATTCATGGCGAAACGGATCGGCTTCCAATTTTCCTTTTCCAGTAGCTCTTAATTTATGCTGAAACAAATCCGACGCCTTACCCCAGTCATGAAGCAGCGCTGCCAAGGCGGCAATCGCTTTAATCAGGGACAAATACTGCCAATCGTTTTCCCATTCACTGTGTACGATATTTTTTGACGTATAATGCACTGGCACAATTCCTTCTTCATTAAACTTGCTGCGCTTTCCTACGATCCATACCAGCTCGCTTCGGCTGCGCGAACGAATCCAATGGCACGAAACGGCCGTGCTCTTTGTCGCGCTGCGCCGCAGCAGCGTCCTAACCGTCGCAAGCCCCTCTTCCGTAATGACCGTTTTCCAGGTATCCGTGCCGATTCGCAGGGCAAAGCTGTCCAAAATCCTTCTGACAACAGGAATAGATTTTCCTTCGCTTTTGCTGACAAAAATTACCATCATACGGCATCACCCCCGCTGCGGGCAAACATTATGCTGCATTCCTTGACCTGGGAAAACATAAAATCCAGCGCTTTGTGCTCTGTAAACTTCTGCAGGCAAACCTGCCTGAATTCCTGATCAGTCATATTCTTTTCAGCACAAATAAAGGCCCAAGGCAGAACAATGGCATCCTTTATCAAATCGGCCACATCAAAAACCAGAGCGCCTCGCCGCGTTTTTCCATGCATGACAGCAAACCCATGAGGAATCCCCAATACCCATAAGGTACAGGCCGCCAGCCCATAGGCCAGATAATTGCCATGATTTAAAAAGACATTTGCTTTGTCATCGCCTTGCTGCCGTCTTGTAAATTCTCCCCAATCCGATTGATTGGCCGCATACTTGTAAAGCTTTTTCGTAAAAGCAGCTTCTTTCGTAAGCAGCTCCGTCACATTTCCCGCCTTGGGAATCTCTTTTTCATAGGCCTTTAACGCTTGTTTTATTTTCAAATCGTCACAGTCAAACAGTTCATCCTGCAGTTCCCTGTCCTTACTCCAAACAGTGCGCAAAAACTGGCACCGTTCCTTTTGAAACGCCTTAGCCGCCTCCAAGCGCTTCGCCTCGTCAAACCAAAAGGACAACCATCCCTGCACATATACAGTCGGCCTGTATTCGCTCTGCGGATTCAGCCATTCTATTTCCGAACCGGCAAACAAAGGCATACTGCCTCCTCCGCAGAACCCAACCAGAACGCCGGCACTGGCCAATAACCGCATAGCCGCCTGCGTAATAGACGTACCTGTTCCCAATAAAATTACCGTCGTATTGGCAATCGGGATGTTCCAGTACAAATTTTCCTTTTCCGTCTCTGTCAAATAGACAATACGGCCGTTCTTCTGCATAACACGGCATTTTTCCAAATAGAAAATATTCGCTCGCTTGGAATGAAGAATCGTTTTTAAATCGGAAGACATTAGGCTCTGTTTCATAGGGCATCTCATCCTTTGTAAAGATATTCTTAATCCACGCCCCCGCACGAGGAACGACTATAATATAATCAAAGATAAGGATAGACACAGGAGATTTCAATCCACGCCCCCGCACGAGGAACGACCGCTACATTTAGTATACTACAAAAACAACCTCAGCAAATATAAGCATTAATAACCTAATAACCATACTTAGTAATTTATACCGATTTTTCGCATCACCAAACAGCATCTTTCCATGTATGTTAATGCGGACTAAAGGAAAGATGCCGCATGCTTCCGGTTCGCACAAGCTGCATTATAATGTTTTTTCCCTCAGCATGGGCATCTTTAGTATACCAGATAAAATCTTTCTATCGTTCATTGTATCATTGCTTATATGGTCCCGCGTCTTACTGAATCCAACAGCATTTTACACTTTCTCCCATCTCGGTCAAACAAATTTGACATTTTGTCCTTTCCGTGCTATAGTTCAAATTAAACACCTGTATTGTACAGTATAGAGGAGGTATATTTCATGAAAGTTGTGTTATTAAACGGCAGCCGCCGTGAAGCTGGCTGCACGTATACAGCCTTATCCGTCGTCGCCGATGTCCTGAAGGAAAACGGCGTCGACGCAGAAATTATTCATGCCGTACCGACAGACGACGTCGTCAAAGCCGTTGCCGAAAAAGTCAAGGAAGCCGACGGATTGGTCGTCGGTTCGCCGGTGTACTGGGCTTCTCCGTCGGGCGAAATTATTTCCTTTATGGACAGGCTGGCCGGCATGGCTGGCTCTGCTCTGATCCACAACCCGGCCGCTGCCGTCGCATCGGCTCGCCGCGCCGGCACGACAGCTACGCTGGACGTACTGAATAAGTATTTCTCCTATCATCAGATGCCCATCGTTTCGTCCAACTATTGGAACGTCGTTCACGGCAATACGCCTGACGAAGTAAAGCAGGACGCCGAAGGCATGCAGATCATGCGCGTTTTAGGCCGCAACATGGCTTGGCTCCTCAAATGCATTGAAGCCGGCAAAACAGCTGGCATTACAGCTCCTGAAACAGAAGCTAAGGTCATGACCAATTTCATTCGGTAAATTGCCCGCAAAAAAGACTGGCTTGCGCCACGCAGGTCAGTCTTTTATCGTATAATCAACAGGGTCCTTTCGTCTTCTCTTCCCCATTGACAGGCCTATGCATCATGCCGTACCATGAACATATATGCTTCGTTTTTTCATACCGCATCAAAGGAGGATGTATCATGGGATTTTTTAGTGAAATGATGGGCAACGCGTCGGAAATAGATATTAATGAAATCCGTGAGGACTACGCCAAGTTTCTGGCACCGGGCGAGCGCATCGAGCACGCCTACCGGCTGATTCGCGATTTGTTCATCTTTACAGATAAGCGGCTCATTCTTGTCGACGTGCAGGGATTGACCGGAAAAAAGACGGAATACCTCTCGATTCCCTACAAGAGTATTACTCACTTTAGTATCGAGACAGCCGGCCACTTCGATTTAGACGCCGAGCTGAAAATCTGGATTTCCGGCATGGGCACGGAGCCGTTGTGCAAGCGGTTCAACAAGAGCCTGAACATCTATGCGCTGCAACAACTGCTGGCGCAATACATTTTAATCTGATACGTGCAAAGAGGCCTGCTTGTAGCAGGCCTCTGTTTTATATGAGCGCATTTCAGCAATTTCCCGTATACACATGGGACAAATACGTTCCGGCAATATCCCTCAGGCGATATACTGTTTCTACCTTCGTCGGCCCCCGGTCGGTCAGGCGGTACTGCGGGAAAAAGCGGGTAACGTGAAGGGGGATGTCTGCGTCCAGCGACGCAATCCATTTCGCTTCGGCTTCCATTTCGTCTTCGCCGTCGTTTTCACCGGGAACGATCAGCGTCGTCAGCTCGACGTGGCAGTCCCGGGCTGCTCTGGCGATAAACGCCTTAACCGTTTCCAGATTTCCGCCCAGCTTCTGGTAATACTCGTCGGAAAATCCCTTCAAGTCGATATTCATCGCGTCTATATAGGGCAGCAGCTTTTCCAATACGGGTAGTTCGGCAAAACCATTAGTCACCATGACGTTCTTCATGCCCCGCTCATGAACCAGCCGCGCCGTGTTGCGGACAAATTCATAGCCTACGAGAGGCTCGTTGTACGTAAAGGCGATACCCATATTTCCGTGGCTTCGGTACGCCTCGGCCAAGGCCGCCAGCTGTACCGGCGTAATCTCCCGCCAGGGAACGTCGGCCTGGCCGGCCATGGAGATTTCGTGGTTTTGGCAAAACGGGCAGGCTAAATTGCAGCCGAAGGTGCCGATGGAAAGGATCATGCTGCCGGGATAAAACCGGCGCAAGGGCTTCTTCTCGATGGGATCCAGCATAAGAGACGTAATCTTGCCGTAATTGACGCTGACAATACGGTTTTGTTCTCTCTTCCGGGCCCGGCAGCGGCCGTACTGGCCTTCAGCCAACGTGCAGTGATGGGGACAGACGGGACAGTGAAGCAGGCCTTCTCCCCGCGCTCTTTGGGACAGCGTAGTGTTCGTCATCAATAGTGTCTCACCACCTCAAACCGTTCCAGCTGTACGTCCTCGTCGGCGGAGATGCCGGCTTTGCGCTTGGCAATGGCCACCTGTGCCTGTACCGTATCAACGCCCTCCAGATTGGGCAGGAGCAGCCCTCTCCGGCTGCCTTTGGTCACGATGACGCCGTACCGCCGTACGTCCAGTTCTTCTTCTGATGCGATGATTTCAGCTGGGCTAAGCACGTCGACGCTGTATTCCAGCCGCTCTAATTCATCTTCCCTTACAGCATGAAACCGCGGGTCCTTCGTCGACGCGCTGACGGCATTTTCGATGATTTCCTCAGCGATGCTGTTTCGTACCGGCCCAATCGTGCCGATACAGCCCCGCAGAGCCCCTTCTTCTTTTAGGGAAACGAATACGCCAGCCCGGTTGGCATACATTTCGTCAGGAAGTCCGTCAGGCACGCTGATTTTTTTGCCCGTCCGTATGTACGTTTCTATGGTCTGCCGTGCCAGGCGCACGTACGCGTCTTCCGCCTCTTTCCGCCGGGCAGCCTGAGCGCAGACTCGTTCTTCATACTGACGCAGGAAATCGCGCTGCGGCGCAGCCCCTTCCGTTTCATACACGCAGACGCCGTATCCCACGCCGAAAGGCCCTTCATAAGACAGTCTTTCGGCTTTGACAGCCAGGCTGTCTAATGCCCCAGACATGATGACGAAGGAGCGTTGACCGCATTCCGCCGCCTTGGCGCAAAAATCTTCGGACATATCGAAAAGACGCCCAAAGTCTCCTTGTCCCATGATGTCCATGATTTTCTCGTCGTATACGGGCCCTTCAGCCTGAAAACCGTACGGGCCGTCGTCTTTGAGCTTATGGGATAAATCGCCGCTGGCGATGACGGCAATACGCCGCTCTAATAGCTCCGCCGTTTTTTGAATACACTGGCCCAGCTTATAGTGCTGGGAAAAAGGCAGGCCCGACAGGCCGATGCGCACCGTTCGGTACCCTTCGTAATACTGATTCAGGAACCAAAGGGGAATCATCGTCCCGTGATCCAGACTGCTGTCCCGTTCGCCCAGAATACCGGCCGAAACGCCGCATCCCGCCGCCTTGCGGGACAGCATATCGACAAATTCTGCATCATACTGCACTTTGATTTCTACCTGCGGCGCCCGGAAGGCCCCGAAATTTCCCTGAGCCCCGCGGCCCGGCGAAATATGAAAATAATCGGCATACATGACCGAATGAGGCGACAGGACGGCGACCGTATCGGGCTTCCACGCCGCCAGCCTCTTGGCCGCTTCATGATATGCCTGTATCGTCGCCTGAATCCCCCGTTCCTGTCCTCGCCCGACCTCTGGAATAATGAGGGGCGGATGGGGAACCATGATTGCACCTAACATTGCCATACTACATCCCTCCCTGCAACATGTACTCGTCACCATGTCTTGCCGTATACAATCGTCATATGCAGCAAGACTTTTTTTTATTTTATTATAATCCACAACACGGCCTGTCTACAACTGCTGCCCGACTGCAACGCAAAAAAGAGCCTGCGTTTCCACAAGCTCTCTGTCGATTTCCTTATAAACCGTTCGTATACACATCGTTGATCACTGCCTGCGCCCGTTCCGTTTCCTTCTTCCGAATCAGACGGTCCCTATCGCTGACAATAGCCAGCATCTCGTCGACGACCATTTCCAGACTCGGCTCGCTGACCCGATATAAATAACCAATCATCTGCATCGCCGTAAAATCCGTGTTCAGCGTATGATAGGCAATTTCCTGACAAAAGGGCTGGGGATATCCCTTGCTCAGCAGGAGCTCGTATAATTCATCAGTCTTCGTCGCCATGAGCCGCCACCACTTTCTCAAAACGGTATTTCTGCGACGCCGCGGGATACTTGTCATGATCTACTTCGCTCATGAACATGGCGTACGGCCGGGCGCATATTTTAAAGGGCGCATATAAGGCCTGATACACGACGAGGCACTCGCCCGTCTCCGTATGTTGGGCAAAGGCCAGCACCTTGTACAAATATTCCGATGTGTCAACCGGGACCCATTCTCTCTTGAAATGGCGCACGATGTCGCCAGCGCGGATATCCCGTACGGGTACGTCCTCTTTCGGCGGCTCCGGCTCTGCCGCAACCTCTATGTAGTCGCCGCGGCGTAGGGATACGGCTTTTCCCGATACAGTGACAATCGTCACGCCTTCGCCCCCCGCAGCAGCAACGTCAAAGACGTCGCCAAATCCATAGCCGACGTCAGACTCTATGTGTTTCTGTATAATTTTAATCTTCCCCATGGTCCATTCCTTTCAATGCAAATATAACGACCCGCTCCCGCTCGTTATTCCCTTCCAAGTCGCGGCAATCGATTTCATCGAACACCGTCAGCTCGTCGGCAGCCAGCAAATAGGCCATATACTCATCGGAGGGGTAATAGAAAAACAGCAGTATGTCCCGCGGCGCGGCATAATACGACGCCAGAATACGGCTCATGGCTTTCTGCAAAATTTGCAGGGAAAAGGGGTTGAAAAAATAAATACGGTCTACCTTCTCCGGCACGGCAAAGTGCTCGGCATTAGCCAAGACAAAGGACACCCGTCCCGAAGCAGCACCCGATTTTATATTATCCATAGCCTTTTCGTAAATCCGCTCGTCGTACTCGACACCAATAGAATGACAACGTGTCTGCCAAGACAGGAAGAAATCGACGCGCCCCTTGCCGCAGCCGTAATCGAGAAGGGTATTGCCCTTGCGGATATAACCGGCATTAGCCAGCCGCTCCAGTACCGAATAGGGCGTCGGCTCATAGGGGTAGCGGTACACGTCGGCGTGGGTATCATCCCGCCCCGTCGTCTTAATCTGCAATAGTTTATCCCATTCACTATCGGTCATCGTCAAATCAATATCCCTTCCAAGTGGTCCAGCTCATGCTGGCAAATCTGAGCCGGCAGGCCGCACAGTTTCTGCCGCCGCTTCTTCCAGCTCATATCGTAAAATTCCACTTCGATATACTCATACCGTGTCGTCTTGCGGACGCCGTCTAACGACAGACACCCTTCTTCCGCCTCATAGGGTCCTTCCTTTTTCAGCACGATGGGATTAAACATGACAACATCGGCCGCGCCCATATGAACGACGATGACGGCTTTCCGCACGCCGATCATATTCGCCGCCATGCCTACGCACCGATCGCGATTCGCCTGCAGCGTATCCAATAAATCCCGGCCAACAGCCATATCGGCTTTAACAGCCCGTTCAGCCTTTTGTCCTAAAAAGAATATATCTCTTACGATTGGTTTAATCATAGTCAAGTTCCTCTAATTCTTTTAATTTTTTATTATCATGGGCCGCTGATTACAAATTTTACAGCTTGCGGCTCAGCATTTCGTACCTCTGTCAAAGCTTTATAAAAGGCCAGATAAAAATCTGTAATAATCCCAATATGTTGGATCAAAAACTCACATTGAATATCATAACTGCTTTTATATAATTTATCAAATAAAATGCCCCTATTATCCGATATGTCATATAATTCAATTACCCGCAATTGGTTCAGAATAGTATCTTCGTACGTATTTTTCAGGATGACATATCAGATTTTTATATACTTCATACACATTTCTCAAGAAATCATCCATAACGGCAACTGGATAGATATTCTCTCCCCAATGTTCAAACTCACCCTGGCGGCTTGCTGTATCATATGCTTCATTTTCATTTTTCACATTGAATGTACCAAATATCCATTCAAGTAAAGCCTCAGAACAATCTTCTTCGACGCTAATTGCGCAATTTGGTTTTCTGTACCAATACTCCCACGGCCTACGGTATTGACCTTCTATGTTTTCATCAATACAAATTCCATATTGTGTGTTCCCACCGCCCATCGTTCCTTGCTTTATAAACAAGCGCGTAAATTTATCCTGTATGTTGTAAATATTTTCATTATATACATAACGTAAGAATTCATGTCCCATGAAGGCTTCACCCCTTACTGATATATATTATTTATATCATATACATTGATAAACAAGTGCTTATGCTTTATTTATAATTCAATAAACTTCTTCATATGATTAATATACCATTAGTTATATTTTAGTCAATCACGATTTACTAAATCATAAACCACTTCACATTTCACAGCACGCAAAAGAAAGCAGCCCTCATACTATAACATGGAGCTGCTTTCTTTTGCTGATATATTCTATTCTCTGGACAGCCAGTCCTGGAATTCTTCTTCGGTGATGATATGGGTTCCTAACTGACGGGCTTTTTCGTATTTGCTGCCGGGATCGGCACCGATGACGACGAGGGTCGTCTTTTTAGTGACCGCCGAGGTGCATTTGCCGCCGCGGGATTCTACGGCTTGTTCCGCTTCCTTCCGGGTCATAGTCTGGAGCTTGCCGGTCAGGACGACGATTTCTCCGTCGAAGGACGTGTTGACGAGCTGGCGTTTTTCTGCCGTCATATCGACGCCGTACGATGCGAGCTTGCCAACGAGGCTGCGGTTCTTTTCGTCGCCAAAATAGGCGACGACGCTTTCGGCAATGCGCGGGCCGATTTCATCGATAGCCGTCAAGTCGTCTGCCGACGCAGCCATAAGGGCCTCGACGGAACCGAAGCATTCGGCCAGAATACGGCCGGCTTTGGCGCCGACGAAGCGGATGCCCAAGGCGAAGAGAACCCGGGCCAAGCCGACGGATTTGCTGGCTTCAATGGCTTTAAGCAGGTTGTCTGCAGATTTTTCACCGAAGCCTTCGAGCTCGACGAGGTCTTCTTTTTTCAGCGTGTAGATGTCGGACACGTCGTGAATCAAGTGGTTCTGCAGCAGCTGCTGCACGATGGCGTCGCCCAAGCCGTCGATGTTCATGGCGTTGCGCGACACGAAGTGGGCGATTTTCTCACCGACGACAGCCGGGCAATCGGGATTGATGCAGCGCGTCGCCGCTTCCCCCTCCTTGCGCACGACGGGACCGCCGCAGCTCGGACAGGTGCTGGGCATGACGAATTCCCGTTCGGAGCCGTCCCGTTCCGATACGACGGCCCGTACGACTTCGGGAATGATTTCGCCGGCCTTCTGGATAATGACCGTATCGCCGATGCGGATGTCCTTTTCCTTAATATAGTCTTCGTTATGCAGCGTCGCCCTCTTGACCGTCGTGCCGGCTAAATGAACGGGCTTAAGATCTGCCGCCGGCGTCAGGACGCCCGTCCGGCCGAGGGAAACGGAAATTCCCAGCACCTTGGTCTTCGCCTGTTCCGGCGGGAATTTATAGGCGATGGCCCAGCGAGGAATCTTGACGGTGTTGCCCAGCCGCTCCTGCTGGGCAAAGGAGTTGACCTTGACGACCATGCCGTCCGTTGCGTAGGGCAAGGTATCGCGCTTTTCATCCCAGCTGTGAATATAGGCGATGACTTCTTCCATGGTCTTGCATTTGCAGTATTCCGGATTGACCTGGAAGCGAAAGGCCTTTAGGTCTGCAAGCAACTCTTCCTGGCTGCGGATTTCCACGCCGACGTTGCCTCCCAGGGCATAGGCGAAGAACGCCAGCTTGCGCTGAGCCGTAATGCGCGGATCGAGCTGGCGCAGCGAGCCGGCCGCGGCGTTGCGGGGATTGGCAAAGGGCTCCAGCTCGTCGTCGCGGCGCTGGGCATTGAGCTGAGCGAAGGACTCGATGGGCATGTACACTTCGCCGCGGATTTCAATATGGGGCGAATCGTTGTCGATGCGCAGCGGAATCGTCCGGATGGTACGGACGTTGTTCGTAATGTCTTCGCCGACCCGTCCGTCGCCGCGGGTGACGCCGCGGACAAACTGGCCGTACTCGTAAATGAGGTTGACTGCCAGCCCGTCGATTTTCAGCTCGACGACGTATTCCAGCGCTTCGCCGCCTAAATCATTGCGGACGCGCTGGTCAAATTCCATGAGCTCGGCGTCGTTGAACACGTCGCCTAAGCTGAGCATGGGCTGGTCGTGCGTGTATTTTTCAAAGCCGCCGGAAATCTTCGAGCCGACGCGCTGTGTCGGCGAATCGGGCGTCACCCATTCGGGGTGTGCCTTTTCAATCGTTTCCAATTCGCGGTACATCATGTCGTACTCATAGTCTGTTACAGTCGGTTTATCCAAGGTATAATACTGATAGCTCAGTTCATCAATTATATGGCGTAGCTCTAAGAGACGTGCTTTTTGCTTTACATCATCCATACGTACCTCCTGTAAAAATATGCACAGCTATTTCAAATTGCTGGCCTGGTCTATATCCGTTTCGATTTCAAAGGCGCTGTCCTCACCAGAACGGGCGACGGCCAGCAGATGGCAGAGACGCTGGTGCTTCGACCGCTCGATAAACTGATGTGCGATCATGTCGGGAATCGTAGCGCCCAAGGCGATAGCCAGGATAATCATAAAGGCCTGAACGCCGCTTTGTATGGCCGTGAGCAGCCCCTGCGGGTCCAGGGAGGGAATATAAAAAATGCCGATGAGCAGGCGGTACATGAGGACGCCTGGAATCATGGGAATGACGGCAGGGACGGTTACGACGGACCGGGGAGCGCGAAGGCGACCGGCAAGCTTAAAGCCGACGACGCTGACGAGGGCCGCCCCCCAAAAGGAGGCCCAAGCCATAGGAACGTCAAAGCCAATCGCCAGGATATTCCGCGTGCCGACGGCCATGACGGCGCCGATGCCGGCGACGGGCAGCAGGCGCGGCGGGATATTGAAGATAACGGAAAACCCCATGGCCGCCAGCGCTGCGGCGATAGCTTGAGAGCCATAGATGCTGTCAGGTACGATGTCGTACGTCGAATAGGCCGGAATCTGACACAGGCTGATGGCCCCGACGATGCCGAAGGTCATGGCCAGGACGACGAGCATCGTGTTCATGGCCCGGGTCATGCCCGATACGATATAATTGTTCATGAGGTCGTCAAAGGAATTGATGAGGGGTACGCCCGGCACGAGAAACAGCATGCAGGCGATCATGGGAAACCACGGCGTATCCGATCCCGGCAGGACCTGCGTCCAATAGGCCGCCGCCGTCGCGATACACGCCGACGCAGCGATGCTGATGTAGGGATTGACGCCGAAGCGGTTGCAGCCGTGGCGCACCCAGAATCCGATACAGGCTGCCAGAGCCGTATAGGCAAAGGCGATCCAGTCGCAGCCAAATAGTTTGCAGAACCCGCCGCAGGCAATACCCGCTGCCAGCGACGTCGCCCACTGGGGATAATGGCGCTGCATGCTTTTTTCCTTCATGGCTTCCAAATCGGCCTTAAAAGTCCCCGTTTCATATTTCTGTTCTAAGGCCCGCCAGGACAGCTGGCTGACGTCGGCAATCGTCGTCATGTTGATGCCGTGAATGCGGCATTTCCGAAACACCGTATACGACTTCTTCTCGCTGTCGTAATTGGCCATAATCGTCGTATAGGTCATGTGGAAGTTCAAATGCTTCCAATGCAGCCCTAAATAGGCCGCCGCCCGCAGCATATCCCTGACGATGCTCTTCGAATCGCCGCCGCTCTCCATGAGCAGCTGGCCGATATCCAGCACCATTTCCATTTTATCCTTAATCGTAGCTTGTCTGGCCGAACAAATGTCGATAGACGACATGGCCGTTTCCAAGCCCTTGGTCATAGTCTGTCTCCTCGCTTCCTGCTAAGCCTTTTCCAGCGGTGCGTACTTGACGACGACCTGCCGGACGCCTTTCGTCGGAAATTGTATCTTCATCTGCATGTTCTGCCCTTCGCCGATGACCTCCAGGACGGTGCCTATGCCCCAAATCTTATGGCGAACCTTATCTCCGGCGGCAAAGGACGTGTCGACGGCATGCTTTTTCGGCAGCGTCGTCGCCACGGGCTTGGACAGAATCGATACGCGCTGCCGCCCCGGCACGGACGCCGGCTGCTGAGGCATAGCCGTCTTGCGGCGGAATTCTTCTATGAGCTCCGCTGGGATTTCGTTTAAGAAACGGCTCGGCAAATACGCCGATATGCGGCCGTACATCGTCCGCGTCGAAGCGTTGGTCACGTACAGCTGCCGCTCGGCCCGCGTAATACCGACGTAGGCCAGGCGGCGTTCTTCTTCTATCTGAGACGAATCCATGAGGGTGCGGCTGTGTGGGAACAAGCCTTCGTCGAGGCCGACGAGGAAGACGACGGGAAATTCCAACCCTTTCGCGGCGTGCAGCGTCATAAGCGTCACCTTGGAATCGCTGCCCTCAAATTCGTCGACGTCGCTGACCAGGGCGATATTTTCCAGAAAATCCTGCAGATTCCCTTGGGGATTGGAGTCCATGTAATCCTTGGCAACGGAAAGGAACTCGCCGACATTTTCTTTGCGGCTTTCACCCTGCACGTCGTGTTCAGCGTCTTTATCAAGCATGGCCCCGTAGCCGGACTGCTTGATGGTCTCTTCGATAAGGGTCTGTACGTCCCATTCGTCGACGTGATTGAGCAGCTCGAAGATCATGACGGAAAACTCTTCCAGCGACGTTCTGGCCCGTTTCGTAATGGCCGGGATATCGTCTGTCGACGACAAGGCTTCAAAGAGGGAAATGCCGTTCTGCTCGGCGTAGTCGGCCAGATGTTCTATCGTCGTCGCGCCGATATTTCGCTTCGGCACGTTGATAACCCGCATGAGGCTCAGGCTGTCTTCGGGGTTGTACAGCAGGCGCAGGTAAGCGATGACGTCTTTAATTTCCTTGCGGTCGTAGAACTTCGTCCCGCCGACCATCGTGTAAGGAATGGCGTAGCGCATGAGCTTTTCTTCCAGCACGCGGGACTGGGAGTTGGTACGGAATAAAATCGCCATGTCGCCGTAGGGCTCATTTCCGATTTCGTGGCGGTTGTAAATGACGCCGGCGACGTAATCAGCTTCGTCATGCTCCGTCTGGGCATGGTAATGGATGATTTTATTGCCTGCCGGATTTTCCGTCCACAGCACCTTCTTCGGCCGGCTTTCGTTGTTGTCGATGACGGCGTTGGCGGCATTCAAAATGGTCTTCGTCGAGCGGTAGTTCTGTTCCAGCTTGATAGACGCCGCGTCGGGATAGTCCCGCGTAAAGTCGATGATATTGCGGATGTCCGCGCCGCGCCATGCGTAAATGCTCTGATCCGCGTCGCCGACGACGCAGATGTTTCGCCATTTCTGGGACAGCAGCTTCGTCAGCGTGTATTGGGCGTGGTTCGTATCCTGGTATTCGTCGACGAGGATATACTGAAAGCGGTTCTGGTATTTTTCCCGCACGTCTTCGTGCTCCTGCAGCAGGCGCACGGCCAGGCGCAGCAGGTCATCGAAGTCCATAGCGTTGTTTTCCTTCAGCTTCTTTTCATACAGCGTATATACCTCGGCGACTTTCTGGGCATAGAAATCGCCGGCCCGGCCGGTAAATTCATAGGCGTCCATCAGGGCGTTCTTCGCCGACGAAATCGTCCCCAGGACGGACCGGGGCGGAAACTGCTTGTCATCCAGATTGACCTGATTCAGGCAATCCTTAATGAGGGTCATCTGGTCTGTCGTATCGTAAATCGTAAAATTTCGGGTATAGCCGAAGCGGCCGTCGATTTCAAAGCGCAGCAATTTGGCGCAGAACGAATGGAAGGTGCTGATCCACATGCTTTCAGCCCGCGGGCCGACCAGCTTTTCCACTCGTTCCCGCATTTCCTTGGCCGCCTTATTGGTGAAGGTAATCGCCAGGATGGCATAAGGCGACACGCCCTTCTCCAGCAGGTAGGCAATGCGGCAGGTCAGTACCTTCGTCTTCCCCGACCCGGCGCCGGCCGTGATGAGCAGCGGCCCTTCGGTCAGCTGCACCGCTTCGAGCTGCCGGTCGTTCAATGTATCTAAAATAGGATTCATACAAACTCCTTTGCCATAATCAGTAAAAAAGCCTCACCGGGAAGATGAGGCTTTGGTTCATATACGGGTAAAGGCTTATTTCAGAGCTGCCAAAATCTGCGGGACGATCTGCTTCTTACGGCTCATAACGCCGGGCAGGTATACTTCCTTGTCGAGGACGTCCTTGGCAAAGGCCTTGCCTACGACGGCGTCCATGTTGCCGGCGAAAATGAGGTTCGTCGATTCGTCGATAATACTCGTAATCATGAGGAACGAAGCGGCGTAGTTTTTAGCCGAACGCATTTTTTCCAGGGCGTTGAGGAGGACCTGCTTCTGTTCAAGCAAATCTGTCGTATCCATGACCTGTACCTGGGAAATCGTAAAGGTTACGCTGCCGTCGGAGAATTCCTTCATGTCGTTCTGAGCGATCTGATCCGGCGTCAAATCGGATACGTTGGCGCCGGCTTTCAGCATGTCCATGCCGTAAGCCTGCAGGTCTACGCCGGCAATAGCGGCTAGCTTTTCAGCCGTTTCCCGATCCTGCTGGGTGCAGGTCGGCGAGCGGAACAATACGGTGTCGGAAATAACGGCCGACAGGAGCAGGCCGGCGATTTCCTTCGGAATGGCGATGTTTGCCTGTTCGTACAGGGACGTTACGATCGTAGCCGTGCAGCCGACGGGCTGGAACAAAATGAAAATCGGGCCTTCCGTCGCCAAGGTGCCGCCGATGCGGTGATGGTCTACAACGCTGATGATTTCAGCTTCGTCGATGCCGTCGATGATCTGCTTCTTTTCGTTGTGGTCGACGAGCATGACTTTTCTCTTTTCTACGGCGGCTACGCAGTCTGCGCAGACCATGCCGACGTACTTGCCGTCGTCGACGACGACGTAGCGGCCTTCAGCCGGAACGTCATGGCCGTTGTCCGACGTGCTGAATATCGTAGCGGCGTCCTGCACCAGGCTCTTTACCGTGCTCAGTTCTTCGCCCAATACAGTCTTGACGAATTCGCCGGCTAAGCTGGACTTATACAATACGCCGACAAAATTGCCGTTTTCCGCAACAGGCGCTACGTCGCTGTCGTGATCGGCAAACCATTTCGCCGCGTCCTTCAGGCTGGCGCTGTACGGAAGAGCTTCAACGTCCTTATGGACAGCTTCGCCGACCTTTACATAAAAATCTTTGACCAGGGGCTGCGCTTCTACGTGGAAGTAGTTCAGGGCGTAAGCCGTTTCTTTATTGATGTCACCGGCGCGGACAGCGACTGCGTCGACGCCTTTTAATTGCTGTAATTTTGCAAATGCAATGGAAGAACAAATCGAATCCGTATCCGGATTTTTATGTCCTGTAACAAAAATCTGTTTTGCCACAATACATCACCTCATTCATAATATGACTTTCATTAGATTGGCACTCAGTATATTATATCATATGCCGGACGCGGTAGCTAGTAAAAAAAACAAGGACTGGAATATATCCAATCCTTGTTTTATGTGTTCTTGCTTGGGAATTACCGACGTTCGCGAATACGGGCAGCTTTGCCTGTCAGACCGCGGAGGTAGTTCAGTTTTGCACGGCGAACGATACCGCGGCGAACGACTTCGATTTTAGCCAGACGCGGGGAATGTACCAAGAAAGTACGTTCTACGCCTACGCCATAGGAAATACGGCGAACGGTGAAGGTTTCGCGGACACCGCCGTTCTGACGGCCGATGACAACGCCTTCAAAAATCTGAATACGTTCGCGGTTACCTTCGACAACCTTTACATGAACCTTGACGGTGTCGCCAGGGCGGAATGCAGGAATGTCGCTGCGAAGCTGTTCTTGTTCAAGTACGCTGATAATATTCATCTTTTTTTTCCTCCTATAAGACATTCGTGTTCCCCGTTGCCGCCCAACACACGACAATCGTAAAACGAACAGAGGACTGCCTAAATTAACGAAAGTAATTATAGCATGTTACGCAGGGCATTTCAAGAAAGGCCTTCGTTTTTTGTTATTCTGATTTTGCATGTATATGTTCTATTTTATCATGAGTTGCTCGTCCCAATTTCCCTTCCGACAAGGCCAGTCCCAGCAAAGTTAGGGCTGTGCCGACAACGGTCATCGTCGTAACCGGTTCCCGGAGGACGACAGCCGACGTCGCTACCGTGACGACGGGCAGCAAATAAATATAGACGCTGGTCTTTACAGCCCCCAGGATCGCCACAGCGCTGCTCCAAGTAACGAAGCACAAGGCCGACGCCCCCAGCCCCAGAAACAGGAGGTTGAATATGACGATCCCGTCGGCAAAGCGGGCCGGCGCCCATTGAAAGTCAAAGAGATATAAGGCCGGAATCATCCATAGAATACCGTAAAAAAAGGTTCTCCGCGTCGTCAGGAGGACGGGATAGTCAAAGCGGCTGATCTTCTTAATTAAAATAGAATAGCAGGCCCATACGACGGCCGCCAGTACGGCCAGCATATCGCCTATAGGATTGAGCTCCATCACCGAGCCGTTAAAGCTGATCAGGCAGATGCCGGCGATAGCCAGAAAAAATCCGATGAAAAACTGCGGCGTCAGGGGTTTCTCCGATTTGATGAATACAGCCGCCAGCATGGCCGTAAAAAAGGGGGATACGGAACAAATGACGCCGACGTTCGAAGCCATCGTATAGGTCAATGCGATGTTTTCCAATAAGTAATACAAACAAATTCCCGTAAATCCCGCGGCGGCAAAGGTCGCCTCTTCCCGCCATCCCGACATGTGAAACCACCGGGGATAGCAGCACCACAGCACGGTATAAGCCATGACAAAGCGGAAGAATAAAATTTCTACAGGCTGAAAATCAGCCAGCAGGACCTTCGTCGATATGAAGGTAGTCCCCCAAATAAATACGGTCAGCAACGCCGCTATATGGCCTTTTGTCGCAGAATGTGCCACGTACAGTCTCCTCTCTTCTTCCCTTGCAGGCGCGAAAAAAACGGGCACGCCTATTCTGTTTCAGGCATGCCCGTTCACACGCTTCCGCGCCCTATTACATCTTTACGCCGTTCGGCACAAAGCTGCGCGTCATGTGGGAAATAATCTTGTCGTATTTATCTTTCTTTTCTGTCGGATATACGACGGAAAAGGCCGTATAGGTCTGATTCTTTTCGTTTAAGAACAATTCATGATAATACGATTTCGCGCCGTCCGTCCAGGCGATGGCATAGCTGTTTTTCGTGCGCACGTTCATGGTCAGTTCGGGCGAGCCGTTGACGCCGATATCCATGTTGCATAATTCGTCAATGGAAAAATTCAAGGCATTTTTCGCCGCATAGGTCATAAACAAGGCGTCGTCCTTCGGGTCCTGGAAATAGCAACCGTCGCCGCCTTCGTTCATATCGGCCTGAGTAGCCGATTTAGGAATATCGACGACGTAGCCGTACATGCTGTTGTAATATTGATAGTAGTCGCCGTCCTTGGCTTTATATACTAATACTTCTGCATAGCTGTCTCTATTCGAGCTCTTAATCGTCATGGTGTCGGCAGCAAACGACGTCGAGCCGGCTACGCATGCGATACCCGCCAGTACTAAGGCGATTTTTTTCATATTCATAAGCAGTCACTCCTTTACGCCAAGCTTATTTTCATAAGGCAATAGCAGATGCGGGAATAGACCGCACCTGCTATGTATTATATCACACATAAATTTTAAAACACAAGGAAGGACGCCCTTCCATACCGAATTGTAAAGAAGCTGTGACAATAGCCTTACGACAGCTTCTTGATGTCGCCGATGGGGCTGATGAGGCTGTACGTCAGGGTCAGCAGGTGGATGCGGTTTTCCTTTACAGCCGCATTTTCATGCATGACGAGGACGTTGTCGAGGAAATCGTTGATGGCGCCGATGCCTTCAGACAGGATATCGGCTGCGGCGGCGTAATCGTAAACGGCGTACGCCTGGGCCAATCCCGATTCCATAGCCTGGCAGGCGGCATACAGCGCTTTTTCTTCGTCCGTTTCAAACAAGGCGGCGTCGACGGTCGTGTCTTCTGCATCCTTGATCATATTGCCTACGCGGGTAAAGGCCTGGAGCAGTTCCGTCTTGCCCATGAGGTCGGCGTCGATAAGGGCCTGGGCGCGGCGGGCTGCCTTGGCGGCGTTGAGCGTATCGTCGCTGAGAACGCAGTCGATGATATGGTAATCCATGCCCTTGTCCTGGAAGATGTTTTTCAGGCGCAGGACGAAGTAATCGTTGAGCTGGCCCATAACTTCCATCTGCTTGTCCTTATCCACCTGGAGAAGGCCGAGGACGAAGGCGAATACTTCATGGCAGTTCAGGTTCCAGCCGGCATCCATGAGAATATTCAGGACACCGATGGTCTGACGGCGCAGCGCGAAGGGGTCCTGGGAGCCCGTCGGGATGAAGCCCCGGCTGAACATGCCCGTAATAGTGTCGAATTTATCGGCCAGGCCGAGAACCTTGCCCATATCGGTCTGCGGCAGTTCGTCACCGGCAAAACGCGGCTGGTACTGCTCCGTAAGAGCTTCGGCGACGTCCTCCCCTTCGCCGTCGATCATGGCATATTCCTTGCCCATGACGCCCTGCAGTTCCGTAAATTCCATGACCATCTGCGTAGCCAGATCGGCCTTGGCCAGCAGAGACGCCCGTTTCAAGGCTTCGTCGGACAAGCCGAGATCTAATTTCTGATTGAGGAACACCGTAATCTGTTCCAGGCGCAGGGCCTTATTGTACAGCGTGCCGAGACCGTCCTGGAAGACGATTTTCTTCAATTTTTCTACGTAATCGACGAGCTTATGCTTCTTGTCTTCTTCAAAGAAGAACTTGGCGTCGTCGAGACGGGCCCGGAGTACCCGTTCGTTGCCGTGCTGCACCGTTTCCAGATGGTAGTCGTCGCCGTTGCGGACTGTCAGGAACAGGTTCATGAGCTTGCCGTCCTTGTCGCGCATGGGGAAATACCTCTGATGATCCTTCATCGGTGTGATAATCGCCGCTTCGGGCAGCTTCAGGTAATCTTCGTCAAATTCGCCGCACAAGGCCGTCGGATATTCGACGAGGAAAATGACTTCTTCCAGCAGGTCGTCGTCCATGATGATCGTGCCGCCTTTTTCATCGGCCAGCTTCTGCAGCCCTGCTAAAATGAGTTCCTTTCGTTCTTCCGGGTCGACAATGATGAAATGTTCCTTTGCCGTGCGTTCATAAGCGGCCATGGAAGGGATTTCAAAATCGCCCGTGCCGAGGAAGCGGTGGCCGCGGCTTATCCGGCCGGATTTGACGCCGGCTAATTCAAAGGGAACGACGTCGTCGCCGAAGAGAGCGACGATCCAGCGGATCGGACGGACAAAATGGAAGTCCAGTGAGCCCCAGTGCATGCTTTTAGGAAACCCTAACCCCGTAATAATCCCTGTCAAAATGTCGGGCAAGAGGCCCGCCGTTTCCGCGCCGATGCTGGTGACGTTAGCGTAGACGTAGCCGTCTTCTACGACCAGGTCTTCTACGGCGATTTTCTGGCCGCGGGCAAAGCCCATAGCGGCCTTCGTCGGATTGCCGTCGCTGTCATAAGCAATTTTGACGGAGGGGCCTTTGTTCTTAGACGAAATATCGGCCTGCTTTTCCGCAACGCCCTTTACGAGAAGGGCTACGCGGCGCGGCGTTCCGACGGCGCGGATATCTTCATAGGCGATGTTCGCTTTATTTAATTTGTCAGCAGCCAGCTGCTGTACCTGCGAGAGGACGCTCGGCATATAATGAGCCGGGATTTCTTCGGTGCCGATTTCAAGTAATACGTCTTTGCTCATTTAGTTTTCCTCCTTTTTCAACATGGGGAAGCCCAGTTTTTCCCGCTGTTCCAAATAGGCCTTAGCGCAGGCGCGGGCCATGTTGCGGACCCGGCCGATAAAGGCGGCCCGTTCGCTGACGCTGATGGCGCCGCGGGCGTCGAGCAGGTTAAACGTATGGGAACATTTCAGCACGTAGTCGTAGGCCGGAATGACGAAGCCGGCCTTGATGACCCGCATGGCTTCTTTTTCATACTGGTCAAAGAGATGGAACAGCAAATCGGAGTCGCTCAGTTCAAAGGAATACGTCGACTGTTCCACTTCGTTCTGATGGAAAATATCGCCGTACGTTACGTCGTCGTTCCACTTCAAATCGTAGACGTTTTCTACGCCCTGAATGTACATGGCCAGGCGTTCCATGCCGTATGTAATTTCCGACGAGACGGGAGCGACGTCGATGCCGCCTACCTGCTGGAAGTACGTAAACTGCGTGATTTCCATGCCGTCGAGCCAGACTTCCCAGCCGAGACCCCAGGCGCCCAGCGTCGGCGATTCCCAGTTGTCTTCAACAAAACGGATATCGTGTTCCTTCGGGTTGATGCCCAAGGTTTCCAAGCTCTTTAAATACAGCTCCTGAATGTTATCCGGCGAAGGCTTGCAGATGACCTGGAACTGATGATGCTGGTACAAGCGGTTCGGGTTGTCACCGTAGCGGCCGTCGGCAGGACGGCGGGACGGTTCTACGTAAGCGACGTGCCACGGTTCGGGACCGAGCGTCCGCAGAAACGTAGCCGGATTCATGGTGCCTGCCCCTTTTTCTACATCATAGGGTTCATAAATGATGCAGCCTTGGGAGGACCAAAATTCTTTCAAAGCAGAAATCATATCCTGAAAATTCATTCGTTTTCCCTCCTAATAATACAAAAAGTCCCTGTAACATCGTGAAATGTTACAGGGACGAGTATCCATTACCCGCGGTTCCACCCTGGTTGGTCGAAAGACCCGCTTCATTTGCCGGCCATACGCATCACCTGCCGGTGACTTCCTGCCGCGGCCTTCGGAGCGCCTTCAGCACCAAACGATAAGCTCACACCTTCCTTATCTCGCTGGCGTCGTGCTTACTTCCTCTCCTGCATCGCCGTACTTCATGCCAATTATCATAGCATAAAAGTACAAAAAGGGCAAGCAGAAATCCATCTCCTCCTGGCGGCCCCACTTACCGGCGGCGGTCCTCCTTGTCGTCGTCAATAGGTTTTACGTCGATGGTCATGCCCTTATGGCGGAATCGTTCTTCCCGCATGGCCGCTTCATAGCCGCGGCGGTAGGCGTCGTCATCAGAAGTATTTTTTTTGCCTCTGAATTTGCGCCACAAGTGAGAAATAAGGGATACGATGACCAGCAGCAGGATGATATTGAACATGACGCCGAGGATGTCGGCCATAAAGCCCATATTCCCCCAGCCGAACAGGCTGCTCAGCATACTGCCTAAAAACATGCCGCCGGCCAAGAGGCCGATATTGCGCATGGCGCTGCCCCAGCCCGACGATTGGTTCGTCCGGGTCTGCGTATTCGTGCGGGCATTGGCCTGCTGCGCGTTTTGGCGAGTCTGCTGATTGGTCTGATTATTCGTCGCTCTGTTCGTCGTGTTGTTTCGGACGGTCCCCTTCGATCCCGACGGCAAGGCTTTGGGAGCCGACACGCGCACGCCGCCGCGGGCGGCAAAGACCGGCGTCGAAACGACAGGCGCGGCCGCGGCAATGACCAGTCCGGCCAAACATACGACAGCAATTTTCTTTAATTTCATAGTACACTCTCCATTTCAATATCTAGGCATTACTATATTACAATACTGTATATATTATATTACACTAAAAACGCAAAAAAGAGCAAGGCGAAAACCTGCTCCTCTTATGTAAAATCCATATACGCCGTCGCGAAAGCTATGTATTGGATTATATTAATCAAATTAAATTGGGGAAAATAAACCGACGATTGCCGGTTTATTTCAATTTCTGATTCTGACACGTCCCGCTGACGAGGTCGTACAAATTGACGCCGGAAAAATACGCCGTCAGCTGTTCCTGCAGCTGCCCGAAAGACGTATGAAGGCCGCAGTCGCCGCCGTTGCGTTCGCGGTACGGGCACACAAACCCTTCGTCCAGACAGTTGCTGAGCATATTTTCCCTGTCCATGACCTGAATCAAATCCATCAACGTAATATCATGCAGATTCTTTACCAGCCGGCAGCCGCCCTGGGCTCCGCGGATAATTTCGATGTATCCGGCCCGTTCCATTTTCTTGGAAATTTTATATGCAAACTGCCGCGGTATGAGCTGTTCATCGCTGATTTCCCGGATGTTTTTCAGCCGCAGGTTAATTAAAGAACGTAAAATTCTTACAGCATAATCAGTTTCTCTTGTAATGATCACGTTGAATCCCCTTTTACTTTGATGTAATTCTTTTCTTACGTTTACCCGTTTTAATGCAGCGCAGATTCGCCTTCTTTCCTTGCAATCCACTTCAATAGTACTTTATATAGTTACTATTATACTAAATTCTTCATTATTTTTCATCATTTTTTTACAAAATAATTGTCCTTTTGACACTCCCTTCATGTGTCTCCCCCTATGGCCGCAGCCGGCAGCCGCAAACGAAAGCCGCCTCTTGCACGGCCGATAAAAACCTTATATAATTATTACCAGTTGTATTTTAGGTTTATTGTATAAATGAGGTGGAATATGTCTTTAGTTGACGAAGTAAATAATCGCCGTACCTTTGCCATCATCTCTCATCCCGACGCTGGCAAGACGACGCTTACGGAAAAATTGTTACTGTACGGAGGCGCGATTCATTTAGCCGGATCGGTCAAAGCGAGAAAGACGGCTAAGCACGCCGTATCCGACTGGATGGAAATCGAAAAGCAGCGCGGCATTTCCGTCACCAGTTCGGTCCTGCAGTTTGATTACGAAGGCCATCACATCAACATACTCGACACGCCGGGCCATCAGGACTTCAGCGAAGACACGTACCGCACCCTTATGGCAGCCGACAGCGCCGTCATGCTCATCGACGTGGCAAAGGGCGTCGAAGCGCAGACGAAAAAGCTGTTCCGCGTCTGTAAGGACAGAGGCATCCCTATTTTTACCTTTGTCAATAAAATCGACCATTTCGGACGAAATCCCTTCGACCTGATGGACGAAATCGAAAACATCCTCGGCATCCACGCCTACCCCATGAACTGGCCTATCGGCATCAACGGCAACTACGAAGGCATTTACGATCGGGAATCGGCCTCCATCGAGCTGTTTGAAAAGGACACGTCTCACGGTCAGCGCAAACTGGCTTCGACGAAAGGGTCCGCCGACGACCCCATTTTCAAGGACCTGCTCGACGAAGAAATTCACCAGTCCCTGATAGACGACATCGAGCTCCTCGACGCGGCCGGCGACAGCTTCGACATGGAAAAAGTAAAAAATGGCCAGCTGACGCCTATGTTCTTCGGCTCAGCTATGACCAACTTCGGCGTCAAGCCCTTCCTGGAAAAATTTCTGGAAATGGCACCCAAGCCTCAGCCTCGAAAATGTCTGGAAGGCGTAGTGGATCCCGAGTCGGATCAGTTCACATCCTTTGTCTTCAAAATTCAAGCCAACATGAATCCCCAGCATCATGACCGGGTCGTATTCATGCGCATCTGCTCCGGCAAGTTCGAAAAAGGCATGTCCGTCACCCATCGCCAGTCAGGCAAGACGCTGCGTTTAATGCAGCCTCAGCAGTTCCTGGCGACGGAGCGAACGATCATCGACGACGCCTACCCCGGCGACATCATCGGCGTATTCGACAACGGCACCATGGGCGTCGGCGACACCCTCTATGCCGGAAAGAAAAAGGTCACCTTCAAGGATTTCCCGACCTTCCCGCCGGAACTGTTCGCCCGCATCCGGGCCAAGGACTCGATGAAACGCAAGCAGTTTCTCAAGGGCATGACCCAGCTGGCCCAGGAAGGGGCCGTCCAAATTTATGAAAACCTCGGCTCTATGGAAAGCTACATCGTCGGTGCCGTCGGGAAACTGCAGTTTGAAGTACTGGAATACCGCCTTAAGCACGAATACGGCGTAGACTTGGAAATGAACATGCTTCCCTTCACGGTCGCACGCTGGCTGCAGCTGAACGGGCACGAATACAGGGAGCTGAAAAACGTCGACAGCGCCATGCTGGTCAAGGATCACAAGCAGCGTCTGGTTCTCCTTATCGCCAATGAATGGCAGACCAACTGGATCTGCGAACGCAACCCTGACATTACGTTCTGCACGACGCCCGATGAGCTGGCCCTTGATGCAGACAACGAAGCTTGATTCCATTACATAAGCAAAAAAATCACCTTCTGCAGATCCCTTGGTCTGCAAAGGTGATTTTTAGTTTGGAGGAATGTATGATTATTCGAAAAGAAACCAATTCAGATTATCCCGCCGTATATGCTCTCATAAAAGAGGCCTTTCAGTCAGCAGAACATTCTGACGGAACGGAACAGGATCTCGTCGTATCGCTGCGCAGCAGCCGCGCCTTTATTCCGGAGCTGTCCCTCGTCGCCGAAATAAACGGCCGCATCGCCGGCCATATCCTGTTTACAAAGGCCGCTGTCGGCAGCCGGCCCGTACTGGCCCTGGCCCCTTTATCCGTAAAGCCGGAATTGCAGCGTCAGGGCATCGGCTCGGCACTTATCCGCAAAGGCCATGACGTCGCCGCATCGCTGGGCTATTCGCACGTCATCGTATTGGGCAGTGATCAGTACTATCCCCGCTTCGGCTAAGTGCCGGCAGCCCCTCTCGGCGTCGTCATTCCCGACGGCATCCCGCCGCGCTATGTCATGGCTGCCGCTCTGGGCGGCACAACTATCCCTCTAAGCGGCCCCATCACATATGCCGAAGAATTCGGCATATCCGGATGATTACCACATCCCTTTTGACTTCCAGAAGCTGCGCCGGCACATAACCAACAGCGTTAAAATTTCCAACCGGCCCAGCAGCATGGACAAGCACAGAATACTTTTCGCAAAATCAGACAAGTTGGCGTACGTACACGTCGCGCCGGTAATCCCAAAGGCCGGGCCTATGCAGCCCATGGTGCTGACGCTGATGCCGACGGCATCGAAAATGTTCACGCCGTCCCACGTAAGCAGCAGCGCCCATAATACGATAAAGGCCATGTACAAAAAGAAAAACTGGCTCACGCGGACGACTGTATCGTCGCCGACGTAATGGCCGTTGATTTCTACGCGGCGCACCATGTTGGGATGAACCTTTTGAAAGGCCGTAATCCACAGGGCCTTGACCAAGATGACGACGCGGGATACCTTGAGGCCCGCCGCCGTCGAACCGGCACAGCCGCCGCAGATCATGAGAAAGAGCAGCAGCAGCTTGGAAAAGGCCGGCCACGTGTCATAATCTGCCGATACGAAGCCCGTCGTCGCAATGGATGCAACCTGGAACGAGGCGTATCGGAAGGCCGTCGTCCACTCGCCGCCGAAGGCATAGGCCAAATTCAGCATGATGAGGAGCGTCACAACGCCTAATATGAGCAAATAGGCCTTAAATTCCGTGTTCCGCCGCAAGACGCCGGGCCCCTTTTGATACACCTGATAGTACAAGCCGAAGTTTCCGCCGGCCAGTATCATGAAAAAGGTAATCCACCCTTCTACAACAGGATCGTCGAAATGGGCCACGCTGGCATTAAAGGTTGAAAACCCGCCGGCCGAAATAGTCGACAAGGCGTGGTTCAGGGCATTGATAAAATCCATGCCGCACAGGAGGAAAATAACCAGGGCGATGAGGGTAAAGCCGGAATACATGCGGAATAAGACATTCGTCATATCGTGAAGGCGGGGCAGCACGCGCTCCCGCGTCGGCCCGGCCACCTCGGCGTTGTACATGGACATAGTCGACTGTCCCGCTTCAGGCAGCAGGGCGATAAAGATGACGACGATGCCCAGCCCGCCGAGCCAATGGGTCATGCTGCGCCAAAAGAGGATGCTGTTCGGCAGCACCTCCAGGTCTTCAATGACCGTCGCCCCCGTGCCGGTAAACCCGGAAATACTTTCAAAGAGCCCGTCGAGGATTCCCAAGTACCCGCCCAATACATAGGGCAGCATGCCCAGGCCCGTCGCCAGCAGCCAGCCCAGGCCGGTAATGGCAATGCCTTCGCGTATCGTCAGGGCCTTCGTCCGGACGTGTCCCCGGCGCTGGCACAGAAAGGACACGGCCACGGCCGCGCCGATCGTCAGGATAAAGGGCACGGCGCTCTCTTCGCCGCACCAGAAAGCGATGCCCAGCGGGATGAGCATAGTCAGTCCCTGGATAAATGAAATTTTTCCTAAAAACCGGCATACGACATGTAAATCCATAGGCATCCTTTCGTTGAAATTCTCTGCTGGCCGCACGGCGGCAAACCTACCAGACGCGGCGCTTCCAAAACGACGGCATCAACAGGGCCAGGACGGGAAAAATTTCCAGCCTTCCCATGAGCATGGACAGGCACACGACGGCCTTGCTGAACGAGGGCATATCCGCATAGGTGCACGTCGCCCCAAACAGGCCGAAGCTCGGCCCGCAGCTGCCCATCGTCGTGATAGCTACGCCCAGGGCGTCAAAAATGGGAATGCCGTCGAAGACCAGCAGCACGGTCCACAATATGTCCAGCATGACATATACGAAGAAAAACCGGGCTACGCCGTACAGTACGTCTTCGGAAAAGTCCTCCCCGTTGGAGCGGACATGCAGGACGAGGTGCGGGTGCATCTTCTGCCGTATGCGCAGGACGATCGTCTTGGCCAGCAGCATGAGGCGCGTCACCTTCAGCCCGCCGGCCGTCGAGCCGGCGCAGCCGCCGACAAAGATGAGAAAGACCAGGATAAACTGGGAAAAGGCCGGCCATTTGTCGAAATCGCTGGAAATGAACCCCGTCGACGACGACAAGGACGCAGCCTGGAAAAAGGACTGGCGGAACGCTTCGCTCCACGCCCAGCCCTGCGCAGAGGCCAAATTGGCCGCCATCAGCACCGTCGCCGCGGCGACGAGGCCGACATAGGTGCGAAATTCCGTATCGTGCAGGATGACCTTGGGTCCCCGCTTCCATGCCGCCACGTACATGCCGAAGTTGGCGCTGGAAATCATCATGAAAAAGGCCAGCACCCCTTCGATCAGCGGGCTGTCGAAATAGGCCACGCTGGTGTTATACGGGGAAAAACCGCCCGTCGCAATCGTCGAGCAGGCATGGTTCAGCGCTATGAGGAACGACATGCCGCAGGCCATGCAGGCCAGCGCAGCCGCCGTCGTAAATACGACGTACACGCAGAACAGGGCCTTGGCCATTTCCTTTACGCGCGGCACGTTCCGGTCCGACGTCGGCCCCGTGCTTTCGGCGTTGAACATATGAACCGTCCCCCGCCCCAACTGAGGAAATAAGGCGATAAAGATGACGATGATGCCGAGGCCGCCGAACCAATGGGTCAGGGACCGCCACAGCAAAATGCCCTGCGGCATGATTTCCAAATCGGGAATGACCGTCGCCCCCGTGCCGGACAAGCCGGAAATGCACTCGAATACGCCGTCCAGCACAGACAAATAGCCGCCGGCAGCATAGGGCACCATGCCCAAAAACATGACCATAATCCATCCTAAGGCCGTAATCGCAATGCCCTCGCGGTTCGTAACCTCACCGGCAGGCGCCGTTCCGTACGCAGTCAGGCCCTTGCCCAAGGCCAGGCACACGCTGATGGCGGCGGCAAAGGCGAATACGCTGCTTTCACTATACCACAGGGACACGGCCAGGGGAAGGACCATGCCGCAGCCGTAGGCCCAGGACAGCCGGCCTAATACATACCATACTATTTTCAAATCCATTTGACGCGACGCCTCCTACCAACGGCGCTTAAAGGCCTGGGCTGCCGTCTGCAGCACGATGAGAAAGGAAAAGATTTCCAATCGTCCCAGAATCATCAAAAAGGCGCAGTATGCCTTCAGCCAGGCTGGTTCCGCGGAAAATTCGACGACGCCGAACAAGTGGGCCGTCGCGCCGGCGCTAGTCAGGCAGCCCGCCGCGACCCCCATGGACTGCAGGGGCGTCATGCCGGACAACGAGATGATAATCGTCGATACGAAAAATACAGCCATAAATAAGAAAAAATAGCTGAGAACCCGGCTGATGATCTTCATATCGACGGGAACGCCGCTGACCTTTAAGCTGATGACCATGCGCGGATGCAGGAGATGGCGCATTTCCTGAGCCGCTATCTTGAACAGCACGATAAACCGCATGATCCGCAGGCCGCCCGTCGCCGAGCCGATACAGCCGCCGACAAAGACGATGAGCAATAAGATAAATTTATCAAAATCAGGCCATGCCGAAACGTCGGCCGTAATAAAACCGCTCGTACTATAAAAGGAAAGGACGTGGAAAAATCCGAACCGCAGGCTGTCTGCCCCGTCGTACACGCCCATCTTCCACAAGTGGAAGGACACGAGAAGGGCCGTCCCCAGCAAGACGCCTAAAAACACGCGGAGCTCCGTATCCTGAAAGGCCGACCTGAGGTCCCGCCGCTCAAAGCTTTTCCAATACAGCAGGAAATTGCCGCAGGCCAACAGCATGGAAAAGGCGCAGGCCCATTCCAGGGCCGGATTGCCGCCGGACATGAAGGAAAATGGCGCGTCGCCGCTCGTCGATATGCTGCGAAAAGCGCTCGTGCAGGCATCGAACAAGGACAGTCCGGCCAGCAAATAAGCCAGGATAGACAGGACCGTAATGGCCGCGTATATCTTCCCTACCTGGCGGGCCGCAATATCCATGCGCCCCAGCATGGGGCTGAAGCTGATGCTCTGATGAACGGACAAGGTCAGGCCAAAGCAGCCGCTGACCTGCGGAATAATCGTCACCATCAGCAGGATAAAGTTCAAGCCGCCCAGCCATTCCATCAGGCCGTGCCACAAGACCAGCGAACGGGGCATATCGCCGGCCGGCCCGACGGCGCAGGACAGGCCGACAGTCGTATAGGCCGAAATGCTTTCAAAAAACGCGTCGGCGACAGGCAAAGCACCGGAAAATAGATACGGCAGCATGCCGACGCCTCCCAGCATGACCCATACGAGGACCATGTACCAGGCGCCGCCGGCAACGCCCAGCTGCTTGCTGTGCCGGCGGCCGAATCCCATCATCAGCCCGCCCAAGACCAGCGTGACTGCCATGGAAGGGCCGAAATACAAATACGCCGGTTCTCCCCAGGAAAAGGCGCACAGCAGGGGAATCAAAAAGGCCAGGCCGTTCAGGATTGCCATCCTTCCCAGGAGGAAGAAAAACAAATACATGTGCATCTCAATCCCTGCCTTTGAAATATTTCATGACTTCCTTGGAGTGCGTCGTCTGGATAAACAAGATAACCCGGTCTCCGGCCATCAGTGCCGACTGGCCGTTTGGAATAAAGGCGTCTTCGCCGCGCACGTAAGCGCATACTAGGCATTCCCTGGGCAGCCGGACGTCCATGAGGCGTTTGCCCGCTACAGGCGCGCCGTCCTGTACGATGACTTCCACAGCTTCGGCCTTAGCCCCTTCGAGCAGCGATACGGACACGACGCCACCGCGGCGGACGAAGGCCAATACTTCGCTGGCCGACAAGAGGCGCGTAGACAATACGATGTCGACGCCGACCTTTTCCATCAGGTCCGTATATTCAGCCCGCGATACGCGGACGATGGTCTTCTTCGCGCCGAAATGCTTGGCAATCAGGGCCAGCATGAGGTTCAGGCGATCGTCGTCTGTAATGCACACGACGACGTCCGCTTCGGCAATGCCTTCCTGCTCCAGCAGGTTCAGGTCCGTGCCGTCGCCGCAGATAGCAATGCCGTTATCCATTTTTTCCGCCGCCAGCAGGCACCGTTCCCTGTTTTTGTCGAAAATCTTGACCTGCACGCCCTGCTTGTCCAGCATGGGGGCGAGAAAGCGCCCCGTCCGGCCAGCGCCGATGATGATGGCCCGCTCTACCCGCTTCGTATCGCTCTGGACGAAATTGACGCTGAATTTCTCAATCGCCCTGGGATCGCCGATAAAGTAAGCATTGTCATGAGGCAGGAGCTGGTCGTCGCCGTGAGGGATAATCATGCGGTGATCCCGGAAAATCATGCCGACCAGTATGGACGGCGGAATTTCCAGATCCTTAAAGGGAATATTGACTAAAGGCGAATGGCGGCGCACCTTCGTTTCAAACAGCCGCACCTTGCCGTTGGCAAAATCTTCTACGTTCAGCGCCGCCGGCGTCATGATGATGCGGTTGATTTCCTGGGCCGTAATCAGCTCCGGATTCAGCATCAAATCGATATCGAAATTTTCTTTTAAATAATCCTTTGCTTCCGACAAAAACTGCATGTCCCGAATGCGGGCCGCCGTATAGGTAATGCCGTGCTTCTTGGCCAGAATGCAGGCCACCATGTTGACCTCGTCGATAGCCGTCGCCGCGACGAGGACGTCCGAGCCTTGTATATCAGGATTGTTCATCGTAATCGGGCTGGCGCCGTTGGCATGGACAGTCAGGACGTCTAAGGTATTTTTGACGACTTCCAGCCGCTCCTCATCGTGGTCTACGACGACGACGTCGAACTGCTCGTTTGACAACAGCTCGGCAATACTGTATCCCAGCTTGCCGGCGCCTACAACTACTATGCGCATATGCTCACCTCTGTGCTATACGTAGATATCGTAAGAAATAATCGCGCCGCAGTGATTATAGCAGCACATTAGGCAGTGTATGCTATACTATACTGTATCCACTGCCTACGCTACTATATCATAAAAGAACTGCCGTGGCTAGGAGAGAACAGATAATCGCCGGAAAATTTACATGGATAGGCCCGTATCTCTAGCAACGGCAAGTTAAATATGATAAAATTAATTGTTTGTTATAGCATGTAAAAATTATGAAACAAGAGGAGTATCATGGCTAATAAGTTCGTATCGGGGACCTTGATTCTGACGCTTTCCGGCTTTGTCGTCAAAGCCATCGGCAGCATCAACTGGATTATCTTATCCCGTATTCTCGGCGGCGAAGGCATCGGCATTTACCAAATGGCCTTCCCTATTTATCTGCTGGCACTGGACGTATCCAGCGCCGGCCTCCCTATCGCCATTTCCATCATTACGGCGGAAAAGGTAGCGAAGCAGGACTATCTCGGGGCGCAGCGCATCTTCCGCGTATCCTTGTCCATGCTGTGCACGACGGCGTTATTTCTCAGCATTCTCATGTTCTTCGGTGCGGAATTCCTCATCGACGAACAGATCATCCGTGAAAGCCGGGCCTATTATTCGCTCATCGCCTTGGCGCCGGCCATCTTCTTCACGACGGTCATCGCCGGCTACCGCGGGTATTTGCAGGGCTGGCAGCAAATGACACCGACGGCCCTATCTCAAATCGTAGAGCAGCTGGTCCGCGTCGTCGTCATGCTCGGCTTTGCGGCCCTGCTCCTGCCCTACGGCCTCGACTATGCTGCAGGCGGCGCCAGCCTGGGCGCCGGCGCCGGCGGTCTGGCAGCCTGGCTCGTCTTGATTTATTACTATTATAAGCTGAAGCGCTCCCTTCCCTCGGACGGTCCCGTATATCCGAAAGAAGACATCAGGCATATTTTAAAGCGCCTCGTCGTCCTGGCCGTGCCCATTTCCTTATCGAGCATCATGCTTCCCGTCGTGTCGAACCTGGATTTGCTCATCGTTCCCCGCCGTCTGGAAGTCGCCGGATACGCTACAGCTCAGGCAACGGAATTGTTCGGCTATCTGACGGGCATGTCCGTGCCCCTCATCAACTTGGCGACAATTTTGACGGCGGCCATGGCCATGAGCCTCGTGCCGGCCATCAGCCACAGCTTTACGCTGAAAAATTTCGACGAAATATACGAACGCACGGCCAGCGCTATGCGTATCTCCTTCCTCGTGACGATTCCCTTCAGCGTCATGCTCTACGTCATGGCCGAGCCCGTCGTCACCTTTATTTACAATGCGCCGGCTGCGACAGACGCGACGAGAGCCGTTGCCATCGCCATTTGCTTTCTCGGCCTGCATCAGATCACGACGGCTATCCTCCAGGGCTTAAAGAAGCCTAAAATCCCGGTCATCAACATGGCCGTAGCCTGCGTGGCCAAGGTGGCCTGCAACTGGTTCTTAGTCGCTATTCCGGCCTTCGGCATCACCGGCGCATCCTATGCGACTGTAGCCGACATCGGCGTCGCTGCCGCCCTGAACCTGTTTTTCATCTACCGCCATACGGGCTATATCATTCACGCCAATATCATCGTAAAGAACGTCGTTTCTGCCGCGATTATGGGCGTCATCATGTATTTCGTCTACGATTTCCTCTATCTGCACATCGCCCTGTTCCTCAGCCTCTTCCTGACCTGCCTGTTAGGCTCGGCAATCTACATCGGCCTCATGGCCCTGACCGGCGGCGTAACCAGAGAAGACGCCGCAAAGATGCCCTTCATAGGCCGGTTCTTTTAAACAGTATATCTCATCAATCAAACTATCAGTAAATGATAAGTACCCTCTTTACTGGACACCCCAGTAAGGAGGGTACTTTTTATGCGTTATTCCTATAAATTTAAGAGAACCTGTGTAAACTTATATCGCAAAGGAAGCTGGCCCCCACACCGAAGAACTGAACACCCGGCAAAGTCATAAAACGATCCGGGAATAGTTCCGCATGGAAAAAACACAATATCTCGAATTGATTTGCTTGGGATTCCAATGGCGCCGCCCTGAATACGGCCGGTGTTCTGCACAACCCCTGCCTGAATTTGGACCGTCTTTCCCTGCGGTACGCCGCTGTTTTCCACAGCTGCCTTCGTATCCATCCCAAGATTCTTGGTACATACGCTTGAAACAAGGTCGGTATTTTCAGCAATATTGTCCATAAGAAATCCTAACTGCAATCCAGCATTCACTTTGCTGCCTCCGTGTTTTATATTCAGATGCCGGACCTTCTATCCTGCATCTATGACTCAGTTGGTGGGCTTACCGAGCATATACTCGAACCATTATATCCAAATATTCGATCGATATTTTACTGTCTCCATTCCGCGCAATCCATTCAATGCGTTCATTTCAAATTGATGGCCATTTTACATCATGAATTCCATTGTGTAACCATAAATCTCTTAATATCTTTAACTAACTTTTCAACAAACCGAATTTGTTCTTCACATTCCTCCTGACTTACAACAAAAAAGTCATCGTAATCGCTGGCTTCCCTAATAAGGGCCAACATGTGTATCCCTCTGCCACATTCTTTGGGTAATTTTCCAGTAGAAATATATTCTTTATTAAAATTTCCCAATAATGTTTTATGCTTTTTAAAATCTGTATTTTGCAAGGCAAATACAGCTCTCATTGCAAAAAAAGCCGCATAATAACTGCGATTAATTGCGTCTTTATAGTGTTTATTCGTGTATAATTCTTTTGCAACAATAAGCGTTTCTTCAGCTCTGGCCAATCTATACCGGGATAATTCTATATTATCCAATTCTGATGCCTTCTTTCTGTATGTTCTGATAATATGGAACTACCTTTTCTCTTTGTTTAAATAATTCATAATTTTGAAAAACAGGAGAAATCCATACATTGTACTTACCATTATATTCCATCGTAACATCTACAATTTTTTTCATCAAACTTATATATTGGTCTTGTTTTTTCTTTGTAAATATTACAATATCAATATCTGAATCATCGGTCTGTTCTCCACGCGCAAAGGAGCCGTATAATTTTGCTGCAATAAAATCGTCTTGTAAAATATTGCTGATTCGCTTAACATACTCAATTAAAAATTCAGGAGTTTTTTGTTGATATTGTCCCATAAAAAATATCCTCCTTCATATTAATTATGTCATTATTATACTATGAAAAGCAGAAAATATATAGAATGATAAATTACGTACAACATGCTATACATCCACAGATTACGGCATTACCCGAAAATCAATGATGATTAACAAATGCTTTTCTACCTATATTCCACGACAACAAACTACTTAAAACTCACTAAAACAGAGCATCGCAAACCATACGGCATGCTTACCGGTAAACAAAAGTCAAATACCAAAAAAGCGCCCATATCTTGAGCGCTCTTTCGATAGCATGGTTACAATACATCAGGATGAGATCGGGCAGGATACCGTTACAATCAGCTATTCATTGAGTATCATATATACTACAACTAATCCGGCTGTATATGACATTCGCGAAAGCCAATATAATTTCCTACCAGTGCATGGTCTTTATATTTTGCATTCAACAACTTTCCTTCAAATAATGTATCGATAACCTCCTGCAGCAGCTTCAAATTTTTGCCGCGTTTCTTCATCAGTTTGATGTCTTTGCGGAATTTTGCAGTCGTGACTAATTCATACGTCATACGCCCAAGTCCTCAAATAATTCTTTCGCATTCGCATACCGCTTTGCCGGAACCTTTCCTGCCGCAATGTTCCTGGCTTCCTGCATAGCCGCTTCGGTTTCCGCATTATACCGCGGCTGTTTCACGTCAAAGGGCAGCCCGCCTTCCATCAACGATTTGCGCAAAAAGATATTTACGGCGTCGCTGACGGTAATCCCAAAACTGGAAAATAGCTTTTCTACGTCGGCTTTAATTTCTGGCTCAATTCGTATATTAATTGTCGCTGTTTTGGCCATAATAATCACCTCTTATAGCTATTGTATCATGTTTGTATTACATTTACAATACAAATATGTAAATGAATTGATAATGTGAAAATGCAGCAGCACAGAACAAAGCCGATTTTGACAGCACCATAGATGACGATAAGACCATCTGTTACGGCAGCTCCGTCAACGCACACATCTATCGGGAATCCAATACCAAGATATATCTGTATAGACGACAATCGTACATAAGGCCATGACAGCCATATGCCGTATCCCCAGCTCAAGGCGGCAGCTGTATCAACAGTCATGTCTCAGGCATCAGCTGCTCTCCGCAGCTGTCATCCGATGGCTGGCGGCCGAATCATAGGTCACGCCGTCAAATTCACCAGATACGACGCCTTCGCTGTTAATACTGGATTCCGTCCCGTCCGGCAAGGTAGGCTTGGACTAGAGGTACGCTTTACCGGAACTGCCCTTCTTCACCAGATCATCGATGGAATTAGAATAGGCGCCGGTTTCGACTTCATACAACGCCGCCGCATTGATGATCGTATGCAAATCGACCTCACTCTTAGAGATTTTTGCAGTTTTCCCGGCCGATGTGAACTTCGGCACGGCAACGGTAGCTAAAATCAAAATGATGTTGACGACAATTAGCATTTCAAACTTAATTTATAGTGAACTTCTATTTTTTTAGGGAGTTCTATGTTTTCGAATTTAATTAAAACATCATAATTTTTAAAAGTTATCATTTTTCTTCCCTCCTATATAATACTTTCGTAAACCAGATTTCCGTCCGGTTCCATGGAATAAATCTGGTCATTCAGCACCTTGACGCCTTCATAAGCTTCTAAGACCTGTAAGATCTTATTGACCTGCGGATGGTGCTGTGCGTGTTTTTTTCAATAAATTCGTTATCATAATACGCAAAATACGGCGACAGTAGGCGTCGTAAAAGACTTACTGATTACTGCCACCGTATCATTTTCCTAAAAAAATTTTTGATGCTTGCCGTTACCTATTCTGATAAATCTCCCGCTTATGTTCTAGCAGCTTTCAACAATGGTGTCGTAAGCGGTGAATCCATATGAGTGTCGGGGGACTGCATAGGGTCAAATACTTCCGGAATAGGTATTTGCGGCCAAAATTCCCATAATTTTTCTTCTTTTATATGCTGTCTTTCTTCTTTCATTACTTCTGCAGCAAAATCAACATCTGTATGCAGCGGAGCATTCATTTGGGGCATAACTTCAACAGTATAAGGTGGATTCTCTTTACGCTGTAATGTAATAGACAAAGGAACATTTCCATACGTCAGCATGTATTCCACAGAATAGTTTTTGCTTTCCTTTAGATCTATGCCGTTAATTGATAATACTTTATCACCATGTTGTACTGCTGATAGCTCTGGATGCTTAGTTACATTCACTGTATCAATCGTCGGATTACTCTTATTATATCCTCCATTTAATGTGATTCCATAATCCGCATACGGCACCAAGTGACTATACGTCATTGCAGCAGCCTCCATGCCAACATTTTTTACTTCATCATCTACCAGATTCGAACAGTAATAGCCATACCTTGTATAACCTATACTCCAAAAATCCATATCCATCCAGACTCCGCCAGCTACCTCTTTAAAAGTTGCCAACCCATGACCGCTTTGACCTTCCAGAATAAAAGCAATCAGCGGAAATTTCGTGCTCATTAAATAATGGCAATTTCCTTTGCGATATATTTTACTATTCCCTATTTTAGGGTTAATTGTAAAATGAATTTGAACAGGTAATCAAAAAAACAA